>OLOG01000197.1_pt1 | contig 62926 bp, 63 predicted proteins | sample 1672351 | NCBI WGS metagenome assembly OLOG01 (sample SAMEA3136674, study PRJEB25190) | human gut metagenome | biome: human gut; feature: human-associated habitat; material: faeces | place: Austria | collected 2013 | reverse complement strand
GTTATAATTATTTATTAAAGTGATAAACAATTATTGACAAAATAATTTCCTCTTGTATAATGGACTTAAATAAAAAAAAGAGGGGTGATAACATGATTAAAATAGAAGGGGTCGATAAATATTTTGGAGACAATCATGTTTTAAAAAATGTCAATATACGTGTTAAAGAAGGGGAAAAACTTGTTATCTTAGGTCCTTCTGGTTCAGGTAAATCAACAACTATTCGTTGTGTTAATTTTTTAGAAGAACCAACAGAAGGAAGAATTTTTATTAACGGTGAAGAAATGACAAAGAAAACCAGAACAAGATTAGTCAGAGATAATATCTCAATGGTATTTCAACAGTTTAATCTTTATCCACATATGACAGTTTTAGATAATTTAACATTAGCACCAATGAAACTCAAAAAGATGAGTAAGTGGGATGCTGAAGAATTAGGATTGCAGATGCTAGAAAAAGTTGGTCTCGCTAATAAAGCTCATGCATATCCAGAAGAATTATCTGGTGGTCAACAACAAAGAGTCGCTATTGCCAGAGCATTATGTACAAAATCAAAAATTATTTTATTTGATGAACCAACAAGTGCTCTAGATCCAGAAATGGTTCAAGAGGTATTAGATGTCATGGTCAATCTAGCTAAAGAAAATATTACAATGATTTGTGTAACCCATGAAATGGGGTTTGCAGAAGCCGTTGCAGATCGAGTCATTTTTATGGATGATGGTCAAGTCATTGAAGAGGGAACACCTAAAGAATTCTTTGCTCATCCTAAAACTGATCGAGCTAAAGACTTTTTAAGTAAAATTATTAGAAATTAAGGGGGAAAATATGATGAAGTGGACTAAAAAATTAGCAACAGGAATCACAGTAGGAGCAATGATGTTATCTATTGTCGGATGTAGTAGTTCAAGCAGTTCAGGGGGATCAGTTTTAGAACAAATTGCATCAAGAGGAACATTAAAAGTAGGGGTATCAGAAAATAAATTAGGTTTTGCATTAGAAAATACTAAAACTGGTAAACTAGATGGTTTAGAAATCATGATAAGCGAACAAATCGCTAAAGATATCGCTAAGAAAGAAAAAGTAGATAAAATAGATGTTGATTATACTAAAGTTAACGCAAAAACTCGTACATCTATGTTAGACGAAGGAACATTAGATTTTTCAGCAGCAAGTGTAACAATTACACAAGAAAGAGCCAAATCATGGAACTTCTCTAGTTCATACTTTAATGATCCAGTATCTGTTATGACGAAGAAAGGGGCTTTTCCAACAGGGGTTAAAGGATTTAAAGATAAAGGGTCTAAAGTTATTATTGGGGTTCTTTTAGGAACAACATCTAAAGATGCCTTAATTAAATACGCTAAAGAAACATTAGGTTTAACTGATTTTGAAAACAATGTTGAATTTAAAGAATTTAATACGAATGATGAAGTTTTAATCGCATTAGATTCAGGAGTAGTAGATGGATATTGTTGTGATTATACGCAATTATTTGCTTATAAAACAAATAAATATGAAATCTTAGGTGAAACGGTAGGAGATAATTTTGACCCACAACCTTTAGGTATTATCACTCGTTATAAAACAGCGACAGATGGAGAAGATAAAGAATTTACAACCTTTATTCAATCTGAAATTAAAAAATTCTGGAAATCAGGACAAATGGATAAATGGTTTAAAGCTTGTGGATATCCTTCACAAAAAGCACCAACTGATTTAGATTTAAAATATGGTCCATATCATCATGGAAAAAGTGAGTAAAAGCTTATGCAAATCTTATTATCAGGGTTTTCAGATGCATTAGGGCAATTACCAGCATTTATTGGATCTTTTCTAAAAGTTAGTTTAGTAGCATCCTTATTTGCGATGATCATTTCCTTAATCATTGGTGTTATCCTAGGTTTAATGGGAACAAGTAAACATATTTTACTAAAAGGAATATCAAGAGCCTTTGTTGAATTGTTCCAAAACACGCCAATTTTAATATTATTATTCTTCTTATATGCTTTTTCTCCTTATATCTTTGGTAAAACAGTTGACGCTATGACAATAGGAACAATTGTTTTAGGCGTTTATCATGGAGCTTATATGTGTGAAATTGTTCGTTCTGGTATTGAATCAATACCTAAGGGACAAAGTGAAGCAGCGTTATCACAAGGATTTAGTTATGTAGATACAATGCGTTATATTATTTTACCACAAGCCTTAAGAAAAATGGTGCCATCACTTACAACTCAAATTGTAGGGATTGTCAAAAACTCATCAATTTTACAATGTATTGCTGTAGCTGATTTGATGTATCAAGCTGAAGTATGGACATCTTATTCAGGACATTGTGGACCTGCTTATATTATTGCCGCTATGATTTACTTTATTGCTTGTTATCCTTTAACTTGTTTATCACGTTATTTAGAAAACAAGGCTAAAGAAGGATATGCTACAAAAAAAGTTAAAAAAGTAAGAAAAGAAAAAATACCAGGAGGTGTTGAGAATGCTTCATAGTTTTTCCCATATCTTAACATCCGCTAATATTAATTATTTACTTAAAGGTTTATTACTTACATTACAATTTTCGATAATCAATATTCTTCTTAGTTTTATCCTAGGTTTAATATTAGCGATTGCTAGAAATTATGGTTCTAAAATCATTAAATCGTTAGTTATTATTTATGTTGAAATATTTAGAAATACACCTTTATTATTATGGTTGTTATTTGCTAGATTTGCTCTTACAAGAGCCTTTGGTATCCAACCCTATACTGCTGTTATTGCCATGTTTGTATGTTTCTTTGCTTCTATATTATGTGAACAAATTCGTTCCGGTATTAACTCTATTCCCATTGGTCAATTTGAAGCAGCTCAATCACAAGGATTTACTTTTGTACAAACATTAAGATATATTATTATTCCTCAAGCAGTAAAAATGTTGATTCCTCAATTACTTTCAACTCTCATTACTATTATTAAAGATACATCTTATTTAAGTACCATTGCTATTGCTGATTTTATGTATCAAGCAAGAGCAGTGATGGCAAATTACATTACGGTACAAGACAAAATCGCATGTTATGCTATTATTGTCTTAGTATACTTCATTGTTAATTTCTTACTATCATGTCTTGTTAGATATTTATCATCAGATAAAAGAAAGAAAAATAAGAAATATAAATTAAAACAAGCCTTGAATTAATCCTACATCTCTTACTTAAACACCAAAGTAAGAGATGTATTTTTTTATTGTATATTAATATATAAATAAGTTATAATCTTTTGAAGAAAGGCGGTTTTTAAATGAATGAAGATATCATTGTAGCGATAGCTACATCACGTTTAGAAGCAGCAATCTCACTGATAAGATTGTCTGGTAAAGGAAGTATTGAATTTGTTCAACAATTTTTTACGGGAAAAATAATAAATAAAGAAAGTCATACCATTACTTATGGTTATATTCAAGATCAAGGGAAAAAAGTAGATGAAGTTCTCGTTAATATTTATCGTGGTAAAAAGACTTTTACGGGTGAAGAAATGGTAGAAATAAACTGTCATGGTGGTATTTTTATTACTCAAAAAGTATTAAATGTATGTTTAAAATATGGTGCTAGATTAGCCCAGCGTGGGGAATTTTCCAAAAGAGCCTTTTTAAATGGGCGAATTGATTTATCACAGGCTGAAGCAATTAGCGATTTGATTAGTGCTAAAAATGATTATGCCAGTGAGTTAGCTTTAAAGGGAATTCAAGGAAATATTAGTCATTTTATTGAAGACTTAAGAGAAGATTTAATTCAAATTATTACCCAAATAGAAGTCAATATTGATTATCCTGAATATGAAGATGTTGAAGAATTAACAGCACAAAAACTCTTACCACGCAGTGAACAATTACAAGCTAAGATGGATAAAATTATAGATGCTTCTAAAAATGTTCATTTATTAAAAGATGGTATTTCTACCGTGATTATCGGTAGACCCAATGTAGGGAAATCAAGTTTACTTAATGCTTTATTACAAGAAGATAAAGCAATTGTGACTGATATTGCCGGAACAACAAGAGATATTGTAGAAGGATCGATTCGTTTAGATAATATTGTGTTAAATATGATTGATACTGCAGGAATTAGGGAAACCAATGATGTAGTAGAAAGTATCGGGGTTAATAAGTCTAAAGAACTTATTAAAAGAGCTGATCTTGTTTTATTAGTGATTGATGGTTCAAAGCCTTTAACTAAAGAGGATGAAGCATTATTAGAATTATCAAAAGATACAACAAGAATTATTGTTTTAAATAAAGAAGATCAAGGAACCAATAATGATTTAGATGGTATTACTATCAGTGCTAAACAAAATCATATTCAACCACTCATTGATAAAATAAAAGAAATGTTTGCTTTAGGTAAAATTACTTCAGGTACTGAAGATATTTTAGCTAATGCTAGACAAATTCAATTATTAGAAAAAGCAAAACAATCTTTACAAATAGCGATTGATGCTATGCATCAATCTATTCCAACAGATTTAATTGTTGAAGATTTATATGACAGTTGGGAAAACTTAAAAGAAATATTAGGAGAGCAGGCAAAAGAGGACCTCTTAGATGAACTCTTTAAAAGATTCTGCATAGGTAAATAAGATGAAAACAGATCAAGCAATAGGTTATCGCTTTTTAAGATTTTTTAAATATTTAAGAAATCTAGCTATTATGAGTTTTATCATTTTTATCATTATTAATGCTATTAATACAGGAAATACGATTTTGTATTGGATTACTTATGCATGTATGATGATTTTTATTGTATCAGCGCTTCAAAGTGTTGTCTTGTATTTATTATCTAAATATTATTTATCAAAGAAGTAGGTGAAGTTATGATTAATATTTATAATCAAATTGATGGATTATTTGTTAATGGGATGATCAATGGTTTAATGGCCATCTTATTTGCAAGTGTTATTATTTTTGGAATCAATAAATTATGTAATCGATTTATTTGTAAGAAATGGCCAGAAAATCATAATACGCAAATGAGAATGAAAAAAACAATTATTGTATTTATTATGATTGCGATTATTTCAGGAGAGATTAAGGCTTTAAGTTCTTTAGCTAAAGCTTTACTTGCTTCAGGAGGAATTTTAGCAGTCGTGATTGGGTTGGCCAGTCAAGAAGCAGCAAGTAATTTAATTAATGGGTTAATGGTTATTTCTTATAAACCATTTAAAGAGGGAGACTTTGTTCATTTACCACAACAAAATATCTCTGGTAAAGTCATTGATGTCAGTTTAAGACATACAGTGATTGAAACTTTAGAAAAGACACAAGTCATTATTCCTAATACAATTATGAATAAAGAAGTGATAGAAAATATTAGTCAGGTAGAACGTACAAAAGCTAACCATTTGTTTGTGGATATTGCTTATGAAAGTGATATTGATCAAGCTATTTCTATTATTCAAAAATTAGCTGAAGCCCATCCATTATCAATAGATGGTAGAACAAAGGCAGAAAAACGAAAGGGAGCACCTAAAGTTGCTGTACATATTATTGATTTTAAAGATAGTGGTATTGCTTTAAGAGCAACAATTCATTCTAAAAATAATATTACCGGTTTTAATATGTTATCTGATTTAAGAAAAGAAATTATTCATGAGTTTAATCAAGCAGGAATTGAAATTCCTTATCCCCATATGGAAGTCATTAATAAAGAATGAGGTAAATAAATGAACAGAACAGAAGAAGCTATCATAGAATCATTTTGGCAATTATTAGAAGAAAAACCATTTAATAAAATAACAGTTCAAAATATCGTGGAACGCTGTGAAGTTAATCGCAATACATTTTATTACCATTTTCAAGATATCCCAACTTTAGCTCAACAAAGTGTAAAAAGATGGGTTGATGAAGTCATTGAAACACATTATGAATTTGGTTCACCGTTGACATGTTTAATTCCTCTTACAGAAGAATTTATAAAACGTAAAGAAGCATTTAAACACCTTTATTTCTCATCTCAAAGAGATGACTTTATGCGTTATACGGATCATTTGGCTTATCATGTTGTTCGTTTATACATGAAACAAGATTTACATTATATATCCATATCAAATCAAGAAAAGGAAATGATCGTTCATCTATATAAATGTCTATTAATAGGTATTATTTTAGATTGGTTAGAAAGTGATACAAATTATGACTTATCATTATTTGTTAAAAATATATGTCAATTATTTGAAAGATTTCCTAGGCAATAGTTAAATACAAACAAAGAAGATTCAATTTAAGGAGTCATCTCAAATTGAATCTTCTTTTTTACTTATTCCATAATTCCTCAGCAACAGGTTCCCAGTTTTTAGCATATTCATCACATTTACTACATAAATGGTCTACTGATTCTAGAGATTGTAAATCAGTTGACTGAGCATGTGTATCATGTACCATTTTTCTTAACATTTGAGGATTTTCTAACATGGGGCATGGTTGTAACATATTTTTATTAAATGGTTGATTTTGGTGATAAGCCATTAACATAGGTGATTGTAAAGCTTCAAGTAATGTTTTTTCACGAATATTAGAGTCAGAATAATGAACAAAAACACAAGGATCAATATCTCCATGAGCATTAATATGTAAATAACGACGACCTCCAGCAATACATCCACCTACATATTCAGCATCATTTTGAAAATCCATAGCAAACAATGGTTTAGTAGCACGGTAATGACGAATACGTTTATATGTTTCTTTTCTTTGCTCTGGAGTAGGCATGAGTTCAGGGGCAGCATCATTACCTACAGGCATATAATGGAAATACCAAATAAAGTAGGCTCCCATTTCAATTAAACTATCATAAAATTCTTCAGATGTTATAGATTCAAAGTTTGCACTTGTATAACAAGAAGAAATACCAAAAACTAATTTTTTATCATGAAGTAATTTCATGGCTTTGATAACTTTTTGATAGACTCCTGCACCACGACGATCATCTGTAGCTTTTTCAAATCCTTCAATAGAAATAGCAGGAACAAAATTTCCTACTTCTAACATTTCATCAGCAAATGCTTCATCAATTAAAGTTGCATTAGTAAAACATAAGAAGATACAATCATCGTGTTTTTTACATAATTGAATGATATCTTTCTTTCTAACCAAGGGTTCACCACCAGTATAAATATACATATAAATACCAAGCTTTTTACCTTGATTAATAATATCATCAATTTCATCAAAAGAAAGATTTAATTTATTTCCATATTCAGCAGCCCAACAACCAGTACAATGTAAATTACAAGCAGAAGTAGGATCTAATAAAATAGTCCAAGGAATATTACATTGATATTTTTTACGACATGCTTCTTGTTTTTTCCAACCATCAATACCTGCATTAATAAAGAAATTACTAGCAAGTGTTTGCATGACATGAGGATCAACATCATTAATTATTTTTTGGATAAATGAATAATAAGGATGGTCAGGGTTACTCATGGCTTCACGTACCATTTTTCTTTGTGATTCAAATTCATTGCCAGCAAAACGATCAACCCAATCCATAATTTTCATCATATTATGTTCAGGATCTTTATAAATATATTGAAAAGCCTTTTCTAATCCGTATTTTTTGATAGTATTTGATGCATTCATGTTAACTCCTCCTCAAACATCATTATATGAATTATTTCTTTTTACATGACTATTTTATAGTCATATTTAAAATAACAACAATAGACAAAAAAACAAATATAACCAAAAATTAGACATTTTAATACTGATTGTCTAAATTTTAGTTATTTCGTTAAAATTATCTATTTCATCTTGAATAAAAAAGACTATATTAAAAGTAGAAGGAGATGTTTAAAATGAAAACATTAAATAAAATTAAAATGAGTTTTGCAATGAATGCGATTCTTGCTTTGGTAATAGGTTTATTATTTATTGTAAATCCTCATGACTCTTTTACAATTATTACAATTATTTGTGGTATATATATTGTTGTAAAAGGAATGATAGATTTAGTTTACTATTATCATTCTTGGTTAGAACCTTTCTTTCTTACAAGTACATTATTAAATGGGATTATAAAATGTGTAATTGGAATATTTATTTTGACACATATTTCAGCGATGACAATTTTATTTTCATATATGTTAAGTCTCTTTATTATTGTTGATGGTATCTATTGTTTAGAAGCCTATGTATTTATGAGATCCTTTACACAAGAAACATTTAAAATAGATTATCTATTATCTTGGATTGTTATTATTTGTGGTATTGTATTATTCTTTATGGCACCTGATACGATTATGTCAGTTTCTTATGTTATTGGGGGATTATTAGTTATTTATGGTGTAATGAATTTAATTATTGTAGGGCGTTTAAGTCATATTGTAAGAAAATATAAAAATCTTATAGAATAAATTCTATAAGAGATTCAATCATGATGAAAACGTGATGATAGTGGTTGATAACAACATATCAGCTACTTTTTTTATTTATGAAATAAATCATTATCTAATACATAGTAAAAATATATTGAATATAGTAAAATATAAATAATAAATAATATTTTTAATATGAGGATAAATAATGATGAAAAAAGCAAACCAAAACAGATTATGATGAATATAGAAAACAAGGTGTAAAAAAATGGTATAATCAAATAAAAGAGACATCCACTTCTCAATTACAAAAACGACTTGATACCAATAAATCAAATGAATCATTTGAAAAGATGAAACAACAATTACGTTATCGTAAAAATAATGGATGGTGTGCTAGTCAGTTACTAAAGAATAAAAAAAGCAAAACTCTAGCAGACAATACACTTTATCTATTAGATAAAACAAAAGAAAACGCCGTTGTCTTATCAGAAAATGAAGATATCTATATTTATGGAGAAGAAAGAATCGCTTTAGAAAATAAAAAAGGAAGTCAAACCTATTTAAGTGGAAATAATCAAAGTGTCATGGATGAAGTGACATCAACAGGTCAAGTTCATCATATAGAATATGATGATACAGGTAAAACAGAAGATAAAACCAAAGGGTATGGATATAATGGTGAAAAAGTAGATGAAACAGGAAATATCTATTTACGAGCAAGATACTATAATCCAAGAATAGGACAGTTTGTACAAATAGATAATTATAAAGGAACTCAAGAAAATCTCATTAGTCAAAACAGATATACATACTGTTTGAATAACCAGTATAAATATACAGATCCAAGTGGACATTTCGTACTTGAGGCTGCTTTAGGATTAACCGGTCTTGGAACTGTTGCAGGAATATTGGGAATTGGACTTTTAGCAGTTGGCGTAATCACACTACTTGATAAAAAAAGGAATCAAAATACAACATCTAAACTTATAAATAAAGCATCAAAGGCAAAAAAGACAATCAAAGATTACTATACAAATAAAAAAACAATAAAAAAAATACAGAATAATTTTATAAAGAATGTCGCAATGAGTATACCGGCAGTAAGACACATCGTAACAATAGCCAAAATAGCTAAAGCCATACCGCAACCGTGTCCAACAGGAGTAGGCTGGAATCAGTTACCTAAAGATCTCGTATCGACAATTTATACGTTGCCAGGAGCAGCAGCATTCGTCAATGAATATTTAGGCAAACTATCTAGAGTCAAACGCTATAACACAGAACAGGTGCATCATATCGTACCTAAGAAGGCATGGAGTATAGATGGCAAAGTGAGACATGATTTCTATTTAGATACTGCAAGAGAAGTCATAAAACATCACCTACCATTAAAAATAGAGGATCCAGAAAACAAGGTTTCGATATCTAATACATTACATCGATATCTACACACAAAAATTTATTATACGTCTTTGGATATGAATTTTAATCAAAATTTAATACCAGAAACACCAAGCAATACAATGAAAGTCATCGCACTTTTAAGAAAATACAGAGTCATATTAAAAGGATTATCAGAATTTGTGAAAGGAATCAAATAAAATGGAATATACATCAATCAGATCATATATATGTGAATGTACAGACGAGTATTATATAACAGGCAGAAAGAACTTACTATCAGTCTATGACTATAATCATAGACTGATAGATCAGTTCAAAAGAACGGATCTTGGCTTTTTAGGAGTATCGCAAGATTTACAATGTATCTACTGTGGGGTAATTGATAAGAACTATATTTTTATATGGTATCCCTATGAACAGAGAAAAGTAAAGGTTATCTTTACAGAAGAAAAAAGCGATCCTTCTATAGATAAAGTAATTGACGGAAAGGATCAGTTAATCATTATTTATACGCGTAGGTTTAAAGGAGCGGTAAAAGGCTTAGATTACTTTAAATCTGTCATTGACAAAGAAAAACTGACATATGAGGATATACCACTTTATCTAGACTCACGTACAAAGTATAAATATTTTAAAATACGTAACAAATATTATTATTCAATACAGGAAGATACCACAAAAGATGATTATTCAGATTACTTCTATTTTATTAGAGAAGAAGATGAAAAAGAAATGTTTTCAACAATATGTCAATATGCAACTTGGGTGACGATATCGCAAAGTGAAAAATATGCTCTTCTAGCTTGTAAGTATTTTAAAAAAAACAGAGCAAGAATAGAAATTATTGATCTCACAACATATCAAAGCATAGATGTATTGGAATTTGGATATCCTAATCTTTATGTATTAAAATCATGGATATTGGAATATGATGGAAAAGCATATGTCATTCATGAATATAGTCCTAATCCAGAAGATTTAAATAATACAAAATGGGTGACAAATGTATACAGCATAGAGGATAAAAAATTCATATATGAAGCACCTTTCACCTTTTTAATAGAATATCTGGAGAATAAAAATATGCTCGTTTTACAAAGACAGAAACCAAGGATAGAAACAAGATTTTTTGATTTGAAAGAAAAAAAACCAAGCATAGAGGAAATACTGGCAGAAGTTAGGAAAAAATAAGCCCCCTTTATAGGGGGTTCGTTGATTCATAATCATGATGAAAACGAGATGATAGTGGTTGATGATGAAAGTAATCAAGTAATATTTTTTCAGTTTCATTTAGTGTTTGTTGATATAAAATATCTAAATGATCTAATTCATGATCAAGATAATGATTTGTTTTATAATTCATGACTAGACCTTGTAAGTCTTTAAAATGACCTGTAAGGAGGAATCCTAAATAAAGGATTCCTCTTTTTAATATGTTGGGTGCTAATAAGAGTTGATCGTAAGTATGCATACTACGAAGTGTTTCTTCGATTTCTAGATATGAAAATTGAGGAAAGAAGTGTTGAATATGAGAGACTGTATATTCATTTACAACAATATGACGATACAATAAAGTATGAGTAGGTTTTAAATGATTTTTAATCATAAATCTTGCATCATATTGTGATTCTATTTCAAAGTGACTTATATGCTTTGTATTGATGATTTCTTGAATATAGCCATGTAAACGACTATCTAATAAATAATGACAGATAAATCCTAAAATATAGACTAACTGATCTTCGTTTTCTATATGTTGTCTTGCTTGATTAAAAAAAGGAGCAGCCATAGTGTGGTGCATGTTATTGCCATATCTATTTAACTTATCTTTGAAATAATAAGGACGATGATAAAAGAAAATATCTGGTCCATGAAGACCAATATTAAATAAGTCTTTATGTTTTAAAATCATTTCTTTTAATTCTTGATTTTGCATTTGGCAAAGCAAATCTTGACCAAATTGATAATGTGTGTATCCGGCTGGCATTTTATTTACCTAATTTTTCATAGTCTGCTTCTTTAAAGCCAACAAGAACATGATCATCGGTTTCTAAAATAGGTCTTTTGATTAACATACCATCACTAGCTAAAAGTTCTAATTGTTGTTCTTCACTCATATTTGGTAATTTATCTTTTAAATTTAATTCTCGATATTTCATACCTGAAGTATTAAAGAATCTTTTTAGTGGTAAACCACTTTTTAAATAGAGAGCCTTCATCTCTTCTTTATTTAATTTTTCTTCTACAATATGACGATCATGAAATGAAATTTGATGCTCCTGTAGGTATTTTTTTGCTTTTTTACATGTTGAACATTTAGGATACTCAATAAATTGATACATTTTTTATTCCTCCTTTAGTATATATAAAAATATTAACATACTTTTTACTTTAAAAGATAAAACTTTGTGTTAAAATAAATGAGGTTAGGAGGTGGTAAAATGATAATCGACCCGATACCCGGTGGAAATGATGATAATCACGAGGATCATTTGCCACCCTCGGTAAATAATCCTCTTTAAAAGGAGGAAAATATGACAAAGAAGATGACATCAGAAGAATTAAAGAATTTAATTCTTCATGGAAATGTTGAAATTCTTAAAGAAGTTATGGAAAGTGTCCATCCTGCTGATATTTTGGATATCTTACATGATGATGAAGAATCAACAAAAGAAATTCTAGAACATTTACCTAATGAAGTTATTGGGGATATTTTAGATGAAGAAGATGATGAAGAAACTATTTATGAATGGTTAAATTTATTTTCTAAATACAAACAAAAACAAATTTTAAATGAAGTCAGTAATGACGTTATTACCGATTTAATTGGTGCCTTAGAAGATGATAAAAAAGAAGAAATTCTTAAATTATTAGCTCAAGATGATAAGGAAGACGTAGAACAATTACTACAATATGATCCTGAAACTGCAGGGGGGATCATGACAACAGAATATATAGATATTCGTGCTAAAAATACAGTTAAAGATACTTTACTTTTTTTACAACAAAACACAGAAGAAGATGCACGTTATTATTTATATGTTGTTGATCAAGATAATGTATTAAAAGGAGTTGTATCTTTAAGAGATTTAGTAACAAGTCCTTTTGATACACCAATGATGGAAATAACAAATCAAAATGTTAAATCTATTTTATATTATGAAGATCAAGAAGAAGTAGCAAAAACCTTTAGTAAATATGGTTTTATCTTAATGCCAGTTGTTGATGAAGAAAATCATTTATTAGGGGTTATTGATTTTGATGATGTTATGGATGTCATCGAAGAAGAAACTACTGAAGATATGAACTTATTAGGTGGGGTTGGTTCTGAAGAAAGATTAGACTCTACTTTATATGAATCATTTAGAAATAGAATCCCATGGCTTATTGTAAATTTATTTACAGCCATCATGGCTTCAAGTGTTGTTAATGTATTTGAAGGAACTATTGCTAAGGTTGTTGCTTTAGCGACGATCAGTCCGATTATTACTGGAATGGGTGGTAATGCGGGAACTCAAACATTAACAATTATTGTTCGAGGTTTATCTTTAGGAGAACTCGATAAAGAAAACGCTAGAAAAATCTTATTTAAAGAAATTGGACTAGGAATTTTAAATGGTATTGTTATAGGGGCTATGGTCAGTCTAGGAGCGTGGGCTTTTGCTGGAAATCCATGGTTTGGTATTGTAACTGGTTTAGCGATGATCAGTAATATGATTATTGCGACATTATCTGGTTATTTTGTACCTGTTATCTTAGATAAATTAAAGGTTGATCCAGCACTTGCAAGTGGCGTATTTGTTACAACATGTACAGATATGTTTGGATTCTTTGCCTTTTTAGGACTTGCTACAATATTTATGCCATACTTAATAAAATAAAGGACTAAACTTGGGGAAGTTTAGTCCTTTATCTTTTAAATAAGTGTCTTAAGATCAGCAAAACGAACTAATCTATTTTTTATTTTATCCAAAGAGGAATCAGCCGATAGGTCCCATGATGCCAGGTAGAATGTAACACCAGCGTGGCATGCTGATAGGTAATCACTATAAGTATCACCTACATAAATAGAATTTTCTTTTTGACTATTTAGTTGATTTAAAGCATAGGTAATGGGTTCACCATCGGGCTTTGGATGAGTGATATCATCAGATGTGACAATGATATCAAATAAATGATTAATATTTAATTTATCAAAATCATTTTTCATATGTTCTTTTGTCTTTGATGTGACAATACCTAATTTTATATTTTTGGATTTAAGAAACAAGAGTGTATCCTGTACACCATGATATAGATTTGGTAAATTGGGATTATTTTTAACATAATAAGTCCAACTGTCTTGTAATTCTTGTTGTTTTATGGGCTGCTTAGTAAACAAGGCAGCGACTTCTTTTTCATGCATTCCCATTGTAGATTCAAGAGTACTTATAGGAACTTCCAAATCGAGAGTTTTTTTTAATGCTAGTTTTAAACATGATAAAAGGCATGATTTGCTATCGAGCATTGTTCCATCAATATCTAAAAGAATTGTGTCAATCATTATATCACCCTCTTTCAATATAAAATGATAAATAATTAAAGTAAACAAAATATTAAAAAATAAACATTTGTTTAAAATTAATACTCAGGTTCAAAGATTATGCGCTCTTCATCAACTAAATTTTCAACATTTAGTTTATAACTAATTGGTTGTTTACTTTTAGCACATATTGAAATAGCTGTATAACCATAGCGCATAATCTTTTGCCAAGATAATTGTTTTTGTAACCCCCAAATAATCACACTGGTTAAAATAGCTGTTGCTCCATTAGTGTTAGAAATATCTGTTAGAGTCTTTTTAATATGGAGTTTATGTTCTTTACTTTCAAAATAGAGACCTTGATTAACTGAATAAACTGCGATATGTTTAATATTTTTAGTAAGCAAGAAACGAATAGCACTTTTAATATCAGTAAATTTTTTACCATAGTAGTTAAGTAAGGCTTCTAATTCTTTTGGTGTAGTGACTAAAACATCAATTTTCATATTCTCTTGTAGAATACGAATATCTTTATTGATTGAAGTTGTTTTAATGATAATAGGAACTTCAACATGCTCATATAGATAATTAAAACTTTCTTCGGGAATATTAGTATCTAATGCACAATATTGAGAACTATTGATTTTATCTAAATATTTAGATAAGAAAGTAGGTGTCATTCGATTATAAATTTCCATATCATTAATACCAACAATTTTAATTCCTTGAGAATTATCAATATACATAAAAGAAGAAGTATGTTCCCCATCCATCTTTTCACAACAAGAAACATCCATATTGTTATCTTTACAATCACGAATAAACTTCTCACCATTAAGATCATCTCCATATACCGAGATAAAATAATTTTGGACATTGAGTTTTGTAAGTCCAAAGGCAATATTACGTCCAGCACCTCCTAAAGAGTAATAGATTTTACCGGGGTTAGAGTTGTTGGTAATTAAACGATCATTAGGAATTCCTAGAATATCTAAATTGTTTCCCCCAATTACAGAAACAAAATTATCTTGATTAATAATATATCCTTTTCCTTTGATATATCCTTTTTTCATCAAGTTATGAATATGAGCAGCAACACCGGAACGAGTGATCATCAGTTGACTAGCTAATTCATCTTGAGAAATAAGAGGATTATTTTTTAATATTTCTAATATTTCAAGTTCACGTTCAGTCATTTTTATTTATCCTTTCATCTTGTAAGCGTTAGTAAATATTTTAAACTTTCGTTTATTTTTTTGTTGTTTGTTTATAAAATACGCCTTTTTGTTAGAAAAATCAATAAACAAAAGTTCAGATTGTAAACATTTGTTACATTGGAAGCGTTTACCGCATATAATTTAAGTGTCGAAAGAAATAAAACGTAACAAACGAAAGGATGAAAAGAAATGAAAGATTATGTAGTTGTAGTTGGAGGACTTAACATCGATATCGCTGGATTATCTGGTAAAGTATATCGTGAAAAAGATTCTAACATTGGAGAAGTAACAATTAATATTGGTGGTGTTGGACAAAACATCGCGCAAAACTTAACAAGATTAGATACACCAACATATTTAGTAACAGTATATGGTGATGATAACTTTGGTAAAATTGCTCAAATGGAATGTCAAAAAAATAACATCAGTTTAGAATATGCTGAACAAATTAAAGATTCTAGAAGTTCTATTTACTTATATGTAAATGATAATGAAGGAGATTTAGTTACAGGTATTAATGATATGAAAATCTGTGAAAATATTACTCCTAAATTCTTAGCAAAAAGATTAGACTTCATTAATGGAGCTAAAATTGTAGTTGTAGATTGTAACTTATCTAAAGAATCAATCGAATGGCTTTGTGAAAATGTAACAAGTCCAATCTTTGTTGATCCTGTATCAGTTGCTAAAGTAGATCGTATTGAAAATGTATTAGATAAACTTGATACTTTAAAACCAAATGAATTAGAAGCAGAACTTTTAACTGGTATTAAAGTTGTTGATGAAGAAACTGCTCGTCAAGCAGCAACAGCATTAAATAATAAAGGTGTTAAAAATGTCTTTATCTCTCTTGGATCACATGGTATTTTATGTTCTAAAGAAGGAGAAGAAGCACTTGTTAAACCTTTAGCTAAAAAGATTGTAAGTACTAATGGTGCAGGTGATTGTTCAATGGCTACATTAGTATGGGCAAGATTTAATCATGGTGAAGAACTTCCTTTAGAAGAAGTTGGTCTTTATACTCAAGCAGCAGCAAGTATTAATGTTGAATCTCCTTTAGCTGTATCACCTGAATTAAATGTTAAAGAAGTATTAAAACGTGTAGAAGAAGCAAAATAGAAGGGAAATAGAAGTAAAAATGGTAGTAAAACAAATTTATTCAATCGTTAATTATAACGAAGCAGTACAAGTTATGGATGCAGGAGCTGATCATATTGGATTAGTGCCTATGCAATCTGGTGGAGTTCCAGCACATCGTGTTCCTTATGATGTTGTTGATAAAATCTATGGAGAAGCAAAAGCAAGAGGTGTTAAAACTGTAGCCATCATGCTTAATAAAGATGTTGAAGAAATGTTCTTCATCGTTAAAAGAATTAAACCTGATATTGTTCATATCGCTGGTATGGATTATACAGCAGATCAAGCATTCGCTGATCGTCTTCATAAAGAATGTCCAGGTGTTAAATTAATGCAAGCTATCTTAGTAGATGGACCTGGTGCTGTAGATCGCGCTAAAGAATATGCTAAATATTGTGATTTCTTATTAACAGATACTGGACTTGCTAAAGATACAGGAATTGGAGCAAGTGGAAAAACTCATGATTGGGACATTGATGTTCAAATCGTAAACGCTGTTAATGTTCCAGTTATTATTGCTGGAGGTTTAGGACCTGATAATGTAGAAGAATGTATTAGAACAATTAAACCTTATGGTGTTGATTCTTTATCTAAAACTTCATTTAAATTCAATGATGGTGTGATTGAAAAGAACATTCCTGCAGTAAAAGAATTCTGTGAAAAAGCAGATAAAACATCTAAAGAATTAGGTTTATAGGAGTAAGAAGTATGAATTATAAGTTAGAACAAAAAGCAAAGGTTTGTGTTTCATATGATTTTTCTTCCGATTTATTAGATACATTAAAAACAGCAAACTATACTAAACCTTTAATTGCTATTGATCGTTTCTTACTTCAATCACCAGTAGTGAATCAAGCATTAGATGCTTTAAAACAAGAAAATATTGCTTATGTCATTTATGATGAAATTGTACCTGAACCTCCATTTGAAATTGTAAATAAAGGTGCAAAATTATATCAAGAAAACCAATGTGATTCTATTATTGCTATTGGTGGTGGAAGTGTTATAGATGCTTCTAGAGGAATAAATATTGTAAGTCATTGTGGTGGACAAATCCAAGAATACATTCAAGATAAAACAGTAGATCATCGTATTTTAGGATTAATTGCAGTACCAACAACATCTGGAACAGGTAGTGAATTATCTAATGCGCTTGTTGTAACAGATGTTGAAAAACAAGAAAAATTAGCAGTGTTATCTGATGAAGCTATCAGTGAATATGTTATCTTAGTTCCTGAACTAGCAAAATCAATGCCACAAGGACTCACTGTTTCAACAGGACTTGATGTCTTTGCTCATGCATTAGAAGCTTATACTTCTAATCTATCTACACCTGTTGTTAATGCCATCTGTGAAAAAATCATGTTCTTAGTATTTAAATACTTACCAACAGCTGTTCATCATGGTGAAGATTTAGATGCAAGAGAAAGAATGATGGTGGCTGCAGCCTTAGGTGGATGGGTTTTAAATAATGGTGGTACGCATTTAGGACATTCTATTGGTCATGTTGTGGGTGCTAAATATCACTTAGCTCATGGTGTTGCTTGTGCTTATGCATTACCAGGAGTTATTGAAAAAACAGCTTTGGTAGAACCAAAGAAAATTAGAGAAATAGGAAATATCTTAGAATTATCACTTCCTCATGATTTATCAAATGAATCATTAGGAAAAGAAGTAGCAAAAGGATTCAGACAATTTAGAGATGAAGTATTAGGATTAGAACCTTGTAAGTTAAATAAGGAAGATGTTCTAAGCTTAACAGATCAAGTTGTTCATGAAAGATTTGCTGCAAATTCACCATTTGATGTAACACATGATATGGTGAAATCAATATTAGAAAATTATGGGTAGGTAAATATATGAGTATTATTAGAGGGTTAATTGGATTTGCGTTCATATTCCTTATCGCATTTCTATTTTGTAAAGAAAAAAAGAATATTAAATATAAAAACATTATTTTAATGATTGTTATTCAAGTATTATTAACATTCTTATTATTAAATACAGGAGTAGGATTGACTATCTTATCAGCAATCTCTGACTTCTTTACTTGGCTTACTGCTCAAGGTATGGCTGGATGTGATTTCGTATTTGGTGGAATTACTGTTGCTAAAGGATCTTCAGTATTCTTCTTCAATGTATTAATGCCATTAGTATTCATTTCAGCTTTAATTGGTATTTTAAAATGGTTAGGTGTTTTAGATTTCATCGTTAAATGGATTGGATGGATCTTCAATAAAGTAACAGGTTTAGGAGAAGTAGAAAGTTATGTTCCTATCGCTACTACTTTACTTGGATCACCACAAATCTTTATGACTATTCAAAGTCAAATTAAAAAAATGAACTTTAACCAATTATTTACAGTTTGTTTAACAGTTATTTCAGGTATGTCTGCATCAATGCTAGCAAGTTATATGACTATGATTGATGGTAAATATGTTGTTATCGCTGTAGTATTAAACTTATTTTCAGGATTAATCATCAGTGCTATCATGAATCCATATAATGAAAAAATTGCTACTGCTGATGAAGAAGTTGCTAAAGAAAAAGCAGAAAAAGAACCAAAAGAACCTTTCTTTTCAATGTTAGGAGATTACATTTCTTCAGGATTTAACTTAGCTATTATCGTAGCTGCAATGTGTATTGGATTTATTTCATTAATTAGTTTCTTAAATAATGGATTAGCTGCTATTTGTGGTATTTCATTTACTGATATCTTAGGATATGTATTTGCGCCAATCGCTTATGTTATTGGTGTTCCATTACAAGATGTTGTTAAAATTGGTGGATTAATGGCTACTAAATTATTAACAAACGAATTTGTAGCTATGGGACAAGTAGCAAGTATGACTACTTTAACTGCTAAATCAGTAGCAATGATTTCTGTATACTTAGTAAGTTTCGTTAACTTCGGTACTTTAGGAATTATCTCTGGAGCAGTTAAATCAATCAGCGAAGAAAAAGCAAAAGATGTTGCTAAATTCTCACTTAAATTAATCTTAGGTGGTACATTAGCTGGGTTATTAAGTGCTGCTATTGTTGGTTTATTCTTTTAATTAATAGGCTAAAGGCTTCGGCTTTTAGTCTTTTTTTTCAAATTTATTGACATTTATCATTTTATCAATATAATGATAACGAATTAAATAATAAACGGTAGGTGAGGTTACCGCAGGGATTTGGATATCCTAAGATTACTGCCGCAAAATTGTGGAGACACAATACGCTGGTTAACAGATGAAGTCGAGAAGGCTTTATTTAATGTAATTTATATGCCCTGTGATACTAAAGCTTGAACGAATGAATGAACAGATACATCATTGCTCAGGCAATGATGTTTTTTTTATAGGAGGTGAGCTATATGGATGAAAGTTGTCAGAATGCAAAAGATAAAATAAGGAGGAATAAAAATGAAAAAGGAATTATTATTAAATTTATTAAAAAACAAACAATATCGACAATTACATACTTTATTAAATCAAAACAATACAACAGATATAGCTTGTCTTCTAGAACAATTAGATATTAAAGATTGTGCTTTAGTATTTCGCTTAATTCCAAAAAAGAAAGCAGCACAAGTATTTGTAAATTTTAATCATTGTACTCAAAAACAATTAGTAGAGATGTTTAGTGAAAAAGAATTAATTGATGTTATCGAAAACCAATATATGGATGATCTTGTTGATATCATCGAAGAATTACCTGCCAATCTGGTTATGCGTATTTTAAATCATATTGATCAAAATCAAAGAGAGACAATTAATCAATTGCTTAGTTATCCTAAAGATAGTGCCGGTTCAATTATGACAACCGAATTTATATCTTTAAAAAAAGAGTATACAATTGGTGAAGCATTGGAATATATTAAAAAAAATGGAATATCTTCAAAAACAATTTATACAAGTTATGTTGTTCAAAATAAGGAACTTTTAGGTGTTGTTTCTACTAAAGATTTACTACTTAGTGATGAAAATAAAAAAATAACGGAAATCATGAATAAAAACAATCAGTATGTTTATACCCATACTGATCAAGAAGCAGTAATAGAAATTTTTAGGAAATATGATTTAATGGTTTTACCAGTATTAGATGATGAAATGATGATGGTTGGTATTGTTACATTTGATGACGTGATGGATGTAATGGTAGATGAAACAACAGAGGATATTGAAAAAATGTCAGCTGTTGAACCTAATGATCAATCATATTTTCAAACATCGGTATTAGAACATGCTAAACATCGCATAGTGTGGTTATTAATTCTTATGTTTTCAGCTACTTTAACAGGGAGTATTATTACCCGATATGAAGACGCTTTTCAAACCATACCATTATTAGTTTCCTTTATTCCTATGCTTATGGATACAGGGGGGAATTGTGGTTCACAAAGTTCGACTTTGATTATTCGAGGGATTGCATTAAATGAAATACATTTCAGAGAAATTTTTAAAGTTATATTCAAAGAATTTCGTATAGCTTTATTAGTTGGTGGTATTCTAGCTCTAGCTAATGGTATTAGAATTTACATGATGTATCAAAATGTAGATATAGCATTTGTTATAGCGTTATCACTTATTGTTACAGTTGTTTTATCCAAATTAATTGGTTGTGTTTTACCATTACTCGCTAATAAGATAGGATTAGATCCCGCTATTATGGCATCACCGCTTATTACAACTATTGTTGATACATGTTCTATTCTTGTTTATTTTAATATTGCAGTACAAGTATTTCATTTAACAATAAAGTAATAAAAATCAAACTTGACATCAGTTAGGATTGCATCTTACTATTTCTATAAGAAAAAATGTTGGACATGGAAAAGAAAAATAAGTCTAAAAGAGAAAGAGGGATAAAACATGGAAAGAATAACAAGTTTTAGTGTTGATCATCGTTTATTAAAAAAAGGACTTTATGTATCAAGAATAGATGGTGATTTGATTACTTATGATATTAGAATGACACAACCTAATGTAGAGCCGGCTATGAATCCTCAAGCAGCTCATACTATTGAACATATTGGCGCAACATTACTGAGAAATGGTCCTTATAAAGATCAAGTCATTTATTTTGGTCCAATGGGATGTATGACGGGATTTTATTTGATTGTTAGAGATTTAGATTTAGAAGTTGTGAAAAATATTGTAAAGGACGTATATGAAAAAATAGCTTCATGGGATCAAGAAATTCCAGGAGCTAAGATGGAAGAATGTGGAAATTATAAATATATGGATTTGCAGAGAGCAAGACAAGCAGCTCAGTATTTTGTTTCTAGTCCTTGGAAACATCAATATCATTTATTAGAAGAAAAATAGTAGATATCATGATTTGATATCTACTATTTTTTCATGATTAATCATGTAATCAATCACGTACTTACATGTTGAAGATAACTTAGTGTTTGAATTATAAGCTAAATAAATGGTTCTAGCTGATTGATCAAGATCTAAAGGAATAATATTAATATCTTTATAAGGAGTCAGTAAATCATTTTTTGCGACAATAGCCACCCCAAAATTTAAAGAGACCATACTGGCTATAGATGTTTCATCGTCAAGATTATAGATAATATTCGGTTTTAAATGATGCTGTTTAAAGATATCCATAATATTATGGTAAATAGCGATTTGTTCAAGGTAAGTAATGAAAGAATATTGTGCAATATCTTCAAAAGTAACTTTATCTAAATCATTAAGAGGATGATTCTTAGGAGTAATTAAGACTAATTCTTCATATAGAAGTGGTAAAAATGTTAAATGAGAATCTTCTATTTTAGAACAAATACCAAAGTCATATTTATTATTTTTTATCCCTTCAATAATATCTAAAGTCTTTTCACTTCTAAATTGGACTTTGATATTTTGTTCATTTAATTTTTTGATCACAGGTGTTAAATAAGAATTGATAATCGTGGCAATGACACTGATTTGGATGACATGTTGTTGATCTTTATTTTTATTTGCTATTTCGTTTACACCTTGTTCTAATATAGAAAGACTTTGATTAACATATTTTAAAAATATTTTACCTTCATCACTTAAAACAACATTTCTGCCTTTTTTAACAAATAAAACACAATTAATTTCTTTTTCTAATTCTTTAATTGCATGAGTTAAACTGGGTTGAGAAATATAAAGTTCTTGACTCGCTTTTGTATAATGCTGGTATTTAGCTAAAGTTTGAAAATAATATAATTGATTAATATTCATATTGATCACCACACATTATCATAATATAATCTATAGAATTTTTCTATACATTGAATAAAAATAATATATTGGAAAATACAGGTAAACCTCGTTATATTTAATGTGAAATGTTTAACAAGGAGAGGAATGTTATGTACAAAGAAATGTTTAAACCGATTCAAATCGGTCCTATGAAAGTCAATAATCGTTTTGTTGTGCCACCTATGTCTAATAACTTTGCGATAGCCAGTGGTGAGTTAAGTGATCGTTCTTTAGCTTACTACCGAGAAAGAGCAAAAGGCGGATTTGGGTTGATTACTGTAGAAGCTACAGTTATTGATCCTACTGCTAAAGGTGGTCCCAGAAAACATTGTTTATTTGATGATCAACAAATTCCAGCATTAAAGAAAGTAGCAGATGCTTGTCATCAATATGGATCAAAATTGATGGTTCAATTACAACAAGCAGGTCCTGAAGGAAGTGCTAAAGCTGCAGGACATCCTTTAAAATCAGCTTCTCGTATTCAAGCATCATTTAATAAAGATATTCCTTTAGAAATGACCAATGAACAAATTTATGAATTAGTAGAATTATATGGCGATGCCGCTTTACGAGCAATGAAAGCAGGGGTTGATGCTGTTGAAATCCATATGGCTCATGGTTATCTTGTATCAAGTTTTATTTCTCCACAAACAAATAAAAGAGTCGATGAATTTGGTGGATGTTTCTATAATCGTATGCGTTTGCCAAGATTAATTATTGAAAACATTCGCCGTAAAGTTGGTCATAATATAGCTGTTCTAGCAAGAATTAATAGTTGTGATGAAACACCAGGAGGATTAACAGTTGAAGATTCAATGATGGTTGCTAGTTACTTAGAATCATTAGGAATTGACGCTATTGATGTTTCTCGTAGTATTCATTTAAAAGATGAATATATGTGGGCGCCAACTGTTGTTCATCAAGGATTTAATTTAGATCATGTAAAGAAAATTAAAGATGTTGTCAGTATTCCGGTTATTACTGTAGGTCGTTATAATGATCCATTTTTACCTTCATTAGTTGTAAAAAAAGGTTATGCAGACATGGTCGCATTAGGAAGACAATCTATTGCTGATCCTCATTTTCCAAATAAAGCAGCTGCCAATGCTTTTGATGAAATTACACCATGTATTGCCTGCCTTCAAGGTTGTGTTGGAAATATGTTTAAAGGAAATCCAATTGAATGTCTAGTTAATCCATTTGTTGGATATGAAGAACATCTAGATGAAAAATGTAAAGCAGTTAAAAAAGTGATGGTTGTAGGTGGGGGTGTTGCAGGTTTATTCGCTGCTTACAATCTAGCTAAAAAAGGACATCAAGTTTCTTTATATGAAAAAAGTACAGTTCTTGGTGGACAAATGCGTTTAGCTGCTGTGCCACCAGGTAAAGGTGATATTACGCAAATGGTACGTAATTATATTGCTTTATGTTACAAATATCATGTTGATTTACATGTTGGTCAAGCAGTAGATGAAGGCATGATTAAAGAAATGAGTCCAGATGTCTTAATTCTAGCAACAGGAGCAACGCCTTTAGTACCACCAATTACAGGGGTTGATCATTGTTTACATGCTATTGATGTATTAGATGGTCAAAGTCAATGTGGTAAAAAGACATTAGTTATCGGTGGTGGTTTAGTTGGTTGTGAAACAGCTGATTATTTAGCTAATCGTGGTTATGATGTTACATTAATTGAAGCTAAAGATGATATTGCGGGTGATATTATTAGTGAACATCGCATCTTCTTAATGGAAAGCTTTAAAGAAAATCATGTTAAAGTCTATACCCAAAGTCCAGTACAATCTATTAGTGAAAATAGTGTAGAAATTGAACATAATGGGTGTCTAGAAACATTATCTGGATTTGATAGTATCGTTTTAGCTTTAGGTTCAAAAGCAAACCAACCATTTAAAGAAAATCTTGTTAAAGAACAATATGTTATTGGTGATGCTATTAAAGCAAGAAGAGCTATTGATGCTTTAAGAGAAGCAAGAGAAGTGATTATTAAAATTTAAAACTGGGTTCTCCCAGTTTTTTATCTTATAAATGATGATTATTTTGATATTTTCATTGTTTATTAGAGTTGAATATGCTATATTGTATACAAGTTAGATAGAGGCGCAGGTTGTTAAAAATTCTTTGTTATACGATGCAACGAGATAAAGAGGGCGGAACGCTTGCCGAAGGGTTCATTATTTGCATATGATGAATTCCTGGGTAATTAGGGAATACCTAATTAACTGTCATTACTTAAGTAATGTTGGGCTATCATTGTTAGAATCTCAAATAGATGTTGCAATGATAACCATTGCAACATTTTTATTTGTAAAAGTATATATAGTTATTGAAAAAAAGAATATAATAGGGAAGAGAGGTAAAGTCATGGAAAATATAGTAGAAGCAATAAGTTATGAAGATGATATTATTCAATTAAAGTTATTAAATGTACCTAAACATCCAAAGATGATAGCAAGAATCTTTAGAATTATTCAGGAACAAGATATTAATATTGATATGATATCACAAGTTATGTTAGAAGATTCAATGCAAATTGAAATTACTTTAGATGCAAAGTTTCAATTAAAATTAAATGAAGCTATTGTTAATCTAAAAGAAGAATTCACTTCAATTGAAATCTATCAAAAAAGAACATTTGCTAAAGTTGCTGTAGGGGGACCATTAATTGAAACAACACCGGGTGCAGCAGCAAGATGTTTTGAAGTATTAGGAAACAATAACATTCATTTTTATCAAATAACAACAAGTAAACGTACTATTTCATTTGTTATTGATAAAGATTCATTAGATTTAGCTTTAGAAAAATTAAAATTAGAATTTAACTTATAGGAGGAAATTATGGCTATTTTTGAAGGTAGTGCAGTTGCACTTGTACTTCCTATGTTTGATGATGGAAGTATTGATTATGAAGGGTATAAAAGACAAGTTCAAAGAATGATTGATGGAGGTGTTCAAGCTTTATTAGTTAATGGAACAACGGGTGAAACAGCAACCATTCATATTAATGATGAATTTAAATTATTAGATATCACAATGGAACTTGCTAAAGGAACAGGGGTAAAAGTTATTTGTGGCGCTGGTTCTAATGATACACAAACAGCACTAAAGAAAGCACGTTATGCTAAAGAAAAAGGAGCAGATGCTATTTTAGTCGTGACTCCTTATTATAATAAAACAAGTCAAAGAGGATTAATTGCTCATTATACTACTATTGCTGATGCAGTTGATATTCCTATGATTTTATATAATGTTCCAGGAAGAACAGGATTAAATATTCAAGTAGATACAGTTGTAGAATTAGCTAAACATAAAAATATCGTTGCTATGAAAGATGCGACAGATAATATTGCTTATGCAATGGAAATCTTAAATAAAACACAAGATTTAGATTTTGATTTATATTCTGGATGTGATGACAATATCTTGCCATTTATGGCTGCTGGAGGAAAAGGCGTTATTTCAGTAACTTCAAACTTATATCCTCGTCAAGTTGAAAAATTAACACAACTTATCTTAAATGGTAACTTAAAAGAAGCTCAAAAATTAGCTTATGCTTTAGATCCTGTATCACGTTATTTATTTATTGATGTTAATCCAATTATGCCTAAAGCTGCATTAGCTAAAATGGGTATTTGTGGTGAACAAGTACGTTTACCATTGCTTCCTACTACTCAAGAAAATAAACAAAAATTATTTGATGCAATGGATGCATTTGAAAAATTGGGGTACTAAGATGAAAGTTATATTATATGGATATGGATTAATGGGAAAAAAGGTGGCTCATAAGTTAAGAGAAAATCCACAATTTGATTTAATTGGGATTGTTTCTTATGAATTTGATGAAAAAGCACCTGAAAATATGTACAACAGTTTAAAAGAGGTTGAAGATCAAGCAGATGTGATTATTGACTTTTCACATCCTAATAATTTAGATGATATTTTAACTTATGCTTTAAAAAATAAATCTAAATTAGTTATCGCTACAACAGGATATAGCCAAGAACAACTCGCTAAGATTGAAGAAGCAAGTCAACAACTTGCTATCTTCCAATCTTACAATACAAGTTTTGGTATTCAAATGGTAACAAAGATTTTAAAACAAGTAGCTAAAGAATTTTATGATAATGGTTATGATATTGAAATTTTAGAAAAACATCATAATCAAAAGATTGATGCACCTAGTGGTACAGCTAAATTACTTTATGAAGTAATGGAAGAAGAAATTAAAGAAACAAAGCCTGTTTATGATCGTAGTTCATTACATGAAAAAAGAAAACATGAACAAATTGGTTTACAAGCTATTCGTGGGGGAACGATTTTTGGTGAACATGATATTATTTTTGCCGGGCTTGATGAAATTATTGAAATTAAACATACAGCTTTATCTAAAGATGTTTTTGTTCAAGGAGCGATTGCTGCTGCTTTAGCGTTAAAAGATAAAGAGAGTGGTTTATTTACGTTAAAAACGTTATATTAGGGGGATATATGGTTTTACAAACACAATTTGCACAAATTAAGAATAATAACTTATACATAGATGATGTGAATGCTTTAGATTTAGTTAAACAGTATGGAACACCATTATATGTTATGTCAGAAGGACATATCAGAAATCAATTCAATACATTAAAAACAAAAATGATTGATAAATATGAAAAAGCTTTACCTTTATTTGCTTCTAAATCATTTTCTTGTTTAGCTATTTATAAAATAGCTAAAGAATATGGGATTGGAATTGATTGTGTAAGTGCTGGAGAAATTTCAGTAGCTTTAAAAGCAGGATTTGATCCTAAAAAGATTTATTTCCATGGAAATAATAAATTACCTTCAGAAATTGAATATGCATTAGAAAACGGAGTAGAAAACTTTGTGATTGATAACTTCTATGAAATTAAATTAGTAGAAGAAATCGCATCTAGATTAAATGTTACTGTTAATGGTATTGTCAGAATTACACCGGGTGTTTATGCTGGTGGTCATGACTATATTCGTGTAGGTGCTAAAGATACTAAATTTGGTTTTTCAAGCCATGATAACACTTATTTAAAAGCAATTAAAAAAGTCATTGATGCACCACATATTAACTTTGATGGTATTCATTGCCATGTAGGTAGTCAAATTGAAGATATTCAAGCTTATATTTTAGCGATGAATAAATTCGTTGATATTGCTTATGAAATTTATGATATTTTTGGTATTGTCATCAATAAATTAAATGCTGGTGGGGGATTTGGTATTCAATATACAAGTGCTGATAAACCACTAGAATTTGATTATGTTGTGAGTACGATTATGGATATTATTTATAAAGGCTTCGATGCCAGAAATTTAAAGAGACCAATGGTATTAGTAGAACCAGGTCGTTATTGTGTAGGTAATGCAGGAATTACTTTATATACAGTAGGTTCATATAAACATATTAAAGATATTAGAGATTATATTAGTGTAGATGGTGGGATGACAGATAACATTCGTTCATCTTTATATCAAGCTAAATATGACGCTATTATCGCTAATAAAGCAAGTGAACCGGCAGATACTTTAGTAACTGTAGCTGGTAAGAACTGCGAATCAGGTGATATTTTAATTAAGGATATTAAATTACAAGATCCGCAACCGGGAGATATTTTAGCTATGTTTTCAACAGGAGCTTATCATTATTCAATGTCTTCTAACTATAATCAATTACCTAAGCCAGCAGTGGTCTTTACTTATCAAGGAAAATCAAGAGAAGTTATTAGAAGACAGACTTTTGATGATTTAATTGCATATGATGTAGAATAGAGTATTCAATACTCTATTTTTTATATTCATGAAAAGTTAATAATAAGTGAGTATAATGACTCTAAATAAGGGTAAGGAGAAATTGAATGTTACAAGTAAAAAATATTTATAAGGAGTATAAGACTGGTAATCTAGTACAAGTTGCTTTAAATAATGTCAGTTTAAATTTACGAGATAATGAGTTTGTTGCGATATTAGGACCTAGTGGTTCAGGTAAAACAACGTTATTAAATATTATCGGTGGTCTAGATCGTTATGATCGAGGAGATCTGGTTATTAATGGAATTTCAACTAAACAATATAAAGACCGAGATTGGGATTCTTATCGTAATCATACGATTGGTTTTGTTTTTCAAAGTTATAACCTCATTCCTCATCAAACAGTTTTAGCTAATGTTGAATTAGCACTGACAATATCTGGTATTTCCAAAAGTGAACGGAAAAAAAGAGCATTAGAAGCATTAAAAAAAGTAGGTTTAGAAAATCAGGGTCATAAAAAACCAAATCAAATGTCAGGAGGACAAATGCAAAGAGTAGCTATTGCCAGAGCATTAGTTAATGATCCTGATATTTTATTGGCTGATGAACCAACTGGTGCTTTAGATAGTGATACCAGTATTCAAGTCATGGATTTACTAAAAGAAGTGGCTAAAGATCGTTTAGTTGTGATGGTAACGCATAATCCGGAACTAGCAAAAGATTATGCAACAAGAATTGTTGAATTAAAAGATGGGGTTATTTGTAGTGATTCACATCCTTATAATGTAGACAAAAATCATCTTGTACCTCCACGTCATCGTACAATGGGGAGAGCCTCAATGAACTTTTTAACCTCTTTATCTTTAAGTTTTAATAACTTAAAGACAAAGAAAGCAAGGACATTATTAACTTCATTTGCTGGATCAATTGGTATTATTGGAATTGCTTTAATTCTTTCATTATCAACGGGAGTGAATCAATATGTCAAATCAATAGAAGAAGAGACATTATCAGAATATCCCTTACAAATACAAAATACCGGTTTTGATATGTCTTCTATGTTGAGTAATGGTCAAAGTGATAGTCAAAAAAAGAAAGATAAATCAAAAATATATGTTTCTTCTATGGTAACTGGCATGTTATCTACAATAGGATCTAATGATTTAAAATCATTAAAAAGTTATTTAGATAAAAATCCAGATCATATCAATCAATATACGAATTCTATTGAATATACGTATAACGCTATACCACAAATTTATAGCTATAATAGTCAACAAGTCAGACAAGTTCATCCAGATCAATCATTTAAATCAATTGGTTTAGGTTCTTCAACAAGTTCTAATTCAATGATGTCATCTATGATGTCTACTGATGTTTTTTATCAAATGCCAAATCAATCAAGCCTTTATGAAAATCAATATGATATTAAGGCAGGAAAATGGCCTAAAAAATATAATGAATGTGTTCTTGTTTTAAATAGTAATGGTTCTATGAGTGATTTTATGCTTTATACTTTAGGACTAAGAGATTTTAGTGAATTAGATTCAATGATTGAAAAATTCTCTAAAGAAGAAAAAATAGATGAAGTAAAAATTAAAGATACGTATGCTTATAAAGATATGTTAAATAAACAATTTAAACTTGTTAATGCAAGTGATTATTATCAATACGATGATCAATATCAAGTTTATAGAAATAAAAAAGACGATCAGGCTTATATGCAATCTCTAGTTGAAAATGGTGAAGATATCAAGATTGTTGGTGTAGTGCAACCTAAAGATGATGCAAGTGCAACAATGTTAAAACCGGGTATTGCTTATCCGGCAACCCTTACTCGTCATGTTATCAATCTTGCTAATCAAAGTGAAATTGTCAAAAAACAACTTGCTCATCCTGATATTGATGTATTTACAAATAAAAGCTTTGACTATCAGCAAAAGAATAACTTTGATATGAATTCTTTAATTAAAGTTGATCAATCAAAGATACAAGAAGCCTTTAAAATAGATCAAAGTAAATTGTCATTTGATACAAAAAGCATAGATTTAAGTCAAATAGATACATCTCAGTTACCTACTATTGATATCAATCAAATGATGTCTAAAATTAAATTTAATGTGTCAAAGGAACAAACTGATCACATTGTAAAAGTGATAACTGAGGACTTTCAAAAGTATTTAGTAGAAAATAATTATCAAGATCCTACTAAAATGGAAATCTATTTTAATGCATACTTACAGACATCAAGAGCTCAAACATTGATTCAAAATGAAATGACAAAATTGATACAAGAAAGTGGTCTTGCAGAACAGTTTCAAAATGAACTATCCAAAGAAATGTCAACCATGATGTCTCAATACAGTAAGATACTTGAACAAACCATTCAAGCACAACTGACAAAACAAATGGGTCATCTTGCAAGTCAGTTTCCTAAAGCCATAAGTGTAGATGAAAAGAAACTAGCACAAGCATTTCAAATGAATATGTCTCAAGATGAATTATCAGAACTTATTGTCTCTATGATGAAAACTGAAACAACATCTTATGATAGTAACTTAACTCATTTGGGATATGCAAATTATGATAAACCAAGTGCAATTAATCTCTACCCTAAAGATTTTGAAACAAAACAAAAAGTAAAAGATATCCTAGAAAAATATAATAAAAAGATGAAAAAAGTAGATGAAGATAAAGTCATTACTTACACTGATTATGTAGGGACAATCATGTCATCCGTTACAGATATCATTAATGTTATTAGTTATGTACTGATTGCATTTGTAGCCATTTCCCTAGTCGTTTCTTCAATTATGATAGGAGTTATTACTTATATTAGTGTATTAGAACGTAAAAAAGAAATTGGTATTTTACGTGCTATGGGTGCTTCTAAAGGAAATATCTCACAAGTCTTTAATGCGGAAACATTTATTATTGGCTTATTATCGGGATTATTAGGTATTGGCATTACTCTCATCTTATTAGTACCAGGTAATATGTTAATTCATAGTATAGCTGATAATAATAGCGTTAATGCAGTTTTACCAATTGGTGGAGCTATCATCTTAATTGTATTAAGTGTATGTCTAACATTGCTTGGAGGATTGATTCCAGCAAGAAAAGCTTCACACGAAGATCCGGTTAAAGCATTAAGAACAGAATAAATGAAACAAGAGGATAAATATAAGGTTTATTCTCTTTTTTTAAACTTAATGATAATTATTATCATATCTATTCTATTAATGTACGATTTTATCATAACATATGAAAATATTCGTTGTATTTTTTCATATATTATGATAATAATATATGAAATAGGAGGTTTTTTTATGAAATATATGCAATTAAAAAAACTGTTTCATATCAATGAAAATGAATGTAATCAAGTGTATCTAAAGAGATTTAATGGAGAGTTTACGAATAGATTAAACATTATGTTAAAAAATGGCTATGAATGTTTTTATCTTCTTAACAATGAAATGTTATCGTTGATTGATCAAATTTATTCTATTAATACATGGCTTGAAAAAATTATGATCTCTGATCTTTTACCTCATATAGCTAAGAAGTATTTAATTATGAGTTCAATGGTGGAAGAAATAAAAAGTTCAAACCAATTAGAAGGTATATACAGTACAAGAAAAGAATTAAAAGACATAATGGTTCATCATACACCAAAAAAGTATAAAAGATTTTATGGAATGGTAAATAAATACGAAAAATTATCAAGTGAATCGTTTGCTTTGCTAAATTCGGTGTCAGATATAAGAAGATTATATGATGAAATTCTACTAAAAGATATTTTAAATGAAGATGAAAAAGATATGCCAGATGGTGTTATTTTTAGAAAGGGTCCAGTTGAAATTCAATCTAGTTCTAAAATCATTCATAAGGGAATTGAAGGGGAAGATAGAATTATTGATATGCTTGAAAAAGCACTACGTATTTTAAATGACGAAAGTATAAACTTTTTGATAAGAATTGCAATTTTTCATTATCTTTTTGAATATATCCATCCATTTTATAATGGAAATGGTAGAATGGGACGTTTTTTGGCCAGTGGTTATCTGTCAAAAAACGTAAATATATTATGTGCATTACAATTTTCAATTGCTTGTATTCATAATAATAAGCAATATTACGATGCGTTTACTATGACTAATGACATAAGAAATAAAGGTGATTTAACAGTATTTATTATTAATTTTTTAGAAATATATTTATCTGGTTTACAAGAATTAAAATCGAGAATAGAAAACTTGGTAGAGATATATAATTATACGTTACAAAAGATAAATATCTATGTTGATTCTAAATATATGGAGTTTGTTTCATTGTTATTACAAGCTACTTTATTTGATATGGATGGTTTAGAAATGTCAGAGTTAGTCAAACTAACTCAATATACACAACAAACAATAAGAAGCATCATAAAAAATATCAATAAAGAATATGCAATTATTAATATCGATAATCAGCATAAACCATATAAGTACACAATAAATCTTGATGTCATATCATCTATATCAGATAGATAATAAAATAATCCAGGATTCTTTCCTGAATTATTTTAGTTCTAAATTTTGTTTACCTTTAATTTTATTATGTATATCTTGCATTTCTTGATCAAGTTCAGTAATACTTTCAGCACATTCTAATAAACGTTTTCTAATGTCACTAGGGACTTCTTCTTCATTTTTGTATCTGATTTGATGTTCTAATGAGGCCCAAAAGTCCATTGCAATTGTTCTAATCTGAATTTCTACTGGTACCATTTGTGTTTCTTGTGCTAAAAAAACAGGAACTTCTACAACAAGATGTAAACTACGATAGCCATTTTCTTTAGGATGTTTAATATAATCTTTGGTTCTAATTAATGTAATATCATCTTGGCTTGTTAGTAAATCGGCAATACGATAAATATCTTTAACATAATTACAAATCACTCTTATACCTGCAATATCATAAATATGATCGGTAATGGAATCTAAATTTAAAGGTAAGTTTTTTCTTTCTAATTTATCAAAAATACTATGAGGAGATTTAAGCCGCCATTCCATATGATGAATTGGATTATGTGCATAACGAATATGAAATTCATCATCTAATATTTCAAGTTTTGTTTTAATTTCTTTAATACCCGCACTATAAATTTGTTCTACTGATTTAAATTCTTCAAAAAACTTAAAATCCTCTTTAACCACAAGAATGTTACTTGCATCACTCTTGATTTCTTTTTGCATAATTGGATTACTCATTTAAAAATATCCTCCTTATGTATAATTATAATATAAGTGGTCATAATGAACTAGAGGTGAACTTATGAAGAAATTTGTTTTAATCTTACTAATATGTATGAATTTAACGAGTATTCAAGCAGTAGAACAACAACCAGAATATAAAATTATCGCAAATAGTAATCAACAAGATGATTTAGATCAAATGTATAATATAAAAAATAAATTACTAAGAGATTATCGTAATTGGGCAAGAGGTGTTAATCAAGTAGATCAAGTTCTTATTGATCATTGTCATCAATATGATGCCACATATAAAGAAGGACTTTATCTTATTGTATTAGGTAAAGGAAAGGGAAAGTCTATTCAGGGTCCTTTAAAAGTCAGTTATTGTATAAGTAGTAAAGACATAAAAAAGAAATCCATCATTCAATCGTTATTTTCATCAAAATAACGATTTTTAATTATTGATTATTTTTTTATGAGTATGAACATACTATTATAAAGAAAGAGGTGGATACCTGGTGTTAACACAATTCGATGAACAAGCACAAAAAGCGATTGTTGTATCAGAAAGTATTGCTTTTGACATGGGACATAGTCATGTAGGAAGTGAGCATTTGTTATTATCTATGCTTAAAATGCCAGAATGTAAATTAAAAGATTTATTAAATGTTCAAAAAATTGATGATCAAAAGATAGAAGAAGATATTAAAAGGTTGTTTGGAATTAAAGATAATGAGCCTTTTTATATGGAATATAGTGATTCTGTTAAAGAAATATTACAAAAAAGTATTTCTTTAATAAAAGAAAAAGGAAAAAATAAAGTGACACTTTCATGTTTGTCTCTAGCTTTACTTCAAACAAAAGAATGTGTAGCTTATGAGTTATTAAAGAAATATCATGTAGAAATAGATGAACTGATTGTATCGTTAAATGAAAATAGCGAGTTAGAAACAAAACTAGATCAAATATCCATGCTTGTTAATTTAAATCAAAAAGTAAAAAAATTAAATTATCAAATCATTGGCAGAGAAAAAGAAATCAACCAACTTTGTACAATTCTATCAAAAAAAGAAAAAAATAATGTTTTAATTGTAGGTGAAGCGGGTGTAGGTAAATCAGCATTAGTAGAAAAATTAGCACAAAAAATAAATCAAAAAGAAGTACCAGATACCCTTAAACATAAACTTATCTATGAATTATCATTATCATCTTTGGTAGCAGGAACAAAATATCGTGGAGAATTTGAAGAAAAGTTAAAGAAAGTCATTGATAAAGTTAAAGATACAGAACAAGTGATTATTTTTATTGATGAAATTCATAATATTATTGGTGCTGGTGGTGCAGAAGGAGCTATTGATGCTTCTAATATTTTAAAGCCTTATTTAGCTAGGGATGAAATCACGGTTATTGGGGCGACAACTTTAGATGAATATTATCGTCATTTTGAACATGATCAAGCGATGAATAGACGTTTTTCTTTAATTACGATTAAAGAAAATACGAAAGAAGAAACAAAAGATATCTTGTTAGGTATTAAGTCTTATTATGAAAAATATCATCATCTTACCATTACACCAGAGATATTAGATTATTTAGTGAATCAAGTAGATTTATATATTAAAAATCGGACTTATCCTGATAAGGCTATTGATATTCTTGATTTATCTTGCGTAAAAGCTAAATTTAATCATTTAAGTCAACTTAATCAAGAATGTATTAATCGAGTGATTGAAGATTATGCATCCATCAAAATGGATGAAACAATTGATTATCATTATTTACAACAACAATTAAATCAAAAAATTATTGGTCAAGAAAAAGCTATTTCAAAGATTGTTAAACAATTAAAAATAAAGAAAGAGTCACATCAACCTCAAGCAGTCTTTTTATTTAGTGGTAGTAGTGGCGTAGGAAAAAGTGAAACAGCCAAACAACTCGCTAAAATACTAGATCGACATTTGATTCGCCTAGATATGTCCCAATACAAAGAAATCAGTAGTCTACAAAAGATTATCGGTGCACCACCTGGATATGTAGGTTATGAAAGACCTAGTCTTTTACTACCCCAATTACAAAGTTATCCTAAATCAATATTACTTTTAGATGAAATAGAAAAGGCACATCCAGATATTTTACAATTATTCTTACAAGTCTTTGATGAAGGATATCTAGAAGATAATCAAAAAAGAAAAGTCTATTTTAATCAGACGATGATTATTATGACAACATATCAAAATAATAACATCATGATGGGATTTAAAAAACAACATCATCAAAAAGTAAACCCTATTTTTACTCATGAATTTATCAATAGAATTGATGAAATTGTACCTTTCCAATTACTTAGTGATGAGACATTAAGTCAAATAGTCAAAAAAGAATATGCATTAGATCAAAAACAAATTAATGCTTTACTAAAAGATTATTCTATTTATCAAGGTGCAAGACAAATTCTTAAACAAGCTAAAAAATTAATTCATCAACATAGTTAAAAGAAAGATACGTCTTTCTTTTTTTAGATTTAGATATTGATATTTTTAGGTTAATCAGAGGATATAGTGATATTTTATGACAAATTTATTTATATAATTGAAGTTGTGGGAGGAAGAAATATGAATAAATATCGTCAATATATTTTATCACTAGGTCATTTATGTTCAGACATTAATCAAAGTATCTTATCAGCCATGATACCATTTTTAATTGCAAGTTATCATTATAATTATACAACTGCTGCATTGTTAGTAACGGTATCTAATGTGTGCGGGTCGTTAGTCCAACCTTTTATAGGAATGTACATTGATCGGAAAAATAATCCTATGATGATGGCTTTAGGAGTCATTATGGCAGCGGGAGGCATGGCATTTACAGGATGGACTTCAAATTTTTATTTGTTATGTATTGAAGTGATATTAAGTGGCATTGGGGTAGCTTTGTTTCATCCTCAAGCAGCGAAGTTAGTTGATGTTTCATCATCTCATAATAAAAAAGGAAAAGGTATGAGTATTTTCTCGTTTGGAGGAAAGATTGGTTTTACTTTAGGTCCGGTATTTACTGCCTTTTTAATTCAAACATGGGGTATGAAAGGAACAATTTTCTTTTTGATTCCAGCAGGGGTATTTACAATTGTGTGTGCAAAATTTAATCATACATTTCATTGTCATGAAGAAATAAAAGAAGGACCAGTAGAAAATATAAATCAAAAGGATAACTGGGGAGGATTTATCCGGTTATGTGTCGTTGTTTTTACAAGGTCCATTCTCACTAATGGTTTATCAACATTTTTATCTTTATATTTTATTCAAAACTTCTTATTAACGAAATCCAAAGCCAGTTTATTATTAAGTGTTTACTATGCTGTTGGTTCCATTTCAACTTTATTTGGTGGTAGTCTTGCAGATCATTTTAGTCATCGTAGAATGATTAGAATCAGTTTTCTTATTCTCTTACCAGCTATGATAATATTTAGTTCTACTCATCACATTGCTTTAGCTTTATGTATGTTAGTATTGATGTCATGTGGCGAAAGTTTTTCCTATAGTCCAATGGTTGTCATGGGTCAAAAGTATTTACCCCATCACACAGGTTTTGCATCAGGAGTGACATTGGGTTTGGCAGTAAGTGTAGGGGCTGTTTTATGCCCACTACTAGGATATATATGTGATAGTTATAGTTTAACTGCAACATTCTATATAATGAGTGGTATTGATGGAATAGCCTTATTAGGATCTATGTTGTTACCGGAAATAAAATGAAGGTTTATTTGTTAAAACTTATACATGAATATCTAAAGACCATATAAAAATATATGGTCCTTTTTGTATGTAATAAGCTATAATAAATGCAAGGAGGTTGCTTATGAATTATAGTGTTATTATTCTTTGTGCTGGAAGGGGAAGCAGAACGGGATTAAAATATAATAAAATATTTCATTTATTAGAAGGGAAAACAGTTTATCAAAGAAGTCTTGAACTTTTTTTAAATGATCAAAGATGTAAACAAATAATTGTTGTAACAAAAAAAGAAGAACAAGCAGATTTAGAAAAATTAGTTCAATCAAGTAAGATTGAATATGTATATGGAGGACAAGAAAGACAGGATAGTGTTTATAATGGTTTACAAAAAGTCAATCAAGATCATGTTTTTATTCATGATGGTGCTAGACCTTATTTAACATTAGAATGTATTGAAAACTTATTAATTGCTTTAAAAGATTATCGTGCAGCATTACTCATGGTACCATGTAAAGATACGATTAAAGAGGTTAAAGAGGGTGTGGTTGTTAGAACATTAAAAAGAGACTTATTAATGCAGGCACAGACACCTCAAGTCTTTGTTACAAAATATATTAAGGATGCCTATCAAAAAGCAAAAGATGAAGGTTATATGGCAACAGATGATGCCCAACTGTTTGAAAAATATGAAAACGGGGATATTAAGGCTGTCATGGGAGATTATCATAATATTAAGATTACAACGAAGGAGGATTTATAATGACAAGAGGACGTCATGCTAAAAAGCAATATTCTAAAATGATTATTTTAATATTCTTCATAATTACAATGATTGTTGGAATAATGTGGCATTTAAGTCCTACAGAAAAATCAGATCAAGCTACAAACTATAAAACAATAGAAGGACAAATAGCAGGAACAGGAGATCAAGTTGTTTTATTAAGACAAGAGAATAATCAGACTTATTTATTATCATTAGCTAATACTTCTATGGAAGGTGATGATTTATTAGTCGGTAATCATATTAAGATTTCTTATACTGGAAAGTTAAATAAACAATATCAAGATATTCAAGATGTAAAAGTCTATAAAGCTTCTATTAGTGCTAATCAAATTAGAAATGGTGGTAAAGCTAATACGGATAAAACAATTCCTATCGAATATTTATCTTCTTTAGTAGAAAACATGAGTGAAGAAGATAAAGTAGATCAATTATTAATTGGTTATCAATGTCATCAAGAGGTCATTGATAATCATAAATTAGGAGGATTAGTTCTTTCATCAAAAGATCTTAAAGACTTACCTAAAACTGATATTGCAAAACAAATAGATAACTATCAAAATAATACAAATTTGAGTATGTTTATTACTTTAGATGATGAAAGTATTTTAAAAGAGTATGTTCAAGATGGTGTTTTTGATTCCATTAGTCAAGTCTATAATGAAAAAGGAATAGATGGTTTAAAAGAACAATTAGAAAACAAGATCTCTATTTATAAGGAAGTAGGAATGAATTTATCTTTCACTCCTAATGGAAACGATGGACAAGATGAGGATAGTTTAAATCAAGATAGAAATATCACAAATGATTATGTATCACAGGTTATTCAAACAATACATAAAAATGATTTAGGATGTTGTTATCGAAATTATCCTTGTTATGGTACAAAAAACGATTATTCTAGTGAACTTATTCATGATAGCCGTCCATTAGAAGATTTAAAAAATAATGAATATCAAACTATTCAAACGGCAATCAATCAAGGTCAAGACATGATTCTAACAACTAATCAAATCATTGATGCTTTAGATAACCAAAATCCAATCTCTTTATCAAAAAGCTCTCTTCAAAACCTAAGACAGTCTTTTCATTATAATGGACTTATTGTGAGTGATTTAACAAATGAAGCTATTAAAAATACTGAAGATTATATATTAAAGTCCATTCAAGCAGGAAATGATATGTTAATAAGTGATGATGTTGAAATTGCTAGACAAACAATCATTGATCATATTCATGCAAATGAAATCAGTATGAATCAAATTGATTTATCTGTTTTAAGAGTATTAGCCTATAAATATCAATTAGGAATAATAAGTTAATTTTATTGATAAAATCATTGAAATTTAAATTTGTCAATGATATAATGTTCCAGCATGTAAAAATATTATTTACTGCCTGCTTATTTATAATAATAAGCCGATAGACCATAGGAGGTAAAAGAAATGAACAAGTATGAAATTATGTTTATTGTTAAACCTGATGTTGAAGAAGAAGCAAGAAATCAATTAATTGAAAACTTCAAATCAATCTTAACAGCTAACGGTGGAACAGTTGACAACATTAACGAAATGGGATTACGTGAATTAGCTTACGAAATCAAAGATTACAAAAAAGGTTACTATGTTGTAGTTGATACAACTTGTGCACCTGCTGAAATCTCAGAATTCGAACGTTTATCAAGAATTAATGCATCAATCTTACGTCATTTAACTCTTCGTAAATAATTAAAGGAGGCAGATTAAATGATTAATAGAGTCGTTATGGTAGGAAGAATGACTCGTGATCCAGAACTTAGAAGAACTGGAAGCGGGGCAGCAGTGACAAGTTTTACACTTGCTTTAAACCGTAACTATAATTCTGCTGACGGACAACAAGCAGATTACATACCATGTGTGGTATGGAATAAAGTTGCTGAAAATGTTGAACGTTATTGTTCAAAAGGATCATTAGTTGGAGTTGAAGGAAGACTTCGTTCAAGATCTTATGATAACGCTCAAGGACAAAGAGTATTTGTTGTTGAAGTTGTTTGCGATTCTGTACAATTCTTAGAAACTAAATCTCAAAGAGAAAGAATGCAAGCACAATCAAGTCAACCTCAAATGCAACAACCACAAATGAACAACCAATTCCAAGATATGCAAACTGTTGAATTAGAAAAACAATTCGATAATACAGACAATACATTTGATATCATGGAAGACGATATTCAATTTTAAGAAAGGAGTTTTTTAAAATGGCTTTTAGAAAACAAAGAATGGGAAGAAGAAAAGTTTGTTACTTCACTAAAAACAAAATTACTTACATTGACTATAAAGATGTTGAATTATTAAAAAGATTCGTTTCAGCTAACGGGAAAATCATTCCTAGACGTGTAACTGGAACAAGCGCTAAATATCAAAGACAATTAGCTACAGCTATTAAAAGAGCTAGACAAATGGCTTTATTACCATACGTTGGTGAATAGAAACTTAAAACGCCCATTTTACGGGCGTTTTTTTAATTATATTGCCAATTTGGGGACAAATTTACAAAATGAGAAAAATGACTAAAGGGTTATAATGCTATCGATTAATATTAACGGGTTTTAACTATTTCATTTGTAAATTAAATATTCTTTAGTATAATTAAGAAAAAGGAGTTGATAAAGTGCTAGCTAGTGAACGTTTTTCTAAAATTATAGATATAGTCAATAATCAAGAATTTGTATCTACTAAAGAATTAGCGAAAACATTAGAAGTGACTGAAACCACAATAAGAAGAGATTGTGAGGAATTGGAGAAACAAGGATTGATTATACGGGTGCATGGTGGAGCAAAGAGTGTAACTCAAAAAATGATTCTATCAAATAAAGATGAGCTTGCTATGCACGAAAGATGGCTCTATGCTAAGGAAAAAGATCTTGTTTGTCAAAAAGCAGCATCTTTTATAAAAGATGGAGATTGTATTTTTTTAGATGGTGGAACGAGTATTGTTCCTATGTTAAGATATATTCGAGGAAAGAAAATTAAACTTGTTACGCATAGCCAGCTCATAGTCAATCAGTTTAATGATCCTGATATTGAATTGTTTGTTATCGGTGGCAAATATATACCAGAATATAATATGTCAGTTGGACCTATTGCGTTAGCAGAATTAGAAAGATTTAATTTTGATTATGCCTTTATAAGTTGTGCTGGTGTAGATATTGATCGAAGACTTGTTTATACGGCAGAAATGGATACCATGGCTGTAAAACAAAGTGCGATGAATTTAGCTGTAAATAAATATCTATTAGTAGATTCTTCAAAGTTATCAATCAAAGGATTTTGTAGTTTTATAAGTAGTGATGATTTTGATGCTGTTATTTGTAATGATGATGAAAAAATAAATTTAGAAGATATTCCTAATAATTACATATTGGTAAAATAATTGACAAGAACACGATGTGTTCTTTTTTTATGCCCAAAAAGAACAAAAACGATAACAAACAAACAAAAAAGTTAAAATATATGTTTACAAATGTTTGAAATAATGATATATTTGCTTTGGGAGGAAAGATAACAAACAAAAACAAACAAATATAAACATGTTATCTTATTAAAAAAATGAAAAAATTAACAAAAAAAGCAAATGAAATGAATTTAAAGGAATTAGCATCTTACATTGACTATTCAGTGCTAAAACCAGAATTTACAAAAGAAGAAATTATTGATCTTACAAAAGATGGAGTTAAATTAGGATGTGCAACTATTTGTATTAATCCGGGATATATGGAATTATGTGAACCATATGTTAAAGGAACGGAAACTATGTTATGTCCAGTATGTGATTTCCCATTTGGTACAAGTTCTACAGAGTCAAAAGTAAAACAAATTAAAATTGTTGCTAAATACGATACAGTAAAAGAAGTCGATATTGTAGCTAACTTTGGGTTAATTAGAAGTGGTGCTTATGATGAAGTAACAAAAGATTTAAAAGCATGTGTTGAAGCAGCACATAAATATGGTAGAGAAATCAAAGTGATTTTCGAAACAGATGCTTTAAATGAAGAGCAAATTAGAAAGACTTGTCACTGTTGTTTAGAAGCAGGAGCAGACTTTGTAAAAACAAGTACAGGATTTTTAACTGGTCATGAGTTAAATGGTGCAACTCCAGAGGTAATTAAAATCATGATGGAAGAAGTTGGAGATAAAATGAAAGTAAAAGGTAGTGGATGTATTCGTACAAGAGAACATTTCCTACAATTAATTGATATGGGAATTGATCGTATGGGTGTTGGATATAAATCGGTTCCAGTTGTTTTAGGTTTAAAATAAAAACATCTCAAAAGGAGAGAATCTTATGTTAGAACAAATAGCAAATGAATCCAGAAAAGATATTTTAAAAATGATTCATAGTGCAAAATCAGGACATCCTGGTGGATCATTATCTTGTATTGATATCTTGACATATCTTTATCAAAAGGAAATGAATTTAACAAAAGATAATGTTAAAACAAATACCAGAAATAAATTAGTTTTGTCAAAAGGACATGCAGCACCTGCACTATACGCTGCTTTAAAACAAATTGATTTAATAAGTGAAGAAGAAATCATGATGCTTAGAAAAATCAATTCATCTTTGCAGGGACATCCTAATATGAATGATACCTTAGGTGTTGATATGTCAACGGGTTCGTTAGGACAAGGTATTTCTGCAGCGGTTGGAATAGCATTAGCAAATAAACATTTAAATAATCCTTATTACACATATGTAATATGTGGAGATGGAGAATTTGAAGAAGGACAAGTGTATGAAGCATTAATGGCTGTAGCACATTATGGATTAAATCATCTTATTTTATTTCTTGATTATAATCATTTGCAAATTGATGGGAATATAGAGGACGTAATCGGACCAGAACCATTTGTTGATAAATTTAAGGCATTTGGATTTGAAGTCATTCAAATTAATGGACATGATTTTGATGAAATTGCTGCTGTTAAGCAAGCAAAGAAAAATAAGAGACCAACAGCTATCATTGCTTACACTATTAAAGGGAAAGGCATATCTTTTATGGAAGATGAAGTTGGATGGCATGGAAAAGCCCCTAATGATCAAGAATTAGATGCTGCTTTAAAAGAACTTGGAGGAAATCATTCATGAAAAGAGCAACAAGAGAAGCTTTTGGTAAAGCACTAGAACAAATTGTTAAAGAAAATGATGATGTTGTTGTTTTAGATGCTGATTTAGCGCCAGCAAATAAAACATGTTATGCCAAACAAGTTAAGCCTGAACAATTTTTTAGTATGGGAATCGCAGAAGCCAATATGGTTGGAGTAGGTGCAGGAATGTCATTACAAGGATTAAAACCTTTTGTAAGTTCATTTGCTATGTTTTTAGCAGGAAGAGCTTTTGAGCAAATTAGAAACTCTGTAGCATATCCACATTTGAATGTTAAATTATGTGCTACTCACGCTGGAATAACAGTAGGTGAAGATGGTGCAACACATCAATGCAATGAAGATATTGCATTGATGCGTGTGTTGCCAGGAATGGTTGTTTTGCAACCATGTGATTATTATGAAACAAAAGCTATGATGGATTTTATGGTAGATTATGTAGGTCCAGTTTATCTACGTACTAGCCGATTTGCAGTTAATGATATTTTAGATGAAAGTTATCATTTCCATCTAGGAGACTTGGTTCCTATTGAAAAAGGTGAAAAAGTATGTTTTCTAGCAACTGGTATCATGGTTGATGAAGCAAAAAAAGCTATAGAACTTTTAAAAGAAGAAGGAATAAATCCAGCTATCTATAATGTTCCAACATTAAAACCCATTAATAAAATAATGTTGAAAGATATCGTTGAACAATATGATTATGTTTTCACATTAGAAGAACATAATGTAATTGGTGGACTTTATAGTATTGTGAGTGAAATTATTCATGAAAAAATGATTTATCCTATTGCGATTAATGATACTTTTACAGAAAGTGGAACGCCTTTAGAATTAATGGAAAAGTATGGTATTGATGCAAAATCGATTGTTAAAAGTGTAAAAGAAAGGATGAAGTGAAATGACAAAATTTAAAAGCGACTTTTTATGGGGTGGAAGTTTAGCTGCTAATCAATGCGAAGGTGCATTTGATGAGGATGGCAGAGGATTAGATTTAATGGATGTTATTCCTGGAGGTCTAGAGGCTAGAAGAGCTGCTTATGCATCACCACTAGATTATATGGATGAAAATGTTGAATATGCGCCTAACCGTCAAGCTATTGATTTTTATCATCACTATAAAGAGGATATTAAAATGTTTGGTGAGATGGGGTTCAAATGTTTACGTATCTCGGTAAATTGGACACGTTTATTTCCTAATGGTGATGAAAAAAATCCTAATGAAAAAGGACTTGCTTATTATGATTCGTTGATTAATGAATTAATAAAAAATGGTATCGAACCTTTAATTACTTTAAATCATTTTAATGTACCACTTTATTTAGCTAAACATTATGGTGGTTGGTCAAATCGTAAAATGATTGAGTTTTATTGTCGATTAGTTCGTTTGTTGATGACACGTTATAAGGGAAAAGTAACTAAATGGCTTACTTTTTGTGAAATTAACGTGGGACTTAGAATACCATACTTCACTTTAGGATTGCTTTATAAAAAAGGTGATGATATTAAACAAAAACAATATCAAGCAATTCATCATCAATTGGTTGCGAGTGCTTTGGCTGTAAAAATAGGACATGAAATTGATAAAGATAATAAAGTAGGATGTATGATTGCCGGAGGTGTAACATACCCATATACATGTAATCCTTCAGATGTTTTAAAAGCATTTGAGGACAATAATCAAGAATTAATGATGACGGATGTCCAAGTTTTTGGTGAGTATCCTTATCATATGATTAACAAAATGAAAAAAGAAGGAATAACAATCCAAATTGAAAAAGATGATAATGAAATTTTGAAAAATAACACAGTAGATTTTGTGGCGTTTAGTTATTACGCTAGTAAGGTTGTATCAAGTAATCCAAGAATAAAAAACAATAACTTTGGTAAAATTCAAAATCCTTATTGTGAAGCTTCTGAGTGGGGATGGATTATTGATCCAGAAGGACTTAGAATAACTCTTAATTTTTTACAAGAACGTTTTCATAAACCGTTGTTTATTGTGGAAAATGGTTTAGGAGCTATAGATACTGTTGAAGAAGATGGATCAATAAATGATGATTATCGTATTGAATATTTAAAAGCACATATTGAACAAGTTAAATTAGCATTAGATGATGGAATAGATTTAATGGGATATTTAACATGGGGACCTATTGATGTTATTTCGGCAACAGAAGGTCAAATGGCAAAAAGATATGGTTTTATTTATGTTGATCGTGATGATCAAGGAAATGGAACATTAAAAAGATCTAAGAAAAAGTCATTTAATTGGTATAAAAAGGTTATTTCTTCTAACGGAGAAGATTTAGATAACAACTAAGAAAGGAAAGATACAAATGGGTAGAAGGTGTATTATTGGTCAATCGGGAGGACCAATTGTTGCGATTAATGCTACATTAGCTGGAATTATCTCAAATGGAATAAGTAAAAAGTATGATAAGGTATTTGGTATGGTCAATGGTTTGAGTGGTTTTCTTGATGACCAAATCATTGAATTATCTCAGATGTTTGAACAAGAAAATATGTTAGAAAAATTAAAACATACACCAGCTATGTATTTAGGGTCATGCCGTTTTAAAATACCATGTAAAGATGATTCAATAAAACAACAAATTATTGATAAATTAATTGAATATAAAATTGATGATTTCTACTATATTGGTGGTAATGATTCTATGGATACTATTAAACAAATGGCACAGTATGCTAAAGAAAAACAATATCCTATTCATTTTATTGGAGTACCTAAAACAATTGATAATGATTTACTGGTAACTGATTATACACCTGGATATCCTTCAGCATGTAAATATGTCGCTACTTCATTACTAGAGATAGCTTTAGACAATTCAATCTATCCTCTTAAATCTGTAACTATTGTAGAAATCATGGGAAGAGATGCAGGATGGTTAACAGCTGCTAGTCAACTTGTTAATGAGAAATATCCTAATCTAATTAATCTTATTTACCTTCCTGAAATGACTTTTGATGAAGAAGAATTTATCGAAGATGTAAAGAAACAACTACGAATGAGAGATTCAGTGATTATTGCTGTAAGTGAAGGAATAAAAGATCAATATGGAATGTGCGTTTCATTAGATAGTGGTATTCAAGTAGATGCCTTTGGACATATGTCAAATAGCGGAAGTGGTGACTATTTAAAGAACATACTTGTGAATCAGTTGAATATTAAAGTTCGGTCGATTCAGTTAAGTACTTTGCAAAGATGTTCATCTCATTTGGAAAGTCAAGTAGATATTGATAATGCCTTTTCAATTGGAAGTTATGCTGTAGAATGTGCATTAAATGATTTATCAGGCGTTATGGTATGTATAAAAAAGGACAGTAAAAATTTTGTTTTAAGTTATGTGGATGTTTGTACTGTTGCAAATAAAGTTAAATTATTTCCTTTAGAGTGGATAGATACAAAAAATAAACAAATAAGAAAAAATTATATTGATTACATAGTTCCCTTCATTTATGCAAGTGGTAAGATAGAATTACCCGATTATTTAATGAGAGGTTAATATGAAGCAAATTGTTCAAGATATAAATACTTTAGCACACTACTTAGGGAAAAGAGATTTAAATACTTTAGATACAACTTTGTTGAAACAAAATTATGGAATAGAACAAGTAGATGTATTTGTTTTATTTGGTGGTAGTATTCTTTGTGGTGGAGATGTTCTTGCTGATGCAATAAAAAGTAAGATTGCAAAGAAATATATTATTGTAGGTGGTGCAGGGCATACAACAGATACATTGAAAAATGTAGTAAAAAAAATATATCCCAATATGAATACCAAAAACTTAACTGAGGCAGAAATATTTGCGTATTATCTAAAAGAAAAATATAATTTAGATGTTAATGCTCTTGAAACAAAGTCAACGAACTGTGGTAATAACATTACATATTTATTAGAACTTTTGCAAAAAGAACAAATAGATTTTAATAGTATTATTTTATGCCAAGATGCAACGATGCAATACCGAATGGAAGCAACTTTAAGAAAATATGTTTCCCATAAATTGATTATCAATTATGCTTCATATCAAGTTCACGCTTGTGATTGTGATAATCGTATTGAATTTAAAGAATCTATAAATGGGATGTGGGATATAGAACGCTATATCCAATTACTTATGGGAGAAATTCCACGCCTTCAGGATGATGAAAACGGTTATGGTCCTAAAGGAAAAGGATATTTAGTACATATTGATGTACCTAAAGAAGTTTTATGTGCTTTTCATCGTTTAAAAGCACGATATAATGTGCGTACTGCTAATCCAAAATTTGCAACGAGTAAATAATGGAATATATCGATACTATCTCACATAGAATAATTTAGGTTACTAATAAAAACTCATATACACTAGAAATTTTGTATCTATGAGTTTTTTTGTATAAATTCATTTATTAATATTCAAAATAAAGATATAAATATGAAAGAGGTAAATGATGAATAAGGCAATACAGAAATTAACTTATGGATTATATGTTTTAACGGTACATGTTGATGGTAGAGATAACGGTTGTATTATTGATACAGTAGCGCAAGTCTCGTATAAATCTACTCAAATATGCATCAGCAAGTTACACATACATAATGATAGAGAAGACGCTTCAATCTCATATTTTAAATAGGAATAACATCATTAAAAATAACCATTTAACAGAACTTTTTTTTATTTTTTTTAAAAAAGTTCTGTTATCTGTTTAATATGGTATAATATAAAAGGTGATAAATATGAAAAAATTATTTAAAAGAGAAAATTATTTAAAGAAAATAAGAGGCTTTTATGATGATGTAGATATGATAAAAGTCATCACAGGTGTAAGAAGATGTGGTAAGTCTTCATTAATGGAATTAATTAGTGATGAACTTACTTTACGAGGCATCGAGAAAGAAAATATTATATTTATACATTTAGATAAAAGACCATATAAAAGTATTAAAACAAGTGATCAATTAGAAAAGATCATTGATGAGAAAACCTTGCGATTAAAGGGGATTAAATATCTTTTTATAGATGAAATTCAAAATGTAACAGGATTTGAAGAAGTTATTAATGCATATCGAGAAGAAGGAGAATACTCAATTTTTATTACTGGAAGTAATAGTTATTTGTTATCGGGAGATCTTGCAACAAAATTAACTGGTCGTTATATTGAATTTGAAATGACAACTTTATCATTTGAGGAATATCTTGGAATGAAAAAGTTTTACGAAAAAGAAATATCACTAGATAAAGATGAAGAGTTTATTAATTATATATTAGAAGGTGGATTTCCGTTAACATTAAAGTATGATTCATTTGATGATAAAAGATTATATGTTGATAGTGTTATAGATGAAATATACGAAAAAGATATACGAAAAAATAATAAAATAAGAAAGAAAGAATTGTTTAAAAAGATACAAACATATATTATCAACAATTTTGGATCAACAACTTCCGTAGAATCAATTTGTAAATATTTGAAGAAAAAGGGAGATAATGTATCAAAAAATACGGTATATAACTATTTAAATATATTAGAAAGTGCAAAAATCATTTCAAAATGTGAAAGATTTGATATGAAAAGTAAACGTTCATTAAGCGGTGAAGAAAAATACTATTTGTCAGATTTAAGTTTTTATTTTGCTAAAAACACAGATAATAGAATAAATTATGGACCAGTATTGGAAAATGTAATTTATAATTATTTGAAGTCAAAAGGGTATAAAATAAGTATAGGGAAAATTGGAAAATTTGAGGTTGATTTTATAATACGAAATAATATGAACGATTATGCGTATATTCAAGTTGCTAGAACGATAGATAATGATAACTATGATGAAAACGGAAAGAATATTACAGAGGAAAGAGAATATAGATCTTTGGAAAATATATCTGATGGTTATAGTAAATATCTTTTAACTATGGATAAATTATTACAAAAACGAAGTGGAATTAAGCATTTGAACATCTTGGATATGATGATTAATAATGAAGAATTACTCTAATAAATACGAACTTAAAAAATAATAAGAATAGCTTATGCCAATCACATTTCACATAGAGTAATTTTACAGATATTGTATAACACTCATAGATATGAGAAAACTCGTATCATTGAGTGTTTTTTTTGTATAACTTTATTCTTTAATGATCAAAATAAAGATATGAATATGAAAGAGGTTAATGATGAATAAAGCAATACATAAACTAACTTATGGACTATATGTTTTAACGGCACATGTTGATGATAGAGATAATGGTTGTATCATTGATACAGCCATGCAAGTATCCTCTATGCCAAATCAATTATGTATTTGTATAAATAAAGTAAGTTATACATACAAAATGATAGAAAAAACATTTCGATTTAATGTATCAGTCTTAAATAAAGATAGCAGTATAGAACTCATTAAGCATTTTGGTTATCAAAGTGGTAAAGAAGTTGATAAATTTAAAGATTTTGTATCTTGTAAAAGAGCCAATAATGGAATTTATTATATAACTCAAGGAACAAATGCTTATATTAGTGTAAAAGTAAAACAAAAGATAGAATTAGGCAGTCATGTGATGTTTATTGGTGAAATAGAAGAGATGGAAGTTATAAATGAAAAACCATCTTTAATATATGAAGAATATTTAATAAATATGAAATCTCATTTAGAAAAAGAGGATCAACAATTATCAATGAATCAATATCAAGGAACACGAACAGAAAAGAATTTAAAAGCAGCATTTCAAGGAGAATCACAAGCAAGAAATAAGTATACTTACTTTGCCTCTATCGCTAAAAAAGAAGGTTATGAACAAATTGCTGCAATCTTTTTAAAGACAGCAGATAATGAAAAAGAGCATGCTAGAATGTGGTTGAATGAATTAGGCGGGATAGGTGATACCAAAACCAATCTTAAAGAAGCAGCTTATGGTGAAAGTTATGAATGGACAGATATGTATGATGATTTTTCTAAAACAGCATTATCGGAAGGATTTGTTGAATTAGCAAGAAAATTTAAAATGGTGGGTGAAATTGAAAAACAACATGAAGAAAGATATCGAACTCTTTTAAAAAATATAGAAATGGCAGAAGTCTTTGCTAGAAGTGAAATAAAAATATGGGAATGTAGAAATTGTGGACATCTTGTTATATCGAATAAAGCACCTGAAATTTGTCCGGTATGTTCATTTCCTCAAGGATATTTTGAAATAAAAGAGAATAATTATTAATGATTTAATTGATGGCAATATCCTGTAGTTATGTATTTTTATTTAGAATAAATACCTAGTAGTAATGAACAAAGGAACCTTATTTCTAGATTATCTAGAAATAAGGTTCTTTTTAGGTGACAAACTATACTTAAATTTCTATATAATTAAATTAATCGTGGTGTCACCGTTATTTTTTGTCACTTTACAGTGTCAATAAAATAGGATGTAAAGATATGTACTTTTAGGTATATTATAAGTGCAGCCGGTTGAAGTACTAGAGAAATGGAGAATCATATGGAAGATAAAATTATAAATCTTGAATGTATTCATTTGGATCTTAGTGTTACAAGTAAAGAAGAATTATTAGAACGTTTATCAAAAGAAGCAGTACAAGTTGGTGCAGGAGATTCATCTGAAAGTATATTAGAAGATTTATGGAATAGGGAAAAAGAATTACCTACTGCTGTAGGAAAAGGAATTGCTATTCCACATTGTAGAAGTAAATCAATTAAATCTTCTAAATTATTATTCTATCGTTTAAAACAAGATATTGATTGGGATGTTAATGAAAAAATCAACTTAGTATTTGCAATTCTCACACCTGATAGTGGAAATAATCAACATTTAGTTTTACTATCTAAATTATCAAGACATTTATTAAGAAAAGACTTTTTAGAAATGTTAAAAAATAGTTCAAAAGAAGAAATTATTAATAAAATAAAAGAAATCATAGGAGAGTAAAAATGAAGAAAATTGTTGCAATATGTGCATGCCCAATGGGTGTTGCTCACACATATATGGCTGCTGATGCTATTGAAGAAGCAGCTAATGAATTAGGATATCAAGTTAAAGTTGAAACACAAGGTGCTTCAGGAATTGAAGATAAATTAAGTCCAAAAGATATTAAAGAAGCAGATTTAATCATGATTGCAAGTGCTGTAAAAATCAGTCAAAGTAATCGATTAGAAGGATATGAAGATAAAATTGTAAAAGTAGAATTAAAACAAGCAATTAATAATAGTTTAAATATTATTAAAGAACATATTTAAAGGGGAAAAGAATCATGGAAGAAAAACAATCAGTTTGGAAAGAATTCCAAGAGCATTTAATGACAGGAATTTCATATATGATTCCAGTTATCGTACCAGCAGGTATTATTATGGGTATTGGTATTATGATTGGACAATTTATTGGCGTGGATGCAAATAGTGCTAAATTATTAACATCTAGTGATCCATTTTTAAAATTTGTAGGTTGGATTACACAAGTTGCCGGTGCAGGAATGATGGGACTCATGTTCCCTGTCTTTGCAGCATTTGTTTCTTATAGCATTTGTGATAAGCCGGGGTTAGCTCCAGGGTTTATTGGAGGTTATCTTGCTAAAGAAATGGGTTCTGGATTTTTAGGAGCTATTGCTATTGGAATTTTTGCAGGATATGCTGTAAAATTTTTAAATGAACACATTAAATTTTCACGTACATTTAGACCAGTTAAGAATTTATTTTTAATTCCTGTCGGAGGTACAATCTTAGCTGTACTTGCAAGTTATTTTGTTATTGGTCCGATTGGTAATATTCTAATTTCTGCTATTACAGCATTTATTAAAATGATTGGTGAATTTGGAGCAGTTGCTTTAGGTGCAGTTATCTCAGCTTCTATGGCTTTTGACCTTGGAGGACCAATTAATAAAACAGCATTAGCTATGAGTATGCAACTTAATACAGATGCTGGTGTTAATGCATGGGTTCCAGCTATGATAGGTGCTGTTATTCCTGCTATTGGGGTTGGACTTGCAACAATTATTGATAAAGCGGTATTTAAAAGAGCAGTATTTACAGATCAAATGAAAACTGATGGATTTGCATGCTTCTTATTAGGATTTATGGGAATTTCTGAAGGATGTATTCCTTTCGCTATTAAAGATCCATTATTCATGGTACCATTAAATGTTATTGCTTCAGGAATTGGTGGAGCAATTGCCGTGGCATTAGGAACATCAGCTCAAACAGGCGTTCCTGCTGCTATCTGGGGATGGCCATTAGCACATAATCCATTAGGGTGGGTTTTAGCTGTGCTTGTTGGTTCACTTATTGTTTGTGCGGGAACATTATATCGTGCTAAAACATTAAGTAAACAACAATAAAGAAGTTAAGGATGAAAGGAGAAAAATATGTCAAAATTAAATCGTGAAATTCTAAAGATACTTGCTGAAAATAATGAACCTGTTTCAAGCGTAAAGTTAGCTGAATTGTTAGATGTTTCTCCTCGAACTATAAAAAGATACATTAAAAGTATTAATGATCAAGAAGATGTAGTTACATCTACAAAAAATGGTTATTTATTAAAAGCAAGTCCTGCGCAAAAAGAATTACTTGTATTTAATTCAAGCCAGGTTCACGATAACTTAAATCAAGATATATTTTATGAGCTTTTTATCCATGATCATCAAACAATAGATCAAATTAGTGAAAATACATATTACAATCGTAATACTGTAAGTAATGCTTTAAAAACAATCAGAAAAGTATTAAAGAATTATCATCTTGACTTAAAATCAGAAAATAAAAAAGGATTGATTATTCAGGGAAATGAAATTAATATTCGTCAATGTATGGTAGAAAATACCGATATCGATCATTATTTTTATCAGATATACGCTGATTTAGATCAATCATTTATACATCAATGCATTATTAAACAATTAAGAAAAAATAAAATCATCAAAAGAAGTATCGAAATTGACTTACTAGAAAAATATATCAAAGTATCTATCTTGAGAGAACCCATGCTTCCTATAGAAGTAGATTTAGACAATGTTTCTATACATATTAAGACTCTTTCAGCAATCGAACACATGATTGCTGAAATCAATCAACATATGCACTTAGAATTAAAAGAAAATTTAAAATATTATTTAGCTTCAGTCTTAGGGGGACAGGTTTTATCATATAGTGAATATCAGGATTTAGAGAAGATTGTAACAGAAGCGTTAGAACATATTGAAAACAAATATAATGAAGATTTGTTGTCTAATAAAAAATTAGTTAATAATTTATACCAACATATAAAAGATACTTGTCAAAAATTAAGAATTAATATTCATGTTGAAAATCCACTTAAATCGGTCATTAAATCTAAATATTATATGGCATATGAATATGCTACAATCCTTACAGAAAAAATACATCAAGCTTTACATTACAACTTCTCTGATGATGAGATAGCTTATATTGCCTTACACTTTGAAGGAAATAATATTAATAAATCAAATATGATGAAAAGAAAAATTCTTATTATATGTGATAATGGTGTAGGAACATCTGTTTTATTAAAAGATAAGTTAGAAAGTCAAATACCTGAACTTGAAGTTGTTGATACACTACCTTACTACATGTTAGAAAATTATTCTCTTGAACATATTGATTTTATTATCTCCACACATGAATATGATGAAATACGTTTAAAAAAAGTTCTTGTAGTCAGCCCAATATTATCTGAAGGAGATATAGAACGTATACATCATTATATGAAAAACACAATAAATATCGCATATTTTAGTCATTTGTTTAATAGAGAACATTTTCAATATTTAAAATGTGAAAATAAAGAACAGGTATTAAATATTTTAACTAAAAGTTTATGTAAAGATAAACTTATAAACCAAGAAACAGCCCAAGATATCATTCATCGAGAAGAACATTTTTCTACAGAAATAGGACATTTCACTGCTATTCCACATTGTGTCGTAGACAAACCTTCCTTTATATATTTTATTGTTTTAGAAAATCCTATTATTTGGAAAAATGAAAAAGTTCAAATTATTTTCTTTGGAGGAATTAATCCTAATGAACAAGACGGTAAAAAGATATTTAGTTATATTAACAAACAATTAAGCAATCCTGATACAGTAGATGCTTTACGAAAAGTAAAGACATTTGATGATTTAAAACAAATATTATAGGAGAGAAAAATGCTTACAATTGGTTATATAGGAAATGGGAAAAGTGCCAACAGATACCATATTCCTTATGTCTTAACAAGAAACAATATAAAGATTAAAACAATTTATGATCTTCATATATCTCATGATGTTTGGAAAAAAATAGACGGTGTAAACTATACAGAAAATATAGATGATTTACTTAATGATCCACAAATAGATTTAATTGTAATCTGTACAACACCTAAAACACATTATGAACTTGCAAAAACAGTATTAAATGCTGGAAAAAATGTAATGGTTGAAAAACCATTTATGCCAACCTATGAACAAGCTAAAGAAATCTTTGATTTAGCTAAAAGTAAAAATTTATTTGTACAAACTTATCAAAACAGAAGATATGATAGTGACTTTTTAACAGTACAAAAAGTAATTGAAAGTGGTAAATTAGGAGAATTATTTGAAATTGTATTAACATTTGACTATTGGCGACCTGAAGTGCCGCTTCATTCAACACGTGTTCCTTATTACGATACATTGTATTATGGGCATGTTGTACATACAATGGATCAAATAATTTCATATTTTGGTAAACCTGATAAAGTCAAATATGAATTAAGACATTTATGTGGTGAAGATAAAATGAATGATTACTATGATATTGATATGTATTATGGGAATTTAAAAATATCATTAAAATCAAGTTATTTTATGAAACATAAAAGACCAAGTTTCTGTGTTTATGGTAAGCAAGGAACATTTATTAAGGAGACACCTGATCGACAAGAAGAACATCTTAAAGAATTTTACATGCCGACTCATAAAGATTTTGGAGTAGATTTACCTGAACATTATGGTAAATTATATACTGTAGATGAAAATGGAAAAGATGTTATTGAAGTCATCACATCACAAGTAGGTGATTATGGTAGAGTATATGATCATGTTTATGATGTGTTAAAGAATGGTAAAGAAAAAGTGATTACTGATGAACAAACCTTACTTCTTATGAAATTATTAGAAGAAGGTTTAACAAAAGAAGAGGTTATATTATAAATAAAAGATTGTGATACTAATTGAGTATCACAATCTTTTTAAATGCATGATCTTTTACAAATCCCATGATTGGAGAAAAGATACATGCCGCTATAATAGTTCCTTCCCTAAGTGCAAAGCCACATTGAAAGATAAGAGATAGACATATACATATTAAAACAAGAATGATATCCAAAATCTGTCTAACTTTTTGAAAATCAATGTGAGATGTATTGGATAAAGCAAGGGAAAAACCTTCGCATGGGAAAACACATACATTTAAGGCAATAAGCATACCACAACCACTTGCTGAAATACATAAACCAATGATTTCCATGATAAGTGATTGATAATATTGAAGAGAAATACTACCTAGAATTTGATAAACAATTGTATTAACAATCATTCCAAATAATAAACTCATCATAAATTGTAAAATATATTTTATTTTCAATTGTTTAGAAATCATAATTTGAAAAAGAATCATACATGCATTAACAAAGAGAGTCAAAGTACCTACTTTGATATGACTTATGTAATTAAATGTTAAGGCTAAGGCTTCATATGGCGAAACGCCAATATTAGCTTTAAAACACAATGAATCACCAATAGAAACCATCATTAAAGTAAGTATAAAAAGAAGATATCTTTTCATTACAATTCTTCTCCATTAGAAGCAATGACTTGTTTATACCAATAGAAAGAATCTTTTTTATATCTTTTTAATGTACCATGTCCTTCATTATCTTTATCTACATAAATGAAGCCATATCTTTTCTTCATTTCTCCGGTTGTAAAAGAGACAAGATCAATACAGCCCCAAGGAGTATAACCAATTAAATCTACGCCATCTTCTTCAACAGCTAATTTCATTTGTTGAATATGTGCTTTTAAATAACTAATACGATCTTGATCGTGAACAGTCCCATTTTCAAGCTGGTCAATTGCTCCAAAACCATTTTCAACAATAAATAAAGGTATTTCATATCTTTCATAAATAGCATTTAAAATATAACGCAAACCTTCTGGATCAATTGTCCAACCCCATTTAGTCACATTTAAGAAAGGATTTTCAACAGTATGACTATGTGCTGCTTCAACTGTTTTGGATAAATCAATAATATGATCTTTATCAACAGTTGTTGACATATAATAACTAAATCCAAGATAATCCACTTTACCTTGTTTTAGAATATCCAAATCACCTTGTTCCATTTCGATAGTATATCCTTTTCTTTCAAACATTTTTAAAGCATAGGCAGGATAATGACCGCGACATTGAACATCACTAAAGAAATAACGATCATGCATAGCATCTAAAGCAAGTTGATTATTTTGTGGATGACAATTATATGGATAAACAGGTTCCATTGCTAACATACATCCAATTTTAAAATCAGGGTTGATTTGATGTCCTAAAATAACAGCCTTGGCACTAGCGACAAACAAATGATGAACACTTTGATACATAGCAAGTTCAGGATTATCATATTGGCTATAGAGAACACCTGCATTGGTCCAACCAAAGATGTCATTATGATAATTCGCTTGATTATTGATTTCATTGAAAGTCATCCAATATTTAACTTTGTTTTTATATCTTTTAAAACATACTTCACAAAAATGGATAAAAAAATCAATCATTTTTCGATTATGCCAACCACCATATTCCTTAGCTAAATGAAAAGGCATTTCAAAATGACTTAAAGTAATAATAGGTTGAATACCATATTTTAATAATTCATCAAATAAATCATCGTAGAATTGTAATCCTTTTTCATTAGGTTCCTGTTCATCCCCATTAGGGAAAATACGAGTCCAAGCAATAGAAGTTCTAAAACACTTAAATCCCATTTCAGCAAACAACTTAATATCTTCTTTATAACGATGATAGAAATCAATGGCTTCTAAATTTGGATAAAATTCTCCTTCAACTAAACCATCCGTAATTTTACGTGCTGTATCTCGACTTCCTGCTGTCATGACATCAGCTACACTTAATCCTTTACCATCACAAAAGCCACCTTCTAATTGATGAGCAGCAACAGCGCCACCCCATAAAAAATCTTTACTTAACATAGATATACCCTCCTTTTTTACGTATTCATCATAATTGGATATGATAAAAATGAATAGAGATAAAAAAACAATTAATAGTTATTTCCTGTAAAATAGATAATTTAATAGTAAAATTGGAAATTTTTTCCAAATATAGGTAAAATAAAGCTATAAATTTCCAATTATCTACAAAAAGGAGGAAAATATGTTACTCATTCAAAAACTAGAATACTATGATCATCTTACTGCCAATGAACAAACTGTTGCTCATTATTTATTAGATAACCAACATCGTATGCAAGATGTTTCTATTTCAGAAATATCAAAAAATACATATACTTCATTATCTACGACAGTTCGTTTATCTAAAAAATGTGGTTATCAAGGTTGGAAGGAACTTAAAAAAGCTTTAATTGAAGAAATGAATTATTTAAATAAACAAACAACACATGTTGACGCTAATTATCCTTTTAAACAAGGTGATTCAATTTTCGCCATCGCTAAAAACCTATCATCATTATTATCAGAAAGTATTTTAGATACTTATCAGTTATTAGAACATGATAGTTTTCAAAAAGCTATATTATTGCTTAGATCCAGTCAAATCATCAATGTATATGGTATAACCCATCCAATTAGTGTTGCTTATGATTTTAAACTAAAAATGCGAACAATAGGTAAAACTGTAAATATCATTCAAGATGAAGATGCTTATTACTATTATTCTTATTATACAAATAAAGATACATGTTCTTTATTTATTTCTTATTCAGGTGAAACTTTAGAATTATTATCACCATTAAAGAGAATAAAAGAAAAGGGATATCCCGTGGTGACTCTAACCAGTATTGGTGATAATACTTTTTCTAAACTGGCAGATGCCTGGTTACCCATTACGACTAAAGAGAAACTATCTAATAAAATTGCTACATTTTCATCTAATATTGCTATTCATTATTTATTAGATTTAATTTTTGCTTGTATTTTTGAAGCTAATTATGATGAATATATTAAAACAAAAAAAGAAATATCTAAACAATTAGATTATGAACGTTTCTCTAATGTATCATTATTAAATGATGAAATAGAGTCATAATTAGATATAAAAGATAATTTTTTTTCAAATTTAAATTAAAGATTGAAAAAATAAAGAAAAATTTGTTTCTATAATAGTAATTTACATTATTATTATAGATTTTTTTATTATAATAATGATGTAAACAAAAGGCATGGGAGGTATAACGATGGATGAATTTTTAAATGATATTTATATTAATGTATATAAAAAATGGATTTTAAGTCATAATCAGGATGATTGTAAGTTATATCTTGTAGATGATGGTGAAATTAAGATGGAAACAAAATATGGAATAGGACAAATATGTTTTCATCCTTTAAGTATCATAGAATTTTCAGTAAAAAATATTATTACTGAAGAAATAGAATTTTACCTACATTTTCAATTTAAAAACATGCGCCATGCAGTAGATTTATTTAATGAAATGTTAGATAGCACTAAACATTTAACGAATCATCATAAATTAAAAGTATTATTATCATGTTCTGGAGGACTCACAACCAGCTATTTTGCTCAAAAAATGAATGAAGCAGTAGATCTATTAGGCATTGATATTCATGTAGATGCAGTAGGGTATAATAATCTATATAAAGTGGGACATGACTATGACATGATTTTATTAGCGCCACAAATTTCTTACATGTGTGCTAAAGTAAGTGAAATTTTACAAAATCAAATTGTCGTCAAAATTCCTTCAAGAATCTTTGCTAAATATGATGTAAAAGCCATGCTAGCCCTTATTGAGGAAAAAAGAAATGAAAAGAAAAAAATCTTACCTACAACCCAACCCCCAGTTAAACTTAATAATATTGAACCTACAGGAAAGAAAATTTTATGTTTAGGTTTTGTAAGAAATTCTCATCGTATCCATATAGCTTATCGTCTTTATGGAGAAAATAATCAAATCTTAGCTGATAATGAGATTATTAAAAAAACATTATGCATTCAAGATTATTATGATGTGATTGATAGTATTTTAGCTCAATATACTAATGTACAAGTTATTGGTATTGCCATGCCTGGTATTATTCATGAAGATCGTATTACATCAATGATGGTTGATGGGTTAGATGATTTATACTTTGAATATTTTACTAAAAGATATGCACAGCATTTTTACTTTGAAAATGATGTGAATGCTGTCGCTTTAGGATATCATGCTTCCCAAGATCAATATCATTCACTTTCACTTATATTTCAACCAATTATCTCATATGCTGGCGTGGGTAATATTGTCCATGACCGTTTACTAACAGGAAAACATCATGTATCAGGAGAAGTTCAGTTTTTACCTTTAAATTTAACCAAAAATGCTTTAGAACTTCATCAAACACCTGAAGGAGCAATTGAATCAATGGCTAAAACGATGGTTTCTATCATCAGTTTACTTGATCCTCAAGAAATTGTGATGTGTTGTTTCCTTATAACGGATGTACAAGATCTTTATAATGAAGTAAAAAAATACCTACCTGAAGAATACATTCCACCTATTATAAAGATTGATTATCTACAAGAGTATATGTTAGCGGGAACATTATTATCATGTTATCAAAAAATCATGTAATAATGTAAAAAGGAAATTGAGAAAACTCAATTTCCTTTTTTAGTCGATAATAATTCTATTTTCTTTTCGTGGATGAGGGTTGCTTGTTTTAGCAATATAACCAAGAGGGACAATACTATGACATTGATATTCATCAGATAATCCCCATTTATCTTTGCATTGTTTACCTAGCTCAGTTTCAAAAGTCTTTTCCCCTCTAGCAATATAAATACTACCAATATCGAGTGCAGTTGCTTCTAACATGATATTTTGACTGGCAACACAACAATCTTGAATACTATTTGGATAATTGTTAGGAGCAAATAAGTATAAAACTGTAGGTGCATCATAGAAAGCATTTTGGATTGAATCATCACTAGCGATAGAACCGTTAGGGTTATTTTGACTTCTGGCTTTACCAAAGATATTTCTATTTATTTTTCCTAATTGTTCATTTAATTCTTTATTTTGAACGACAACGATCTTAACAGCTTGTCTACTACCAGCATTAGGAGCCCAAAGACCAGCCTCTAAAATTTGATCAAGAGCATGTTGACTAATTTGTTGTTCTTTAAAGAAACGAATAGATCGTCTTTTTTTAATAATATCTAAAATATCACTCATTTTTCTCACCTCGATTTTTATTATAAGAGATAAAAAGGTGAAAACAAGTAGGCACAAATTTGTGCCTATAGTTGTTCTTTATAATATTGTCCCCATGCTTTCATGGCATCAATTGTTGGTTTTAAGGTATGACCTAGAGGTGAAAGCTGATATTCTACATGAGGGGGTACTTCTTGATAATCAATTCTTTCAACGATTCCATCACTTACCATAGATTTTAATGAGGAAGTTAAAACTTTTTGAGAAATACCCTCAAGTGAGCGCATCAGTTGTCCTGTTCTTTTAGGACCGGTAAGGAGATCCCGAATAATAAGTAATTTCCATTTACTGCCAAGTATAGAAACCGTTGTAGCAACATCACATATAGGCATATCTTCTTTTTTTAACATAAAATCCCTCCTTGTTTTTTATATAAATAATTATAATGAATTAAAAAAGTTAAAGGTATGTATTTTGGGATAATTTTTTCATTTTTTTGCATTCACTATTAAAAATAATGGAAAAGTCATGCCTACCATATAGACAAAACTATATTTTTAAATAAAAAGAATTATAATAAAAAATGTAAAGAGAAGTAGCTACGATCTTTGAAGTGGAGGTATGAAAAATGAAAATTTTATTAGTATGTTGTGCTGGAATGTCAACAAGTATGTTAGTAAAAAGAATGAGTGATGTTGCTGAAAAAAAAGGAATTGATGCTGATATTTCTGCTTGTCCATTAGGAGAAGCACAAGGATCATTTAAAAATTATGATATCGTCATGCTTGGCCCACAAGTTCGTTATGAAAAGAAAAAAGTAGAAAATGAAGTACAAGGAGCTTTACCAGTTGTTGATATCAATATGAAAGACTATGGTATGATGAATGGTGAAAAAGTACTTGAAAGTGCTATTGAAACAATAAACAACTTTAAAAAATAAGATAAATATAATATGATAATTTTAGATTATGATAGTAGGTGTTAATTGTGATTAATATATTTTCTAAATTAGAGAATGAAAAAAATTTAACAAAAAGCGAGCAAATTGTGGCACATTATATCCTTGATAATCCTGAAAATATCATGGATTTAAGTGTAAAACAATTAGCTAAGAAATGCTATGTTTCAGTTAATGTGATTTATCGTTTATGTGATAAATTAGATTTGGGTGGTTTTTCTGATTTAAAAATAAAGATATCTCAATCTTACAAAGATTATGTAAGAGAAAAGAATGAGGTTGATGTTAACTTTCCAATAAAACAATATCAGACAAGATTTGAAGTATTAGAAAGTTTAAAGAAAAATTATGAACATACACTATCTGCAACCTTTAACCTATTTGACCTTGAACAGATTAGACATATTGTTTCTAAGATGTCTAAAGCTAAGATGATTGACATATATACGTCAGCTCAAAATCTTTATTTTGCTGAAAACTTTAAAATCATGATGCGAGAAATTGGGGTTATTGTAGAAGCTCCCAAAGATGAATATGAACAACGCTTAATTGCTTCAACCAGTGATGAAGATCACTTTGCGATTGTTATTTCTTATGGTGGTCATCTTGTTAATATTGATTTTATTGCCCAAATATTAAAAGAAAAACACACGCCTATCCTGCTTATATCATCGTGTGATTACACTTTTAAAGAAGTTATTCCTAATTATCACATTTACATGTCCTCACAGGAACATCGGTATAAAAAAGTATCATCATTTTCTTCTAAATTATCATTATTATATATATTAGATGCTTTATATAGTTGTTATTTTGAATTAGATTATGATAATAATCTAAAAAGAAAGCTAGGATATTATAAAATTCTAGAGTATCAAAAAAACGAGATCGAATTATACTGAACCGACTTTGTTGGACAAAAAATAATTAACTTAATGATAAGGCTTG
>OLOG01000192.1_pt1 | contig 63461 bp, 54 predicted proteins | sample 1672351 | NCBI WGS metagenome assembly OLOG01 (sample SAMEA3136674, study PRJEB25190) | human gut metagenome | biome: human gut; feature: human-associated habitat; material: faeces | place: Austria | collected 2013 | reverse complement strand
TAGGGCAACGCGCGCGGCGGCGGATGCGCTACCCACATTCTGCAAAGGAGGATTTTCGAGCAATTCTTGACGGGTATTGATGCCGAGCTTCTCGTAGATGTGGCGGGTGTGGGCCTTCGCAGTGCCCTCGGCGATGATGAGTTCGTGGGCCACGCTGGAAAGCGACTTGCCCTGGGCGAGCAGCTCCATCACCTCCCGTTCGCGCGGCGTGAGGCGGTGCGCTTCGGCCACGGCGGTGCAGCGACGGGCCAGACGCGTGCGCTCGTTCTCCTCGGGCGGTCGCTTGCCCATGAAGGCGATGCCCCAGCGCTCACCGATCTCGCGTTCATTAAGCACGAGAGTTGCCACCGCCACAATGGCCGCAATGGCGACTACGGCACCGATGGCTGGTCCCGTGCCTCCGAACAGGCCGGATCCATCGAAGAGGAGCGCTCCCTCGCGGCCGACCCAACCCACGAGCAGCAACGATTCCTCGATGTCGAACAGCAGAAGCGCACTTACGCCGAAGCGCTTGGAAATGTCGCAGAGGAACAGAAACACGATGGCGTTGAAGAGCATTACGCCCAGGGCCGTGCAGAAACTGCCGGCCAAATTGCCACCAAGGCCGAATAGCGGCACGACGAGGAGCCCGCAGCAAAGGAGGATGACCGGCGCCCGGTACAAGGCGGACAAGGGCAGTCGGTTGGAGAACCACCACACCCACGCGAACAGCACGAGACCGCCGACCAGGGTGGTCACGGTGGAATGGGAGCCGACCAGCAGGGGATAGGCGCTGCGAATATGAGCCGAGCTGTAGCTGGCCACCAGCTCAAAGAGGGCGAGGATAAGGAAGAACTTCCAGGGAATGAGCCGGCGGTTGGCGGCGACGGGCCGATCTTCTGCCGGGACGTAGAGCCGGTAGGAGCGATGGGCCAGCGCTGCCGACAGCATCGGCAGGGCGAGAAGTGCCCCGTAGAGGTATTCGTCTCGAATGCCCTGAAGCACGAAGGTGAGTGCCACACCACCGATGATGGCGAGGGCATAGTACAGCGCTACGCGCGTGGGGCTGAGGCAGCTGTAAATCTCGCACCACAGCAGAATGAGAAGCGCCGAGCCGATGCCGCCGGCCAGGGTCGCCGGCACGATGAGGGCGTCGGTGGTTGCGGGCAATCCCAGAGCCGCCACGTTCGCCGCTACGGAGAATCCAAGCAGGAGAGCGATGACCCCATAGACCCAGCGTCGTCCGGCCAAAGGCGCGATGCGGCTGGAGAGCAGGGCGATGACGATAGCGCTGCCGGCGAGCACCACATCGTAGGCGAACTGGCCGGCGGTGCCGCTGACGGGCATGGGCGCGGCCGGGTTTGCATAGGCGAGCGACACCCAGGCGCGCCACAGGGCGAAGCCGAGAAAGGCGAGCGGCATATCGAGAAGATCGGTGAGTGAGTGTTTGTCCGTGCCATCATGGGCCATGGCGTTATCCCCTTCTCGCTTCCGCCCTGCCAGATGAACCGCACCGGCGACGGCCGCAAGATGGGCGTGTGGGCCGGTGGCGAGATTGAGCTGACGACCCATACGAAGATGATCCACGACGCCCGTGTGGGCCGTGTGGATACGCCGCATCTGCTGGTGAACGCCAAGGGCGAGCGCTTTATGTGCGAGGGCCCCATGCAGGGCTACCTGAACAACTATGTGCGCGAGTACATCCACGAGGCCGGCGGCGACGCCAAGGCGGGCAACCTGTACACCATCGTGGACGCGAAGTGGCAGGACCAGATTGCGGAGTGGAAGGCCATCGACCCGGAGATCGACGCCTCGAACTGCAAGTGGTTCTACGAGGGCAACACCATCGAGGAGGCCTGCGCCGCCATGGCCGCCGATACGGAATCGGGCGCCTACGAGTTGGACGCCGCAGCCGTGCAGAAAACGGTGGATCGCTACAACGAGCTTTGCGCCAAGGGCTCCGATGACGACTTCGGCAAGAACTCCACGTTCATGCGCGCCATCGACACCCCGCCGTTCATCGTGGTGCCCCACGAGTTCGGTATGGGACTTTCGGCCATCATCGGCGGCCTGCTCATTAACGCCGACAACCAAGTGCTGAAAGCTGACGAGCACACGCCCATCGACGGCCTGTTCGCCGTGGGCAACGTGTCCGGCTGCTTCTACGGCGGCGTCGACTACCCGATGGACGTGCTGGGGCTTTCCATCGGCCGCGCCATCACCGGCGGCTATCTCGCCGGCAAGCACGTAGCGAGCCTGTAGCGACGTTTCCATACCCACACCCTCCCCTCGAGAGCCCGCCGACACGCGGGCTCTCGTTTCTCTTACAACAATGAAAGTCGATTCGTAAGGCGTGGGGGCGGAGAAGGGGCTATACTGGCAGCATGACATTTCGAAACAGGAGGTATCTCCCATGACTGACCAGCAGAATCCCTTCAGCAATATGCCCGAGCCGCCCGCCGCGCCCGATCCGGCCCAGGCTTTCGACAACGCGCAGGGCCAGGCCGCGCAGTCCTACGACGCCGACCAAACCGCTCAGCAGGCTTACGATCCCTACCAGGCCCAGGCGCAGCAACCCTACGGCGCCGGCCAGGGCTATGACCCCTATCAGGCTCAGCAACCCTACCAGCAGCCCTACCAGGCCACCTACGAGCAGCCGCAACCGGCCTATCAGCAGGTGTACGCCCAACCGGTGGCTCCGGCGGCGCCGACGGCCCTGTATCCCATGACCGACACCGATCGCAACCTGCGTCTGGTGGCGTTCATCTTCTGCATCCTGTCGCTGGTGGGCTCGTGTTGGCTCATCATTCCGCTGGCGTGGATGATCCCCATGTCGGTCATCTCCTGGGGCATCTACAAGGGCACCAAGGCCAACACCGTCGCCTTCGGCGTGTGCACCCTCATCTTCTGCTCGCTGGTGGCCGGCATCTTGCTGCTGTGCTCGAACAAGGATCGGTAAGGCGCTCTCTGCAGAGCTTGTCAGTTCGCAAGCTGGTGAGTCTGGGTGTCCTGGCATTTTGTGCGCACAGCTTCGTAGCCCACGATTTCGCGCGTGCGCAGCTTCGCGGCCTGCAAACTGCGTAGTCTTGTGATTTTGAAAACGCGTCGTCGCCAAACACGTGGCCGCTCAAAGGCGCGCCGGGCTAGCAGCCCCGGTGCGCCTTATTTTGTTCCACGTCTCTTTCGTTTCCACGGTCTCCGCCGTTTCCGTGACAAAACAAGGCCTTCTCGTGCACAAAAATCGACTTATATAGACATTCGGGGATGCGGAAAGGGAGAAAGAACGCTATATAAGCCTCAAAATGTGCTCCCCGCTGTTTCAAAAGTCTATATAAGTCGATTTTCGTGCACGAAGCTCCCTCATTTTGTCACCGTTGGAGCTGGGTCGGCAGCGCGCTGGGCAGGTTTCTCCAACGAGTGCGGAAAGATTTTCCGAGTACTTCATCTACCTATGGATTTGGCCGCACGGCCGATGCAGGTTTGGAAGCGCTCGCTGCGCTACGCGGCCTTCGGGGGCTTGATGAAGAAGGAAACCGCCAGGGCCGCGATGGCCACGGCGAAGAAGACCCAGAAGGCGCCGAGGTAGCTGCCCGATCCCATTTGCGAGAGGGCGAGAATCTGCGGACCTACGATGGCGGCCGGGATCATCTGGCAGGTGGCGATGGCGTAGTTGATGCCGTAGTACTTCGGCCCAAAGAAGGTGCCCACCATGGCCGACATCGAGCACATATTCCCGCCGTACATGAGGCCGAGCAGCATAAAGCCAGCTACGAGTAGCGGGAAATTGCCGCCCATCATGGCGAAGGCGCAGCAGAGCATGCCTGCGGCGAAGGCCACGGCGATCCAAGTGAGGCACACGCGATAGCCGAACTTATCCCAGATGAATCCGTTGATGAGGCGCCCGAGTCCGTTCATGGCTGACACGCTGCCCATGGCCGCGGTAGCCAGCATAAGCGCCTCGGCCTCGGGCAGCGCGGCGCTGACGCCCGCGCCAGCCGCCGCCGCGCCGCTCGCTCCCGCCCCCGCGCCTGCGCCCATGAGCAACTCCATGGCCGCCGGCACTGCCTGGCTGATGAGCGCCAGACCGCCGCAGGTGACGAGCATCAGATACACCATGAACACCCAGAACGTGGGCGTGCGCACCATTTGGGAGCCGGTCATGTCGACAGCTGCCACGGTGGCGTTCTGCCGCGCTTTCTCTAGAAGAGGGCGAACATACTCTGGCGTTGGCAGCTTCATGATGAAGGCGCCCGCCCCCACCAGCACGACGAAAACGGCCCCCAGCGCGCCGAAGGTCATGCGCCATCCGAGCGCGCCCAGCATCGTAGTGACAACGGGGGACAGCAGCATGGTGCCGCCGCCGAAGCCCATGAGCATGGCACCGGAGGCCAGGCCCTGCTTGTCGGGGAACCATTTCAGCGTGACGGACATGACCACATCGGTGCCAAGGCCCACGCCGGCTCCCACCAACACGCCGTAGGTGGCGTAAATGAAGGGCAGCGATTCCGTGAAGGCCGAAGCGATAAGTCCCAGTCCCAGGCAGGCGGCCGTGATGAGCATGACCGTGCGCGGGGACGTGCGCTCTTCCAGTGCGCCCGCTACGAGCATGCCGGCGCAGAAGGTGATGATGGAGAGCGTGAACACCACCGAGGTGGCCGAGCGATCCCAGCCGAATTCCGCCTCCAGCGGGTCGACGAACAGCGACCAGGCATAGATGAGCCCGAAGAACATGAGCAGGACGAAGGCGACGAAGAAGTACAGCAGACGGTGCGGCGTTGTTTGAGTCGCTGTGGCGTGCGTCTGCGATGTTGCATGGGACATGGCTCCCCCTTGGAATTGCGTGGGTCGGGATTCCAGTGCCAGCCACTGCTCAGTCTATCAACTGCACAAAAAAGAGCAAGAGGAAAATGGTGCAGCAACAGCTTAAAAAGCTAGCCGCAAAATCACATCCTTTACGTAAATAGGGTTATTTTGCGGCTATTACTATAATGAAAAGCGATAAATTCGGGAAGAAGGTAGCCACAAATGAACGGTTGTCACGGCAAAACCGTTCATTTGTGGCTTAAGGCCGAGGAAGGGGACGCGTATCCTCGCGGAGTTACCCCAGTGCGCACGCTTTTGCAAGGAGTTGCCCTGTGCGTTCATTCTTGCAAAGAGCCAGTTGCGAAGCGGAGCTTACCCCTCGACAGCGAGAAATCGTCCCTGCTGACGGCCCTGGGAAACACCCAGCTAGAACTTAGAAAATCAGCGGAAAACTAATCTATAACGGCGCAGCAACGAAAACCGCCCCCGTCGCCAAAACGCCGAGCAAGAGCGCAGGATATATCACGAATCCGCGAGTTCGTGCGTTGAAGCTCGCCCGCGGGACGGCTCAAGGGAGTTGTCCGCAAGGCCGCCCGCCCCGGCGCACCCTGGAAAGGAAGACGACAATGGTCACTCAAGAGCAGCAATCAATTATCGATCACGCTCAGCTGCAGAAGATCAACGGCTGGCAGCATATCAAGGTGAAGGGCACCCCCTACGAGTGCGGCTTCCAGGAGGGCTACCTTCTGGCCGACGAGTACCAAGACGCCCTGCGCGTGTACAAGTTCATGACCCTGGAAACCTTCGGCATGACCTACGAGTGGTTCGCCGAGCAGGCGCTGAAGTTGCACTGCGACAAGATTCCCACCCGCTGGCTCGAAGAGCTGCGCGGCATGGCCGAGGGCCTGACGGCGGCGGGCATTCCCACCACCACCGACGACATGATCGCCTGGAACGACTGGATGGAGATCACCGGCTACTGGTGGCCCCAGAACGCCGGCAAGGTCATGAGCCGCCCGCTCATGAAGACCCACCGCAAAGAGCACTGCTCCGCCATCGTGGCCACCGGCTCAGCCACGGTGGACGGCAAGCCCTACCTGGGCCACGAGAGCTTCGACGAGTTCTGGAGCGGCCAGTACTTCAACGTTTGCAAGCGCGTGGAACCCGACGACGGCTACGCCTTCATCATGCAGGCCTCGGCGCCGTGCATGCTGTCGTCCATGACCGACTTCTATGTGACCGCCGCGGGCCTGAACATCACCGAGACCACGCTCGCCGGCTTCGACCGCTACGACGATGCGGGCATGCCCGAGTGGGTGCGCATCCGTGACGCCGTGCAGTACGCGGCCACCATCGACGAGTTCGTCGAGCGCCTGAACAAAGGCAACAACGGCGGCTACGCCAACGCCTGGCTCATCGCCGATCACAATACCGGCGAGATCGCCCGCTTCGAGCAGGGCTTGGAATTCACGAGCCTCGAGCGCACCTTCGACGGCGCGTACTTCGGTTGCAACGCTGTGTTCGATCCGCGCATCCGCAACCTGGAGTGCAAGGACAACGGCTTCAACGACCCGCGCCAGCAGACCGGTGCCCGTCGCCAGCGCTGGATGGAACTCATCGATCAGTACTACGGCAAGATCGACCTGGAAGTCGTGAAGAAGATGCTCGCCGACACCTATGACGTGTACCTCGGCTACAACTGCCCGTCGAGCCGCGACATCTGTGCCCACTACGACGTGGATCCGCAGTACTACGCCGACGACCCCGATGCCGTGTGGAACATCCCGTTCTACCCGGCCGGCTCCTGCGACGCCAAGGCCGCTGGCCCCGACGACGTGAAGCACCTGAAGATGTGGGGCCGCTACGGCCGCGCCGACGGCGTGGAGTTCGTGGCGAAAGACTTCATGGACCAGCACCCGCTGTGGAAGTGGATGGACGGCTACCTGGAAGATCGCCCGACTCAGCCCTGGACGCTCTTCGACTAAAGGGAATTCGAACCGGCGCTTTTCCACGGCGCCGCGTTCCTTCCATATAGATCAACGCTAACCAATCGAGGATAAGGAGCATAGATTATGGAAATCTCAAAGGAACAAATCGCGAAGATGGCCGAGTCTTACAAGAAGGCCGAAACCCAGCACGTGGCCCAGCGCGCGGTGACTAAGAACGGCATTCTGGAGTCGGCGGAAAGCGTGGAGGTGCTCAAGCGCATGAGCCCCAAGAACTTCGCGTTTTCCATCGACGTGGACGACCAGGCCGTGGCCAACCAGAAGATGTCGGGCCGCTGCTGGATGTTCGCCTGCTTAAACGTGCTGCGCTTCCACATTGAGAAGGAACTTGATTTGCCGAAGGGCACCTTCGAGTTGTCCCAGGCCTACCTGGCGTTCTTCAACAAGCTGGAGCGCGCCGCCTGGTTCCTCGAGCACGTGGTGGCCACGGCCGACAAGCCGCTGGACGACCGCGAGGTCGACTGGCTGTTCACGACGCCCATGGCCGACGGCGGCGACTGGGATATGGTGTGCGCCCTGGTGAAGAAGTACGGCGTGGTGCCGCACGAGGCCCAGGCCGAGACCCATTGCACCAACAATACCGCCGAGCTGAACACGGTGCTCTCGCACCTGCTGCGCCAGGACGCCCTGAAGCTGCGCACCATGGCCCAGGAGGACAAGGATACCAAGGCCACCCAGGAGGAAATGCTTTCCGAGGTGTACCGCGTGCTGGCCGTGTGCTTCGGTGAGCCGGTGCAGAAGTTCGACTTCACCTACAACGATGCCAAGGGCCACTACCATGCCGACCTCGGCATCACCCCGTTGGAGTTCCTGAAGAAGTATGTGCCCATCGACTTGGACGACTACATCGGCGTCATCAACGTGCCCGGCGACGACAAGCCCTACGGCCGCATGTACGCCATCCAGGATTCCGACCAGATTCCCGAGCGTCGCAACCTGTACCTGAACGTGCCGATGGAGGAGCTGAAGGGCTACGTCATCGACTCCCTGAAGGACGGCGAGCCCGTTTGGTTCGGCTCCGACGTGCTGCAGCACTGCGACCGCAACGCCGGTGTCATGGACTTCGACCTGTACGACCTCGAGGCTCTGTTCGGCGTGAAGTTCACCATGGACAAGGCCCAGCGCTTCGCCACCCACGAGAGCCTGCCGACCCACGCCATGACCATCGCCGGCGTCGATATCAAGGACGGCAAGCCCACGAAGTGGAAGATCGAGAACTCCTGGGGCACCGAGAACCACGGCATGAAGACCGGCAACAACGGCTATTTCGTCTGCAGCGACGAGTGGTTCGACAACTTCGTCTACGAGGTGGCCATCCGCAAGGATCGCCTGAGCCCCGAGATGCAGAAGGCGCTGGACTCCGACCCCATCGTGTGGCCGTTCTGGAACACCTTCAATCCGGTTTCCGCCTAGGCGGCAATCGGGCGCCGGCCTCGGGGGTTCCGCACGGGATGCTCCAAGGCCGGCCCCTGCGGGCGGCTTTTGCGAGTCGCGCGCGGCAACTATCCGCTGTCCGGCGGGGTGCCTTTTCCGGGAATGACGTCCCGGGAAGGAAAGCCCGCCCCGCCGGGCCCTTTCGTGAGGGGTAACTATGAGCTCCCAAACTACAACTCATGCGGCCAAAGCGCCGGCGAAGGGCGCAGCGAAGGCCAGCAGTGGAACCTATATCAGCCTGATGGCTCTGGTCATGATGAACGTGACCATCATCGGCAGCGTCGCCAACGACGTCCAGCAGGCTTATTACGGGCTGTCCTCCGTCACGCTCTTCATCATCGGCGCCCTGGTGTTCTTCCTGCCCACCGGTTTGGTGGCGGCCGAGCTGGCTTCCGGCTGGGGCCAGCGCGGCGGCATCTTCCGCTGGGTCGGCGAGGCTATGGGCCCTGGGCTGGCATTTACGTGCCTGCTCATTCTGTGGTTCCAGACCTCCATCAACTTCGGTATGGGCGTTGCATCGGCATCGGCCACCATCGGCTTCTACACACCCGATTGGGACTGGGCTGTGCAGTTCATGAACCATCCGGAGAACCAGTTCTTCATCATTCTGGCGTGGCTGGCCTACTACTGGGGCCTGACCTTCCTGTCCACCAAGGGCGTGAAGGCCTTCGCCCGCCTGACTAAGTACGGCGTCATCATCGGCACGTTCATTCCGCTGGCGTTCATCGTCATCTTCACGGTGGTGTGGCTCGCCCAGGGCAACGTGTCCAACGTGACCCCTACGCCCGAGGCGTTCAATCCCTTCGCTGACGGCTTCAGCCTCACCAACCTGGCCCTGGCTGCCGGCGTGTTCTTCAGCTTCGCGGGCATCGATATGAATGCTGCCCACATCAAGCAGCTGAAGAAGCCGCAGAAGGAATTCCCGCTGTCCATCTTCATCGCCATGATCCTGACGCTGATCATCTTCATCGCCGGTACCGTGTGCATCGCCATCGTCACGCCGAAGCAGGACATGAACCTGGTCTACGGCCTGTACCAGACCTATAAGATCCTCGGCGCCACCTTCAACTGCCCGTGGATTTACGTGGCCTTCGTGTGGGTCGGCCTCGGCGCTTCCATGGCGTCGCTCGTCACCAACATGGCCGGTCCCTCGTTCATGCTCGGCCAGGCCGGACGCTCCGGCTTTTTGCCGAAGGTGCTGCAGAACTCCAACAAGCACGGCATGCCGAGCCGTCTGATGTACCTGCAGATGACGTTCATGACCCTCATCGCCTTCCTGTGCTTCCTCATCCCGAACATCGAGGGCTTTGTCGTGCTCATCACCCAGGCCATCACCATCCTCTACATGATGTACTACGTGTTGATGTTCGTCTCGTTCTTGAAGCTGCGTCACGACCAGCCGAACCGTCCGCGCCTGTTCAAGGTGCCCGGCGGCAACGTGGGCGCGTGGCTTGTGGCCGGCCTTGGTCTTCTGGCCTGCCTGTTCGGCATCGTGCTGGCCATCATCCCGCCGGCCCAGGTGGCCGAGGAAGTGGGCAGCCCGGTGACCTACGTGGTGGTTATCGTGGCCATCATCGTTGTCACCTTCGCCATTTGCTTCGGCGTGTACCAGGCCTCCAAGCGCCATCATTGGGCCGACCCGAACAACGTGTTCGCGCCGTTCACTTGGCAGATCGAGGGTTTGAAGAAGCCCCAGAAGGTTCTGTCCAACGTGCCGTCCGAGCTGATGAGCGAGGGCCAGAACCCCATGGGCATGCCCATCAAGAAGCTGTGGAACCCCAACGAGCAGATCGTGCTTCCCGACGAGTACGTGCCGGGCAAGCATCATCCGTCCTCTCCGGCTATTGAGGCCGGCGACGATCCGGCGGCCATGAACCATCCGGTGAAGACCAGCGGCACGTCCATTGGCGCTTTGGGTGCCATTCCCTTAAGCCAGCCGGCGATGATTTCGGAGAAAGCCGGTATCGGCACGTCGGCTACGGTGGGTCTGAAGAAGACGGCTCCTGTGGAAGGCACCGAGCCCGTGCGGCTTGATGCGAAAGTGCCGGCGGCGCCTGCTGATGAGGTGGCTGCCGAACCGGTGCCGCGCGACCCGGCGGCCGACGCCAAGCGGGCGGCTGCGGCTGAGGCGGCAGCCCTGGCGGCCGAGAAGTCCTCGCAGGCCAAGGCCCATGCCGAGGCAGTGGCTGCTGAGGCGCTCGAGCAGCAGGTGGAAGCCGACAGCGATTTGGCGTCCGCTCGCCGCGAGGTGAAGGAGGCCAAGGCTGCGGCCGACCAGGCACGCAAGGCCGCGCGCGGGGCTGGTGCCGAGACGGCTGCTGCGCCGGAGAAGGCTGCCGGCACCGCCTCCGATGCGGGCGCGACCAAGGGCGGCGATGCTGCCGACGGCGCTGCCGGTACTGCCGGTGCCGACGACGCCGGTGCTGCCAAGGGGTCTTCTAAGTAAGTGTTTCGGAAGGGGGCCGCGCCGCAGGATGTGCGGGCGGCGCGGCCCCCTCGAGGGTAAAAAGAGGTGTTCTCAATGAGTGCAAACGGAAAGACAAACGCGGGCGCGCCGCCGAAGGCTCCCGTAGCCGTAGCCACGGCCGCGTCCGGTGCGGCGAAGGGCGTCTCCGATGACGCCACGACCGCTCGCCTCTCCATGCCGGAAAACAACGGGAAGAAAGTGACGAAGCCGACCGTGGCCACCCAGCAGAACGCCGGCGACGACTTCAAGGCGACTCTTACCGTGAAGGACATGGTGGTATGGGGCCTCATCACCATGGTGCCTATCTCGCCCATGGCCGTTTACGGCGGCGTGTTCGCCGACTCCGGCGGCATGCCCACGCTCGCGTTCCTCATCGGGTTCGTGGCCGTGCTGTTCTCGGTGTTCTCCTTCGGCATCATGATTCAGCATTTCCCGTCTTCGGGCTCTATCTTCACCTATGTGAGCCACGTGTTCGGTAAGCTGCCCGGCTTCATCGCCGGCTGGCTGATGCTGTTGCAGTACTTGGTGAGTCCGGCGATGGTGTACCTCATCGCCGCTATCGCCATCCACAGTATGCTGCCGGATGTGCCGATTCTGGCTCTGTGCTTCGGGTTCCTCATTATTGTGGCCATCGTGTCGCTTATCGGCATGAAGACCGCCATGGTGGTGAACAAGGTGGCGCTGGTAGCCCAGCTGGCGATTCTCGCGCTGTTCGTCGTGTGCGGCGTGATGTTCGTCGTGCAGCATCCCGAGAGCGCGAATTTCTCGCCGACCAACCTGTTCAACCCCGCCAAGTTCGAGTTCGGCGGCACCATGTCCGCTGTGTCGCTGGCCGTGATGTCCTACGTGGGCTTCGGCGCCATCGCCACGCTGACCCAAGAGGCGAAGGACCCCAAGCACGGGCCGTCGCGCGCCATGATGGTGATGGCCATTCTGCTGTGCGTGCTGTACGCGCTGCAGTGCTTCATCGCCACCTGCATCGATCCGTCGGGTGCGGCCTTTGCCGGCAATACCGACAACGCGTTCTACGCCGTGGCCAAGATGGCCGCTGGTCCCTGGCTCATGGTGGTATGCGCCGTGGGCGTGGCCTTGGCTCAGGGCGTGTTCACCGCTATCGCGCAGCAGAATTCCATCGCCTTCGTCATGTTCACCATGGCCAATGGCGGTTGCCTGCCGAAGTTCATGGCCAAGATGAACAAGCGCACGAACTCGCCTTTGAACGCCGTCATCTTCATCATCGCCCTGTCCGTGGTGCTGACGCTGCTCTTCCATTTCAGCGGCATCGACATGAACACCGTGGTGAAGATCTCGAACTTTGGCGCGCTGTCCACCTACGTGATGCTGAACGTGTCGGTCATCGTGTTCTGCTGGTTCCAGCTGAAGCAGCGCAAGGGGGCCAAGTCCGTGTTCATGCACCTGGTGTTCCCGGCGCTCGGCGCGCTGGTGTGCTTTGCGATTCTGATGTCCGTGGGCACCGTGGCCCTGGTGACGGGCGTGGTGTTCATCCTCATCGGCATCGCCTACTACCTGGTGCTGACCCGCGTGCTGCATCGTCAGATTAACCTCGGGTAACGCCCGGTTGGCTGACAGCACCGTTGGTTGACGACCTGAACGATCTAAACGGGCCCTGACCTTGTGCGTCTGGGCCCGTCTTGTGCTTTGGGTATGGTGCCCCGCAGCATACAGCGGTACTCCGATGCGGGCGCGCAGGTGCCCGTGACAGGGTGCTGCGCAGATGTGCGCAGGTGGTTTTGCTCTCCATGGCGTATTTTGGCGTTTTTGGTGCACATGCTCGGGGATAATCATTTCCTTGCCGAGAAAAGTAGCGCAAATTTTTCGCTTTCGGTGCAGATAAACGAGTTCTGAGGGCAGATGCTGGCCTTCTCCTCGCTTGCTATGCACCGATTTCGAAATTAGCGGCCAAAACTCAAAGGAAAGACCTGCGGAAGTCCGTGACAGGCGTTTGTGCTCATGGTACACTGCAATGCTTACGAGCCAGTGCGAATCCTGTTTCCAACAGTCCGTGCTCAGAGGCTGTGTCCGGGTCTCTGCATACCAGATTCGCAAGATCCTCTCACGACGGGCCCGAGAGGAGTGCGTCATGGTTCGGCCATCTTCCCCCGTCGCTTCCCGGCGGATCGTTTGCTTTAGCCACAAGACAGCGCTGGAAATACTGACGGCATTGCCCCCGTCCCAAAAGCCCCAGCCCATGCGTAGCCGAAAGTTCCCCGACCAAGCACCGTCCTTAAAGGATGCGCAGTTGGCAAGCGATCGCGTTTTGGAGCAGTGCCCCGCGCTCTCCCTTTCTCGGCCCCTCCATGTTACAAGCGCTTCTACGTCTCACAACCACCGCACCGATGTTGTCGAATTTCATCGCAGCGGGAAGCCGTTTGGCGGCACGGGCTTGCTTTCGCTGGGTGAAGGGACAAGGGTGACCAGCGTACCGTTCACCTTTGTGCAAATGGCAACGTCGCTTTCGTTGATCGAACTGCTTGAGTTGGGTTATGAGCTTTGCGGCACCTATCGCAGAGGAAGAGCGGGTGAGCCTACGCGATACCATGCTGACCCTTTGATGACTACGCGACAGCTTGCCCAGTTCTTGCGCATGAATCCCGGCATGCATGGAGCAAAGCCTGCTCAGCGCGCATTGTCGTACATTGCCAAAGGGGCGGAGTCGCCGCGTGAGGCGAAATGTGCGTTGTTGTTCGGGCTGCCAGTGGCGTTGGGCGGATACGGCCTGGGCATTCCCCTTATGGGCTATGAGGTTGAATGCACGGGTGAGGCTTATGCTATCGCCGAAACACGAATGCTGCGATGCGACCTGTTCTGGCCATCAGCTCGTTTGGCCATGGAGTACCAAAGCAGGGCTTTTCACGAGGGGGAATTGCACCGTGCTCGAGACTCGCGCCGCGTGAATGCGTTGCGAGCCATGGGCATCGACGTGGTGCTAGCCACCGACAACGAGCTTGAGAGTTTGTTTGCTTGCGACACGATAGCGCAGTCGATGCTGCGGGTTTTGGGCAAGCGCAACCGCACATGTGTAAGAAATGCTCGTGATCGAAAACTGAAGCTACGTCGGCAGCTTGGCCTGCCGCTTGAGCCTCGACGCACCTTTGAAGCGGTAGGGAGTCCCTCTCATTTTGGCGAGGAATAACGTTTTTGGTGCAAAACCGCATAGTGCGAGAGGCTATTCCGGCGAAGTTTGGCGAAAAACTGCAGAATTGGTGCAGCCGGGGGAGGCAGAAGCAAGGCGAATGAGCGCTTGTCGGGAGTCGTGGTGCACCTGCTGAAAGCCGAGGCACCAAAAACGCAATAATGTTCCACCGGAGTTCGATGGAAACTACGCTAGATAGCAAGACCGGCTGGAGTGGGATGATTTTGGTTCGGTTCGCTCACGGCGCTTGGGACGGTGCGTCCGCAGCGACCGCAGTCCGCAATGCTCGCAACGCCTGAAGTGCCCGCGGCCTGGGGCTCGCAATGCTCGCAACGCCTGAAGTGCCCGCTGCCTGCAGCTTGCAGCCCTGCAGCCCTGCAGCCTTGCCTTTCCGTGGTGCCTGAAACGATATGCATGTCGCGCCTTGATAGCTCCGCTGCCGCAGTTGTGCGTCTACAGCACTTCGTGCAGGGCCGCTTTCAGGGCTGCGAGATCGTCGGGGGTGGTGGACCAGCTGGTGACGAGGCGGATGACGGTGCGGCCGTCCCCGAGCTTTTCCCAGGTGCTGAAGCGGACGCCCTCGGCCAGTGCCTCGACTTGGGCGTTGTCCAGAACGACGAACTGTTGATTGGTGGGGCTTTCGCGGAAGAAGGTGCACCCGGCCTCGCGCAGGATGCGGCGCAGCTCGTCGGCGGCCGCAGCGGCCGTACGTCCCACTTCGCCATAGAGGTCGTCGGTGAACAGCGTGTCGAACTGCACGCCGAGCAGACGCCCCTTGGCCAGCAGGGCGCCGTGCTGCTTGGCGTGGGTGAGGAAGTGCCGGGGCATGCCGCCGCGCGGGAACACGACCGCCTCGCCGCAGAGCGCTCCGCATTTGGTGCCGCCGATGTAGAAGGCGTCGGTGAGGCGCGCGATGTCGGCCAGGGAGACGTCGGTGTCGGGAGCGGCCAGGCCATAGGCGAGGCGCGCACCGTCCAAGTACAGCGGGATGTCGTAGCGGCGGCAGAGGGCCGACAGCTCCTCCAGCTCGGCCAGAGAGTACAGCGTGCCCAGCTCGGAGGGGTGCGCGATGAACACCATGCCGGGGAACACCATGTGGGTGTAACTGGCGTCGGCGTAGAAAGTCTCCAGATAAGCTTCCACGTCGGCGGCGCGCAGTTTGCCGTCGCATTCGGGCACGGTGAGCACCTTGTGCCCGGTGGCTTCAATGGCACCGGCTTCATGAACGGCGATGTGCCCCGTATCGGCAGCGATGACACCCTCGTGCCCGGCCAGCAGAGCCGAAATGACCACGGCGTTGGTCTGGGTGCCGCCCGTGAGGAAGAACACGTCGGCGGTCTCGTCATCGCAAGCCGCACGGATGCGGGCCGCCGCGCTTTCGCAAAAGCGGTCGCTGCCATAGCCCGGCGCCGGCTCCAGGTTCGTCGCCGCCAGCGTCTCAAGAATGCGCGGATGGGCACCGGTGGAATAGTCGTTCTCGAACGAGATCATGAGTCCTCCTCAGGGCTTCCCGGAGATGTGCGTCGTGCTATTATTCCACAACGTCGAAGATGGTGGCGAAAGGCGGTACGCGAGATGGCGATCGATAAGGTGAAGGCGTATTTTGCGGAATTCGGGCGCGAGGGGGATGTTATGGAATTCCCCACATCCAGCGCGACCGTGGAACTGGCGGCTCAGGCCGTGAGCTGCGAGCCGGCGCGCATTGCCAAGACGCTGTCGTTTGCCGTGGGCGACCGGGTGGCGCTCGTGGTGTGCGCGGGAGATGCCCGCATTGCGAACCCGAAATTCAAGGCCCAGTTTGGAACCAAGCCTCGCATGCTTCCTGCTGAAGAGGCCGAGGAGCGCGTCGGCCACGCGGTGGGCGGCGTGTGCCCCTTCGCGGTGAACGAGGACTGCGACGTGTACCTCGATGAATCACTGCGCCGCTTTGACGTGGTGTACCCGGCCTGCGGCAGCTCCAACAGCGCCATCGCCCTCGCTCCCGACGAGCTGGCCGCCTGCACACCGGGCAGCACCTGGGTCGACGTCTGCAAGTTGCCGGAGGAAGCTGTGGCGTAGAATTCCGATGCCGTTCGACATCCAAGCACCTCGCGACACCGCGGCATGGGTTCGATAGCGGCCAGGGCATTCAGTGAACGTTACGCCCGGGTGAGCTGGTCGTCTAGGTCGACTAGCTCTTGGCGGGAGTGGATGGCGAGTTTCTTGTAGATGCTTTTGGCATGGCCGCGAGTGGTGTTTTCCGAGATGAACAGCTTGCCGGCGATGGCCGATACCGTATGGCCCTTCATGAGCAGCTCGGCCACCTCAATCTCGCGCGGAGAAAGGCCGTGCTCCTCAAGGTAGCTGCGAATGCGGCGCTGTTGCTCGGAGGGGCCGTCACTGGGGACTCGTGTGGCGTCTGCTGCTGTCGCATCCGGGGAGTGCAGTGCGTCTCCCCGTTGACGCGCGCTGCCGTTGGCTGGCTTAGCACCTTGGCGGCCATCCCGGCGACTATCGCGCCGTCCCCGCCGTAACGTTGTGCCGCGGTTCAGCAGCTCCGCGTCAGTCATGGAGGCCAGCGCCTGGCCCTTTCCGCGCGTGACCAGAATGAGTGCGACCGACAGCAGCACCACGCAAAGCAGGATGACGTTCGTCCAATGGGCGAGGTCATCGGAAAGCGCCGGCCCCAGAAGCTCGGCCAGCCCGCTGCCCACGGCCATGGAAAGCAGGACTGGCCCGATGCACAGGGCGTACAGCGGTGAGGAGGGCAGTCCGTTTCGGATGGTATACACCGCGCAGGTGATGATGAGCAGCAGGTTCACCACCTCGAAGCCGAACATGAGAAACGCCACGAGCAGCGTCGTGTACTGCTGCCCGAACAGCGACGGCAGCAGGAACACGACGGTGAGCGCGGGGAAGAGCACCTGGCAGATATGCAGGATGTCGAAGCCCTTCGAAAGAAACAGCTCGAGGGCCACCACCAAAAGGGCCGCCGTCGCGAATCCGACGAGCACCGCGGCGCCGCCGGAGCTTTGGGCCGGCTCGATGCCGGCGATGAGCTTCCACGAAAAACCGAGGATGCTGACGCAGAGCGCGGGGCGCCATAGGTCGCCCACGGCGCGTCTCAGGGCGGGGCGCGTGAGGGGCGCCGTGGCGTCGGCCTCAATTTCGGCGAGGCTCTTCTGAAGGCAGAGAAGTGCTAAGAAGGGGAGCACGCAAACGGCAGCCAGGGCTACGGCAACGGGCGGTAAAAGGCGAATGAGCAAATACAAGGCCACCGACATGGCGGCCGAAAGGGGAATGCAGATGAGGGCGCGTTGCTGGCCTTCGGTTACGTAGAACATCTCCCAAAGCAGGAAGAACAGAGCGCAGGAGCCGCCCATGAGCACGCCCGCGACCGTCGTGATGGCGCCGTCGCTTTGGCCGAAATGAAACGCGAGAAAGTAGAGAAGCGCGGCTCCGCTGAGCATGAAGCTCGCCGCCGAGGCCGTCCAATGGGGAAGCTCGCAACGGCGGAAGGCGCACAGGGCGCCCAGGGCTCCTACGGCCAGGGGCATGAGCGTCTGTTCGGTGAGAATGTAGATCTGCCAATAATCGGCGACGGCGCCTGCGCCCTGGAACCCTGCGAGCACGATAAAGGTGACGGTCCAGAAAAAGCCGAAGCCGAGGTGGTGTATTCGCAGACCTTCCAAAAGCCTTTTGGCGCGTTGCATGTGGCATCCTTCCTCCCTGGTGCATTTAGCAGCCGCAGCCGGTGGCCGGAGGCGGCGCACCCAACAAGTTTGCGATGATACTTGGCTATGACCTGGGATTTTTCAAAAACAACCCAAAATATGTCCCCCTCAAAAGCGTGATGCCGCGCCACGTTTCGGGTTCCCGCTGCTGCGAATTTACCCAATTTGGTGGCTTACGCGAAAGGGCGGAAGGGGGCATAGTGCTTCTCGCGTTCCGCCAATGAGAGGGCCGGGACGTCGGTTCCAACTTCCCGCGGACGGCTCGGGCGAAGGGCCCGGGCAGCTGCCGCGGAAGGTTCGGAACCGTTCAGTCACCGAGACTATGGAGGGAAAACATGACTGGAATTTCTCGTCGCAACTTGCTCAAGGGCGCTGCTTTCAGTGCCGCCGGTGTGGCCGCACTCGGCCTGGCCGGATGCGCGCCGCAGACCGAGGCCACCAAGGCTGAGGCCGACCTGGCCGAGACGGGTGAGACTGCCAAGCACACCTGGGAAGTGAAGCCCGAGCCCATCGCGGCCGACCAGATCTCCCAGACCGTCGACACCGAGGTGCTCGTCATCGGCGGCGGCTACTCCGGCAGCTGCTGCGCGCTGTCCGCGGCCCAGAACGGCGCCAAGACCATCCTCGTGGAGAAGGACGCCGTGCTCAATGGCCATGGCGTGGGCGGCACCGGCGCTATCGCCTCGCGCGCCCTGGACGACCTGGGCCTGAAGTTCGACAAATCCCTGGAGATGGAGCGCTGGGTCTCCACCTGCGGCAACCGCTGCCGCGAGTCGCTCGTGGGCAAGTGGTTCCGCGAGTCCGAGCGCTGCATGAACTGGTTCCTCGACATGGCCGAGGCCAACGGCGCCAACTGCATGGTCACCGTGGGCTCCAACTCCACGGTGCACCCGGAGATCGCCTGCTACCACTTCATGTCCGGCGGCCCCATCTTCGAAGAGCACACCATGGCCGACTTCGTCGAGTACATGTTCGAGGCCGAGGCCCTGAAGGCCGGCGCCGAGTTCGTCTACGAGATGCCCGCTGTGCAGCTGGTGCAGGACGAGTCCGGGAAGGTGACCGGCGCCATCTGCCAGAACAAGTCCGGCGAGTACGTGCAGTACAACGCTTCCAAAGGCGTCGTTTTGGCCACGGGCGACATCAGCTACAACGACGAGTACATCGATGCGTTCGCGCCGGTGGCCAACCGCGTGTTCACCCGCCTGTGCTCCGACCAGGGCAACGTGGGCGATGGCCACAACATGGCGGCGTGGGCCGGCGGCGCCTTCCAGGAAGGCCCCTGGCCGACCATGATGCATCCCCAGGCTGCGGCCGTGTTCCACGGGCCCTTCCTGTTCGTGAACCCCGACGGCAAGCGCTTCATGAACGAGGCCACCTGGGTGCAGGGCAAGTGCCTCGGCGTGATGTACAACGGCGGTTCCGATCACGCCTGGTCCATCTTCGACGCCAACTGGCAGAACGATCTGAAGAGCTCGCTGGAGCACGGCGGCGGCATGTTCTGGGACACCTTCCGCCCCTACGGCTCCGACTATCAGGTGGCCGTGGACGGCCATACTAAGACCGTCGAGAACGGCATCGCCGAGACCCCGGACTACTACAAGCGCGCCGACACCCTGGAGGAGCTGGCCGAGCTGATCGAGGTGGATCCGGCCGAGCTGAAGGCGACCGTAGAGCGCTACAACAAGCTGTGCAAGGAAGGCGAAGACAAGGACTTCTACAAGGAGAACCACTTCCTGTTCCCCGTGGAAGAGGGCCCCTTCACCGCATGCATGGTGGCGCCGGGCCTGCTCGCCGTGTGCGGCGGCATCCACATCTCGGACAACTTCGAGGTGCTGAACGAGAACGACGAGCCCATCCCCGGGCTGTACGCCATCGGCAACTGCGCCGGCGACATCTACGCCGTGGACTACCCGATCAACATCCAAGGCAACAGCCACGGGCGCTGCCTCGTGCAGGGCAAATGCCTCGGAGAGCAGCTGGCCGGCGTGTACCAGGAGATCTAGTGTCTGCGGAAGCTGCGAAAATCGGGGCAGTCGCTGTTGCGGCGGCTGCTCCGGGGGCGGTGGCGATGTCGGTGGAAGCTGCGGAAGCTGTGGAAGCTGCGGAAGTCGTGGAAGCGGTTGACGCGGAGCAGGCGTTCGGGCGGCTAGAGCGCCTGTACGCCCAGCTGCCGGCGATGGAAGAGAAGGGCGCTGCTTTGGCGCGCGCCCGCTCTGCTGCCGAGGTGGACGGCCTGGCGAAGGCGGCGGCCTACCGGGCGGCCGAGCTTGCCCGGGCTGAGACGCTGGTGGCCGAGGCAGAGGCTTGCGTGTGTGAGGCCGAAGCGGCTCTGGCCCGATCGGAGGCCGCCGGGGGAGATGCTGCCGAGAAGGCGGCGCACCTGGGCGACTTGCGCCTCGCGCTGATGGCCGCAGGTACCCAGCGCGGTTTGAAGGTGGGGCCTGCCCAGAACGCCGAGCAGGCCCTAGACCGAGCGTTGGAGGCGAGCCCCTTCGACACGGTGGAAGAGGCCCATGCGGCCCTGCTGCCAGCGGAATCGCTCGCCGCTTTGTCTGCCGAGGTGCAGGCCTACCAGGCCGACTACGCCGAAGCGCTGGCGATGTGCCAGCAGCTGGAAGACGGCGAAGAGCCGGCGGGTCTTCCGCAATCGGCCACCTCCTAGCCATTAGAGGGCCACGAGGTTCCGGAAACTCTTCGGTCTGCGATGGGCTTCCGGAACTTCGGTCCGCCGACCTCCAAACAATCCCGTGTGGGCGCCTCCCTCCCTGCGCCCGCTCCTTCTCAGCCGTCCGGTTTCCCGGGCGGCTTTTGTCGTCTTTGCGACAACTTTCGACATTGGTGCTTGGTTTGTTAAAGCCTCTCGAATCTGGAGCGCGATTCCAGATTCGAGAGAGCCGTGCGATCTTCTGAAGCGCGAGTCTTCCTTAGGCTCCCAGCGCCGCTTCCCAGGTGGCTTCCTTGAAACCGGGGATGACGGCGTCGGCGGTGACCAGCAGGGGGCGCTTCACGAGCATGCCGTTTGTGGCCAGCAGGGTGTACTGTTCGTCCTCGGGCATGTCGGGCAGCTTCTTCGACAGCTCCATCTCGCGGTAGAGCATGCCGCTCGTGTTGAAGAAGCGCTTCAGGGGCAGCCCGCTCCGCTCGTGCCACGCGCGCAGCTCCTCGGCCGTGGGGTTGTCCTCCACGATGTGCCGATCGGTGTAGGCCACGTCGTGCGCGTCCAGCCACTTCTTCGCTTTCTGGCAGGTGGAGCACTTCGGGTATTCTAGGAACAGGGTATCGGCGGCCATGGCGCCCTCGCTTTCTCACGCGCAGCCCGATGGGTTGCGTTCGCTCTACTTCGCTTGAGAATTATATTTGCTACACTTCGTCCGAAAAATAGATTTGCTATATTTACTATACTTGGTATATTCCTACGACCTGTCTATATTCAATAGATTTCGCTACAGTGCGGGTTTTGCAGATCAAGCTCACGCATATTGCAAAACAGTATCTTCCGGATAGGTCTTATTCAGCTGCGAGTTTGGGGCGAGAAAGCGTGCGGGCGCGAATCCGAAGGGGGCCGTTGTGTGTCATCGGTTTGAGATGGTGAGCGGGGAAGAGGCCGATGCGGTGCTCGATTGGCTGCGGGCCGTGCGGCGGGCGCTGGCGAGCGGCACGGGGGCGGCGATGGCGGTGCCCCCAGCGTTCGGGAAGCCGGTGGACGTGCCCTTCGACGCGCTTGATTGCTATCCCGGCGCGGAAAGCTCGGTTATTGTGATGGATGGCGAGCGGATCGAAGGCGATTGGGTTTCCGACGGCGAGGGAGGCTTCTTCGTCGGTGATCGCGGTGGCGATCTGACGAGGGTCGACCTTTTGTGGGGCGTCGATGTTTCCTGGAAGCGCGGGCTCGTGTTCAACGCGCGCATCGAATCGGCGCTGTCGGGATCGGGCCTGTGGAGTGAGGCGGTCGAGAACGGCCGCTGCATTGTGCCGGTTCGCGCTTTCTACGAGACGCGCAACGTTGAAGGCGGAACAGGCAGCCGCAAGCCGCAATATCGGTTCTCGAGTGCGGACGGTACGGCGCTTCTGCTGGCGGGACTGCGTTTGGGCGACCGCTTCGTGCTGGTTACCTGCGAGCCCGACGCCGTGGTGGGGCGCGTTCACAGCCGCATGCCCCTCTCGCTGACGGCGCCGGAAGCCTTGGCGTGGCTGGATAGCTCCACCAACGCTCGGGACTTGCTCGCCCATCACGCGCCTGTGCCGCTGGAATCGCAGGAAGAGTCCGCTCCGACCAACCGTCCCGCCGACTCCGACCAAATGTCGCTGTTCTAATCGCTCTCGGGCCGGGGGCTCATGAGGTGCTCGACGCTGTGCAACGTCATGGAGCCGAGAATCTGGGCCGCCTCTTCCATGGGAACGACCTTTCCCGCGCGCACCCATTGGCGGTAGCATTCCAGGGCCATGTTGCGAATAAGCGCGCATATCAGTTCTTCGCTCTCGGACGTGATCCCCTCGCGCCAGAACAGCTCGTCGGCAAAGGCCCGGTAACGGTTCATTTGGGTGGCATAGATGCGCTCTCCGAAATCGTAGAAGCTCGGCGAGCACACCAGCTGCTCAATCATGGGAGGCTGGGCGGCCAGATAGCGAAAGAAACGTCGGGCGTGACCGTCCATATCCCAAGGGTCGTCCGGCGTTTTCTCGTAGTACTCGAAGAACTCGTCCATGATGCCGTTCATAATTTCGTCGTAGAAGGCCTCGATGGTCTCGTAGTGCAAGTAGAAGGTTTTGCGGTTGATGCCGGCCCGGTCGGTGAGGGCTTTCACGGTGATCTTGTCGAGGGTCGTCTCGGCGATAAGCTCCTCGAAGGCCGCGCGCAGGGCATTGCGCGTGCGCACGACGCGCAGATCGCTCTTCTTGTCCGCCATCGTCCCTCCTCGTCGTTTCATTGGCTGGTTAGCATCTTAGCGGTTTTGCGCTTGCTCGGAGGCCTACGTTAATGCCCACTTTCCGGAAAGTGGGGCTTAAGCCACGGGGTCGGGGGAGTGGGCAGTGCTTTTCCTGTTGACGCTTCGTAGACTGCACCCAGAAACCGATTCCGACGAGGGGTCGGAACGGAATCGAGGGCATCGGCTGTAGGCAGGCGACTATGCGGCGCCGGCCGAGGACGCCGATTGCGCACGAGAGAGCAGGAGGATAGTATGGAGCAGAAACCGAGGGGCGCCATGCTCAGCCGTCGCGGCTTTCTGAAGGCCGCTGCGGCCACGGGAGCGGCTGGCTTTGCGGGGGCGAGCCTGACGGGCATCGCTGCCAGCGCGGCTCAGGCCGAGTCGGCGGCCAGTGAAACGCTGGGCTTTACGTACCACAACGAGCACTGCCTGTGCAACTGCATGCTGCAGTGCACGGTGCGCGACGGACGTTTGGCAATGATCCAGCCGCGCGAGAACGAGGATAAGCGCTTCCAGAACGTATGCCTGAAGGGCATCTCCGAAGTGCAGAACATCTACGGCGACGCCCGCATCCAGCGTCCCATGAAGCGCGTGGGCGAGCGCGGAAGCGGCGAGTTCGAGGCCATCAGCTGGGACGAGGCCTTCCAGATGATCGCCGAGAACTTCAAGGCCATTCAGGACAAGTATGGCAAGGAGGCGCTGTGGATCCAGTTCTCCACGGAGGCCTCCCAGCGCTTCCCACCACTTTTGGCCAGCGTGCTCGGCGCTCAGGCCGGTGGCTTGAACGGTTACGACATGGGTCAGGGCAATGGCCAGATCATGGCGTTCTCGCCCTGGATCGGCATGTTCGCGCAGAATACTATGTGGGAGTGGCCCGAGGCCAACGTGGTCATTTTAGCCAACACCAATCTGGTGGAAACGAGTCTCACCTGGTCGCGCGGCATGCTTGACGCCCAGGAAGCGGGCACGAAGTTCATCTGCCTCGACCCGCGCTTCAGCCCCACGGCGGGCAAGGCCGATCAGTGGGTGAACCTGCGTGCCGGCACCGACCCGGCGTTCTTCCTTGGCATGACGAAGTACATCCTGGACGAGGAGTTGTTCGATCGCGAGCATGTGCTGGCCCACACCGCGCTGCCGTTTTTGATCGACGCCGAAACGGGCGCTTGTTTAGCCGACGTGGTGACGGGCACCGATCCGGAAACCGGCGAGCCGGTGGAGCTGAAGACCTTTTATATGTGGGACGAAGCGACGAACGCGGCAGTGCCCCATACCGCCGAGGGTGCGGTCCCGGCGCTGGAAGGCGAGTTCACCGTAAACGGCAAGCGCTACGTGACCCAGTTCACGCGCCTTCGCAAGGACATGGAGCCCTATACCCTGGAATGGACCGCTGAGACCTGCGACATTCCCGCTGAGATGGTGGCCGATGTGGCCGAGCAGTATGCGGCCGGCCCCTCCATCATAGACAACGGCGTGGGCGGCATCGACAAGTTCGGCAACAACGACGTGGCCGGTCACTGCTACGCGCTCATCGCTTCGCTGACGGGCAACTATGGCAAGCGCGGCACTGGTTGCGGCATCTACGGCTACCACGTGACTCCCTACGAGGCGGCGCTTGGCGCATGGCCGCTGCCCGAGGGCATGGCGCCGGCGCCGAGCCCCCAGGGCTTCTACGACGTGGTGAAGGGCGACGCTATCCACGGCGCGATGTTCTTCGGCGATATCCCCACCCAGAAGGCCGCGAACTGGAACAAGACGCTGGAGTGGCTCGACTCGCTGGATTTTGTGTGCCTGGCCGATATCTACCACAGCTCGGTGACCGACTTCGTCGACCTGGTTCTGCCCGTGTGCAGCAAGTTCGAATGCGCCGATTCCGTGGGCGGCATCAAGTGTGCCAATGCCCACATCTTGGCCAATTTGAAGGTGCTCGATCCGCTGTTCGAAAGCAAGTCGGACTTCTACATCGAGAAGGGCATCGCCGAGGCCATGGGGCTGGGCGACCTGTTCCCGGCCGATGGCGAGGAGTACGCCCGGGCGCTTCTGACCACCGATGATCCGCAGATGGCTGGCTTCACCTTGGAGAAACTGCAGGAAGCCGGCGGCGCGCTGCGCCTCATCGGCTCGGAGGATCTCATCGCCCCGGAGGTGGGCTTCACCTACGGCACGGCTTCGGGTCGCCAGGAGCCCTATTACGAGGCGCTGCTGGAGTTCGGCCAGGCCTTCCCCGCTTGGGAGGCGCCTTGCGAGGCCTATCCGGAGAACCCGCTGCGCGAGAAGTACCCGCTGCAGTTCAACCAGGCGCGCTCTCGCTTCCGCGTGCACTCGGCCTACTCGGGCGCGAAGTGGATTCAGGAAGTGGCCGAGCCCCATATCGAGCTGAACCCGGCCGACGCCGCCACCCGCGGGTTGGAGGACGGCGATGCGGTAGAGGTCTTCAACGACCGTGGCTCTTTCCGCACGGTGTTGCGCGTGAACGAGGCCGTGCGGCCGGAGAGCGCCTTTATGGTGGAGAGCACCTACCGCCAGTACCTGGACGGCACTATCATGCAGAGCGTTTCCAACGACACGTTGAATCCGCGCGGCTATGCCCTGCCGTTCGGTCCCATGATCCCCTACAACGACACGCTCATCGAGATCAAGAAGGTTGGTGAATAGCCATGACGAAGCTCGCTATTGGCATTGATTTGCATCGCTGCATCGGCTGCAACACCTGCGCGCTGGCCTGCAAGATGCAGAACAACGTGCCCGATGGCATGCTGTGGAACCGCGTGCTCACCGAGGGGTGCGAGCGCTTCGATAGCGCCGAGGGCACGTATCCGAACCTTTCGCGCACCTATCTGCCGCTGGCGTGCCAGCATTGCGAGAACCCGGCGTGCGAGCGTGTGTGCCCCACGGGCGCCACTTATAAAGACGACAAGGGCCGCGTGGAAATCGACTACGACAAGTGCATCGGCTGCCGTATGTGCATGGCCGCCTGCCCCTATAACGCCCGCACGTTCAACTGGAACGATCCGGTGCGCGCCACGGGAGCTGGCTACGGCGATGCCCGCGTTCCCGAGCGCACCCGCGGCGTCATGGAGAAGTGCACCCTGTGCAAGGAGCGCACCGACGAGGGTGACGAGCCTATGTGCGTGCGCTGCTGCCCGGCCGATGCCCGCATCTTCGGTGACCTGGACGACCCGGATTCCGCCGTGTCGCGCTTGCGCCGTGATCAGGGCGCTGAGGTGTTGTTGGAAGATAAGGGCACGCGCCCGCAGGTCTTTTACGTTCGCTAGGAGGGTGCTATGACTTCTGTGATGAAAAACCCGCTCGTGGTGGGTTCGGGCGCCATCGCCCTTGTGGGTATCGGCGTGTACGTGTACCAGCTCATGTTCGGCCTCGGCATCACCGGCATGAACAACTCCACGAGCTGGGGGCTGTACCTCACCTGCTTCATGTTCTTCGTGGGCCTGTCCGCCGGCGGCCTCATCGTGGCCTCGTCGGCCTCTATCTTCGGCATTAAGAAGTACAAGGCCGTGGCGCTGCCCGCCGTCATCTTGTCGCTCGTGTGCATCTGCTGCGCCGGCATCTGCGTGCTGGTGGACCTCGGCGGCATCCAGCGCATCTGGCGCATGTTCACAGGGCTGAATTTCCTGTCGCCTCTGGCTTGGGACATGATCGTGATCACGTGCTATCTGGTGATCAACCTGGTGTATCTGTACTTCATGACCTCGAGCAAGGCCGACCCTTCCAAGGTGGCCGTGGTGTCGCGCTTCGCTCTGCCGGTGGCCATCCTCGTGCACTCCGTGACGGCGTGGATCTTCGGCTTGGAAGTGGCCCGCGAGGCGTGGCACACCGCCATCTTGGCGCCGATCTTCGTGGCCTCCGCACTCGATTCCGGCCTGGCGCTTCTGGTGCTGGCCCTGCTCGGCCTGCGTGCTCGTGGCGTGTTCGAGACGACCGACGAGCTCCTCACGAGCTTGGCCGGGCTCTTGTGCACCTGCATCGCCGTGGATGCGTACTTCATCGGCTGCGAGATCCTGACGACGGCCTACAACGGCACCGAGGGCGGCATGGCCGTGATCAACACCCTGCTGTTCGGCGGCACGGCCCCGTTCTTCTGGTTCGAAGTGATCTGCGGCTTGGTCATTCCCTTCTGCCTGCTGGTGTTCGCGAAGAACCGCCGCAACATGAAGGTGGTCGGCGTGGCTTCCGCGCTGGTGGTGGCCGGCGTGTTCTGCAAGCGCTGCTGGCTCATGTTCACCGGCTTTGCCGTGCCCAACATTGTGGGCGGCAACGGCATCACCTTGGGTACCACGGCCGCGCAAGCGGGCGGCGCGGCCGACATGTGGACGCTGATGGGCACCTACGCGCCGACGGTTCCCGAGATCGTGCTCACCGTGGGCATCTTCGCTTTGGGCATCTGCGCCTTCACCGTGCTCTGCCAGAAGCTGCTGAAGAAGTAGCGCTGCGCCGAAGTAGCGCTGAGCTGTGGCGCAAGAGGAGCGCTGGGGGATTTTAAGCCCCGAATCGACGGTTTTTACGGAAGAACCGTCGATTCGGGGCTATCTTTTTGCCCGTTTGCGAGAAGATGAGCCTTTTTTAGCCTCAAAATCACGGTTGTTCCGTAAAAACCGTTGATTTGCGGCTGCAAAATCTTCTGAAAGCCCTTGACCCTTACGGAACGTGAGGGTTTATGCTGGTCTTGGCAAGGCGAGATGAGCGATCTCGCGAAGAAGCGGAAGCGAAGGCGCTGGGAGCAAAAACGCTGGGAGCGAAGGCGCCGAAAGCGAAGGCGCCGGAAACGAAGGCGCCGGAAACGAAGGCGCCGAAAGCGAAGGCGCTGGAAACGGAAGCGCTGGAAGCGAAGGAAGACGAAAGGGAGGCGGAGGTGGGAGCGGCCAAAATGCCACGTGTGCAAAAGAAGCGAAAGACGCAAGCGGAAGGGACCTCGTATACCGTGGGTTCGCTGGCGAAGCTGGCCGGCGTGACCGTGCGGGCGCTGCACCATTACGAGGACGAGGGGCTGCTGCATCCCGAGCGCACGGCCAGCGGCTATCGCCGTTACGGTGCGGCGGATGTGGAGCGGCTGCAGCAGATTCTGCTGCTGCGGTCCTGTGGGCTCTCTCTCGGCGCCATTCGCGACGCCTTCGCTGATGACCGTTTCGACTTCCGTGCGGTGCTCACCGACCACCTTGCCACGTTGCGCGCGCGGCAAAAAGAATTGGAAACTCTGATGGGAACGGTGGAGAAGACCATCGCGTCCCTGGAAGGAAGATGCACTATGACCGATAAGGAACGATTCGAAGGCATGAAGGCCCGGGCCATTGCCGAGAACGAAGAGCACTACGGCGCCGAGGTACGCCGACGTCACGGAGATGCGGCCATGGACGCGGCCAACGAGCGCATGGCCGGCATGACCGAGGCGGAGTGGAACGACGCCAAGGCCTTGGAGGCGGCCATCCTCGAGCAGCTGGTGCAGGCGAAGGCGACGGGCGACCCGACAGGTGAAGCGGCTCAGGAGTTGTGCGCCATGCACGCTCGCTGGCTGCAAATGCACTGGGGCGAGGGGACCTATTCTCCAGCGGCCCATGCCGCCCTGGCCGAGGGCTACGTGGCCGATCCGCGTTTCACGGCCTACTACGACGGCTCGGCAGGCGAAGGCGCGACGGCCTTCCTGCGCGACGCACTTGTGGCTTGGTGCGCCGAGCAATAACCCTTTGAGCGATGCGCGGTTTGCCTGGGGTTCCCTGGTGAGCTTGCCGCAAGGTACGATGGCGTCGGTCCCGGGTAGCCATGTGCGCCCGGGGCCTTTCAGCTAATTAGGGGTCGACGTCGGCATCTCTGCCGGCTCCCCCAGCTCCACTGTGTAGAGCGGCTTGTATTCGGCGCCGTCGCGGGAAAGCGTGCTCTTGAACAGTGTGACGGTGCGGGCGTGCGCCGGCAGCGGGAAGGCCAGTGGCGGTAGGGGCTTTTTCGGAATGCGCACCCGGCGCCCCAAGGTGATGTGAGGGCGGAAAGGCTTCGGGTCGAAGGGAACGTCGCGGGCGGTGAGTTCTTCGCGAACGCGTTCGGCCAGGGCCTGAAGGGCCGGGTCGGATGCGATGCCGAGCCAAAGGGTCGCGTCGGTCGGACGCCCGAACTTTCCCAGGCCGTCGGGCGCAAGCGAAACAGGAGCCGAGCCAGCGCAAGCCACATCGAGGGCGTCCATGGCCCGACTTGCTTCGGCATCATCGATGTCGCCGAGGAAGGCCAGCGTCAGATGGTAGGTGCTGCGGTCGAGAAAACGTCCCTCCAAAGACGCGCTTAGTCGGCGCGCTGCAGCCGCCGTGTCATCCGCGAAGTCGGCGGGTAGTTCCAGGGCGATGAATGCGCGCATGGCGATCCTCCGTTTCTCGATGCTGGTGCGCTGGTGTGGCGGTGTGGCAGGATGACGGGCGAGCTGCTCCGCTTCGCTCCCCCTCTCGTCCCGTACTTTCTAAGCGCTCGGCGTCTCGGTCATGAACAGGATACCGAGGGTGCCCGGTCCGCAGTGACTCGAAATGGTGCAGCTGGCCGTGGTGGTGTAGATGGTACGGAACCCGCGCTCTTCCAACAGCTTCCGCACGGCGGCGGCAACCTCGTCGCTCACGCCGGAATGAGTGATGAAGATCTCGTCCTTCACGATGTCGGTGTAGCGCGCCAGCGTGTCGCTCACGTAGCGCTCAAGCACCTTTTCCTGCTTGCCGCGGTAGAGCTTGCCCACCTTCATGGCCCCGCTCTGGTTGTCCACGAGGATGCCCGGCCGGCAGCTGAGCTTGCCGCCCAGGTAGGCCACCAGCGTGGGGCAACGACCGCCGGCGGCAAGGAACTCCATGGTGTCCAGTACAAACGACGCATGGGATCGGTTGTGCAGCTCGGAGGCCTCGCGGGCGATGTCGGCGGCGCTCATGCCCGCATCGCGCATGCGGCACGCCGCGAGCACCTGTAGGCCGATGCCGGTCGAGAGACTCTTGCCGTCGATGACGTAGACGCCCTCCATGTCGGCCGCCGCTGCGCTTGCGTTTTCGTAGGCGGAGGAAAGAGCGCTGCCCAGGTTGAAGTGGACGACCTTCGAGCCGTCGGCTGTCAGCTCGGCGAAGTGCTGCCGATAGGCCTCCGGCGAGCAGGCGCCCGTTTGGGGCAGCGACTTGTCCTCGTAGAAGCCGTCGAAGAGCACCTGGGGCGTGATGTCGATGTTGTCCAAGTGGTCGCGCCCGCGGAATTCGATGTGAAACGGAAAGCTGCGAACCTGGTAGTGCTCCCGCTGTTCCGGCGAGAGGTCGCACGTGCTGTCCGCGCTGATGATGACGTTAGGCATGGTCACTTCCTTCAAAGGAGGTTGAAAAGTTGAAATGCATTGTATCGCTATTGTGGACAGTGGATGTCCTAAACGCGTCTCTGGCTTTTCTTGTAAGCGAGGCGAGCCTATGCAGGCGTTATTGCGCTCGTGCTACAATGGCTGAACTGTTTTGCGCGAATTGAAGGAGGTCGTTTCATGGTGGAGATCGCTGATCTGCGCGATTGCGCTCCGAGCGGCCTTTTCTATGGAGGGCGCGCGGGACAGAAAGAGGGCATTCTCATCGAAGGGGAGCCCTGGATTGCCAAGTATCCGCGCACGACGCGGGATTTGATGGGCAAGCATCTGCCGTCGTATACCTCGAGCCCTGTGCCCGAATATCTTGGTTCGCATATCTACGAGCTTTTGGGCATCCCCGTGCACGAGACGATGCTGGGGTACCGCGCCGGGAAGATTGTCTGCGCCTGTCGCGATTTCACCTTCCCGAACGCACGGCTCTTCGAGTTCAGGGAGATCAAGAACGCGCTTTCCGATGACGATGCCGGGTTCAGTTCCGCTCCGTCCGATGGCGAGGTCATCCTGCTCGGCGACGTGCTGGCCGCTATCGAAACGTCCGATTTACTGCGCAGGGTGCCGGGCGTACGTGAGCGGTTTTGGGACATGTTCGTGGCGGACGCCTTCATCAAGAACCCCGATCGCAACAACGGGAATTGGGGCGTTCTCATGACGGCGCCGATGACCTACGAGCTGGCGCCGGTCTACGACATGGGCAGTTCTCTCTTCAGCAAGCGCAGTCCGAGTGTGGCGGCGCATCGCCTGGGCGACGAAGAGGCCGAGCGCGAGGACGCCTTCGGAACGAACGTCTCGTGCTATCGGCTGCCGGATGGCGAAGGCGGCAGCGTCGCGATCCACCCCTTCGAGTACATGGCGAAGACGTCGAACCCCGATCTGACCGCCGCCATCAAGCGCTTTGCAGCCGCGGTGGACATGAGCGCCATCGACGCGCTCATCGACAGCGTGCCCGAGGAGGCTTACGGCATCGTGCTTCTATCGGATTCAATGCGCGCGGAGCACAAGCGGCTGCTGAGAAAACGTCTCGAAGAGGGTATTCTTCCGCTTCTGTGAATAAAGCGGCATGTCAGTGTGGTATACGTGGCTACTGCCTCTCGAAATAGTCGCGGTCGGTTAGGTAGTAGGTGCGGATATAGCCGGCGGGGGATACGACGACGAACTCGCCGGTGGATTCTAGAAAGTAGAGGTCGTCGCCGTCCTCGGCCTGCAGTTTGTGGAGGGCGGCTGGGTTTGCGATGACGGCGTTGGCAGCGGCGAGGTACTCCTCGGCCGTGGCGCAGCCGGTTTCCTGGCCGTGCTTTTCGAAGTGCTGCTGCAGTTTGTCCTCGGTGCGGAAGGTGAGGTACGAAGCGCTTTCAACTGTGAACGCATCGGGGGAAGGTGCGCTTCCGCTTTCGCCGGGCGCAAGCCCGCAGCCCGACAGGCAAAGGAGCGCTGCCAGCCCGAGGGCGAGAAACGCCTGCGTTTTTAGAAGCGCGCGCATCGCTAGTACCCGAGCACGTCGCCGACGTTGGTGGCGATGCAGAGGTCGGCGTGGGCGTCGCGCGGAGTGGGGGTGCGGTTGATGATGGCCAAGTGATCGCCACTGAAGTAGTCGATGAGGCCCGCGGCCGGGTACACCGCCAGGCTCGTGCCGGCGATCACCAGCAGGTCGGCGCTAGCGATGGCGCGCACGGCCGCGGTCACGGTGCCGTCGTCCAACGGCTCCTCGTATAGCACCACGTCCGGCTTCACGATGGCTCCGCACTTCGAGCAGTGCGGTACGCCGTCGGGGCTCTGTTCGCGCAGGGCCAGCAGCTCTTCCACGGTGTAGGGTGCGCCGCAGTCCATGCAGAAGTTGCGCCACACGCTGCCGTGCAGCTCCAGCACGTTTCGGCTGCCGGCCTTCTGGTGCAGCCCGTCGATGTTCTGGGTCACGACGGCTGAAAGCGTTCCCTCCCGCTCCAGTTCGGCCAGCTTTCGGTGCGCGGCGTTGGGCTCGGCGTCCAGGGCCAGCATGCGGTCGCAGTAGAAGTCGAAGAACTCACGCGGATGGGCATCGAAGAAGCTGCGGGATACCATGGTCTCGGGCGGATAGGGGTAGCGCTGGGCGTAGAGCCCGTCGGCACTGCGGAAGTCGGGGATGCCGCTTTCCGTGGACACGCCGGCACCCCCGAAGAACACCATACGGCCCGGTGCGCACTCGTCAATCCACTGGCGCAGCTGCTCAATGTCGTGCTCGGTTTGGTCGCAGATCATGGCACGTCCTTTCCGCATCCAATCGCTTGGGGCCTTGGGGCTTTCCAGGAATTGTACCCGACCCTAGGCCTCGACGAGATCGAAGTGGGTGTTGGAGAAGACGTTCAGATTCAGGCTCTTCATCAGGTGCTTGAGCGCCGCCTGGGCCTTCACGGAATTGCCCGCGTCATCGAGCGGCGGCGCGAAGGCGCACACGCCGAACAGTCCGGGCATGACGCCGATGACGGCGCCGCCCACGCCGGTCTTCGCGGGCAGTCCCGTGGCATACAGCCAGTCGCCCGAGTGCTCGTAGAAGCCGACGGCGCTCATGAGCGCGACCACCTTGGAAGTGAGCTCCGCGCCGAACGCGCGCTGCTTCGTGAGGGGATTCACGCCGTCGTCGGCGATGGTGGCCGCCGAGATGGCCAGCTGCTCGGCCGTCACGCCCAGTGAGCACTGGCGCGTGTACAGGTCGAGCGACATCTCCGGATCATCGTACATGCGGCCGTACTCTTGCAGCAGCCACGTGATGGAGCGGTTGTCGAAGTTCGTGGCGGATTCCGACTGGTACAGCTCGTCGATGAGCTGGGGCTCACTTCCCAGAAGCGCGGTCATGTTGTCGAAGATGGCCTTCCATTTCCCATCGGTATCGCCGTGGGGCTTGACGAGCGAACAGGCCGCGATGGCGCCGGCGTTCACGAGCGGCGTGGAAGGCCGGTCGTTTTCCAGCAGGATGGCGAAGATGGAGTTGAACGGCAGCCCCGTGGCATCGGCGCCGATGTCGTCGAGGATCGCCTGTGCGCCGTGCTGTTCCAGTGCCAGAATAGCCGTGTGCACTTTCGAGACCGATTCAATGCCGAAGCGGTAGTCGGTGTCGCCCACAGAGATGAGCCGGCCGTCCGGCAGGCACAGACTGATGCCGAACAGGTCGGAATTCACGTTGGCGAGATAGGGAATATAGTGGGCATTTTGGCCGCCCTTGATGTCCTTGCAGGCTTCGTAGGCGTCGTGCACGGCGGTGCTGATCTGATCGAAGGTGAGACGGGTGATCATGGCGCGCTCCTCGCTTCGTGGTGAGAGTTTTTCTCATGGTACGCCGCCGCCTACGGGGCCGCCGCATGCTGACGGCGGTCGTTGGCAAACTGTGGGAGTAGAGCGAGTTCTTTCATCCGGCTGTCGCCTCCACGACCGCGCTAAAGCCGCTCTGTGATAATATGGTCTGAAAAATTTTCCAAATAGAAAGAATGTTGAGATAGATGGTTTCGGAGAAGCAGGAAAGTCTTCTTTCGGTAGATGACGCAGCGGATTCAATCGGCGTTACCAAGCAGACGGTGACGCGGCTCATCCGAGAGGAAAAACTGCCAGCCCAAAAAGTCGGCAACAAATGGGTCCTTCGCGAAGAAGCGCTGCGGGACTACATGCGGGACAACAATCTCGTCCCAGAGCCTAAGGATCATGGGTGCTTGATGAGCGAAAAGCCGGGAATAGTGGCGCTTAGCTTCTTTTCGGGGGCGCTCGGCCTTGACCTGGGCATGGAGGCTGCGGGCATTGAGCCGCTTCTCTATTGCGAAAACGATCGCAAATGCAGGATGACCATTCAGGCAATGCGTCCGCAAGGTGCCCTGATCGGCGACATCAACCAGTACTCGGCAACGGAGATCCTTCAGATGGCCGGTTTGGAATCGGATGCGAAGGTCGATGTCATGTTCGGCGGCCCTCCTTGTCAGGCTTTTAGCACGGCTGGCGCGCGACGTGCGTTTGACGACGCGCGGGGCAATGTGTTCCTGAAGTACCTTGAACTGGCTTCAGAAATAAAACCTACGTACCTGATAATAGAAAATGTACGCGGGCTTCTTTCGGCACCCTATGCTGTTGAGCGACACGGGCAGCCGGTCAAAGGGGGCGCGCTGCATGTGATTCTTCGCAAATTGGAGGAGGCGGGGTATTCCGTGAGCTTCAATTTGTATAACGCTGCGAATTTTGGTGCGCCTCAGATTCGGGAACGCGTTGTGCTTATCGGAAAGCGGGGAGAAAGCAAAGCCCCTTATTTGACGCCCACTCACGAGTGCGATGGGCAGCACGGACTTCCGCCGTGGAAAACGTTCGGCGAGGCCGTGGGGGATTTGAAGGCGCGTCCCATGCAGCACACTGATTTCCCCGAGAAGCGCCTCAAATACTTTAGAATGCTCAAAGAGGGGGAGTATTGGAAAGATCTGCCCGTGGCTGTGCAGCGCGATGCTATGGGGAAGGCCTTTGAGCTGTCGGGTGGCAAGACGGGATTCTATCGGCGCATACGATTCGATCGTCCGTCTCCGACGCTGGTCACCTCTCCGACGATGCCGGCGACGGATCTGTGCCATCCTACGGAAGATCGCCCGCTTTCGGTGGAGGAGTACAAGCGCGTTCAGGGCTTTCCCGACGATTGGCGTATCTGCGGGAATGTTGCGGATATGTACAAGCAAATCGGCAATGCGGTGCCGGTAGCGCTCGGCGAGGCCATTGGGCGGGCGATTATCGGGGACATGAACGGGGACGAACCTGACGAGCGATTCGCTGATTTTCGCCATTCCCGCTACCGATTGACCAATGACGAAACGTGGCAGGCGCCTGTCGCGCGATGATTTCCGACATGGCTGCGCCTGTTCTCTGGAGGGATATGACGCGGCTCTCGAACTAGCAAAGCCGCTGCTTGAGCAGTTGGACGTCGTTCATAGTGTTGCCAAGGGAGTTCTCCTCAAGGGCCTGGCGCATCTCTTCCTGCAGCCGGTCGATGCATTCTTGACGCGCTTGGCGGACGTCGCCGATCTCGATGCGGGAAACGTCGTCGATAAGACCCTCGACGGAGTCGAAACCGGTAAGCCATTGCCAAAAAGCCGCACCCGTTAGGTACCGGTACTGAAATCCGGCGATGTCCCGATTGGCCTGATCGCGCTCGTCGGGTTGGTACGTGCGTATCTCGTCGATAGCCTTGTTGTGGCGCAGCACGCAGAACGCTGGCAGCACTTGTTGGTTGCTGGCGCGCTTGAATCGCCGCTGCGTCTCGCACTTATCTTTCAATTCGCGGAGCTCCTGGGGGAACGACGCCGAATTGGTGGTGTTGACCTGCGATTTGAGCTCGCATACGTAAAGGGCTCCGTCGCGTACTGTCATCATGTCCCCGGTGTCGAGGGTGTCGGAAGAGATTGCAGCAATCAGTGCCTGCCACAGGTTGCCCATGACCGTTTCCTCGCTGGAGCTTTCGCAGGCCCGGAATGCCTCGAGGACGAACTCTTCAGCGGTGGCAACGCCGCGGGCGGCGAACATGATGACATCTTTGCCAAGCAGTTTCCTGAGGTTGATCTTAGAGCTGTCGCGATAGTAGGCCGCCCTCTTGGCGGAGAATTCCCGCAGCATGTCGTAGGCAATGGCGCGCTGCCGGGCTACGTCGTCAGTGTAGACAACGCCGTTCTCGACGCGCTGCTCTGAAGAGAGGGTGATGGATGGGTGCGAAGGGGTGTCCATAGCGAACTGCCTTTCTTGGCGTTTGATTACGAATACCATTATATTGCATGCATGGGGCCATTTCAGAAGCGAGCTTGTTTGCGAGTCTGGCTTTGCTGAAGGGTTGTGCGGTTCGCTTGCTCTACAATGGCGATAACCTGTTTTCCAACCTTTCTGAAAGGCTTCCATGAACGACATTCAAGGCGTGCTGTTCGATGCGGATGGCACGCTGATCGACACCTACGACATCATTCTCGCTTCGATGCGCTATGCCGTGAACGACGTGCTGGGCTGCTCGCTTGATGACGCCGAGCTAATGGCGGGGGTTGGCACGCCGCTCTACGATCAGATGCTGCATTTCACGGGAGGCGACGCGGCTCGCGCTACCGAGATCACGCAAATCTACCGCGACCACAATGACGGCGTCCACGATGCGCGCATTCGCGCCTTCGGCGACACGAAGGCGGCGCTCGAGCGATTTCAGGCGGCGGGTATCCCGATGGGCGTGGTCACCTCGAAGCGCCATGCCATGGCCCAGCGCGGGCTCGAAATGAGCGGTATCGCAGACCACTTCCAATTCCTCATCGGCCATGACGATTGGCCCGAGCATAAGCCAGCTCCCGGCCCCATTCTGCGAGGCTGCGAGCTTTTGGGCGTGGCGCCAGAATGCGGTCTTTACGTGGGCGACAGTCCCTTCGACATCCAAGCTGGCAACGCTGCTGGCTGCGCTACCGCCGCCGCTCTCTGGGGCATGTTCCCATGCGAGGCCCTGGCGGCCGAGCGTCCCACGCTCATGTGCGATTCGCTAACAGAGCTCGCGGATCGGCTGGGCATCTAGGCCAGCTTACAGCTGCACAACCATATCGCACTCTCGGCAAGTTGCGCGAACGCTCTCTCGTACTATGACTTCTTGGTACAAAGCGCAACGTGCTTTCGGCGCGTTGGCGCGGAAGCATCTGCGACGAAACATGCTGCGGCGAAACACGCTGCGGCGGCCTCGGACGTAGTCGCCGGCGGTGGAGGTGCGTCGACTGCCGGGGCGCCACGTGCGAAGGCGCCTGGCTTTAGCCGGCCGCAATATAGAATGGAGTAGCTGATATGGCTGTTCAAAACAAGCAGACCGCAAAACACCGCCAGGCGATGATCGTGGTGCTGTTCGCGTGCAACCTGCTTGCCTCTTTGATGCAGTCGCTCATGAACGTCGCGCTCGACTATGTTTCGGCAGAGTACCACGTGAGCCTGTCCGAGGCGAACCTGCTGGTGCTCGGCTATTCCATCGTGGCGGGTATTGTCATTGTGCTCGCAGCCCTCTCGCTCCACCGCTTCGGTTTGAGGAAGGTCATGCTCTTCGGGCTGATCGTGTCGTTCGTCGGCTCGCTGCTCGGCGTTCTGGCCTGGGATTTTCCCTCTTTGGTGGCGGCGCGACTCATTCAGGCCGTTGCCACCGGCCTTTATTTCCCCGTGGTGAACGAAGCGCTGCTCAATCTTTCGCCTAAAAACGGCGCCGGCCGCCTGCTCGCTATCAATAGCGGCATTATCGGAATAGGGCTTGCGGTGGCTCCCATCGTTTCAGGTCTCGTCATCACCTATTGGGGGTTGCGGGTGCTGTTCGCCATTCCCGCGGTGACGGCATTCGTCCTCTTTTTCATTGCGCGTCGCACGATCGTCGATATTATGCCGCGTCAGAAGTTGCCCGTCGACGTGCTGAGCGTCGTGCTCATTGCCGTGGGGCTTTCCGCCTTCATGATCGGCTTGAACGAGGTTACGCGCAACCCGCTGCCGATGGTGGCGCTCATGATCGCGGGAATTGCCGTGTGTGCGTGGTTCATCCACCGTCAAGGACGCCTCGCCCATCCGCTTTTGGACATGCGTCCGCTTCGCAACAAGACCTATGCTCTGGGCGAGACCCTCATCGTTCTCAGCTATATGAGCTCAATTTACCTCAGTCTGCTCATTCCGCTTTATTTGGAAGGGGTGGCGGGTTTCACGCCGTTCATCGCTGGTTGCTTGCTGGCTCCGGCGACGCTGTGCTATGCGGGTCTGTGCTTTGTCAGCGGCCGGATGCTCGGGAAGGCGGGGGTGTGGCCGCTTGTACCCGTCGGATTCGGCGTGTGCCTTGTCGGGTTCGTGGCGCTTGCGGTGCTCACGCGGCTCGATCTTGCGCTGGCCATCGTGGGCTGCATGGCGCTTGCGTGCGCGGGAATCGGCACCGAGTATCCTGCGATTAAGAGCGTCGATCTGGAGGTGCTCGCGCCCGAGCTGTCCGCAAGTGGATCGTCGATCCATTCCACGTTGGTGCAGATCGCAGGATCTATTTCGTCGGCGCTCTTCGTCGGTCTCATGTCGGGGCAGGTTCACCGCCTGATGGCCGATGGCATGGCGAAAGCGCAGGCCTACAGCGCAGGTTTCTCGACCACCGTGTACCTGGCGGTCGCCTTTGTAGTGGTAGCGGCCATCTTATCGGTGGTTTACGCGCGCCATGTGGTCAAGCTGACCCGTGGGAAGTAGGGCACAGGCGCATATGCAGGATGGGGAAGGGGTCGCCCATGCCGTCGGTTTCAGAGCGGTCGAACACCTCGAAGCCGTAGTGCTCGTAGAAGCCGACGGCTTGGCCGTTCTGCTCGTTTACATCCACGAGGGTGGCGCCGTGCTCGCTTACGGCATGGTCGAGCAGGAGTGAGCCCAGCCCGCAGCCGCGAAGGGACGGGTGGATGAACAGCGTCTCGATCATAGCGCCATCGACACCGATAAAGCCTACGACCTGGCCATTCTCGTCCCGGCAAACCGCCAGGTGCGCGACGGATGCAATCGCATCTGGCACATAGGCCGCAATGCGCTCGATATCATCCGGCGTGAGAAACGTGTGCGTTGCCTCAACCGAAGCCCGCCAGCAGGCGACCAGCTCGGCTAGCAGGCCCGTGTCGTCGCCAAGCTCAATGTCTTCGATGCGGAATGCCATTGTGCTCCTTCCGTGCACGCATGAAGCTTTAAGGACTATAGCATACCGTGCTGCAGCGGTCGGGGTGCTGCTCGTGCGCTGCTTCTACCAGTACTTCCGGTGCGAGACGAGAGCACCCATGAACGAGACGGGCTCTTCGTAGCGATACCTTGTTGCTCTTTGACAAAACAGTAAACGGCAGTAAAAGAAGTTCAAAACAGTAAAGCGCTGGGAGACGCTACGGAACCGCAGCGACCGCGGCTTAGGCGGGGCAGAAGCGTGAGCCGGACGTGCCGAAGTTGCACTTGAACGGAGAGGAAGGGGCGTGGTTCAATGGGTACTCTGATCGGGTAAGGAGGTGCGAAGTGAGCCAGCTTGAAGATTTGAATCGCGCCATGGCCTACATCGAGGAACATTTGGATGGCACGGTCGATATGGACGTGCTTGCGCGCATTGCGGTGTGCTCGAAGTATCAGCTGCAGCGGATGTTCCCCTATCTGACGGGCGTGACGCTGCCCGAATACATCCGTCGCCGCGCTGTGACTCGGGCAGCCCAGGATCTGCGGGCGACGGACGCGAAGGTGGTGGACGTGGCCCTGCGCTACGGCTACGACTCGCCGACGGCGTTCGCTCGGGCGTTCCGGCGCGTGCATGGCGTGTCGCCCAGCGACGTTCGCCGTCCGCAGATCAAGCTGACGCTCTACCCGCGCCTCGTGTTCACCTTGTCCGTGAAAGGAGAAGAGGCAATGGATTACCGCATCATTGAACAGGGCGCCTTCCGCGTCGTTGGCATTCCGTCCGACAACGGGACGTGGGAGGTGGAAGATGCTGGGGAGAAGGCCGTCGATTACTGGGAGAAGTTGGGACCCCGCGTGCACGAGATTCTCGATCTCGTGGACGGCAGCGAGCCAGCTGGGCTGCTCGGTGTTCAGTTCTGCCGCGACGGCGCGTTCGACTGCTACATGGCCTGCGTCGCGACGAACCGCCCGTGTCCCGAGGGCATGGAGGAGCGCACCGTGGAAGCGGCCACCTACGCGGTGTTCGAATGCGTGGGACCCATGCCCGAGGCGATGACCAACCTGTGGCACCGTATCCTGACTGAGTGGCTGCCCTCGTCCGGCTATCGCTGGGAGAGCAAGACCGACGTTGAGCGTTACTTCACGCCGCGCATGACCGCCCCCGACAGCCGCAGCGAAGTCTGGCTCCCGGTGGTGAAAGCCTAGCGCTGGCCTCCCCGATGCGTTCGGGCAACATTCGCAGGGCGGTTTCGGCCGTCTTGCGAATGTCCGGAAATTCGCGCTGTCGGTCGCCGGTGTCGCTCGCGCGCTACTTCTGCCAGTGCTGCAGGTGAGGGACGAGGACGCCCATGAAGGAGACGGCCTCTTCTTGCGACATGCCGGTGGCCTCCATGAGGAAGGGGGCCGTCTTCTCGATGAGTTCGTCTTCGCTTTGGTAGGCGAATTGGCCGCCGTCATAGCACCACTTGCAGTAGGCCGTGTTCTCCGTACCGTCGGTCTCGGTGCCGTGGGGCATGTTGGGGACAGTGAAGGGGGTGCCGCAGCATTGGCACAGCTGGCTCACGTCGATGTCGAAGAGCTGGATGACCGGCACGTCCAGCACGGTCGCAATGAGCTTTCGCATGTCCACGGACGGCTCGGTCTCGCCGTTTTCCCATCGCGACACCGCCTGACGGGTGACGTAAAGCTTCTCGGCCAGATCTTGCTGGGTCATGCCGCGCTGCTCCCGCGCCGCGGCAAGGGTTTCCTTGAACGCCATGTTCGTCCTTTCTTGCAGGGCCCCCGGGTGGTTGCCCGCGTTTTAGCGTGGGTCCATTCTGTCTGGTCGTTCTGCCCCTTTCAAGCAACATCTTGTTGCGTACGATATTTCTAAGCGGCCAAGATCTGTGGAAGGAGCGGTCTGGTCGCGCCTCGGTCGACGAACCGCTCGGTTTTTGCATGAGATTGACGTTTATGAGCGTCTCGGGGGCGCGAACCACGCAAATTGGGTGGACCGTCCGAGAAGGGCGAAGCTGTGAACTGGTCTTTCTCCGGCCTTCTCTGAACCTGTACGCATGGGTGCGAAGTTGAGGCGCTCATAACCGGCGATTTGCTGCAGAAAAGCACCCCTTTGCTGACCGACGTGGGCACTGCGGGCGCCGATGCGCTAAAGTCGCGCTTGCCCGAAAACCTAAGGAAGCCTATCGGCGTCGGGCGCCGTGGGCGGCTTTCAGTTTGGTGGCTTCCGGATGTTCGGCCAGGCAGAGGTCGAGGAGCGTTTCAAGTTCCTCGGCGATGTCCGCATCCGCATCGCTGGGGTCGAGGCGCTGCAGCACGCCGAACTCGAAGGCGCTTTCGCCGTGCTGGTTCCAGAGGGCCTGCAGCCGCTTGTCCGGGTAAAGCCCCGACGACAGCTGAAAGCGCATTCGGTTGAACGCCGCCGGAGCGTCTACGACGTCCGCGAGGAACATCTCGCCGGTCGCGCCGCACGTGACGAAGACGACGCCCGCTTCCCGTGGGCGTTCCTTGTAGGCGGCGCGCAACTCCTTCTTCTTATCAGTATCCATAGTTGGGTTCTTTCGGTTGAGGGTCTATTTTAGTCGAGAGAGGGAGGGATTCTTTGCGGGGCGAAATAGTGCTCGGTGGCGTAGAGGTAGTGCTCTTCGAAATGTCGCACGGCTTCCTTCGACTTCTTCGCGAAGGGGAGCAGCATGTCGTAGGCATGGAACCAGTGGGGGTATACGTCTACGGAAGCCTCTGTGCCTGCGCGTTTGAGGTTCGCGACGTACTCAAGCGTCTCGCAATAGAACGGCTCTTCAGTGCCGACATAGGCGTAGGCAGGGGGCAGGCCCGCATAATTGGCCTCGCGGGCGGGGGCGGCGTAGGACGGGGGCGTTACGCCGCCCAAACCGCGGAGATAGTACTTCCAGGCGAACCGGTTGGTGCGCGTGTTCCACACCGGCGCATGGTTGTCTCGCGACGAGGCGGTTTCCCGGTCGTCCAGCATGGGGTAGAGAGGCATCTGGAAGGCGATGTTGACCTCGCCGATATCTCGCGCCAAAAGGCAGGTGGCCACCGTGAGGCCGCCCCCGGCGCTTTCCCCACCCACCATGATCTGCGCATCGTTGATCCCCAGCTCGTCGGCGTGGACCTTCAGGAAAAGCAGGGCGGCGTAGCAGTCTTCCAAGTCGGCGGGAAACGGCTTCTCGAATGCGGTGCGGTATTCCGGAGCCACCACCACGGCGCCGTACTTTTCCACTAGAAGGCGGGCATGGGGCAGCAGGATCTTTGGGTGCATGCCGTGAAGGTGACCCCCTCCGTGGAGCCACAGGATGCCCGGAGTGCTTTCACGCGGTCGCGCGTTTTTCGTGGGCCGCATGATGAGAATCCGTATATCCCGATCCGAGGACGGAATTATCCTTTTCTCGATAGTATGCAATTTCCGCGTGGCCATGTTCGCCCTCCGGTGTTCCGGGGTTTTCTGTCCAGCGCAGTATACCGTCGAAGAGCAGAGGGCCCAGACGAGAAAGCCTGGGCGCGTATTCGGGCGATACAATGTGTCCTAGGGCGGGGGGTCTGCTTTTGCCGGCCTTCCGGTCGACGAACCGCCCGGTTTTTGCAGCAAATCTCGAGTTATAAGCGTCTGCTTCCGCTTGCGGTAGAAGATGCGCTGAGAGGTCCGAGGAAAATGCCTGATCAGCGTATTGCGGATGAAGCCGATTTTGGCGGACTGCTGAAGATGGCCTCTTTCGTGTTGCAGAAGGCGAGGCCGCCTTCATCACAATCATGTGAGTGCTTTAGCAATGCAGTCGGCGAAGGCTTTCGGGTCGTCGACGCTCAGGCCGAGGGCGAGGGTCTGTTCATATATCCGCCAGCGTTGTGGTACGAAAAGGCCCTTTCGCCGGGGAACGTGTAGGGTTTTGCCGCCAGCGAAGTAACGTGCGACGCCTAAGCAGAGTGAGACCTATTCGCATGATGTCTTGTGGCCGAGTTCGCTGAGTGCTTGCAGGGTGAGGTTCACGTTTTCGGCGTGCCAGTTCTTGAAGCCACCGGCATATTGGGTGGCGTATATGCCGGACAGGCGAATGTCGCTCAGCTCCTTTTGCTGGGTGGTGAGGCGTACGGCACCGCCACGTGTCTCGATGTCGATGATCACGTTGAGCAGGTCATCGACGAGTTTCACGGATTCGATGTCCTCATAGGGAACCACGAGCGTGACATCCCGTTCCAGCGTCGCCCAAAGGGGGCTGAACGGAAGCAGGATGAGCTCGTTCTCGCACATCTGAAGGACGGCCACATCGCACGTCTCGAAGAAGCGGACGATCTTCTCGCTCAGATCCCCTGCCGCGCCCTTGACGATGATGCACCGATCCTCCAGTGGCGTGAAGCCGGCATCCACCGCATATTCCCAAACCTTCTCTTCGCGGGCCATACTTACTGCTCCTTTCGTTGTCAGGGTTGCGTCTACTCGTTTTTCCCGACAGGGGTAACAATGGGGTTGCCGCATGAATCGACGAGGATGGTCATGCCGGTGCAGTTGACGCCGGAAGAGGCGAGAAAGCCTGCCAGAAGGTAATTCACTCCCGTCTCGCGGTCGACAAGGACGTAGGTGCGGTTAGCGAGGCCGTCCTGCTGCGCGTGAGTCTGAATGAAGCGCTTGCCGTTTTCCTTCATGGGCGTATTCCTTTCACTCGGGTTTGCGTTGGCGGGCATTATTCTGCCGATTCGTCCCTGTATCCGCAAATGGGTCGCTCTGGCAAAACACCTGCTCAAAGGGCCTGTAAAAGACTTTTGACAGGTGCGTCTGCATCATTTTGCAAGGCTTGTGGGGTATCATTTTGGTGCGCACAAGCGGCGTGGCGCGCCAACGCGCAATCGAAAGGAAGGGATCGATGGAACTGGCTCGGCAGCTGAAGGCTAAGCGGGAGGAACGGGGGCTTTCCCAGGACGAGGTCTCGAAGGCGATCTTCGTGTCGCGCCAGACCATCTCGAATTGGGAGAATGACAAGACCTATCCGGACGTGCAGAGCCTCCTGCTTCTCAGCCAGCTGTTCGAGATCTCCATCGACGAGCTCGTAAGGGGAGACGTGGTCGCCATGCAGCAGGCCATCGCGGAGGACGCGCGCAGGATGAAGCTGCTGTCAATCGGGATGCTGGCCTTCTCGGGGCTGGCCTTCCTCTTTCTGCTTGTCTTCTCGCTTGCATGGCCGGAGCCATCGGGGTTCGCGCGCATGAGCAAGGGGAATCTCGCGGGTGCGGCAACGTTTATCGTGCTCTATGCCATCGGGTTCGCCATGGCCATCGCGGTGGACCGCCTGAAGAAGAAGCACGACGTCGTCACCTATCGGGAAATCGACCGGTTCCTCAAGAGCGGAGTCGTTGGCGAGCCCGATGCGGAAGGTCTCGCCCGCAAGCACCCAGCGCTCGGCGTCGTGGTGAAACTTTTTGCCGGCGTCGCAATCGGCCTGCTACTCGCGGGCCTTTTGCTCACCCTGGAAGGGTAGGCCGCCAATTACACTGATGTATCGGCATAGATTCAGTGTGATTGCTTAATTCTGCAGATGCCGCTTTGCGCTACCTAATCAAGGGCTTCTGCAACCTTGGGCGGAAGCGAATCTTCTGAGATTTCCGACCACCTGACGACCCCGCGAATCGGTTGAAGATCCAGCTTCAAGAAGGCGTTCTGGTGCAGTTCCCGAGAGGCGCCGAATTCAATCTCGGTCTTATCACCCGCCGCGTTGACCGCCTCAAGCTTATATAGGTACGGCTCGCTCGATCCGAGGTTGATGACCCCGCCGCTCGACTCGTTCTCGGAAATATGGGCATTGTCGATCTTTACGTAATAGTCGCCAGCTAAGAATAGATTCGTCATTGAAGCAGCAAGAATAAGGGCTGCCGCCAAACCGCACGTGGCAACTGCAGTGATCGCCATCGTTTTTCCCTTGCCCATGGGTCGCTCCTTTCTGATCTATGGGATGATGATGCCACCTCGACGCTGCAGTCGCCATCGATTCGCCTTACGGCTCTCTAACATCTTCGAAAGATACGGCGATGCGTCTCCTGCGACAATCAGCAAATCCGCTCCGTCGACGTCCTCGCTAAACTTCAAGTGCCGGTGATGCATTCGCCACAGTAAACCCGCCGGCCTCTCGTGGGGATCTGCTGGTGGGTCTTCTTTTGCCTAGAAGACTATGAGACCCTCGGGATGCAAGAAGCGCTCCCTGGCAGGTGCCGAGGAGCGCTTCGGGTTTTGCTGGTCTAATCGTGCGCTGGCGCGGAGTTTTACTCCCACTCGACCGTGCCCACGGGTTTGGGCGTGAGGTCGTAGCAGACGCGGCAGATGCCGGGGACTTCGTGGGTGATGCGGTCGGTCATGCGCTTCAAGAGCGCCCAATCCAGCTCGGGTACCTCGGCGGTCATGACGTCCACGGTGTTGATAGCGCGGATGATGGCCGGCCACTCGTAGGCGCGCACTCCGTCGCGCACGCCGGTGGCGCGCATGTCGGGCACCACGGCGAAGTACTGCCAGGCGCCCACGTTCGCCGCTTCCATTTCCTCGCGGACGATGGCGTCGGCCTCGCGCAGGGCTTCCAGGCGATCGCGGGTGATGGCGCCCAGGCAGCGCACGCCCAAGCCCGGGCCCGGGAAGGGCTGGCGCTCGACCATGTTCTCGGGCAGTCCCAGCTCGCGGCCGACGACGCGCACCTCGTCCTTGTACAGCAGCTTCACGGGCTCCACCAGGTCGAATTGCAAATCCTCCGGCAGGCCGCCGACGTTGTGGTGGGCCTTCACGCCGTCCTTCGATTCCAGAATGTCGGGGTAGATGGTGCCCTGGGCGAGGAAATCAACCTCGTCGCCCACCTTGCGGGCCTCCTCTTCGAACACGCGGATGAACTCGCCGCCGATGATCTTGCGCTTGGTCTCGGGCTCGTCCACGTCAGCCAGAAGGTCCAGGAAGCGGTCGGTGGCGTCCACGTACACCAAATTCGCGTCCATCTGGTTCTGGAACACGTCGATGACCTGCTCGGACTCGCCCTTGCGCATGAGCCCGTGGTTCACGTGCACGCACACGAGGTTCTTCCCGATGGCCTTGATGAGCAGTGCCGCCACCACCGAGGAATCCACGCCGCCGGACAGCGCCAGCAGCACCTTCTTGTCGCCCACCTGCTCGCGAATGGCGGCAACCTGTTCGTCGATGAACGCTTGTGCCAGCTCGGGGGTGGTGATGCGCTCCATGTCGTCGGGGCGAACGTTCTCGTCCATTGAGACCTCCTCGGTTTCAGTGCGGCTTTTCCGATGGCGAAATTATAGCGCACGAAAAGCAGCTAGGCGCTTCTTCCCGAATGGCGCGTCCGGACTCTTCCCCAAGGGCAGATTTGACGGGGCCGTGACGGGGCCGTGACGGGTGCGACGTGACGGTGGGGCAGCGCGTCTCTGCTCGGCATAATGGAGGGCGTCAAGCGTCAATAAGGAAAACGCGAGCAAGCGGGAGGGCAACGCATCGCCCGCATCGGCGAGGGGAAGGAGGCGCGCGTGGCGGTTTTGGAATTGGCGCTCATCGTGCTGGCCTGCGTGATCGGGTCGGCGGTGCTGTGCCAGATCGTGTCGCGGCTGTCGCTGCCGCTTGTGCAAATTGCCGTCGGCGCGGTGGTGGCCCTGGTCGTTCCAGCCGTCCACGACGTGAGCATCTCCTCCGAGTTGTTCCTCGTGCTGTTCATCGCTCCGCTGTTGTTCAACGAGGCCCGCGAGACGAACCCTCGCGACCTGTGGGAGAACAAGGGCTCCATCCTGTCGCTGGCCGTGGGACTCGTGCTGCTCACGGTGCTCGTGGTGGGCTTCGTGCTGAACTGGTTCGTGCCCTCTATCCCGTTGGCTGCCGCCTTCGCCTGCGCCGCCGCCCTGGCCCCCACCGATGCCGCCGCTGTGGGCGCGCTCGCGTCGTCGGTCAGCCTGAAGAGGCGTCAGTGGACACTGCTCTCCGGCGAGTCGCTCATCAACGACGCATCCGGTGTGGTGGCCTTCCAGTTCGCCAGCGCCGCCGCCCTCACCGGCGCCTTCTCGGCTCTCGACGCCGCCGAGGAGTTTGGCCGCCTGTTCCTCGGTGGCATTGCGGCCGGCGTGGTCGTGGGCGTCGTGGGGCTGTACTCCATGCGTGCGCTGCGGCGCGGCGGCTACGAGAGCACCACCATCAATGTGCTCTACGAGGTGTTCTCGCCGTTTTTCGTGTATCTGTTCGCCGAATGGCTCGGCACCTCCGGCATTCTGGCCGTGGTGGCCGCCGGCCTCATCATGGCCGACCGCTCCCAGCGCCTCACCTCCGCTTCCATCGCCCAGCGCCAGCTGGTGTCCCGCAGCTTCTGGCGCATCATCGTGTTCCTCGTCAACTCGGTGGTATTCGTTCTTCTGGGCATGCAGCTGCCCCAGGCCTTCACGCCAGCCATCGCCGACCACTTCTCGCTGCCGTTCCTTTTGGGCGTGGTGGCCCTGGTCACAGCGCTCATCGTGGGGTGCCGCTTCGGGTGGGTGCTCGTCATGGAGGAGGTCTATCGCGTCGGCCGTCGTCGCAGCCGCAGGCGCACGTTGCGGAAGAAGGCGTCGAAGGTGGAAACGGTGGAGACGAACCAGCCTTCGCCCACGCCGCATCTGCGCCATCGCCGTCCCCATTGGCGCGAGCGCATCGGAAGCCTGTTGAAGAACGCGCTGGTGCTTACCGTGGGCGGTTCGAAGGGCGCCGTCACCCTTTCCATCATCTTCACCCTGCCGCTCACGATGCCCGACGGCACGACGCCCTTTCCCGAGCGCGATCTTATCGTGTTCCTCACGGCGAGCGTCATTCTGTGCACGTTGCTTCTAGCCGATGGGCTGCTGCCGCTGCTCTCGCCGCGTGCGGCGGAAGCTTCCAACGAACAGGAGCTGTCTCGCGCTGCCATCCGGGTGCTGGAAGGTACCTTGCGCGAGCTGCAGGCCATGCTGGCCTCCGACGAAAACGCCCAGTACGACCCGGCTTTGCGCCTGACCATCGCTCACTACCGGGTGCGCCTGGCCCGCGCGCGCGAGTCGGTGGACGATACGTGCAGCCAGCAGATCGGCGCTCTGGCGACCCAGGTGCGCGAGGTGCAGGAGAAGGCCGCTGGCGCCATCCACGAGAAGGGCGGCTACGACAACGGCACGCGAGCGCCCTACGACGCCATGCTGCGCGAGGTGCGTCGCTCGCTGGGCTACGACGGCGCCGACGTGAACGTGGGCTCGCGGTTCTCCACCTTGCGCGGCCGGGCGCGGCTTCTGTGGCAGCGCACGAAGCCGTCGGAGGTGGAAAGCGACCAGGACGAGCGCGTCTACTACGATACCTGCCTGTTCGCCATCGAGCTGGAGCATGCGGCCATTGACTATTTGCAGGACGTCGTCGACCAGCACGATGGACGCCAGGCGGCGGCCCAGCTTCTGCTGGAAGAGCATCGCATGGTGTTGAACTCGCTATGGAACCGCATCAATCACGGCCAGGACGTGAAGCAGCAGGATCGCCCCGACATCACGCTGACCCACCACCAGACGCTTCCCGACGGCATGCAGCCCCTGTTCGGGGGCCAGTTCGCCGAGGCCGCCCGCTACGCCGACGAGGTGGACGCCGACGCCCTTTCCATCGAGCTCGACCAAATCCGGCACTTGCAGGATCACGGGGAAATCTCCCTGCCCGTCGCCAACGAGCTGCGCCAACGCGTCTACGTCCTGCAGATGAGCCTGGGGGAGTAGCGTGTTCGGAGGCCGGAAATGCACTCAATGAGTGCAGTACAGGGCAAGAATGCGCACTCAGTGAGTGCAGCAATTTCGCGGATTTCGGAAATCCTTAGGTAAATGCCACTTCGACCCCGTAATGGTCGATGCGCTCGAGGGCCCTCTGCCATTACGGGTCTGAAGTGGCAGAAAAATGCCAGTTGAGGGCAGCTATGGCAGAGGGGGGAAATCCGGCCCTGCCATTTCTGGGTCGAACTGGCATTTCCCCCTCGCTTTCGCGAAAAAGCAGGTAGGGGGTCTCGCCGCGGTGCTACCCCGCATCCAGCGCGCGCACGGACTTCGGGAGGTACAACGCGAGGCCCAGAACCAGGCAGGCCAGGCCGTCTATAATGAAGAACGGGGCGACGCCCATGGCTTCGGCCAGCACGCCACCGATGGCGATGCCTACTGGGGTGGCCAGCCCCATGGCGGCGGTGAGCAAGCCCATGGCGCGGCCCATCTTATCGTCGGGCACGTTGCGTTGGGTGAGCGTCATGGTGGGGCCGTTGAACCAAGCGCAGGCCACGGCCATCACAGCCACCAGCCCGATAAAGGCCGGGAAGGCGTCGGGTGGCAGAAGCCCGCAGACCACGGTGGCCACGCCCACGACCACGGCTGCCACGGCGATGAGCCCCGCGAGGCGCTTGCCGCCGCCCCAAGCGATAAGGATGCCCGACCCCACGAGCATGCCCACCCCGAAGGCCGCCTCGGCGAGGGAGGCTGCATAGCCATCGCCGCCGAAGTGCTGGTAGGTCATGAGCGGGAACACCGCCGACAGCGGCCCGAAGATCATCATGCCGATGGTAACGCCGCCGATCAGCAGCACAAGTCCGCGCGTTTTCGCAATGGCGCGCCAGCCGTCGCGCAAGTTCGCCAGCACGTGCTGCTCCTTCGCCGTTGCGTCTACCACCGTGGGAATCTTCGCCAGGGCCAGACCCAGAACGGCCACGCAGGCACCGGCGAAATCGAGGAACATCACCGAGGAGAACCCGAGGGTGGTGTATAAGAAGATGCCGAAGGCCGGCGCTCCGATGGAGGCGACCGAGGCCAGCAGCTGATCCAGGGTGTTGATGCGCAGCAGGTGCTTGTCGGGCACGAGCATGGGCATGGCCGCCATCATGGCCGGACTGTGGAAGGCTTGGCCCACCGCCCGTGCGATGCAAACGGCAAGCAAAAGCGGAATGGACACATCGCCAGCCAGAATAAGCAGTCCCGCCATCAGTGAGATGATGCCCACGGCTCCGTCGGCTGCGATCATGATGAGCTTGCGGTTGTGCTTGTCGGCCACGATGCCTCCGAAGGGCGAGATGAGTCCGACAGGCAGCATGACGGCAATGTTCATGGCCGCCAGCATAAGGGCGCTGCCGGTGCTCTCGGTGACGTACCACACCACTGCGTAACCGGCGGCGTAACTCGTTATCATGGAGGCAGCCTGACCGGCCCAGATGAACGCAATGATGGCAAGCCAGTTCTTCGGCAGCGACAGGCCGGCGGCACTCAGGGGCGGCGTGGGGGCGGTATCGGTGCCCTCTTCAGCGACGGTGCGGGAATGCGGGGACAATTCAGTCACGGGAATCTCCTTCGGGATATAGAGGCGATGCGCGGAAAGGGCGGATCCTCTTTAGAGTGCAGTTGCGGATGGGGTTGCGCCAGCGATTTCGAGTTGCAAAGGGCGGCGCGGAGAAAAACGGCGCAACAAGAAGTTGCCCGCACAGGGCAACCAGACGCTCTCGTTCGCGAGCGATTTCTGTTAGCGCGCCAGCAGTCCCGCCATCAAAACACCTTGCCTTGGTCGATTCCTGTGGCGCCCAGTGTAAGAGAGCATTTTATGCTTGTCAATCCGACTACGATGCGTGGGGGATTCATGCGATGGCATCCTCGCTCGCTATACTGGGCTTGATGCAAGATACGAAAGGGGCGCGGCATGGTGGAACTGACGAAAGAGAATTTCGATGCGCGGGTGACCAATGCGGAAGGAACGGTGCTGGTTGATTTCTGGAGCCCAGGTTGCGGTCCGTGTCGAGCCATGGAGCCCGTGCTGGAAGCTGTGGCCGCGCGGCATCCCGAGGTGCGCTTCGCGAAGCTGAACGCGGCGGACTTTCCCGACATCGCCTGGGCCTTCAAAGTGGTAAGCGTGCCCACCCTCGTGCTCTTTCGCGACGGGGTGCCCGTAGACGACATCGTCGGCGCGGTACCCGCCCAGCGCATCGAGGATCTTCTGGCTAAGGGCGGCTGCGAAGGGGGAGGAGCCTGATGGGCAAGAAGGCAGAGGCGCTCCACAAGTCGCTTACCGGGCAAGGGCTGGCGAGCCGCACAACGGGTTCCTCGCTCGTGCATAAGGTGGCGGGACGTCAGATGAAGACCCAGGAAGCGCCCGTTCGGGGGCCGGATTTCGAAGCGTCCCAGCAAAAGGGGCAGGCCTGTCGGCAAAAGCTGCCCCGCAGCGATCTGGGAACGTGGGAGGTACGCCCCGCCCGCAGCGAGGCGGTCGATCTTATCTTCCAGCAGGATGCCGATCGGCTGTCCTTCCTCGTGCCCGAGCGCCACCGCCGCATGGCGGCCTCGCCGTTCGCCTTCTTTCGCGGCGCAGCCCTTCCCATGGCCGCCGATTTGTCCACCCTGCCCACAACAGGGCTTTTGGTGCAGGCGTGCGGCGATGCCCATATCGCGAACTTCGGCGGGTACCGCTCTCCCGAGTCGCACCTCGTGTTCGATTTGAACGATTTCGATGAAACCACCCGCGGCCCTTGGGAATGGGATGTGGAGCGCCTGGTGGCCAGCGTCGCCATTTGCGGACGCACGCGCGGCTTCGGCGACAAATGGTGCCGCGAGGCCGTGCGTCTGGCGGCCCAAAGCTATCGGGAGTCCCTGGCATACTTCGCCACGCTGGGATCCTTCGACGTGTGGCGGGCCTACCTCGATGTGGCCGAGGTGCTCCAGGGCCTGGCCGACAAGGTGTCCAAGGCCGATCGGCGCCAGGTGGCTGCCGATTTGGAACGGGCCTTCTCCAAGACCAACGAGCGGGCGTTCGAGAAACTGGTGCGTATGGAAGACGGCCAACCCCAGATGGTCTACGATCCGCCGGATATCGTGCCGCTCAGCCATTTTCTCTCCCTGGACAACCAGCGGCGCGTCCAGCGCAGCCTGGCGCGCATGCTCGACGACTACCGCGCAACGGTGAGGCCGCCCTACCAGGAACTGCTGAAGAACTACCGGCTCATCGGCGCGGCGCAGAAGGTGGTGGGCGTGGGCAGCGTGGGCACCCGCTGCTGGGTGGCGGCGTTCTCGGGCAACCAGATGGCCGATCCGCTGGTACTTCAGATAAAGGAAGCGAACGCATCGGTGCTCGAGCGGTTCTGCGGGCGCAGCCCCTATCTTTCCCACGGTGAGCGCGTGGTGGCGGGGCAGCGCCTCATGCAGACGACGAGCGGAGTGCTGCTCGGCTGGACTCATGCCCGGGACGAGCGCGGGCGCCGGCGCGACTACTACGTGCGGCAATTGTGGAATTGGAAGATGTCAGTCGACTTGGACCACGCCAGCGCCGATGAGTTGGAGATTTATAGCCAGCTGTGTGCGTGGGTTCTCGCTCGCGCCCATGCTCGCACGGGAGACCGCGTTGCTATGGCCTCCTATTTGGGAACGTCCGACAAGTTCGATGCGTCCATGGTGTCGTTCGCGCTGGCCTACGCCGATCAGAACGAGTCGGACTATGAACAATTCCTCAAGCGCATCGCGGTGAGCTGAGTGCCTGCTCGCTTCAAAGCGACAAGGCGTCGCCGTGGGTCGAGCCGGCTATGCGGTTGAGGCGCATCCCGAGGCGGATGGGTCGTTTTCGCTTTGGCTGTTCGGTCTGGAAAATTGTTGACAAAACTGCACATCTTCCATCCGGTTTGCGGGAGCGGCGAAGGGGCGGAGTGCTATCATGGGAGCTTACCTCGTGAGGGCGGCAGCGCATCCTTGTTGCCGCTTCAAGCCTATGAGAGGTTGAGGAAAAGGAAGGTTCCATGGTGTCTTTGAGCCGCCTCTTTCACAAGACGGACGAGCGTGAAAAAACTGCGACTGCTGCAACGGCTCCGACGGAGCCGGCCTGCGCGTCGACAGCTGAGGTGCCGGCGGTGCCAGTAGAGTTGCCGCAGGAGTTTCTCGACAAGTTCCCGGGCGGCATGCTCCGTTACAGGGCCGAGGAGGCCGGCACGATCGACCAGGTGAGCTCGGGGCTCGTGCGCCTATTCGGATGCTCCGACGCCGAGCAGTTTCGCGCGCTGACGGGCAATACGTTCAAGGGCATCGTGCACCCCGACGATTGGGAATGGGTCAGCGCGTCGGTCACCGAGCAGATCGGGCGCAGCGATAGCGACTACGTGCGCTACCGCATCATCCGCGCCGACGGCGAGGTGCGCTGGGTGGACGACTGGGGCCATTTGGTGGAAGACGCCGCTGGCACTCGCTGGTTCTACGCAACAATCATGGACGCGACTGAGCGCGTGCGCGAGAAGGAGGAGCTGCGTCGGGCGAACGAGCGGCTGGAGATTCTCACGGCGCTTTCCAACGACGTGCTCTTCGATATCGAGTGCGGCACGGGCAAAGCTCATGTGTACGGCGACTTCGAAGGTCGTTTCGGCCGCGCTCCCGAGCAGGGGGATTTCGTGGTGAACCGTCGCTGCCAGAAGCCGTGCGAGCTGGCCATCACCTCCCATGATCTCACGCCTCTCATGACGCAGATCGGCGAAAACTCGCTTGTCGATTTCGAAACCTCGACGCCGGGCGCCGACGGGGAGCCGGTGTGGTACCGCTACCAGTCGGTGGTCCTCTACGACGAGGAGGGCGGCCCGGTGCGCCATGTCGGGCGTTTGCTGGACACGAGCGAGGCGGCTCTGCGCGAGAGCCAGTTTCGGCGCAAAGCCGAGCGCGACGGCCTTACGGGGCTGTACAACCGCGCCGCCGCCCTCGATCGCATCGAGACGGCGCTGCGCACCGAAAGCCGCGCGTGCATGCTCATCGTCGTCGATGTGGACGATTTCAAGGCCGTGAACGACGCCTACGGGCACCCCGAGGGCGATTACGTTTTGAAGAAGCTGGCCATCTTCCTGTCGCAGGTCATGCGCAAGGAAGACATCGTTGCTCGCATCGGGGGCGACGAGTTCCTCATCTTCGCTCCGGGCTTGGCCCCGGGGCCTGCCGCCGATCGCGTGCTGGAGCATTTGGCCCGCGGGCCGTTCGCCGGCCAGCGCGCCACCGATGAGGTCATCGACCCGGCCTACCATGCAGCGCCCACCATCAGCGTCGGTGCGGCCTGTTGCCTGACGCCGCCGATGCCCTTCGAGGTGCTCTACGCGGCGGCCGACAGCACGCTGTACCAGGTGAAGGAAGCGGGGAAGGCCCAGTACCAGCTGACGGTCATCGGTTAGTGCGCTTGCCTCGGGGCGGGGCTAGCCGGCTTTCTGCAGCAACGGGCCGTCGCAGCGGATGGTGCGACGCGTGTCCGCCGTGCTCAGAAGGCGTGCCAGCTCTTCCACGGAGCGCGGAAAGTGGCAGCGATCGAGGTCGCACTGATCGAAAAAGCGGTGCTCGACCATCGATTCCAAAAACAAGCGAAGCGGATCGTAGAACCCATCGATATTCAGCAAGAAGCACTCGTGCGGCCCCATGTCCAGGCGCACGCGAGTGAAGATCTCCGAGATTTCCTCGAGGGTCCCCACGCCTCCCGGCAGCGCCACGAACGCATCGCCCAGCTCGATCATCTTCGCCTTGCGCTCGCCCATGGTGTCGCAGACGAAAAGCTCGGTCAGGTCGTGCTGGGCCACGCCGGCCTCGATGAAGAAGGCGGGCTCCACGCCGATAACGGGTGTGCCGCCTTCGATGGCCGCGCGCGACACGGCTCCCATTAGTCCGACCGAGCTGCCGCCATACACGAGCGTGTGCCCGGCGCGGGCGATCCAGGCGCCCAAGTTGCGGGCGGCCTCTTCGAAATGCGGGTTGTCGCCGAAGTTCGACCCGCAGTACACGGTGATGTTCATGGCTCTCTCCTCTACGGTGGATTTGATTTGCTCGGAGAAAGTCCCCAGCATAGCACCACTATCGTTCGGGAGCAAATGAGTCGAGGGGGCGGTGCTCCTTACGAGCCGCTATCGCTTCACTTACCTTGTTGTCACCTTTGCTGCACTGCTTGCGCGCGTCCGTTATGCTGGCTTTGCAAGAGGAGAAGCGCGGAGGCAAGCGAGGAAACCGGCCATGAACGCAGTAAAACATTTTCTGGGAAATTACGGCGAGAACTTCGCCGCGGCGCTCGTGCTGTGGCCGGTGCTCTCGTTCATGCTCACGCTGCCGATTCTGGCCTACCTCTACCATCGCGACGGGCGGCTGCGCTTCGGCACCTTCGTGGGGGCCTACCTCACCGTGCTCTACGTCTGCGGCCTTGGCTGCTTCACGCTGTACCCGTTGCCCCAGGGCGATGCGGGCCCCGGCATCACCTACGGCGTCGCCCCCAACTTCAACCCAATGAACTTCATGAACGATATCGCGAAGGACGGCCTGAAGGCCGTGTTTCAGTTGGCCTTCAACGTGGTGTTCTTCATGCCGCTGGGCTTTATCGCCGGGCGGCTTTTGCGCCTGCGCTTCCTCCCGTCGGTGCTGCTGGGCCTGGCCGCGTCCTTGCTCATCGAGGTGTCCCAGCTCACGGGCTTGTTCGGCATCTACCCCTACGCCTACCGCTGCTGCGATGTGGACGACGTGATCACCAACACCCTGGGTGCCGCCCTCGGCTGGGTGTGCGCATGGCTGCTCGGCCGCGTGGTACCTCCGGGGCAGTTGGCCGATGCAGAGCCGACGGAGCATCCCGGCTTCGTGCGCCGCTGCGTGGCCCTGTGGATCGACCTCGTCATCGTGTGGCTGGTGGCGGTCGTGCCCTACGGCGCGGTGGCCGTGGGCTTTGAGGTGGCCGGTCTAACCCCGCCGACGTTTCCGGATATGACGGCGAATCAGACGGCCGCCCTTATCATCAACGGCTTGGCGCTTATCACGCTTGTCGTGGTGGAAGTGGTCATCCCCTGGTTCCACGACGGATCTACCCCGGGCGGCTCGTTCGTGCGCATGACCTTCGAGACCCATCCCCGCACGACGGGCTATCGTGTGGTGTTCTATGCGGCCCGCTCGGCCACTCTCGTGCTGGCTTATCTGTGGGTGCCGTGGATGGTGATCATCCTGCTTATCTTCTATTTGGTGAAGCGGGAGATGCCCTACGACCTGATTCCGTAGGGAGCGTCTCGCGCCGTGCCGGCCTCCTTTTGGCGACTAGGCAGCTAGACGCTCCGCCAGAAATCTTGGATGAGGCCCTGGCGATTATCGCACCCTGTTTTCTGCAGAAGGCGGTGCACGTACACCTTCACGGTGCTCGGCGCAATGGTGAGCGTCGAGGCGATGTTCTGATTGTCCTTCCCCTGCAAAATGAGGCGCAGCACTTCGCTCTCGCGGTCGGTCAGGCCGTGGCGCCGTGCGTAAATGAACAGGTTGTCGCCGATGCGCGCGGCGCGCTCGTCGCTTTCGTCGGCCGGCGGCTTCTCGAAGCGCAGGGCCAGCGAGCGAACGGCGTAGCCGATGGCCAGAAGGGCGCCGGCGAGGAAAAGCAGGTTCTCCGCGTAGTTGCGCTCGGAGGAGATGAGGATGGGTCCCAGCATGAACCCGTCGGTGCGCAGCACGAGGAACAGCAGCGCGTCCTCGGCCACGACAAGAGCCGCCAGGACGGCCACCACGACGAAGGCCATGCGGCCTCGGGCCATGCGCGTTCGCTCCGTCTCGTCGCGGCAGGTCAGATAGCGGAACAGGCCGAAGCCGAGCATCCAGAACACGTAGATCATGCGCAGCGAGTAGAACCAGAAGCGTCCCTCCGGCGTGTCGGCGCCCATGAGCAGCCCCAGGCTCAGAAGGAGGAACGCGATGGGGGGCACCGCCATAAGGCTGCGGCGCCGCTCGCCCACGAAGTCGCAGACGAGCAGCCAGAAGAAGGTCAGACAAGCGTCGCCGATGAGAATGGTGGCCACCGAGCGCATGAGCAGGTAGCCCGCGTCGGCCCCTGCGCTGGTGCCGAGCACGACGGCGGCGATGCTGTCCTGCAGCATGAAGGCGACGTCGATGAAGTAGCAGAGAAAGCCCCCGAACGCGAGGATCATCGCGCGCGACCGCGACACCAAATAAGCCGAGAAGCACGTGGCGGCGGCCAGAACCGAGGCGAGCATAACCAGAAGCGTGAAGTAGTAGGTGGCGAATTCCACGGGCGTCTCCTCGGCTCTCATCAGGCATTTATCGAAGGTGTATCGGTCTTGGCGCTCCGATTACGCCCCGTTGCTTACCTCTGATACACCCATTTTACCGCTTTTCTGTTTAGTTGACCTCTTTCATAGTGGTTCGCGCGGGCGATAAGCTCGATCGCTCATAGGTCATTCGCACGGTACGGGTGCCGCCACCGTGGGACGACAGGGCGTTCGTTTTCGCCAGGCGGCTCGTTAAGGGAGAGAGCCGTCTCAAGCGCAGGGCCGCGTCGCCATGGGGCGGCCCTTATTTGGGGACACCGAGCGCACAGGGCGCTCGTGGGTACAAAACCGGCAAGAGAAGGGATTGAAGTATGGAAGAGAAAAAGAAAGGCATTGGGCTCATCGGGCTCATCGGTATGGTGATCAGCTCGTGCATCGGCTCGGGTGTGTTCGCCATCACCGGCCAGCTGGCCGGCGTCGCCTCCCCGGGAGCGGTGCTGATCGCATGGCTCATCGTGGGCGTCGGCTTCTTGGCGCTGGCTTTCTCGTTGAACAACCTAACCGAGAAGCGCAGCGATCTGCACGGCATCTTCTCCTACGCGGATGCCGGTTGGGGCCCGCTCGCCGGCTTCATCTCCGGCTGGGGCTACTGGCTGTCGGCGTGGCTCGGCAACGTGGCCTTCGCCACGATGATGATGTCCACCATCGGGTACTTCTACCCCGCGTTTCTGCCGGGCAATACCATTCCCTGCATCATCATTGCTTCCATCGTGATGTGGGCGCTCACCTATCTGGTCATTCGCGGCGTCGAGAGCGCTGCCTTCCTGAACGCCATCGTGATGGTGTGCAAGGTGGCCGCCATCGCCGTCACCCTCATCTTCGGCATCTTCCTGTTCAACGCCGGCGTCTTCACGGCCGACTTCTGGGGCAACGTGTACGACAACGCCGTGGCCGCCGGGCAGTACGGCCCCGACGCGGCGCCGCTCGGGGGCGTCGGCACCCAGATCTTCAACTGCATGATCATCATGATGTGGTGCTTCGTGGGCATCGAGGGCGCCTCGGTCGTGTCCTCCCGTGCCGCTCGCAAGACCGACGTGGGCAAGGCCACGCTCATCGGCTTCATCTGCTTGATGCTCATCTACGTGGGCGCTTCCGTGCTGCCCTACGGCTACATGTCCTCCACCGAGGTGGCCGCGCTCGATTACCCCGCGCTCGTCTACGTGTTCTCCTCCATGGCTCCCGGCTGGGGCGGCCCGTTCATCTCCATCGCCATCATTATCTCCATCCTGGGCTCCTGGCTGTCGTTCACCATTTTGCCCGCCGAGACGACCTCCGAGATGGCCGACTACAAGCTGCTGCCGGCCTCGTGGGGCAAGCTGAACAGCCATAACGCTCCTTCCATGAGTCTGCTCATCGTGGGCGCGTGCACCCAGGCCTTCCTGATCGTGCTTCTGTTCTCGGCCGATGCCTACGACTTCGCGTTCTCCATGTGCACCGTGGCCATCGTCATCACCTGGGCCTTCGCGGCCGCCTACCAGGCCAAGTGGGGCGTGCAGAACAAGAACATGGTGCAGGCCGCCATCGGTTTCGTGGCCGTGGCCTTCCAGGTGATCGGCGTGCTGTTCAACGGCTGGTCCTTCCTGTTGCTGACCTGCGTGGGCTACATTCCCGGCTTCTTCATCTACGTGAAGGCGCGCAAGGACTACGGCAACGCCATCACCATGGGCGAGAAGGTGTGCATGGGCGTCGTGTCCGCCCTCGGCGTGCTGTCTCTCGTGCTGCTCGCCATGGGCGTCATCTCGATCTAGTCGATAAAAGGAGCAAGTTCCATGGACATCAAGACTATCGGTGTTGAAGACTGGCTGAACGTGTGGGAGAAGAGCGCGACCTACGATATCGCGCAGTCCACGATCGCCTCTATGACGATGGGGGAGATCCTGCAGCTGGACGGTCAGGCGGGTGCCACCTTCTACGATCGCCTGAACCAGGAGAAGATGAACTACGGCTGGATCGAGGGTTCGCCGGAGTTCAAGGCCGAGGTGGCCAAGCTCTACCGCACCCAGATCGATCCGGACTGCATCCTGCAGACCAACGGCACCACGGGCGCGAACCTGATGGCGCTCATGCAGCTGGTGGAGCCGGGCGACCACGTGATTGCGGAGTACCCCACCTACCAGCCGCTTTACGAGATTCCCCGCACCCTGGGCGCCGAGGTGGAGTACTGGCACTTGCGCGAGGAGAACGGCTGGAACCCCTCTATCGACGAGCTGAAGGAACTGGTGCGCCCCGACACGAAGCTCATCTGCATTAACAACGCTTCGAACCCGCTCGGCGCGGTGCTCGATCGCGAGACACTGGAGCAGATCGTGGAAATCGCCCAGTCGGTGGGCGCCTACGTGCTCTCCGACGAGGTGTACCTGCCGCTGGAGAACACGGAGAACTTCTGGTCCATGGCCGACCTGTACGACAAGGCCGTGGTCACCAACTCCATCTCGAAGACGTACTCGGTGCCCGGCGCGCGTATTGGCTGGACGGTGTCGAACCGCGAGCTGGCCGACAAGTTCCGCGTGTACCGCGACTACACGATGATCTGCTGCGGCGAGTTCAACGACGCGCTGGCCACCTACATTCTGCAGAATCGCGAGGCCGTGCTCGAGCGCAACCGCGAGATCGTGTTCCGCAATATGGCCATCGCTCAGGAGTGGATCGACAACGAGCCCCGCGTCACCTGGCAGGCGCCCAAGGGCGTGTCGGTGGCCTACATCAAGTGGGATATCCCCATGGACGACGAGGAGTTCTGCATCAAGCTGCTGAAGGAAGAGGGCGTGCTGCTCGTGCCCGGCAACCGCTTCGAGCTCCCCGGCGGCGCGCGTCTGGGCTACTGCGCGCCCGAACCGGTGCTGCGCGAGGGCCTCGCGCGTCTCGGCCGAGCCCTGCGCCAGTTCGACTAACCGCTTTTGCGCTCGTCGCGGCTGGTCGGATCGATGCGGCCAGCGTGCGACACCCGCCATTTCACTTCCTCCGAAACGTCTGCCTTAACCTTCGTTTCCGGAGCTGACGATTGGGGCCGCCCCTTCTATCTCGGGGCGGCCCTTTGTGCAAAATAGGGTACTTCTCGTAGTCTTTCGAGCGAAAAGCCGGGAATTATGCAGATACCACCTGGGGAAACGCTTGGGAAGAGACGGGAAGGCTCGCGAGAAATTACGAGAAGTGCCCGGTTTTGCTCATTTCAGCGAAAGAGGCGACTCTTAACATGAGAGCGCCGGGCGGTTTGCGGGGCGCTTGGCCCCTTCGCGGGCGCGAAACCCAGTGGCAACGGAAGCCGTGCCATAATGGGCGGCGACCGATTCCCGCGATGATTCGAGGTTTCCGTGAACGATCCCAAGACCGTGCCCACCATGGGCGCCCCCGACGCGTCCGATGCCGTCTACGATGCCCGTACATTGGGTGCGCCGAAGATGACCGTCTTCGGCATCCAGCACATGTTCGCCATGTTTGGCGCCACCATCTTGGTGCCGACGCTTACCGGGCTCTCGGTTTCGGCCACGTTGCTGTTCGCGGGCTTGGGCACGCTGCTGTTCCATTTCCTTGCGAAGGGGAAAGTGCCGGCGTTCCTCGGATCGTCGTTTGCGTTCATTGCGGGGTACGCGGCCATCGCGCCCAACGGGGAAGCGCATCTGCTACCCTACGCTTGTCTGGGCGTGGCTTGCGCGGGGCTTCTGTACTTGGTGGTGTCGGCGCTGTTCAAGGCGTTCGGCCCGCAGCGCATCATGCGGTTCTTTCCGCCGGTGGTCACGGGCCCCATCGTCATCTGCATCGGGCTTATTCTGGCAAGCTCCGCCATTGCCAACTGCGAGACGAACTGGCCTATCGCGCTCGTGGCTATCATCATTATCGTCATTAGCAACATCTGGGGCCGCGGCATGATCCGCATCATTCCCATCCTTCTCGGTGTTGTGGGCTCCTATCTGGCCGCGGCCATCGGGGGCATCGTCGATTTTACGCCGGTGGTCGAGGCGCCTTGGATCGGTTTGCCGGTGCTGTGGGACAACACGGTGTTCTCGCTGTTCGGCCCCAGCTTCGACGCGGGGCTTGCCATCACGGCCATCATCACCATCATGCCCTTGGCCTTCGCCACCATCATCGAGCACATCGGCGACATGTCGGCCATCAGCTCTACCTGCAATCGCAATTTCATCGCCGAGCCGGGGCTGCACCGCACGCTGCTCGGCGACGGCCTGGCCACCATCGTGGCGTCGCTGTTCGGCGCGCCGGCTAACACCACTTACGGCGAGAACACCGGCGTGCTCGCCCTCACCCGTGTCTTCGACCCGCGCGTGGTGCGCATCGCCGCCGGGTTCGCCATTTTGCTGTCGTTCTGCCCGAAGTTCGCGGCGGTCATCTCCTGCATGCCGGCGTGCGTGATCGGCGGCGTGTCGCTGGTGCTGTACGGCATGATCTCGGCGGTGGGCATCCGCAACCTCGTGGAGAACCACGTGGACTTCATGCTGAGCCGCAACGTGCTGATCACGGCGCTCATCTTGGTATTGTCGCTCGGCATCGCCTACAGCGCCGCTGGTGCTATCACCTTCGAGGTGGGCGGCGTGACGGTGGCGCTGTCGGGCTTGGCCGTGGGTTCGGTGGTGGGCATCGTGCTGAACATCATCCTGCCGGGCAAGGCCGACTTCGACGCCTGGGACGGAGGCCTCGCCGCCGAGGCCGAAGCCGACGACGTGCCCCTGCCCCTGGAGGCGGAAGTGACCAACCTGCCCATTCGGGAGTAAATCGCCTGTCCCCTTGTGCCGTTGTCCCGTAGGGGGCGACCTTGGTCGCCCCTCTCAACCAGCGCAATCTTCCTTTGCCGGGACATGAGGGCAGACCAAGATCTGCCCTTACGGAGGGGTGCGAAGCAGACGCAAGATAAAGGGGGTGCTTTTGCTATTCGTGCTCGGGGAGCCACTTCTGAAGGACGACGGCCTCGTTCTCCTTCTCGTCGCGAGCGGCGTATATCAGGGTGACGCGTGGGTATTTGGCCATTTCGGGGCTGGACAGCTTCTTCGCGAACTTTAGCGCCTCGGGGTTCGCGTCCAGCTCCGCCACATACTTTTCTTGGAAAGTGGCCCAATGGGATGGGTCGTGGCCGAAGGCCTTCCGCAATTCGGTTGAGGGCGCAAGGAACTTCGCCCATTCATCGTAGTGCACCCGGGCCTTGGTGAGGCCGCGGGGCCACAGCCGGTCGACGAGCACCCGGTACCCGTCGCTTTCTTCGTAAGGTTCGTACACGCGCTTGATGGCTATCTTCATGAGAACGCCTCCTTGGGGCATGGTAGATAATGAGCAGGACACAGTAAGCTCACCTGCGATTATCGTGCGCCATGCCCATCGTCGGCACCTGGCGCGTCTCCTGTAAGCAAAGCGCCCCTGCCTCGTTACGAAGCAGGGGCGCTTCCCGAGGGTTGATTCGACTTTGCCTGTAGTGCGCGCGAGTCGCAGGGTGCCAATCTGGCAAGTTTTCGGCGTTGTTCGACGTATTTCGCACCCCGGAGGTTCAAGTAGCTGCGAGGTCTTCCTCCAGGTATGTTTCCGACCTGGGAAAACGTAGTGCAGGCCATAATGCGTATCCCTTGCTGCGTCCCCTGATGTCGAAAACCGCCGAAAACTTGCCAGAATTGCCGATTGTTTTTGCGCGGATGCCCTGCGAACGTCTCCTGAGGCATCCGAATGAGGGTGTCTGACGCTGCGGATGTCGATTCGTGGCTGAAGGTGGCGCGAGGTGAGTGGCGGCTCGCGGTACAATGGCGTCGTTCAATGGGAAAAGGAGGAACGCCATGACCGTGCTGTTCGTGAATGCCTGCCTGCGCGGAGACGAGTCGCGCACGCTTACGCTGTGCCGCGAGTATCTGGAAGGTATCGAGGACGTGAAGGAAGTGAACCTGTCCGAGATGCGCCTCGAGCCCTACTACGGCGACTCGGCGGCCTATCGCGCCCAGTTGGAGGCCAAGGGCCTGTTCGACGACCCCATGTTCGACATTGGCAAGGACTTCGCCGAGGCGGATGAGATCGTCATCGGCGCTCCCTACTGGGATCTGTCGTTCCCGGCAGCGCTGAAGATATACATCGAGCACGCGGCCGTTATGGGCATGACCTTCCACTACACGGAGGAGGGACGCTGCGAGGGGTTGTGCCGCGCCAAGCACCTCACCTACATCACCACGGGCGGCGGTCAGGTGAGCGCCATGAACTACGGCTACGAGTACCTCTGCGGCATCGCCAGCATGTTCGGCATTCCCGAGACGCGCTTCGCCGCCGCCGAAAACTTGGACGTGGTGGGCGCCGATATCGAGGCGAACCTGAATGAGGCTCGCAAGGTGCTCAGCCGTCTGAAGGCGACGCGGTAGGGAAGAGACGCTATCGCGCGATGCGAGTGAGCAGATCCACCTTGCTGCGGACAGCGTCGACGATAGTGGCCACGCGTCGCTCGGGAATATTGGGATTCTGGGAGAGGATCGCGCCCACTTCCTCGGGGTAGCCGTCCAGCATGACCGGGTCGAACCAGTCGAAATAGCCGTCGAACAGGCGCAGCTGGTCGACCGGCTTCATGCCGTTCATTTTGAAGGGCTTGGCCATATACAGGAAATCGCCGGGCACTTCCAGGAACTCCGCGTCGGACCACAAGCACGATCCGGAGTCGAACACCGGCGCGATGCCCGTCACCTCAAGCGTCTCCACGTTGCGGATGATGCCGAAGTTGCGGTAGTGACGGTCGCGGTTGGCCAGCACGAAGTCGCCGGCGAACATCTTGGCCAGCGAGGTCATGGTGGCGTCGGCGTCAAGCCCCAGATCCTCCAGGTGCTTCACGTAGAAGCGCAGATCGGACAAGTTGTTCGGCTGTTTCACGTTGCGGATGACGTCCCAGGCGGCCACCAGTTCCTCGTCGGGCCCCAGCAGGTTCGGGCAGGCAGA
>OLOG01000191.1_pt1 | contig 63587 bp, 50 predicted proteins | sample 1672351 | NCBI WGS metagenome assembly OLOG01 (sample SAMEA3136674, study PRJEB25190) | human gut metagenome | biome: human gut; feature: human-associated habitat; material: faeces | place: Austria | collected 2013 | reverse complement strand
CCAGAGCTGCCATGAAACCGGACAGGGTGTAGCAGAAGGTCAGCACGTTAGCGGAGTTGATACCGGACAGACGAGCTGCTTCCGGGTTGCCGCCTACACAGTAGATGGAACGGCCCAGAGCGGTCTTGGTCAGCAGGATGTGCATGATAACGTAGATAACAAGTACTACGATAAAGGATACCGGGAAGCCGGCTACGGTCGAAGAACCGAGCCACATAACAGCATCATTACCGGAGAAGGATACCATCTGAGAGTTGGTGATGATCAGCGCACCGCCCCACAGTACGTTCTTCATACCGAGGGTAGATACGAACGGATGCGGCAGGTGCAGACGGGTAAGAAGCATACCGTTGATCCAGCCGATCAGGGTGCCGCCAACGATGGCAACAACCAGCAGCAGAACCGGATTGTTCATGCCCTTGTTAACCAGCATACCTGCAAGGCAGGCTGCAAACGTTGCGTTTGCACCTACGGACAGGTCGATGCCGGCGGTGATCAGGCAGAGCAGCATACCGGTGGATACCAGTGCATTAAACGAAGTCTGCTTGAGAACAGACATCATGTTGGAATACTTAAAGAAGTTCGGCGAAGCGATCGCCAGAACTACACAAAGGATTACCAGTGCGCCAAAAGTACCAGCATAAGACATCAAACTGCTGGATTTCTTCGATTTAGTCATCTAATTTACCTCCCCAAGCTGCCTTCATAAGGTCTTCCTGATTGAAATGTTCGCTGTCACGGTCTACTTCGGCCATTACTTCGCCGCCGCGCATTACGATTACGCGGTCGGACATGCCGAGGATCTCAGGCATTTCCGAAGATACCATGATAACGCACTTGCCCTGCTTGACAAGGCTGTTCATTACGTTGTAAACCTCGACCTTTGCGCCGACGTCGATACCACGGGTCGGTTCGTCAAAGATAAAGATCTCTGCATCCGTGTTGACCCACTTGCCGATTACGACCTTCTGCTGGTTACCACCGGACAGCTGGCCTACGATCTCGTCGATCGACGGGGTCTTGATGCGCAGCGACGCAATGTTCTGCTCACCTGTCTCGAGGATCTTCTTTTCGTTCAGGAACAAGCCCGAAGAGAAGCCCTTCATGTTAGCAAGAATCAGGTTGGTGCGAATGGTCTGAGCCAGTACCAGACCCTGTCCCTTACGGTCCTCGGTGAGGAACGCAATGCCGTGCTTGATAGCCTGACGCGGGGACTTGATATGTACTTCCTTGCCCTTGATCTTGATCTTGCCGCTATCGATCGGATCTGCGCCGAATACTGCGCGCATAATCTCGGTACGACCGGCGCCGACCAGACCTGCAAAGCCCAGAATCTGTCCGCCGTATGCCTTGAAGGATACATCGTTCAGGACGCCTGCCTCAACAACGTTGTCAACCTCGAGCATCGGCTCCTTGGACTTTTCGCCGAATTCCTTCGGGAACTGGTTGTCCAGCGAACGACCTACCATTGCGGTGATCAGGGAGTCATTATCCCACTGATCGATCGGCTTGGTTGCGATGAACTCACCGTCACGGATAACCTCAACGCGGTCGCACAGCTCGAACAGTTCCTCCAGCTTATGGGATACAAAGACGATGCCGATGCCGCGTGCCTTCAGGTCACGGCACGTCTTCATCAGCTGCTCAACCTCTTTCTCGCCCAGAGAGGAGGTCGGCTCGTCCATAATGATCATTTTTGCGTTGATGAGAACCGCCTTGGCGATCTCGATCATCTGCTGAACGCCCATGCCGAAGTTGCCGGCCGGCTTGGTCGGGTCTACGTCCTGACCGAGCGAAGCCATAACTTCCTTTGCCTTTTTATGCATGGTCGGGTAATCCAGCAGAGTACCCTTTTTGATCCACTTGTTGATGAAAATGTTGTCAGTAATGCTCAGCAGCTTCTCAATGTTAAGCTCCTGATATACGCACGCGATGCCAGCCGCTGCCGAATCGTTCGGGTCCTTGAAATGCTGCTCGACGCCGTCTACATAAATCTGACCCTCGTCTGCCTGATGTACACCAGTCAGCACCTTGATCAGCGTAGATTTGCCTGCGCCGTTCTCACCGATCAGGCCGAGGATCTCGCCCGGCTTGACTGCCAGCTGCATGTTTCGCAGAGCCACTACGCCCGGAAAACGCTTGGTCGCGTTTTTCAGTTCTACTACGTATTCACTCATTTGCATATCACCTTTTCTTCTCCGAGATGAAGTGCGGGACAAAGTAAACTGTTCTCGGTTCAGTTCCCTAAGGAAAAGCCTGCCCAGTGCAAGCTCTTTACCATTTCTTGTCCGCGGGAGCATGTTTGAAAAGAGAACCCCTGCAGAGATTGAAATCGAGCAGGGGTTTCTTCTCGTTCACTTAAATGCTGGAACTAATGGAAAACCACAAGCGTGTGGGATGGATTGCTTAGCCGATGTAGCCCTTCAGCTTATCCAGGCGCTCCTGAGCGTTATCCTTGGTGACAACGGAGCAGCCGGAGTCGATGAACTTCTCCAGGGTCTCACCGTTAACAGCCTTTACAGCAGCCTCAACAGCCTTGTAGCCCATGTCGTATGCTTCCTGAGCAACGGACATGGTCTCCTCACCAGCGAGGATAGCGTTGCAAGCGGACTGAATGCCGTCGAAGCCAACGAAGATGGTCTTCGCGTAAGCAGCGTTGCCCTTTGCAGCACGAGCAGCAGCCATAGCCATATCGTCGTTGTTGCAGACGATGATAGCGACGCCTTCCGGATGGTTCTGCATGATTGCTTCCATCGAGGTAGCAGCCTTATCAGCAACAGCGTCAGCGTACTGGATCTCGTCCTTCAGGAACTCGCCGCCAGCCTCGGTAACGCCCTTCTCATAACCGGTCAGACGTGCGGTAGCAGTGCCGTCGCCCTGTACGCCGGAAATTGCGATTGCCTGAACCTTATCCCAGCCAGCAGCCTTAGCAGCCTCTACGGCAGCCTTGCCGCCTTCTGCAGCAGCATCCTCGTTGCCGGTACCTACGAAGGACAGAACCTCAGGTGCATCGATGTTGGTATCAACTGCAACGATCGGTGCGGTCTGGCCAGCGATCAGGGTCTTAACGAGGTCAGCCTGCAGCGGAGCGATAACGAATGCATCGTATGCGCCAGAGTTCAGGTCGGTCTCGATCATATTCTGCTGCTCGTCGTAAGCGGTCTCGGAGGTAGCGCCCTTAACCTCAACCTTTACGTCCGGGTTGTCCTTGGAGTAAGCCTCAGCGCCAGCCTTAACGTAGCTCCAGTACTCGGAAGCAGTCGTCTTCAGGATAACGTCAACAGAGCAGCCGGAAGTGGTGCCAGCCTTATTGCCGCCATCCTTCTGGGTGTCGCCGCCAGCCGGGGTAGAAGAACCGCCGCCGCAAGCTGCAAGGCTTGCAACCATAGCGCCAGTCATCAGCATAGCAAGTAATCTCTTCTTCATGATAAAAACCTCTCTCCTTTTTCATGCGGAGCAAACAGACTCTCAGATTGTCTGCTCTGCGGTCGGTTCCCACTGCTGTGGGACTTAGGAACGCTCCAACGTTCTGGTAATATTTTAATGCAATAATACCGTTTTGGCAACCCTTCGTTGTTATTTTTGTAAGAGGTGGTGATTTTCGTACGTTCCGTTTTGTGCACATTCACAAATTCCTGCTTTGACAATCGACAACCAGACACTGTGCATTGTGCATTTTTTATTTTTCTTACGGCATTTTTCCTATAAAATCATGGGAATTTCATGGTCGTTTTGGGCATATTTTGGAGACATCTCTTGCCAGCAAAGGTTACAATGTGGTAAAATTACCGTATCCTAATGAGAGAAGGAATATGACAATGAAGCTTGCTATCAAAACCTGCACGCTGGATATGCCCTATGAGCAGATGCTCGACTTCTGCGTGGAGCAGAAAATTGCCGCCATTGAAATCGGCACCGGCAACTGGTCGGGTGCGCCGCACTGTGACCTCGACCTTCTGGTAAGCGACAAGACCGCCCGCGAAAAATGGTATGATACCATGCGTGAGAAGGGTCTGGAGCTGTGCGCGCTCAACTGCTCAGGCAACCCGCTCGCGTATGAAAAGGACATGGATGTAACAAAGAAAACCTTTGAGCTGGCGCATCAGCTCGGAGTAAAGAAGATCGTTATGATGAGCGGTCTGCCGGTCGGCTGCGAGGGCGATAAAACGCCGGTGTGGATCACGACCTCGTGGCCGCCCGAGACGCAGGACATTCTGGATTACCAATGGAATCAGGTTGCGATTCCCGCATGGAAAAAGCTCGTTAAGCTGGCAGAGGATTGCGGAATCGAGCGGATTGCGCTCGAAAACCACGGTATGCAGCTAGTTTACAATCCGGAAACGCTGCTCCGTCTGCGTGAGGCTGTCGGCCCGATGATCGGCATGAACCTTGATCCGTCCCACCTGTTCTGGATGGGCGGCGATCCGATCGAAGCAGCCCGTGTGCTCGGTGAGCACGGTGCAATTTACCATATCCACGGCAAGGATTCACGGCCGGAGCGCCGCTACTGGCAGCCGAACGGCATGCTGGATACCAAGCCGATCGACGCATTTGCCCGCCGCTCGTGGAACTATGTTGCCGTCGGCGCGGGACACGATGCCAAGTGGTGGAAGGAGTTTTTCTCGGTTGTCCGCATGTCGGGCTACAACGATGAGATTTCCCTTGAAATGGAAGATTTGACGCTCTCCATGCTCGACGGCCATCTTGCCAGCCTGCAGGTGCTGCGCGAAGCGCTCAATATTGGTTAAGGCAACACCGCACAATTAAAGCGGCGGTGCTTTGCGGAAATTTTGTGTCCTGACTTTGTTGCAGTTTCACGGTAATACATCAAGTATTACCGCAAAACTGTGCCTCGTCAGTACGCAAAATTTACTCGCAAATCACTCTTGTTCAATTATGCGGTATTGCCTCAAATCTTATATCTATAATAACAGGTGCTGTAATTTTAACTTACAGCACCTGTTTTCTTTATTATATTAAGTCTCAGCGTTCCTTAAGAGAAATATAAGGCTCCGCAGGCTGCACGCAGCGGTACGCCGGACGGATGATCTTATCCGTGTTGATCAGCTCCTCCAGGCGATGCGCGCTCCAGCCGACGATACGCGCCATGGCGAACACCGGCGTGTACAATTCCGGCGGCAAACCCAGCATGGAATACACAAAACCTGAGTAAAAATCAACATTTGCAGACACGCCCTTATAGATGTGGCGTTCCTGCGCGATAACCTTGGGCGCCATCTCCTCGACCATGGTGTACAGCGCGAAATCTGCGTCTCTGCCCTTCTCGTGCGCCAGCTGACCGACGAAGGATTTGAACACCTGCGCACGTGGGTCCGATATCGAGTACACAGCGTGGCCCATGCCATAGATGAGTCCCTTCTGGTCAAATGCCTCACGGCGCAGCAGCTTGACAAGATAGTCCGCGACTGCCTGCTCATCCGTGGTGTCCGACACGTTTTTCTTCATATCCTCGAACATCTGCACGACCTTGTAGTTCGCTCCGCCGTGTTTCGGGCCTTTCAGCGAACCGAGCGCCGCTGCAATAGCCGAATAGGTATCCGTGCCGGAGGACGTGACGACGTGTGTTGTGAATGACGAGTTATTGCCGCCGCCGTGCTCCATGTGCAGCACAAGCGCCAGATCGAGCACTCTTGCCTCGAGCGGCGTGTACTGCATATCCGGGCGCAGCATGCGCAGGAAGTTGGACGCAGTAGACAGACTGTCCGACGGGTAGTGAATGTACATGCTGCCGCCGCACTCGTAGTGATTGTAGGCGTGATAGGAATACACCGCCAGCATCGGAAAGACCGAAATCAGCATCAGGCACTGCCGCAGCACATTGGGCAGGCTGATATCATCCGCGTTGCTGTCGTAGGATGCCAGCGTGAGCACACTGCGCGACAGGCTGTTCATCATATCGTGCGTCGGCGCCTTCATGATGACATCGCGGGTGAAATTGGTCGGCAGCGTGCGTCCCTGCGCCAGCAGAGCCTTGAAATCGCCCAGACGCTTGGCATCCGGCAGCTCGCCGAACAGGAGCAGGTACGCAGCTTCCTCGTAGCCCTTGCGGCCGTCCCGAACAAAGCCCTGCACCAGATCCTGAATGCGGATGCCGCGGTAGTACAGCTCGCCCTCACAGGGCACGATTTCGCCGCCTATCTCCTTGCGAGAGATAATGTCCGAAATGTTGGTCAGACCGGCCAGTACGCCCTGTCCATTGATGTCGCGCAGACCGCGCTTGACATCGTACTTGCGGTACAGCGCCGGATCAATGCGGCTGTTCGAGCGGCAGAGCGCCGCCAGCGCTTCCACGCGCGGCGTGACCTGTAAAATATCGTGTTCCGGTGTCATGATGATTCCTCCCTTTTACTGCATTGTGTGATATATTTATTGTATCAGAATCCACTCGCGTTTACATGACATTTTTTGCACAGTTCCGTTAACAATTCGTGAATTTTTTCGCACATTTCAGCAGTTACACAGGATATGCCCACCAATTTGATAAATTTATGCGCAAAAAGGCACAATGAGTTTCTCATTGTGCCTCAGCTTGTCGAAAAAGCAATATTCGATTTTTATGCTTCGTGCGGCAGCACGCATTCAATCGAATTTGCTTTGCAAATTCATAAATTCCGGGAGCATGTATCTCGGAATTTATACAAGGGAAGAAAAAATGTGTCCGTAGGACGCGGTTTTTCTTCGAGATTCGCTCGAAAGCGTGGTTTCGAGCGAGAGGCTGTTCGGAAAACGAAGTTTTTCGACAGCCTCAGGCACAATGAGTTTCTCATTGTGCCTTTTGGAACTCTGCAATTTTTGTTTAGCGGATAACCATACGGATCAGCGGATAAAGTTCATCATCGTGCGCGGACGGCTTTCCGGCGGCTCGATTCCGGCCTTGTCGATCACCTTGAGCATCCATGCGATATTGCGGCCCAGCTTTTCGATAACTTCAACGCCCTCGATATCCTGCACAGCCTCGCCCTTGTCTGCGCCATGTACGGCGTTCCAGTAGTCCGAGGTGACAAGCACCATCTCCATGGTGTTGATCGTGCCGAGCAGCTGCTGGTAGGTCTCCATGCCGCCCGAACGGCGCAGCGTACACAGCGCCGCACCGACCTTGTGCTTCAGCTGATTATCGCCGCAGCCTGCCGCCAGAATCAGACGGTCGAGCACGCACTTCATACCGCCCGCAATGCCGCCGTGGTACACCGGGGACGCGAGCACGATGCCGTCCGCCTCAATGCACTTGGCGATGATTTCATTTACACCGTCGTCGTCCTGCACGCAGCGCAGCGTGCCGTTGTCCAGGCAGTGATAGCACGCCATGCACGGATGCACCTTCGCCCCAGGCTGACATACCTCAAACTCGATGCCCTCCTGCTCGAGCACCTTGCCGAGCACCTCGAGCATCTGCGCACAGTTGCCGTCCTTGCGCGGCGAGCCGTTGATTGCTACAACTTTCATATCCTTTTCCTCCGTGTTTTCTCTATTTTCAGTGCGTATCCGCACTGTTTTTACTTAGATGTGTTTCTCGTTTTCCAGCCGGTACAGCCGCATCACGACCAGCGTGTGATTGAGCTGCGGACCCATCAGCAGGATCATGCTGACGATATACAGCCACAGCATCAGTACGATAATCGCCGCCAGAGAGCCGTACAGCACAGAATACCGCGCCATATTGTCCACATAGAACGAAAATCCAAGCGAGACCAGAATCCACGCTACCAGCGAGAACAGCGCCCCCGGCCACACCTCACGGAACCTAAGGTGCAGATTGGGCACGACCTTGTTGAACAGCATGAGGAACACGAAAATAAACGCGATCATCACCCAGAAGCTGGCATCGTGCAGTCCGTCCATCACAGCCGGCGGCACCGGCAGATATTTCGGTACAACGCGGATGATGGTTCGTCCGGCGACGATGAGCACAAAGCTGCACACAACCGAAACAAGAAAGCCCGCCGTAATACCGAACGAAATGAGCACGTCCTTGACCATGCCGCGCGAGATTTCAACGTGGTAAATATCGTTGACCGTGCGCATCATTGAGCGCACCGCACGGGACAGGAAATACAGCGTCAGACCCAGACCGACGATCATCGGGCTGAACGACGGCGTGCCGGTCAGCTGCTGAATATAGCCGCCTATGAGCTGCTGCAGACTTTTCGGCAGCATTTCCAGCACCGGCTGCATCCCCTCGATTGACAGGTCAAGCTGTGCGAGCATGGAGTTGACGAACATCAGCAGCGGGAACATGGAAAACAGCAGAAAATACGAAAGCTCTGCCGCAGACTGCGGAATGCCGTCATCAAAAAAGCGGTAAACCATGCGCTTGATCAGATATAGCCATCGGTTTTGACCGTTCATTGCGTCCCTCCCCTGTGTCGGTAAATTGTGCTGTACTTATCATATCAGCTTTTTATCAAATTTACAACTTGCGTTTTGGCTTCATCTATTGTATACTGATAAAAACAGAACATTTGTTCTGATTGGAGGGTGTGCCATGGCGGATCTGCGTCCGGTGACCTGCTGTTTTTCCGGCTACCGAATTGAAAAAATGCCGTTCCGGAACGAGGACTGTCCCGCTGCGCGCGAGCTGTTCGCCGCACTCGATGCTGCGGTCGCAGAGGCCGCCGCTGACGGCTGTACGCGGTTTCTCTCCGGCATGTCCACCGGCTTTGATCTGTGGGCCGCCGAAGCTGTTCTGCGCGCGCGCGCCGCACTCCCGGTGCAGCTGCTGTGTGCTGTGCCGTTCGACGGACAGGCCGATCGGTTTCCGCTCGAGTGGAAGCGCCGGTTCAACCGCTGCCTGCTCGCCGCAGATAAGGTGTACGCGCTCTCGCGGAGCTATCACGCCGGGTGCTTTGCCGCGCGCAACCGGTTTATGGTGGATGCATCGTCAAGGCTCATCTGTTACTATGATGGACGGTCGGGCGGTACGGCGCAGACCGTGCATATGGCTGAGCAGAGCGGACTGAAAATTGTAAATCTCGCGGATGGACAGCTGTCGCTGCTGTGAAAAGGACTGACCGGTGGATCAGTCCTTTTGTTTTGGGTTAACGCGTGCCGAATGGAAAATTGAGAATGGAGAATGGAGAATGGACGTGATGGTTTGGTTTTCCGAACCATCTTGTTATGGTGCACGTTATTCGTCCTCGCCCATTTAACGTAATGTGGGAGCGCAATGCGCTCCCCTACGGTGTAGTTTGTGCAGATGAATTTACATGCGGTGCGCCGAGGTCGGCGCACCCTACGGTATACCGTAATGCCTATTGTATGCACGTTAAACCATTTGCAAACGCGCAAACGTAGGGGCGGTCATTGGCCGCCCACAAAACGTTATACCGTTACGTTAATTCTCCATTCTCCATTTTCAATTCTCAATTATTGCAGATTGCATCCAATTTATCGAGAATCTCATTGCCGTTTTTCAGATTATGTACCCAATCTCGGTACACAAAGTTAATCTCGCCGATATCGAGGAAGGTCGGTGTATTATTGTACACCGCAACGATTTCGTAGCTGATTTTATCCATCGAGAAGCTGTGCTTCGGGTGCGGCACACGGCTGGCTTTGACCTGCGTCAGCACCTCTCGCAGAGCGGTCTGATTGACCTGCTCGGTCAGTTCGGTCATATCCGCGCCATTGACGCGCCAGATACGCACGTTCCAGAAGCCGTCCATATCCGGCACTGGCGTGTACGGTACAAGCCAAACCGCTGCTCCCACACAAATCAGCACACTTATCAATGCAAATACTATCCTTCGTTTCATCGCTATCCCTCCCCTTTGTTGTAGTAGCTGTCCGCCAGCAACGTGAGCAGTTCCTCACCGCCGGACACCTTGTGCATCCACAGCGTAGGACGCAATATACCGTCATACACATAATCCGGTCCACCCGGTTCGCCGAGATTGATACACATAGTTTTATCCCAGTATTTCACCTCAACGACAAAACTGCCTTCCTGTATCCCCTCAAGCCGCAGACTCGGTATACGGCGTGCCCGAATATGCGTAAGCAGTTCGCGTACGGTATCTGTATCAACCCGCTCGGTGAAATCATCAGCGTATTCTCCCCTGTCAAGCTGATACACCCGCATTTCCGTGATATTCACCGTATCCGGTATCGGCGAATACGGCACAAGCCAATATGCCCATCCAAAAATCAGAATACCTGCAATAACAGCTATAATCTTCCGTTTCATACGCTTTCCCTCCCCACTGAAAAAGCAAAATCCGCCGACGCGATTGAATTTTCATGTCGGCGGATTCCTTACTTATGCAATTATGTGTGTGCTGAAATTACTTCAGGCCAGCGGTGATGATCGCCATCTGGTAAACCTCGTCAGCGTTGCAGCCGCGGGACAGATCGTTGATCGGCGCATTCAGACCCTGCAGAATCGGGCCGTAAGCAGCGTAGCCGCCCAGACGCTGAGCGATCTTGTAGCCGATGTTGCCAGCCTCGATAGACGGGAAGATGAAGGTGTTAGCCTGGCCTGCAACCGGAGAGCCCTTGCACTTGGTAGCAGCAACAACCGGAGATACAGCAGCATCAAACTGCAGCTCGCCGTCGATCGCCAGCTCCGGGTTCATCTCCTTAGCGTACTCGGTAGCCTCGCGGGACAGAGCAACCGTGCCGCCCTTGCCGGAGCCCTTGGTGGAGAAGGACAGAACAGCAACCTTCGGGTCGATGCCGAAAGCCTTAGCGGTGTTTGCGGTCTCGATTGCAACCTCAGCCAGCTTCTGGCTGCCCTTCAGGGTTACGTTGCCTTCCTTATCAACAGAATCCGGATAGTCGATGTTGATCGCGCAGTCGCCCATAGCCAGCTTCTCCTCTACGCCGTCCTTCTCGCGGACCAGAATAAAGCAGGAGCTTACGAGGTGTGCGCCCGGCTTGGTCTTGATCAGCTGCAGAGCCGGACGAACGGTGTCAGCGGTGGAGTAGGTAGCGCCGCCGAGCAGAGCGTCAGCCTTGCCCATCTTAACGAGCATGGTGCCGAAGTAGTTGCCCTTGGACAGTGCAGCGCGGCAGTCTTCCTCGCTCATCTTGCCCTTGCGGAGCTCTACCATCTTAGCTACCATAGCGTCCATCTCCGGGTAGGTAGCCGGGTCGATGATCTCCATGCCCTCGATATCGAAGCCGCCCTTTGCAGCAGCAGCCTTTACCTCGTCAACATTGCCGACCAGGATGGAATCCATCAGGCCGTCCTTCTTCAGGCGTGCAGCCGCTTCGAGGATACGAGCGTCCGGGCCTTCGGTGAATACGATCTTGCGCTTGTCAGCCTTGAGTGCTGCAATCAGATTTTCAAACATATTGCATTCTCCTTCGTTTTCAATCGTCTGTATGCAGTGTGACGCTGCAAACAGGCATTCTCTTGAATTTATTATACACCCTTTCCCCCTATTCCCACAAGAGGGAATTTCTGATGGACGCAAAACGCTTTCTCGGTTCCATATCACAAGGCGAACGTGAAATTTGTCGAATCTCCGTCCCATGCAAAATATTTCGTCGGTATATTTGAACGGGACCGCGGGGAAAATCCAGATAGTATCCTCATAGTGACGACCAACAGGAGGGAATTTTATGCAGACAAAAGTTGAGATCTGCGGTGTGAATACATCGGGACTGCCGGTGCTCTCCGCAAAAAAGACGGACGAGCTTTTGAAAAAATCCGCTGCTGGAGACAAGCAGGCACGCGATGAGCTGATCCGCGGCAATCTGCGGCTGGTGCTCAGCGTTGTTCAGCGGTTTCAGGGCCGCGGCGAATCGCCGGACGACCTGTTTCAGGTCGGGTGCATCGGCCTGATGAAAGCCATCGACAATTTTAATACCGAACTCGGCGTGCGCTTCTCCACCTACGCCGTACCGATGATCATCGGCGAAATCCGCCGCTACCTGCGCGACAACAGTGCCATGCGAGTCTCGCGCAGCCTGCGCGACACGGCGTACCGCGCTCTGCAGGCCAAGGAGGCGTTCATCCGCGAGCACCAGCGTGAGCCGGACATCGTGGAACTGGCCAGGCTGATGGACGTGCCAAAAGAGGAGGTCGTGTTCGCGCTCGACGCGATACTCGACCCGGTGTCGCTGTTCGAGCCGGTGTTCCACGACGGCACGGACACGGTCTGCGTGATGGATCAGGTCGGTGACACCAAAAACACGGACGACAACTGGCTGGCCGGTATTGCTCTGCGGGACGCTATGCGCAGTCTGAACGACCGCGAGCGCCGCATCATCCGGCTGCGGTTCTTCGAGGGACGCACCCAGATGGAGGTGGCACGCGAAATACACCTTTCGCCAAACAAAAGGAAGGAAGATTCCGATCCTTTTCTTACTATATAATAGGAGCGGCAGAAAACGCGAGGATAGCATATCAAAATGATAGGAGGATTTTCCTTTTACCTATACTGCATACGCTGAATGCACTCAATCGATTGTGTCAGCTGACGGAATCGCTCTGTGAAGAATTTTCTGTATGCCGCACAGTAAATATTCTGCCCGATTACGCCGTTCGGCAGGATATCTCGGTCACGGCGGCAGCCGTTGCGGCACAAACCGAACCACTGACAGGTCTTGCACTCCTTCGGTACGGCAAGCGACTGCCGAACGAATCTTTTTGCAGTCTCGCTGTTCTGCATATCAGCCAGACCAGTTTCGCCGATGTTTCCCAGCCGCCATTCATCCAGCACATAAAAATCGCAAGGATACACACCGCCGTCTCCTTCCACAACGAACTGTACCGAGCAGCAGCCTGCCATATTACAGGCTTCCGGCCGCTCCCCCAGAAGGATGGACAGCCAGTTGTCCAGATGGCGGATGCTGATATACTCGCCGTGCCGAAGATCGTCGAACCACAGGTCGAACAGCCGCACAAGGAAATCACCGTAACCGTCTGCGGTCAGCGTATAGCATGGCTCACCATCTGCCCGATCAAACGGATCGATGCACGGAATAAACTGCAGCCATCTGAAATTCTGTTTACGGTAAAACCGATACAGCTTTTCGACCGAACGTGCATTCTGTCCGGTTACGACACACAGAATATTAAACTCAACATTGTGTTTTTTCAGCAGCCGCACGGATTGCATAACTCGATTGAACGTATCCTTTCCCTGCACATCTGTGCGATTGCGGTTATGCAGCTCTGCCGGTCCGTCCAGTGACAATCCCACCAGAAAATGGTTTTCTTTGAAGAACGCGGCCCATTCCTCATCAATCGTGTAGCCGTTGGTCTGTATTGCATTACGAATTTCCACGCCCGGTTTGGCATACTGCTTTTGCAGTACCACCACCTGACGGTAAAAATCCAGTCCTGCAAGCGTTGGCTCACCGCCTTGGAACGCAAAGGAGCAGATATGCTCGGCATATTCCATGCCCGCCTGTATCACCTTTTCGATTGATTCGATTGAAAGCATTCCCTCGAACTCCTGCTCCCGGTGTGCCGCAACGTCCTTGTAAAAGCAGTACTGGCACGCCATGTTGCATGCAGACGATGCAGGCTTGATCAGAATATTGATCGGCGGCATAATCACTCCTCCTTTGCTTTTATTTTAACAGAAAACGATAAATATTGCACGCGCTGAGTACCATCACCAGCAGCATGGAGCCTTCAAACAGCAGGGTTGCCTGCCGGTCGCTCAGGCATTTATTGATGCGTCCTCCGGCTTCACTGCCCAGTACGCCGCACAGCACCATACCGCACAGCAGAATAATAGATAACGTCGGAATACTGCCTGTCACCGCCGTGGTAATGATGCCGACGCTCTGGCTGATGAGGATAATGTACAGGCTGTTCTGTGCCGCCACCTTGGTCGGCATAGAGAAAAAGAAGAACAACACCGCCATATTAAACGGTCCGCCACCAATACCGAGAAAGGTGCCCAGCATGCCCAATCCCAGTCCAATCAGCACGCAGACCGCCGGATTGCGCACTTGAAGCATGGTTAATCGGTCCTTGCGGATGGTATAGAGCAGTGTAGCAAAAGTCGCGGTACACAACAGCGCCGCCTGTATACCGCCTGCGGTATCCGCATTTGCAAACAGACCGGCCACAGCAGAAAACAGCTGTTTCCCTGCCATGCCGCCAACAGCCGCACCGATTGCCAAAGGTGTTGAGATCGACAGGTCAATCTGCGACTCGTGCTGCACCATTGATTTGCCAACCGACCAGCACGTCATGCCAAGAACCGTACACCCAGACAGAAAATTGATTTCCGTCACCTGCATAATACCGAGCGCATCCAGTGCAGGTTTGATAATCACGCCTCCGCCCATACCGCATATTTTACCGATGATACACGCGCCGAACGCTACCAGAAAACAAATACTCTGCACCTGATCACATCCTTAGTCCTTCGCCGTCTGGCGATTTGCCGCACAGGCAGTTGTCCACGTTTTCTGCGCCGGCGGATAATGATCCACCATGTACGCCAGCCGGCGGCGTGCCTGTTCGATCTGCTCTCGATAAGTTTCATCTGCAATGCGGTTTTCGCGCTCCTGCGGATCGCGTTTCAGGTCGTAGAATTCCTCATACGGCATCTCATCCAGCTTATAGCCGAGATATTTGATGTACTTGCTGTTCTCCGTGATGATAGTCTGCCACGCATTGCTTCGGCAGCCGTCTGCGCCGCGCCAATATGGTGTTGAAGTGATGGAAACGCCGTCGATACGTTCTTCGGTGAAGTCGCTTTCGCTAAAGCAAAAATCACGGACGCGCTCCTGTTCCCCACGCAGCACCGGCAGCAGCGAACGGCTCGGAATCATATCGTTATACGCCGGCCAGCTTCTGCTGAGCACCCGCTGTGCATCCAATCCTGCATAATCGAGTACCGTTGCTGCAATGTCGGAAATTTCAACCGGTGCGGTGTTTTCACCAACAGGCGCTGCACCCGGCAGACGCACCGCCAGCGGAATACCAACCGACTGCTTCCATGGCACACCTTTCTGAATCATGAAGTGATCGCCCAGCATATCACCATGATCCGAGGTAAATACGATCAGCGTATCGTCCAGCATGCCTCGCTCACGCAGCACCTCCAGTGTTTCACCTATCTGATCGTCGATCAACCGAATCATCGCCTTTGCCGAACGGCGCTGACGATACAGGCTCTCCTTGTCCTCATCCGAAATGACCTGTCCTTCCGGCAGAATAAAATCGTCCTCCCGCTCGAACGGAAACATATCCAGATACCGCTGCGGCGCGTCATACGGCTTGTGCGGTCCGCAGAAGGACACCATCATATAGAACGGCTGCTCCGCCGGATGTGCGCGAAGCTGCTCGCGTGCCACACGGCCGGTGACCACATCAATGTAATCCTCCTCATCGAACGGCCACGGCAGCGCCTTATCATAGTTGTGGTTCGCTACATCGCCGTTTTTGCCGCCGCTCTGCGAGAAAAAGTCTCGTACCTGCTCGAGCATGCCCTTCTTCGCCAGATAATCACCGTAGAAACAGTAGTTGGAAACCACCTGCTGCTTGCCTGCGGTCTCCCAGATGAAATCATAACCGTAAGACTTCTCGTCCTGTTCTCCTGCCACCGAATCCATGCCGCAGCCTCTCGGCGTAGACCACGGATAGGTCTGATTATAATGGAACTTGCCGATGCCGTAGGTCTTGTAGCCTGCACCCTGCAGAGCCTGCATAAATGTCGGTATCTGTGGGAACAGATCACCTGCCATGGTCAGCGTACCAATCTGGCGCGGATATCGTCCCGTGATAAGCGAGGTACGCGCCGGAGAACAGATAGGATTGGTTGTATTGCAGCAAGTAAAATGGGCATACTGTGCAATCCAGTCAATATTCGGCGTGGAAACGCAGCTGTCCGCGGCATAGCCCACATAATCTGTGCGCTGCTGATCAGTCATAAACAACAGAATATTACGCGGCATATTTTACACTCCTTTTCAGAAATATCCCTTCATACTGTTTTCCCCTTGATACCAAGACGATATCAAGGGGAAAGAAGAGAGATTGAGTGAATCGGTCAAAGCAGTTACGTTACCACCATTTGATCAGATCGGTAACCTTGTTGCGAAGCTCGACAAACTCCGGTGATACCACATCACGCGGAAGCGGCAGCGGATTGTCCAGCACGGTTTTCACCGAGGTTGGCTTGTTGGTCAGCACCATAATCTTCTGACTGAGGTATACGGCTTCCTCAATGTTGTGAGTGATAAACAGTACGGTCGTACCTGTCTTTTTCCACAGCTTGATCAGCTCGTCCTCCAGCTTGAAGCGCAGGTCGATATCCAGCTGACCATACGGCTCATCCATCAGAAGCAACTCCGGTTTGGTTGCAAATGCACGCGCGATAGCAACGCGCTGCAGCATACTGATGGAAAGCTGACTGGGATAGTAATTGCGGAATTTGGTCAAACCGACGATATCCAGCATTTCCTCTACATTGGCATCCGCCTCTGCCTTGGGCGTTTTCTTGATCTCCAGACCGAAGCGGATATTCTGCTCCACAGTCAGCCACGGGAAAGAGGAATACTCCTGAAAAATATAGGATATATTTTGCTTTTTCGGATCGACCGGAATGCCGTTTACCAGGATTTCGCCTGCAGTCGGCTCATACAGGCGGGTCAGACTGTTCAGAAAAGTAGTTTTACCGCAGCCGGTCGGACCAACGATGCACAGGAACTCGCCTTCCTCTACTTCAAAGTTCAAATTATCCAGCACCAGCAGGTCACCGAACTTTTTGGTCAGGTTCTGCACTTTTACCTTCGGCTCTTTGTTTGCCATTGTCCGGCACCTCCTTTACAGCGTATGATCTACTACCGAATCGATCTCGCGGCGCAGCCGCAGAAATTCGGGGTCGGTGTAATTACGGGGACGCGGCAGGTTGATCTCATACTCTGCCTTAACACCGGTTGGGCAGTTGCGCAGCACCAGAATGCGGTCTGCGAGGTACACTGCCTCCTCGATGTTGTTGGTTACAAAAATAACGGTGCGCTTTTCTGCCTGCCAGATGCGGGTCAGCTCATCCTGCATCAGATAACGTGTCTGTGCATCTAGATGGCCGAACGGCTCATCGAGCAGCATCACGAGCGGCTCATTGCAGTATGCACGGGCAATACCGACACGCTGCTGCATGCCGCCTGACAGCTTGACCGGGAACGAATTTTCAAATCCCTGCAGGCCGACCAGATCAATGTAATGCTGTGCCCTCTGGCGGCGTTCTTCCTTCTTGATACCGCGTACCTTGGGACCGTATTCCACGTTTCCCATAACAGTAAGCCACGGAAACAATGCCGTATTCTGAAAGACCATGCCGCGGTCCGGACCGGGCCCGGTGATATCCTTGCCCATGCAGAGAACGTGCCCCGACGAGGGCATCTCAAAGCCTGCAATCAGGTTCAGGATGGTACTCTTACCGCACTGTCCGGGACCGAACAGCACAAGGAACTCATTTTCGCGCACCTTAATATTCAAATCTCCGACGACCTGATAGCGGCCTTCCTCCGGTTTGTCGAAAAACTTATCCACACCACGGAACTCAATCAACGGCTCGCCAGCAGCCGTTACTTTCCTCTCACTGTCCATGCGCATAGCTTGGATTCAACTCCTCTCATGATGGTAGTGATGAGCAGACCGGTCAGGGCAATCGCCAGAATGCCTACCATGATCTGCGTCATATTGCCTACGTCCTGACCGCTTACGATCAGCCAGCCGACGCCTTCGGACGAGCGAATCATCTCTGCCGCTACAATGGTGGCCCATGCAGAGCCGAGTGCTACCTGCAGACCGGAGAAAATGTACGGAACCGTCGTTGGCAGTACAATAGAAGTGAACAGCTGGTTATCTTTCGCACCCAGCATACGCGCTGCACGAACCAGTGTTTCATCGACCGAGTGCACGCCGTTGTAGGTAGTCAGTGCAATGGTAAAGAAGCATGCCAGAAAAATTAAGAAATACTTGGAACCTTCACCGAAGCCGAACCATACGATAGAAAGCGGAATCCATGCAATCGGCGGAATCGGGCGGAACATCTGAATGTACGGCATCAGAATAGAATCAGCAATCTTGTACCAGCCCATCACGACACCGACCAGCACACCGAGCACGCCGCCGAACGCATACGGGATCAGCATGCGGCGCAAACTAATGAGGATGTGCATAATCATAGAATGCGTACCGATCGGTACAACAAATGCCTTGCAAAATCCTGCAATAACCGTCACCGGATCAGGCATAACCTTGCCGAGTGAGGTAAACATAGTCGCTGCGTACCAGATACACAGAAAAATGGAAATACCGAGCACGCCATAGGCGATACGCTTGTTGCGTTCTTTCATCCACGTCTACCTCCCTTGATGAGCTTTCTGCCGATAAACTGAATAATCGAGGACAGCACCGCACCGGTAATCGCAATGACGATCATACCGACGATGATGATATCCAGGCGAAAAATACCGCGTGCCTGCTGAATCATAAAACCGAGACCCTTAGTGGAAGCCAGCAGTTCTGCCGCAACCAGCGTGGTCCATGCGGAACCGAGAGCAACGTCCAGACCGGTGAAGATCATCGGCAGTGCAGACGGAATCGCTACTTTGGTCAGCAGCTCCCAGTTGCTTGCACCGAAAGTCTGACCGACCCACAGATGCACGGTTTTCGTCTGCTTAATACCGGAATAACTGTTGATAACCATAGCGACCATCGCGGAAATAAAGATAACCAGCGCTTTGGACAGAAAACCGATGCCTACCAGCGTTACCATAACCGAAGTCCATGCAATGCCGGGAATGGTACGAACCAGATCGAATACCGGACGAACCAGCATATCCACCCTGTCGTTCCACGCCATGAAGATACCGAGCGGGATGCCGATGATCGCACCAATTAAATAGCCGCCGAGTGCAACCTGAAGGCTGGCACCGAGATGCTGCAGCAGCGTTGCACCGTCCGGCTTGGTTTCAAACCATTTTTTCACAAACGTAGAGGCAACCTTTACCGGAGAAGGCAGTGCATTCGATCGGAAAATACCCAGTCCGTCCGTTACCAGCCACCATACAAAAATGCCTGCGCAGATCGACACAATACTGATGAACAGGTACTTATTGATCTGCAGTTTTTTCTTTTCTTGCATATGCTCCTCTCCTTTTAAACCGCCTTGTTTTTACCTTATTCTGTAATTTTCGCCCATTTTAGGGTGCAGAAAAGGAAGCCCATGGAGCATGGGCTCCCTTTTGCTGACAGTATATTATTTCAGGGTTGCTGCCTTTACAGTGATGCCGAGTGCATCCTGCAGCGGATTGACATTGATTGCTTCCTCAATATTGGCAACCTGATCCTCTTCGATCGTGCCGATGGAGGCGAAGAAATTGCCTACCTGCAGCAGACCGGAGCCGAGGTAATAATCCGAAGCCTCATAATCGGACGGAACAACGAACGGACGAATTTCGGTCTCGGTTTTAACGTCGTTTTCATCAGCCGGCTTGCCGTTCTCCGAATAGAACTTGAGCGCAAATTCGTTGCGCAGATCCGGATCAGCCTGCAGCTCTTCAGCTGCCTTGCACATGCCCTGCAGGAACAGCACCACATCATCGTAACGGTCTGCCAGAATGTCCTTGCGGGCCAGGAAACCGTTCTTGAACTCGGTATCCGTTGCTTCCATGCAGTCTGCAACCTCTACCATGTTGTTAGATTCCATCATGTTGCAGTAGTCAACGTCGGTGGCAACAAATACGTCGCCTTCACCGGTCAGAATCGCCTGTGCAGCTGCTGCGCGATCCATGTTCAGATATTCGTAATCCGAACCTGCAGTCAGGCCAAACTGTGCAAAGTACGAGTTTGCAATCCACTGCTCCATCGTGGAGGTAGGACCGAGAACAGTCAGGCCCTTCAGGGTATCTGCGCTGCCGTACATATCCGGCTTGCCGGAAATCTCGCCCTTGTGATCGAGCACCGGACTGCCCGAACGAACGTAAACCTTTGCAGTGATCGAGCCGCTGTCCGACTCTGCGATCCAGTCGCACAGGCCGGAAGCCGTCGAGTAAACCGATGCCAGACCATTGGACGCCACATCAAGCTGTTCTGCTGCCAGGCCCTCATTCTCCGGAGAGCCGTTCGGGAACATAATCAGGTTAACATCCAAACCCAGATCATCGAAATAACCCTTCTCCTCTGCATAAACTGTGGGGATAGAAATGATGTTGGACTGTACACCGACATTCAGGGTTTTGCCGGAAGCGGTAAACGTGCCGTCACCCGAGCCGCCGCCGGAGGAGGAACCGCCGCCGCACGCGGTCAGACCGGTCATTACAGTTGCTGCCAGAAGCATTGCGATCGCTCTTTTGTATCCGTGTTTCATTTTTTCAACCTCCCTTGATTTGAGTATAGTTTACCGTAAACCCTGCACAAAGTCTTTTTAATATTTGACTCGGTTTTTCACATTTATGACATTATCCGCTCTGCTTGTTCTTGCGCACATCATTCGGCTTGCAGCCGAACACCTTGTGGAAAACCGTCGAGAAGTAGCTCATGTTCGTGATACCGACACGGAGAGCCACCTCTGAAATGCGCAGACTGCTGTTTTCCAGCAAACAGCGCGCCTGCTTCATGCGCACGCTCATCAAATACTCCGAAAAGTTAACGCCGACCTCCTTCTTAAACTGCCGCGACAGGTAATCCCGGTTGAGGAATACCACATCCGCAACCGTATTAAGTGAAAGATCCTCCGCATAATGCGCATTGATGTGATCGAGTGCTTTTCGTATTGCAGCAGAATATCCTACGCCGTGCTTGCGCTGCAGTACGGCAATACCTTCGCGAACTGCTTCGCACAAAGCCGCAAATGTGCAGCAGGAGACAACTGCATCCGCTGTATGCTGCAGCTCCGGCTCCAGCTTGACAGCCAGACCAGAAAACAGCTGCTGCACGGTTTCGCGCAAAAAGCTGCTGCGTACTTTATATTTCTCTGCACACTGCAGCAGACGCTCCAAATCGGCACAGCCGCCCTGAATATCTCCATCGGTCAGCTTAATCGTTGCACGCATGATACAGGTTTCCACTTCACTGACATGAATCTCATGCGGCAATTTCTGCGCTGACGCCTGATAAAACCGCGCATCAAAGTCCCGCACAGCCTCAGCAAACGACTTTGGCAGATTGGTAAAATGATGATGTACGCCGCTGCATCCGATTCCGCCGTTCAGTCTCTCTGCACATTGATAGAAATATGCCGCCGCATCCTGCTCCTCCGCAAAGGCATTCCGCCTAATGTTGACCAGCAGGTACACCTCCTGCTCACTGTACGCGTAAAACAGCGGATTTTCAAAATGCTCCCGCATGTTTTCCTGCATAATCTCCGCATTTTGACCTTGATTGAGGAAAACCACCGTCAGAAATGCGCGCTCGTTCAAATAAATGCTGTTTTCCTGCAAATCAACGGCACTGACCGGCGTCATGTCCTCGCTCTGCTCCACCATACTGCGCAGAAAGCGGCTGCGTCCAATCTGCTGTACCGCACTCTCCGAGATACGCTGCTGACGGCTGCTCTGCAGCTTATCCAGAACCGCACGAATCTTATCCGCACTGACCTCGGTTTTTAGAATATAATCCTTAGCACCGTTCTGCATAGCCGCACGAGCATATTCAAAATCATCGTGGCAGGTCAGCATGATGACCGCCGTGCTCGGATACTGCCGCCGAAGCTCCTGCAGCAGTTCAATGCCGTCCATTTTGGGCATGGTGATATCTGCAAATACCACATCGGCAGGGTTTGCCTTCATCTCCTGCAGCACCTTTGCACCCGAAGTCACCGCTGCGGTGATTTCATTTTCGCCGCCTGCATCGCGCACACACTGCACGATATACTGCTTGACCAGCGGTTCGTCGTCAACTACTATGATCTTCATTTGCCTTGCCTCCCTGTTCCCGCTTCGGGATAGAACGGTAGTGATCCATCGTAATCGTTACTGTGGTGTATTGGCCGAACTCACTTCGAACTGTCACATCCGACCGACCGCCGTAGATAATCTGCAGGCGCTTGCGCACATTACGCAGACCGATGCCATGATGTAACCGCTCAGAGCGGTAATTTCCTGACTGTACCTGTTTTAACCGCTCCAGTGCAATACCTTCACCGTTGTCCGTTACCTCAATATACAGTGCATTACCGCGCAGACCTGCCCTCAGGCGAATTTCACAACCTTCCTCCTTCTCAGCAAAGCCGTGAAAAAAGGCATTACCGATGATCGGCTGCACGATCATGCGCGGCACATAAATGCCGTACATCTTCTCCGGCACCTCACAGATGAGAACCGTGTCCTTTTCCGTGCGGCAGTTCATGATGGACATATAGCTGCGTATCAGATGCAGCTCCTCCTCCAGCGGCACGAACTGTATCTCCGGCGTCGCCGGAATATGCAGCAGCTCGACCAGTTCGTTCATCATTCGGTAGGCGCGTTCCGGCTGATGCATGGCGATCAGGCTCTTGACCGACAGCAGCGTATTGTTAAGGAAATGCGGGTTGATCTGCGCCTGCAGAAAATCATATTCAGTCCTCTGCTTCTCCTGTTCGCGGATACGGATATCCTCAATCAATTCCTCAATTCGATGTATCATGCCGTTAAAGGTGGTACTGAGCACATAGGTTTCTTCATATTCGTCCTCGACCGGTAGTTCACTCAGCTTTTCAACCGACATATCTCCGATCTCATCCGTAAAGTCGGACAGCACCTGCGTAATGCGTCTGCCGCGCCAGTACGCAATGCTTGCTGCAACAATACAGCCGAGCAATACAATCGTCAGACAATTTCGCACGGTTTTCAGTCCGTCCCACAGCAGCTCGTCCATATTCTGTTCCTCGACAAACGTCCAACCGCTGGACGCATCATGGTAATTGGCAATCAGTATCTTCTGTTTGGAGCGCTGGATAATCTTATAGGTATTTCTGCCGTATTCCTCCTGAAATGTCTTCATATCGAATGCCCAGTTGCCAACACGGTTGGGATTGGTATGTGAAATAATGATGCCGTTCCGGTCGAGAATATACACCTTCACACCGTCGCTGACCAGCTTTTGAAACGTGCGGAACAGTGCTTCATACCGTGAGGTAAGTACAATTGTTCCGACAACCTTGCCATCCTGAGCATATACGGTCTTGCCGTACGCCAGACCATAAGTAGAAATATCATCCACATCCCAGAAGCGCAGATTCCAGCTGGTATCGGTCTCACCGCTGTAATGCTTGATGTACCAGTAGGTGTTTTTCAGGTTTTTCAGATTGTTTTCATCCGGGTCAGTCGAAAACATGCGGCGGTCGTTCATCAGAATATCGATCGTCATATCCATACCGATCCGTTTGAACTGACGGTTGGTCTGCTCCAGCAGCATTTGAATGGCACTGCTGCTCTTTTCGCTTTTCGGCGCCGTCAGATCATCGTAAAAATCCTCATACAGTGCATCCATCGCCTTCACCATGTTGGTGCGGTTGACCGAGTTGCTGTCGCTGATCTGCTGCAGTACATCTACGCGGGCCTTGCCCTTTTCACCTACTACAAGCTGAAAGGTAAAATATCCGATCGCGCAGACCGCAATCGCTACCGAAATCAGCATGCACAGCAGACTGGTCGCTATCATGCTCTGCGACATTTTGCGGCGTTTGCCTCCGCAAAGCAGCATACGCCATACCCCATTTCTCTTTTCTTTCTGCAATGTGCTCGCTCCTCTGCCATATTCCTGCGCTGTCGAATTCTGTCGATTGCACCGCTTCTTCTATTATACAGAAAATATGGCAAAAATGCACACTCTTATCTTTCCAGCAAGAATGTGCATTTCGACCAGTTTTATCAGATACCCAAACGTTCGTACTGCTCCGGCAGTGCGTCGTGTGCCGCCATACAGCGTTTCATCTGCTCGATGCAGTGCCGCTCCAGTGCTTCATCGTGCAGCGGATGCTCCTGTGCATAATCCGATTCGATATCGAACAGCAGTGTTTCCTCGTTATACGGCGAACGACCGACAAACTGCTGCGAATCATTGCCCCAGTGAATAATATCCGCCGGGAAGCGGTATACCGGATAGTCCGTCCACGGCAGGAAGCGACCCATCTCAATCCGCTTGTAATCCTCGGTGTTTACAGCGTCGTTACCGCCGTAAACCTGACGCAGAACGGTCGGCATAGCTGTGTAAACGTACAGCGGCTGGTTTTTCTCGTCCTTTGCGGCACGGAAATAGGTATATTTGCCGTCCGTCCACGCCACCTGCTTGCCAAAATAACCGAAAATCGCACCGTCACGAACCTTGTCGGTCTCACCGCGCAGCAGCGGCAGCAGGCTCTTGCCGTGGATTGGATACTGCAGCACCTCCTGCGAAATCTCGTAATACTCCATCACAGTCGGCAGAACATCAATGTTCTGCGTTACTGCACTGCATCGTCCCGGCTGTACACCGGGTGCCGAAATCATCAGCGGGATGTGGAAAACCTCGTTATACGGCGCCATGTAGTTTTTCGCCATGTAGCCGTGCTCGCCGAGGTGATAGCCGTGGTCGGTGGTGAACACCAGCATGGTGTCCTCCCACATGTTGTACTTGTCCATCACATCGAGAATTTCACCGAGGTGACGGTCGGTCATGGTCATCACAGCCTTGCAGCGCCTACGCAGATGCTCAGTCTCCGCCTCATTAAACTCGTTTGGCGCATAGGACGGATGCGTGAAGTCCGGACCATCGTAGTCGCCTTCCTTCTCGTACAAATCGAGATAATACTTCGGGCAGTCATACGGCTCATGCGGGTCAAACGCCTCTACCCACAGGAAATAGTTATCCGCGTCATGATTGTCCTCCAGCCATTCCGCTGCATGCCACATGGTCTTAACGCTCGGATAGTCGTACTCGGTGCGGAAGTGCAAACGGTTTTCGCGTTCAGCTTCGGTCCACGAGCCTTTAAACCACTCCGGCGGCGTATCCGGACGAATACCGTCCTTACACGGACGCGTCCACACCGGATCACATTCCTGACCTCGGTTAACCTCCCATGCGGTAAACCCCTTGACATAGTTTTCACCACCACAGATGATATAGTGCGCATGATCGGCAAACATCTGCGTATGCACATTCTTTTCACCAGAAAGAATGCTCTGCAGGCTCTGATCAAACGGCTCCATTGCTCCCCACGGTTTTTCAAGGAAGTTCAGCCGTCCGGTCATGATGTCGCGGCGTGCGGGCATGCACGGCGCAGAGCCGCACCAGTGGCTGTCAAACACGACCGATCGCCGCGCCAGCCGGTCAATATTCGGTGTGATGGCCGCGTCCTCGCCCGCACCATACGCGGACAGCATGCGTCGATTGAGTGTATCGCACAGAATGAAGATGGTTTTCATGTTGTTCCTCCCTTATTCTTACGGCTGCTGCAAGCCGATTCTCGCATATTGTTCTGCCGGTGCATCGTTTTCCTGCATCAAACGACACATTAAATCGATCATGTGCTGCTCCTGCATCAGATCCTTTATTGGGTGTTCCTGCTTAGGATCGGTCTGCAGATCGAACAGTGCATCTCGATTTTCCTCCGGTGCAGTGGACATGCATGGATAAAAATCCTTTGGCATGGCGATTTTCATCGTTCTGCACCCTTTGGTAAAGGAAAACGGCTCGTGCAGCGTCAGTTTCTGCAGTTCTTCCGGTGCATACATGGCTCGCTGATGCAGCGGCAGCAGCGTATAATCATAAAGCGCTGTGCCCGGTCGATCTGCCCGCATATATATCCACCGACCATCTGTCACGCAGACATGCGCACCGAACATGCCAAACAGCGCAGCATCACGAACTGGTATATCCTGCTGCAGAACGGCTTGCAGGTCGTGACCCTGCATATCCGAGGGAACAGGTACGCCAAAGTACGACAGCAGCGTCGGCGCAAGGTCGATAGTCTGCACCAGAGCTTTCCGGCGTTCTCCTGCTGCTCCGGTTCGCGGATCCCAAATGAACAGTGGTGTATGCGACAGCTCCTCGTAAAACAGTGGACGATTCTTCGCCCACCATCCATGCTCTCCCAGCAAAAAGCCGTGGTCGGTCGCTACGATGAGCATGGTGTCCTGCCACATCTGGTGTATATCCATGTAATCGAGCAGTTTGCCCAGATATGCATCACACATGGTCAGCAGTGCACCGTACTGATTGCGGCAGTGCACCTGTGCAGCCAGAGGTTCCGACACATGGTCATAAGGCGGCCAGTCAAACCGCGGCCCAGTATAGTCATCCGAATAGCGATTCTGATACTCTTCCGGCGCAAAAAACGGCTCATGCGGATCAAAAGGCTCAATATGCAGCAGCCAGTTATCCGCATCTCGGTTTTCATTCAGGAATTCATGCGCCAGACCGAACACCTTCTCCAGCGGCTGCTTTCCCAGTCCGCGGATATAGGCACGGTTGACTTCATCCTGTTTATTTACCTGCCCCAAATGCGGCGGCAGTTCCACTGCACCGACATACGCCTTCCACGGATCACCTTCCTGTCCTCGCACGCACTCCCATGAGTTGTAGCGTGTGTGATAGGTTGCACCGCCATCCTCCCAGTAGTGCTGATGATCCGAGATCAGATGCGTGTATACGCCGCTTTTCTTAAGCAGCTCCGGCATTGAGTCATCAAACGGCTCGATTGGTCCCCAGCTTCGGTGCAGAAAATTATACCGTCCGGTGTGCAGCTCCCGCCGAGCAGGCATGCACGGCAGTGAGCCGGCATAACAGCGGTCAAACATGACTGAATGCTGTGCCAGACGGCTGAAATTCGGCGTTTGCGTCCAGCCGCAGCCATACGGCTCCAGGCAGTGCCGGTTCAGTGAATCAAAAAGCAGTAAAATTGCTCTCACCGGTGCACTCTCCCTTCGTCCGAATACAACTTTCTCAGTGTATTGTTCTGTACGACTTCATTATAGCGGCCGGAGACAAAATCCGTCTTTTGATTATTTGAGGGATTTTTTCACTTTTTTGCGTTTCGATGAGTAAACAGCTGAACGACTCTGCAAACAAAAAAAGACAGCTCTCGCTGTCTTTTTTGTTATTGCAGCATATCCCGCTTGATTTTCCCAATCCGCATATAATACCATACCAGATTGAGCGCTGCCGCGCACACCCATGCTGCGCCTTCCGCAAAGAATACGCCGCTCTGCCCGATGAAAGCCGGCAGCACGAGCGCTGCACCCATGCGCATGAGCATTTCCGCAAAGCCGGAGAGGGTCGGCACAGTCATCTCGCCTAAGCCCTGCAGTGAGGAGCGGTACGCCTGCAGCACGAACAGCGCAAACAAAAACGCCATCAGCACCATGAGATACCGATGCGCCACCGCCAGCGCATCTGCCGCGCCCGCCTCCTCGGTCGAAAGAAACAGTCCCAGCAGCGGTTTGCCCGCAAGCAGCATAGCCGTCACAATGGCGGCAGTAAATCCGGCAGACAGGGCCAGCACCGCCCGAATGCCTGCATCAATGCGTGCCGCGTTTCGTGCACCGCAGTTCTGCCCCATGTAGGCTGTCATGGCATAGCCAAACGCCACCGATGCACTCTCGAGTATACCGTACAGCTTGTTTGCCGCCGTGTAGCCCGCCACAAACACCACGCCGAAGCCGTTCAGCACGGACTGCAGCACCATGCCGCCCAGTGTGATCATGCTCATCTGCAGACCGGTCGGAATGCCGAGACGGCACAGGTGCAGCAGAATGGCAGGGTCGGTCTTCCAGTCGGCCTTGGTCAGCTGCACGAACGGCAGCCGCCGCAGCGACCGCAGACACAGCAGAAACGCAATCAGCTGCGCCAGTACGGTTGCGAACGAGGCTCCGAAAATGCCCCAGCCAAAACCCATCACGAACAGCAGGTCGAGCGCAATATTAGCAAAGCTCGCCGCGAGAATCGCGAGCAGCGGCGTTCTGCTGTCGCCCAGACAGCGCAGCACGGCCGCCGCCATGTTGTATGCAATGATGATGAGCGAGCCGCCGAACTGCACATATAAGTACGTCTGTGCTCCGCCGAACACCGCAGGATCGGTGTGCAGCAGTGTGAGCAGCGGCCTTACCAGCAGCAGGCTGATGATCGTCACCACAATGCCGAACCAGCACGACAGCTTAACGATCATAGCCAGTACACGACGCAGCCGATCGTATGCGGCCGCGCCGAACTCCTGTGCCGCGAGAATCGCAAAGCCCTGTGTAAAGCCCTGCAGCCCCCATAAAACCAGCCAGTTGATCCAATCCGCTGCACCGATGGACGCCAGTGCCTGCATGCCGACACCGCGTCCGATGATGATCGTATCCACGATGGTATACAGCTGCTGAAACACGCTGCCCAGCATCAGCGGCAGCGAAAACAGCAGAATCAGCCGTATCGGACGGCCGTGTGTCATATCGGTAACGCGCACCCTATCGCACCTCCCTTGCGAAAAATCATAAAACCCAAAGCGCAGAAGGAGACAGAACTGCACTTCGGGTTTCAAAACGACGGTACCGCAGAATGCTGTTGATTTACCGCACGGTGAGATAAAGCACGGTACCGCCGCTGCTATGGTCAGGAATCAGAGAAGATCGCCGCACAGACTGAGAGCCGCCTCATCTGCGATAACGATCGCGTCGTTGTGCAGCTGCAGAATCGAACCGGGCACCTTGGGCGTTACCGGACCGAAGCAGGATTCACGGATAGCCCACGCCTTGTCCTCGCCGCTGGCAACGACCAGCACCTTTTTTGCGGTCATGATGGTGTGAATGCCCATCGAGTAGGCACGGCGCGGCACCTCGTCCTCGCTGGCGAAAAAGCGCTTGTTTGCCTCGATGGTGGACTCGGTCAGCTCCACGCAGTGCGTGCCCTTGGCAAAGCAGTCGTCCGGCTCGTTGAAGCCGATATGGCCGTTGCGGCCGATGCCAAGCAGCTGGATATCCACATCGCCCACACTGTGGAGCACCGCGTCATAGCGGGCGCACTCCTTTTTCTCGTCCGGCTCCATGCCGTTCGGCAGATTGATCCGCGACGGGTCAATGTTCACATGATCAAAAAAGTGGTCGTGCATGAAATAATGATAGCTCTGGTCGTTTTCCGGCTTCATGCCGTAGTATTCATCCAGATTGACCGTAGTCACATCCGCAAAATCCAGATCGCCCTTTTCGTACCACTTGACCAACTGCTCATATGTGCCGATCGGCGACGAACCGGTGGCAAGACCGAGCACGGAATCCGGCTTGAGGATGACCTGCGCGGAAATGATATTCGCCGCCTTGCGGCTCATGTCCTTGTAATCCTTTGCACGAATGATTCTCATAACGAAAAAGCCTCCAAACGCTTATAAATCCTTATACTTTTCACGCAGCGCGAGCAGCTCGCTCTCCTGCACATACTCGGTCAGGCAGCCCACACCGGTAACACTCTTGCCGCCTGTGATGTTGCCGAACCGCACACAATCCGCGAACGGATAGCCGTGGTACAGACCGTACATCAGGCCTGCAAGGAACGCATCGCCTGCACCGGTGGAATCCTTACAGGTGAATTCCGGAATATTGCGCAGCAGACGCGGCCTGCCGTCCTCGAGAATGAGACAGCCGTCCTTATCCAGCTTGACCAGCGGGTGCTCAAAATACTCAGCCAGTACGCGGAGCGCCTCCTCCGGCGTGTCCCTGCCGGTGATCTTGAGTGCTTCCTTGGTATTCGGCGTGTAGTAATCCGCCAGGCGCAGATAATCGCCGTATTTCTCAAAGCTCAGTTCATCATCCCATCCCATGTCGAAAATCAGAATGGTGCCTTCCTCGTGCAGCTTGCGATATACCGGCAAAAAGCCCTCCTGCATCTGCACCAGCTTAGCGCCCTTAGACATGGTATATACCCGCTCGAGCAGCTCGTCCGTGATGGCGGTCGGCTTGCAGTAGGTCGCAAATGTACGGTCACCGGGCGTGAGCATGGCACTGGTGACATTCACCGGAATACCGGTCTCGCCCTCCGCCGCCAGATTGTACGGAGAAACGCCGTTCTGCTCAAACTGCGCGCGGGCAAAGCCGGAAAACAGATCGCTGCCGAGATAGGTCGCCAGACGGGTCGGAATGCCCAGCCGGGCGGCGTTTACTGCCGTACCCGGTGCACCGCCGCCGAGCAGCACGCGGAAATCCTGCGAAAAGATCTCCTCGCCCTCCTGCGGCACGCGCGGCATGCCGACATACATCAAATCCACATTGGTCACACCGACCGAAGCGAGAAACGACATGCGTCAGTCCCTCCAGTCCCCGATATACGGCGCGTTGAGCTTGATATACTCGTCGGTCAGCTTGCTTGCCAGCGAGTAAGAGCCGACCAGCGGGTGCATAGTCAGGCACTCGGTAATATCCTTCCTGGAGCGGTTGACGATACCGCGTGCCGCCAGACGTTCGTAATATTTTACGCGGCGGATCATTTCGAGGTTGCTCTCCGGAATGTTCTCGATATGGTGCGGCTTGCAGCCCTCGCGGGAGATATCGCAGGTAACCTCGATAATATCGGTCGGCTCGAGGCCCTCGATGGCATTGCCGTTCGGTGCGCACAGGATCATCGTGCCCATGCCGCCGGAGGCTGCAATCTCGATGAACTTGAGCGCAACGCCTGCGTAGCCGCCCGCGTCCTTGGAATACACATCAAACGTCCACGGCTTGTCGCGGTGAATACCAGTCTCATTGGCCATGTAGTTGTTCTCGCGGATGCCGTACCACTTCTCAAAGCACTTGAGACCCGCCTCAAAGTCGTTCTCGATATCGATCTTGGACAGCTCCTCGGTCATGTGGCGGTTGATGTCGCAGATCATCTCGCCGCGCGTCTGCTTGGCGTTCAGAATGTTGGCAACCGCCTTTTCACGGTAGTAGAAGTAGTACAGATATTCATTCAGCACACAGCCGCGGTCCTCGAGCAGACGCTTCTCGAAAAAGCGCATATCGGTCTTGGCGTAAGCCTCGTCATTGGCGATCAGCTCGGGCATAATCTCCTTTCCGTCCACCTTGATGCTCTGGAAGTAGGACAGATGATTCAAACCGTAGCACTCGCCGTAAATGCGGGACGCATCCACGCCGTACAGGTCGGCAAACTGGTGCAGCATGCCGCTCGGCGCGTCGCAGATACCGTAGGTAAAATCATATCCCATATCACGCAGCGCCTGTGAAACCACGCCCGCCGGATTGGTAAAGTTGAACACCTTGACGCCCGGCTTTGCCAGCTTCTTGATCAGCTCGCAGTACTCAGCCAGCGCCGGAATCGAGCGCATGGCGAACGAAACGCCGGCCGCACCTGTGGTCTCCTGACCGAGAATACCCAGATCAAGCGCCAGCCGTTCATCGCGCACGCGGGTCGCATCGCCGCCGACACGGATGGTCGTGATGACGTAATCCGCATCGGTTACCGCCTCCTCCGCACTGGAGGTCAGTGTGAACTTCATGGTCGGGCACAGCATGCGCGCAACGTGCGCCGCCAGACCGCCGTAGATGCGGAGCTTTTCCGGATCGTTATCCATAAATACCAGCTCGTCGATGTGCAGCTCCTCCGCACGCTGTGCAATGCTCTTTGCGAGAAACATGGAGCGTACACCGCCGCCGCCGATTACCGTTAATTTCATAAAAAGATACCTCCTGTTATCGAATCAGATACCGTTTGCAGCTGGCCCAGCCGATCATGCCCGAGGCAAATCCGGACAGACCGCACGGGAACAGCAGCACATACGGCAGAGAAAGCGGGAAAAACAGCACTGCAGGAATCAGCAGCAGCGCATTTACGCCCAGCCCCAGCACGATCATGCCGGGACGGAGCAGACACAGCAGCCACGCATTTTTCGCCGCTGCCGCAAACGGGATGTCCACCGCCGCCTGTACTGCCCAGAAATTCTGGAAAAACGCAGCCGTGACGCAGAGCAGCAGCATGCCCAGCAGCGCCGGGAAAAATCCGTCCGCCGTTACCAGCATCACGCCCATCCACAGCAGCGCAAGCTCGGCCAGTCCGCACAGAAGATTGCGCACCGTATCCTGTCGCAGCGCCGCACGGAAATCGGTCCACACGTCGTTCGGCACATCACGCGCCATATTGACCGTGCAGCGCGCCATGGCGGCTCGAGCCGCACCGAAGGTCACGACCGGCAGACAGCACAGCAGAAACAGTACATTCAGCTTGACGAGCTGCCAGAACTCCCTCGCAAGGGTCTCTCCGACCCATGCGGCGCCGGTCTTTTCCGGTGCATCCTTGGCAACGCCCGGACCTTCCTTCAAATAGGATGGACGAAACACAGATTTTCCTCCTGTCAGAACGCGATCGCGCGTTCGGTCTGCTTATCGAACAAATGGATGCGGCTCATATCCACAGCCGCGGTGATGGTGTCGCCCGCATGAATCGGCTCACCGGACGGCGTACGCACGGTAACGGACGTACCGTCACAGGTGCAGTGCGCGTAAATCTCCGCGCCCATCAGCTCGGCAATATCCACATGCATGGTGAGCGTATGCGCCGCATTCTGCGTAAACTTTTCACCCGAGGTGTGCAGATTCTCCGGACGGATGCCGAACACAACCGTCTTTCCGACGTACTCACTCAGCGCATCGCTGCCCGCAAAGTGCAGGCTCTGGTCCGCAAAGGTCAGCTTGTAGCCGTCCGCATCGCGTCCCAACTCGGCGTCCATGAAATTCATCTGCGGCGAGCCGATAAAGCCCGCTACGAACAGATTGCACGGATGGTCATACAGCGTCTGCGGTGTGTCCGCCTGCTGAATCTCGCCGCCCTTCATAACAACAATACGGTCGCCCATTGTCATGGCCTCGGTCTGGTCATGCGTAACGTAAACGAAGGTCGTATCCAGCTTCTGATGCAGCTTGATGATCTCGGTGCGCATCTGGGTGCGCAGCTTGGCATCCAGATTGGACAGCGGCTCATCGAGCAGGAATACCGCCGGATCGCGCACCATCGCACGTCCGAGTGCGACACGCTGCCGCTGGCCGCCGGAAAGCTGCTTGGGCTTGCGGTTGAGCAGATGCTCGATGTCCAGCACCTTAGCCGCCTCGTGCACCTTGCGGTCGATTTCGTCCTTAGGTGTTTTTCGCAGCTTGAGCGCGAATGCCATGTTCTTGTAAACCGTCATATGCGGATAGAGCGCGTAGTTCTGGAAAACCATCGCGATATCGCGGTCCTTCGGCGCTACATCGTTCACCTTGCGGTCACCGATGTACATTTCGCCGTCCGAAATCTCCTCCAGACCCGCGATCATGCGCAGTGTGGTCGATTTGCCGCAGCCGGACGGTCCGACCAGTACGACGAACTCCTTATCCTTGATCTGCAGGTTCAGGTCGGAGATAACCTCGATATCACCGGGGTACACCTTCTTGATGTGATTCAAACTAATGCTTGCCATGTAATTTCACCTCGTTTATTCTTTGACCGAACCCGCGGTCAGGCTGGAAACGACCTGCTCCTGGAAGATCGCAAACACGATGATCGAAGGAATGACCGCAATGGTAACTGCGGCAAACAGCGCCGTGTAGTTAAAGCTGAACTGGCTGGTAAAGTAGCTGAGCGACAGCGGCAGCGTGCGGGCACTCTCGCTGCTGGTCAGGATCAGGGAGAACGTAAATTCGTTCCATGTATTGAGGAAGCACAGCACAGCTGCGCTCGTAAGACCGCCCTTGGCGCACGGCATCATGATCTGGAAGAACGTGCGCAGGAAGCCCGCACCGTCGATGTAGGCGGCCTCCTCAATGGCCTTGGGGATAGACTGGAAGGCGCCGCGCAGGATGAGCAGGCTCATCGGCATATTCAGTGCGGTGTTGACCAGAATCAAACCCGCCTTGGTATCATACAGACCCAGATTGTTGACCACGCTGTACACCGGCTGCAGCAGTGCCGTCATCGGAATGACGAGCGACAGGCTGAGCAGCATGTACAGCAGCTTATCGCACGGAAAGCGGAACCGCGCAAACGCGTAGCCTGCCATAGCGAAGACGAGCACATTGAGTACAGTCGCGCAGCAGGTGACGATCACGCTGTTGCCGAAGAACTTGAAGATCGGCGCCATATCCAGTGCGGATCTATAGCCGTCAAACCCGAAGTGCGTCGGCAGCGAAATGCCGTTCGACAGGATCTCCGCATTCGTCTTGAACGAGGACAGGATGACCCAGATGATCGGGAACAGCGCAACGACCACGCACAGCGCCATAAACAGATATTTGAGCACAAAGCACAGGCGTTCTCTGCCGGTCATTGCACCGAAGCTGGTTTTCATTTGTCGAACGCCTCCTTAGTAGTCTTCTTCGTTGACGCGCATCGCCTTATTGATGAGCGTCATGCAAACGACACCCGCGATGACGATGCAAACGCCGATCGCATTCGAGTAGCCGTAGTTGTTTTCGTTCTTGTACACGCTGTACAGCATGAGCGGCAGGTTCATGGTAGTCGAGCCGGGGCCGCCCTTGGTGGTGATGTAGATCAGGTCGAACATCTGCAGCATATAGGTTGCCGCCATGACCATGGTCGTGCCGATGATCTTGCGCAGCAGCGGCAGCACAACGAACATATCAGTCTGGAACGAGGTCGCACCGTCCACACGGGCCGCTTCGAGCACCGAATCGTCAATGGTCAGCGCCTCGGCGAGCACGAGCGTCGTGGTGTAGCCCGCAAACAGCAGCCACGTCATGGTGACGGACGGGAACGCCGTTGTGGTATCCATCAGCCAGTTATGCGTCAGGCTTTCCAGACCAACAGCCTTGAGGATGGAATTGACCACGCCGTACTGCGGGTTGAAAATATTGAGGAAGATCATGCCCATTGCGGCGTTGGAGATAATATTCGGGATCATGTATGCCGTACGGACAAATTTCCAGCCGCGCGGCTTTTTGTACAGCACAAGCGCCAGGATAACGCCGATGGAGACATGAATAATACAGTGGATCAGAATCCAAACGACCGTGTGGCCGCACGCCTGCCGGAAGGTCGCATCGCTGAACAGCTGTGTATAATTCTGCAGACCGATGAATGTCATCGAGTCGCCTGTGAGCCGGTAATCAAACAGCGAGGAAACAAACACGATCACCAGCGGAACAGCATAGATCAGCAGGAACAATGCGACAGCCGGAAGCAGGAACACCGGCAGCCAGCCCTTTTTACGTTTCATAAAGCGGTTTCCTTTCTTGTTGAGGAGAAAAACAGGGACCCGTTTTTTGACGGGTCCCTGCGGTAAACAGTTTACTGGTTCTTCGCTGCAGCGTCCGTCAGCGTCTGGCAGAAGCCCTTTGCGTCCAGCTCACCCGAAGCGAGCAGCGGGAGCTGCTGGCTCATAACGTCGAGCAGGTTGGCGTACATCGTAGCCTGCAGAGTATCCGAGCGCTTTTCGCCCTCAGTGGTTGCAAGGTCAAGGAACTCAGCAAGCAGCGGATACTTGTCCTTTGCGGTGTCGGTCAGCTCTACCGTGTTGGAGGCCGGAACCATGCCCTGCATCTCCATTGCGGTCTGCTGTGCCTCAGCCGAGGTAAAGAACTTGACCATCTCAATGGCAGCCTCTTCTACCTTCGGGTCGTCCTGCTTGGTAACGATGTAGCCCTGAATCGGTGCATCGTATACGAAGTTGCCCGGGAACAGCGCTACGCCGACCTTATCAGCAAAGCCTTCCTCTGTCATGGAGGTATCAGAGAAATCACCGATCATCCACGGGCCGTTTGCCAGCATTGCGGTCTGGCCGGCCAGGAAGTTGTTTGCAGCATTCTCATACTTGCCGCCGATTGCATCCTGCGTGGTGTAGTTCTGGTACATCTTCTGGATCTTCTCGGCTGCTGCGATCATTTCCGGCGTGTTGTAGTCGGTCGGGTTCATGGTGTTCATGAACTCAAGGCCTGCGTCGGACTCAGTGCCGACCATAGCGCCCATCCACAGCTGGGTTACCCACGCGGAATCTGCGGTATCCATGGACAGCGGGGTGATGCCGGCTGCCTTCAGCTTGTCGCACTGCTGGAAGAACTCGTCCCAGGTCTTAGCCGGCTCGGTGATGCCTGCCTTCTTAAACAGGTCCTTGTTGTAGAAGTAACCGATAACCTGGCCTTCCATCGAGGAAGCGTAAATCTTGCCGTCGCGGCTGTTGGTAGCCAGCGCGGTATCCGAATACAGTGCCTTCCAGTCTGCATCGGAATTTACCGCATCGGTCAGGTCAACTGCCAGGTCCTTGGCAACGACCATATCAAGCAGATTGTAGCCGCCGCCGTAAATAACCGGCGGGAGATCGCCCGTGCCAAGCTGTACCTTGATCTTGTCGATGTAGTTCTGGTCGCCCGGAACGTCTTCCTTCTTGATCTCGTACTTGCCTGCGTACTTCTCATTGAATTCCTTAATCAGTTCATCGCATACCGGAGCGGACGTATTCGTGCCGCACTGGAACGTCGGATAGTTGATGGTGATCACACCGGAGTTGTCACCGCTCTGTGCAGAATCATCCTTCTTGCTGCCACAGCCGGTCAGTGCACCGGTCAGCAGCGCGCCTGCCATCAGCAGGGAGAGGATACGCTTTGTTTTCATGTGGGGTTCCTCCTCTTTCTCTCCGTGCGGCATTTGTCTCATTCAAATACCGCTCTGTGTTTTGTTGTATTCATTATACCCGAGGAACAGTCTGCCCTCAATGCAGTAAACCGGTCAAAACATATGACGATTTTGCTTTTCGTTCACACGCTCTGCACTCCTCTTTGAAAACATAGGATTATTTTGCGCCAAAACAGGATATTTTTTTCTAATGTCGCTTCTCCCCTCCGGATGGTACACAAAGCGGTCGAATTGTGGTATATTTATGGTAACTCCGCAGCTCTATTATATGGTGCTGCCCTTGTATAGTTCGCAGAAGCTCCCGTGAGGTGTATTGTATGGCAAAACGCAAGATCTCTCTTATCGGGCTGGTCGTTGTGATGATATGTGTTCTGGTATTCGCACCTGTTGTCACCGCCGGCATCTATTTTATCCATACCGTATCCGGCCAGCTGCAGCATACCGCCAGTGAGACGGTTTCCATGTATCTGAACGAATTCACCGACCGCACCGACCGCATGATGGAGACCCTGCGGGATGGTGTGTACTACCTGACCTCAGACAGTGCCGCCCAGCAGATGATGAGCAGCAGCAAACCGCTCACCCAGATCCAGATTCTCCAGCTGGAGCAGAATTTCAGCCGCGCATTCTCGCTCGGCGATTCGCTCAACCCCGATGTGGTCAGCGCCATCTACCTGATCAAAAATGATCAATATGTGCCGGTCTACGGCGGCAACTACTATTTGAATACCTCGTGGCGCGTCCGGCAGATGTACCAGACGCACGAGGACTGCAACTCCGCACGCACGCTGTACACGCACTACGCCATCATTGGATACGCATATATGATCGTCGATTTTGTTGACCTTAACACCATGCAGCCGCTTGGCAAAATCATCGTAGAGCTGAACATCGACAAGCTGCTCTCCACGCTGTCGCTGAACCAGCTTTACCCTTCCACTGTCGTCATTTTCAGCGGTGCTCAGGGCAAACGCATCGGCTCTCTGCAGACCGACCTGTTCCGCGAGAACGTGGATATGAACAAGTGGTATCATGCGTCCAGCTCACTCCGAAAAAGCCGTGAGCGCGTGGATATCTATATTCCAAACGCCGAAATCCTCGCCGGTGTGCGCCAGAGTACGCGTGTGTATTTTCTCGTCTGTGCTGCCATCCTGATCCTGGCCCTGCTGCTGGCCGCCACCTGTCTCATCCTGCTGCTGCGTCCTCTGCGGCAGATGCTGCACACCATCGGCAGTATCGGCAGTGGTGATTTTTCCGTGCGCATGGATGAAACACCATACACCGAAACAACCGCTATCTCGCATGCCTTCAACGACATGGCCGACCGGCTGGACACCCTGTTTCAGGAGGTCTATCAGCGCGGTCTGCTGCTGCGCGATGCAGAGATTCATCAGCTGGAGAGCCAGATTCAGCCGCACTTCATCTTTAATATTCTCGAGCTGATCAATGTCCGCTGCATGGTAGCCGGTCAGCCGGCCATCTGCACCACGGTGCAGAATCTGGCGCAGCTGCTGCGGGCAAGCGTTGTCAACCATGGCAAGCAGATTATCACCCTGCAGGAGGAGCTGGATTCGGTAAAATACTATCTTGCCCTGCAAAAGGAACGCTTTGAGGAAAAGCTGCAGTATACCGTCGATGTGGAGGACGACAAGCTGCTCGGCTGCTACCTGCCTAAGCTGACCATTCAGCCGCTGGTAGAAAACAGTATCGTACACGGACTCGAACCCAAGCGTCACGGCGGCTGGGTGCGCGTCAGCATCTGGGAAGAGGAGGACGCCGTGTACATCCGCGTGTACGATGACGGCGTAGGCTTTGACCCGTCCGCCATCCCCCAGCCCGGCAGCGACGACAAGCACCACACACATGTTGCGCTGCACAACATCGAGCGCCGTTTTCAGCTGCTGTACGGCGAGCCCTACGGCATGTCGATCAAATCCGAACCCGGACACGGCACGAGCATCGTGCTGACGCTCCCCATCATCACCGCACCGCCCGAAAAGGAGAAAGACCTATGCTGAAAGTTATGATCGTTGACAATGAATCCGCCATCCGCAAGGGTCTGGTACACTGCATCCACTGGGGCGACCTCGGCTGTGAGATTGCCGCACAGGCAGACGACGGCATGATGGCGCTCGAGCAGATTCCGGTCATTCAGCCGAATATCGTTATCAGCGATATCCGCATGCCCGGTATGGACGGTCTTGAGCTTGCCGAGATCATCGCCCGCGACCATCCCGGCATCAAAGTCATCATTTTGACCGGCTATCCGGATTTTGCCTACGCGCAGCGTGCCATCCAGTATCATGTGGTGGATTTTGTACTCAAGCCGATGACGGTAGAAAACCTGACCAATGCCATCGAAAAAGCCAAGGCCGCCATAGCGGAAGACCGCAGCAGTCAGGATCTGCAGGAGAAGCTCTCCACGACCTCGGCGCGCAACATAGAGCTGCAGAAGAGCATGCTGCTGCATGACCTCATCCACCGTGTTGCATGCTCGCAGCTGTATGTGCTCAACCGCCTGGCTCAGCTGAAAATGGACCTGCGCAGCTATTTTGTACTCAAGCTGCATATTACCTCGCTGTCCGAGGAAGCGCTGACCGAGGAAGAATACAACGAGTATCTCAATCAGTCGCAGGAGATTCTGTCTGACTGTCTATCCTCCTACCAGCATTACTACATTGCCCGCGGCACGCAGGACTGCTTTGTGGTCATCTGTGCCGCCGGGGAAGCGCCCATTACCGCATTATGCAGGGAAGCGGTGAATATTGTCGGCAGTCTGGCACATTTTCTGCTGTTTATCGGTATTTCCAACTGCAATGACAATCCCATCTGTCTTGCCGACGCCGCCGATGAAGCCGCACAGGCGGTGCGCTTCACCGTCTTCACGCCCGACCATCCGGTGACGCACTTCGCTGAGCTCAGCTCGTTCCCGCAGCAGCTGACCGACGAAATCTTTGAAATGCTCTCTGCCCTTAAATCTGCGATGGAGCTGCGTAATCCCGCCGACACAGAGCAGCTGCTCGACTGCATTTTCGCCTATGCGGACAGCAACAAGCTGCCGCCGGATACCGTGCGCAATATCTGCGTATATATTCACCAGTTCGGCATGGAGCTGCAGTTTCCCGGAATGGCCGGACATTCGCTCGAGGGCGGCAGCATTTCCTCGCTCAAGCGCATTATGGAGACCAACTCCATCGCCGAGATGGAAGCCTGCACCCGCGCACTCGTGCAGCAAACGCAGGACATGGCGCAGAGCAGCGCCGCCAGCGCAGACCATATCGTTTCCTCGGTACAGGCCTATATCAGCGCACACTACGGTGAGCAGCTTTCGCTCGACCAGCTTGCCCAGCAGTTCTATCTCAGCTCAAGCTACCTCTCGCGCCTGTTTAAGCGCGAGACCGGCACAACGCTGACAACTTATCTGCAGAACGTGCGTATCGAAGCTGCAAAAAATCTGCTGCGCACTACGGCGCTCAAAAGCTATGAAGTTGCCGAGCGGGTCGGCATTAACGATCCCGTGTATTTCTCACGCATATTTAAGAAGATCACCGGTCTCAAGCCGAAGGATTACCGTCACAGCGTGCAGAACGAATCATCTGTATAAACGAGAAGAAGCGAAAAACGCTCCGGCACGCATTGATATGCTCCCTATATAGCGAACAGTGAAATAAAAACACTGAAAGCTGTATAGGGAGCATTTTTGTATGATGGGAAAAATATCACCAGCAATCAAGCAAAAAGCAGTAGCAGAGATAGAATCAGGACGGCTGTCTCAAAACGAGGCAGCCAGACGGCTCAACGTAAATGGAGAGACTATCCGTAGTTGGCTGTCAATATACCGAAGTGAGGGCATGGAAGGCCTATCGGGCAGCAGCAAAAATCGTATCTATTCCGTACAAACAAAACAGCAAGCGGCGGAAACCTACCTGACAGGTCAATACAGCTTACAGAAAATCTGCGAAATATTCAAAATCCGCAGCAAAAAGCAGCTGTTGGATTGGATAAAGATGTATAATAGCGGTAAGGACTTCAAGAGAATGTCAGGAGGCAGCCGCATGAAAAGTACACACAAGACCACGAAAGAGGAACGCATCCAGATTGCCAGGGAATGCCTTGAATCCGGGAACAACTACGGAGAGATCGCTAAGAAGTATGGCGTAAGCTACCAGCAGGCTCGCACATGGACGCTGAAATATAAGGAACTGGGAGAGATCGGCTTGGAAGACCGCCGCGGCAAGCGCAAGTACGAACAGGAGCCGCGGACAGAGCTAGAGCAGGCACAAATTAGAATCGCACAGTTGGAACACCAGCTTCGCATGGCAGAAATGGAGAACCACCTGTTAAAAAAACTGAGGGAAATAGAAAGGAGGGAGAGCTTGGACAAGTAAGGCAAGGCTGGCAATACAACGGCATTAAGGAATGTAACGAGGAGTATGGTGACCCGGTGGAGTTTGGATGTGCCTACTTCCATGTATCTCGCTCCGCCTACTATGCATGGCTTTCCAGCAAGCTGAGCAAGCGCGGTAAGGAAAACCAACAGATTGCGGAAAAGGTTGAACAGATACATATGCAGCATCCCGACAAAGGCTACCGCCGGATCCGGGATGACTTAGAGCACGACTTCGGTATTAATGTGAACGACAAACGCATTCTGCGGATCTGCTGCGCAAAGAAGATCAAGTCAACCATTAAGTACAGCAGCCATGGCTGCACCCGCAATGCATCCAATCCGCAGTATGTTGCAGAGAATGTACTGAACCGCGATTTTCATGCACTAAAACCGAATGAAAAGTGGCTTACGGACGTTACGGAGTTCAAATGGTACGAGGGCGTTGAAGTCCACAAAATTTATCTGAGTGCAATCCTCGACCTGTATGACAGACGTATCGTTTCGTATGTTATTGGTGACCGCAACGACAACCCGATTGTGTTCAACACATTCAAAGCTGCTGTGAAAGCCAATCCGGATGCACATCCGCTGTTTCACAGTGACCGTGGATTCCAGTACACCAACCGAACATTCCACCACATGCTGGAAGAGGCTGGCATGACGCAGAGCATGTCTCGCGTAGCTCACTGCATTGACAATGGCCCGATGGAGGGGTTCTGGGGAATTCTAAAGCGTGAGAGGTACTATGGCAAGCGATTTACTTCCAAGCAGTAGCTTGTCCAAATGATTCACGATTACATTTACTATTACAACACTCAGCGGGTGCAGCGCAATCTGGGAGTTGTTACGCCGATGGAAAAGCACCGGATGGCATTTGCTGCGTAAAAAATCTGCCAAGAGCTGAACGCTCTTGGCAGCAAAGGCTCTATCCCGAATTCTGTGTAAACTCCGCATTGGATGTAAAACAGAGTAAAATATTCACAAGGCGGCATTGTAATTCGAGACCGCCTTTGTAACAAGATAACGCCGATTATGGCGAAAGTCAAGCCTGGCACGTAGTTGCGCCAATCGCTCAGTCTGGCATCCGATCCTCAAAATAGACTGCCAGCTGAGCCTGGATCATACTCCAGTCCTGACGGCGGCCGGTCCACTTTTGGGTAATATCCATCATTGCCAGATACAGCATTTTGAACAGACTCTCATCAGTCGGAAACACGGATTTCGCTTTTGTTACCTTGCGAAGCTGGCGGTTAAAACCTTCAATTGCATTGGTCGTATAAATCAGTCTGCGAAGCTCCTGCGGAAATTTGAAATAAGTGCTGAGATTTGCCCAGTTTGCCCGCCAGGACTGCGAAATAGTGGGATATTTCTTATCCCAGTGCTCCGAAAAGGTATCCAGCGCCATCAATGCCGCATCCTCATCAACCGCAGCGTAAACCGCCTTCAGATCAGCCATAAGCGCTTTCAAATCCTTGTAAGATACATATTTGCTGGAATTTCTAATCTGATGAATAATACAGTTTTGAATCTCAGTCTTAGGAAAAACTGCCTCAATTGCCGTAGAAAAGCCACACAGATTGTCCGTACAGGCGATAAAAATATCTTCAATCCCACGGTTGCGCAGACTGTTCAGTACAGTTGCCCAGTATTTTGCGCTTTCGTTTTCACCAACCCACATGCCGAGAACATCTTTGTGCCCGTCCAGATCAATGCCAATCGCGATATAGACAGCCTTCTTCACGATGTGTCCCTCGCTGCGCACATGATAGTGGATCGCATCCAGAAATACTACCGCGTAGACCGCCTCCAGCGGCCGCTGCTGCCATTCCTTTGCGACAGGCAGAATCTTATCCGTAATGCGGCTTACCGTCGTATCAGAGACATCTACGCCGTAAATATCCTGGATATGTGCTTCAATATCGCCGGTTGTCATGCCCTTGGCATACATCGACAGAATCTTCTCCTCGATATCCTGACTGATACTGGTTTGATTCTTTTTCAGCAGCTGCGGCTCAAATTCACCCTTGCGATCCCGCGGAACTGCTACTTCTACATCGCCGAAACTGGTGCGAAGTGTCTTACTGCTGTGGCCATTGCGGCTGTTTTCGGTATTTTTGTTGCGATAATCGTACCTGCTGTACCCCAATTCATCATCCAGTTCAGTTTCCAGACCGTCTTCCATGAATTCGGCAATTGTTTCTTTGAACAGATTTTGGATGTCATCCATGCTGGTGATGTTGCTCATATCCAGCAGCTCTCGGATTTTTGCTCTTCGTGCATTCTCTTCCGGTGTTCGTTTCTTTACTGGCATTTTGCTTCCCTCCACGGTTATATCTCTATTTTACACCTTCGAGAGGTTTACACAAAATTTGGGATGGCGTCGCAGCAAAAATCTTGTTTTATTTCATTGTCCTCTTGACGGGGTGCGGTTCAGCGACAGGGCCGGAGCTTTTTATTCGCTATATCTCATACTTTCAACCTTTCCCTGTCTCGAAGAACCGAGCTGCGCTGCGATCTACCAAGCGGAAAGCACATCACTGCTGTTGCCTGATGCGAAACCGGGGTTCTCTACATACAGACGGACACACCGAAACCGGTGTGTCCGCATTTGAAAGGAAGTTTGATGTAAACGATAATTAAATCAGGACAGCTCTACATCCTGAAAGCCCTCACAGGCAGCCCTGCCGTCAAAGCGATCGAGCGTGATCTCACCGCACTCATAAGCGTAAACCGCCTGACCAAAATCAGACAAGTCATCGCCCTCGAAGCGAACGCGGCAGTCGCGCAGCGTGATGTCGTCCGCGCGGCGCATCAGGAAGCCCGCCGAGGTGATCTTCTCGATGCCCTGATCATGGCCCGGGCGCAGATCGTACAGGCCGCGCTCCCACTTGCTCTTGCGGCGGAGCGTTACCTGCACGCGGTCGAACAGCACATCCTCGATGTGGTTGCCCTCGCAGCCGGAGAGGAACACGCCGTTCTCACTGTCGCAGGTGATATTGGTGAAGCGGATGTTCGAGATCTTGCCGCTCGGCACGCCCTCATTGCGCTCGTGGGTGGTGAGCACGATGGGCTCGGCCGTTCCCCACCAGCAGTCCGCGAAGCGGCGGGGTTCGATGATGATATTCGAAAACGAAACGTTCTTCGCGTGGCCGCCGTCGCGCACCTGGATCGAGATGCCGCGGTTGCTGTTCGAGATGATGCAGTTATCGACGATGACGTTCTCAAAATCGCCGGTGCCCTCGGTGCCGATCTTGAGTGCGGCCGAGGTCGAGGTGAGCGTGCAGCCGGAAATGATGATATTCTTGCACGGGCCGTACTCCATGTTGCCCGCCGAGCACTTCAGGCAGATGCAGTCATCGGCGCAGGTAACGTGGCAGCCGATGATGCGGACATTGGTGGAATGATCCGGGTCGATGCCGTCCGAATTGGTGCAGTCGAGCGGATTGAGCACGCGGATGCCCTGAATGAGCACATCGTCGCAGCCCGCCGGATGCAGGGTCCAGAACGGTGCGTTCTGCATGGTGATGCCGGTGAACGCGATGTGCTTGCAGTGCTCCACATAGCACATGGTCGGGCGCGGATAGAAGTCGCCGTTGAAGTAATACGGGCTGACGCGCTTCATGAACGCATACACGTTTCCGTCGATGGCGCCCTGACCGGTGATGGAGAAGTTGTCCGCATCCTTGGCGTAGAGGAACGCATAGCTCGGCTTGAGCGTTACCGGGCGATCGACCGCCGCCGCGCCGGATACCGAGGCCTGACCGGCCTCCACGCCATTCGGGTGGAAATAGGTGTCGATGTCGGCGTGGGCCTTCAGCACGGCACCCTGCTCCAGATGCAGCTCGATGTTGCTCTTGAGCACGATGGAGCTGGAATAATAGGTGTGGCCGCCTTCCAGCACAACACGGCCGCCGCCGGCCTCGTGGCAGGCATCGATGGCTGCCTGAATGGCCGCTGCGTCATTGGTCGCGCCATCGCCTTTGGCGCCGAAGTCAAATACGTTATACTGCATCCGTGGGATTCTCCTTCATGTTCGAATACTTTTTATTGCTTTTTATTATACCATATGGAAACGGGTATGCGGAAGGACAGTCTGACTGCCCCTCCGCATTTGAGAAAAGATGATTAAGATAAAAGCGATAATTGAGGGATCTCGCCTATCGTTAACCCAAAGCCGGGACTTACGAACCCATTACGAGGTTCGGGATGACCATGGAGAACCACGGAACATATGCTACCAGCAGCAGGGCGATGAAGATGGCTGCATAGAACGGAAGAAGCGGTTTTACCATATCCTCCATATCCATGTTGGCTACCTGACAGCCGGAGAACAGCGACGAGCCGACCGGCGGGGTGATGTTGCCGACACCGAGGTTCATGACCATCATGATACCGAAGTGGATCGGATCCATGCCGAAGCTCTTGACGACCGGCAGGAAGATCGGTGCGAAGATCAGAACGGCCGGGGTAATATCCATGAACATACCGGCAACCAGCAGCAGCAGGTTGATGAGCAGCAGGATAACGTACTTGTTGTCGGAAACGCTCAGCAGCGCATTGCCGATGGCATCCGGCAGGCCGGTAAAGGACAGAACGAACGACATAACTGCGGATGCTGCGATCAGGAACATGATAACTGCGGTGGTTTCGCAGGCCTCACGCAGGATGCGCGGCAAGTCGGACGGCTTGATGGACTTGTAAACGACCATCGCAAGGAAGATGGTGTACGCAACGGCTACGGCTGCGGACTCGGTAGCGGTGAAGATGCCGCTGATGATGCCGCCGATGATGATGACGATGAGCAGGATGCTCGGGATGGCATCAACGAAGTACTTGAACAGCTCGGAAGCCGGCAGGCGCTCGGAGGTCGGGTACTTGTTCTTCTTTGCAACGATGAATGCGACTGCCATGCAGGCGAGGCACCACAGGATGCCCGGAATATAGCCGGACATGATCATGCCGACAACAGAGGAACCGGACAGAACCGCATAGATGATGAGGATGCCGGACGGCGGGATGATCAGGCCGGTCGGAGCGGAAGCGATGTTGGCTGCGGCTGCGAACTTCTTGTCGTAGCCTGCTGCCTCCTCCTCGGGCAGCATAACGCCGCCGACTGCGATGGAAGCTGCTACTGCGGAGCCGGACAGCGCGCCGAACATGGTGTTGCCCACGATGTTGGTGTGCGCCAGACCGCCGGGGATACGGCCTACAAAGGCCTTTGCAAGGTTGATGAGTCGCTGTGCGATACCGCCGGTGTTCATCAGAACGCCGGTGAGGATGAAGAACGGAACGGCCAGCAGCGAGAAGCTGTCGACGCCGGAAACCATCTTCTGGCACGCAACGAAGGTGGACAGGTCAATCGGCAGAGCTGCGGAAACAGTTACCAGAGAGGAAACGATCAGGCTGATCGAAACCGGGACGCTCAGTGCGAGCATCAGGAAAAAGCTGGCCAGCAGGAGCAGGCCGATCTGTAATACGGACATTTAGATGCTCTCCTTTCTTACTTGGCTGCGGTCTGCGGCAGCTCGCGCATTGCCTTAATATCCTCAAGGATGAAGATGATGGCGTAGAAGATGATGAGTACGCCGCCGACGAGGATACTTGCATAAACATACGGCATCGGCAGATGCAGTGCGGACGAGATCTGGTTGAAGGTGGTTTCTACGAGGCGCAGATCGCCGATGATCATAACGACCACGCAGAACGCGATAACGATGGCCTGCACGAAAATATCGAGCAGCTTCTGCGCGCGTGCCGGCAGCTTCTTTGCCAGCATGTTGATGGAGAGGTGCTTGCGGCGGCCGTAGGCGTAAGCGCCGCCGACCATTGTAGTCCATACCAGCAGGTAACGGAGGATCTCCTCAGTTACGGTGGAGGGGTTCTTCAGCACGAAGCGGGTGATTACCTGCCAGCATACAGCCAGCACCATGTAGCCCATGATCGCGGTACACATGACCTCGATGATCTTATCGATAATTTTTCTCATTTCTCGCGTCCTCCCTTACTTGTCCAGATAGCTCTGGAAATCCGCGAAATAGCGGGCGTTGTCCTCGCTCTTGGCGCAGAACTCGTCCTGAAGCGGCTTGCAGGCCTCGATGAACGCGGTCTTGTCGATCTCGTAGAACTGAACGCCCATTTCCTTGGCGCCGGTCTTGTTGCGCTCTACGATCTTGTTCCACTCGGTTTCGTGTGCCTGCCATGCGCCCTTCATGGCCTCGCGCAGGTCGTTCTGCTCCTCCTCGGTCATGCCGTCCCACGTTTCGGTGGAGATGATGACAATGTCCGGGAGATACTGGTGCTGGGTGTAGGTGTAGGACTTTGCAACCTCGCCGTGGCCGTCATCGACCAGAACGGTTTCGTTGTTCTCCGCGCCGTCGATGATGCCCTGCTGGAGCGAGGTGTAGACCTCACCGGAGGACATCGGGGTAGCCGCTGCGCCCATGGCGTTGATCATGGAAACCGACGTCGGACTGTTCATGGTGCGGATCTTCAGACCCTTGAGGTCCGCCGGCGATGCCGCCGGGCCGTCCTTGGTGGTGTAGATCGACCGTGCGCCGGAATCGAACCAGCCGATGGCGATAAAGCCATCCTTGCGGGTAGACTCGAAGATCTCCTTGACAGCCTCGGAATTGTTCATTACGTTGAAGTAATGCTCGGTAGACTGGAATACGTACGGGATCGAGAAGATGGAATACGCCTGGTTGAACTGCTCAAGTGCGCCCGCAGATACCTTTGCAATATCGAGTACGCCTGCCTTGACCAGCTGGACCATGGCGCTGTCGTCGCCGAGCTGACCATTCGGGTAAATATCGAAGGTATAATCGGTTTCCTTCTCCATCTCATCGCACATATAGCTCAGACCGATGTGAACCGGATGCCAGTCACCGTGACCGTGTGCAACCAGCAGACGCTTTGGGTCCTGACTGCCGCTGCAGCCGGTCGCCGTAAGCAATGCCGCACCCGCAAGCACGCAGGCAAGGATTTTTTTCATGCGTTTCATTTGGGGAACTCCCTCCGTTTTTATTCTGTGTTTTTGATAAAAGCCCGAAGCTTTCCTGCTCCGATAACCGCAAAGCACTCGCTTTTATCAGTTTTCTATCTCTTGCGAATACGGCGGCAAACCGGCCGGACTTGTACGTCGTCTCGCTTTGTGATAACATAATTATAGCAGAGCTGCAGTGTGAACTACATCGTCATGATTGTTAAATCACATTGTTATTCTTGCGGTTAAATTCGGCTTTTTGGCAGAGATGTAAATTTTATATCTGTTCACTTGGTGATTATGCCGAGACCCCAAAGGAGGTCAGATCATGTCAGATCAGTACGATAACTGGCTGCACAAGCACTTCATGGAGAAGCGCGATTTCGAGGCTGAGCATGCGGTGCATGAGCACTACCACGAGATCTCGCCGCACTATCATGAATTTTATGAACTCTATTTTTTCATTTCCGGCAACACGGATTATGTCGTCGGAAACGCGCGCTACCCGCTCGATCCGGGCGACATGCTGTTCGTTCCGCCCGACATCATCCACAGTCCCGTGTTCCGTGATTTTGAGGCGAGCTACGAGCGCTGCGTTGTCTGGATCACGAACGGCATGATGAATTTTCTATTCCGAATGGACCCGGATCTGAACCGTTTTTCCATTAAAAATAAGGAGAATATCTACTTATTTCGTTCCGGAGAAGAAGGTCTCCGTCGCTATCTCCCGTTGTTCGACACGATCTGCCGCGCCTATAATGAGCGCGGGCTGTGCCACAGAAGCGAAGGTATTTCGGCCATTCTGTCGTTGCTGACCGACTATAACCGCGCGCTCGAAAGCCAGAACGAGCGTCTGCGCCCGGCTTCACGCGAGAGCATGCTGACCGATCTCTTACAATATATTAGCAACAATCTTGCAAACGATCTTTCCCTGGAGACGGTTGCCGAGGCGTTCTTCATCAACAAGTATCACCTGTCCCACCTGTTCAAGCAAAGCATGCACATCTCGTATTACCAGTATGTGATACAGATGCGGCTGCTGCTTGGCAAGAATCGCATTCTTGCCGGAGAGCCTGTCGCGCAGATATGGGAGCAGTGCGGTTTTTCCGACCACGCCGGATTCTACCGCGCGTTCCGCAAGGCCTACGGCGTGTCCCCAAGCAAATATGCCGAGGTCCACGCCGCCATGCAGACGGATACGCTCCCGCCGGACGGTGAGAAAAACTAATTTATCTGATGCGGCTAATTTATCTGATGCGGCGCATCCTCTCACGGTAATCGTGCCAGACGGTTTCAAACCAGCCGTTTCGCACGGGCATGGGCCGCACGTTCTCACGGCGGGAATGCACACCGCCCTCTGTCCATTCGGTGACGACCACGCTGCCGCTGCCCGGATTGGTGCCCGGCAGGCAGCGCAGCGCGGGCATGGCCGCGCACACCGGCTCGCCGCTCTCGTGCAGGACGAGGCCCGCACCGCGGCTGCCGAATGCCTCGGCCTCCTGCGTGAAAATGAATTTTTCCGCACGGGTGGCTGCGACAAAGGCAAGCTTCATGCCGTTTACAATAAAATATTGGGGGCGCATTGCCTGCTCCAGGTCTCGCCCTGCGCCGATATAGGGAATCCCTTCTTGTTCCAGCGCCGCCAGCGTGTCCTCCAGCTCGTGCTGGAGCGCCTGCATGGCCTGCGGCCGGCGCAGATGGGCCGCGCACGCGCTCATGCGCTGCTGCATCTCGCCCAGAATTTGATACGATTTGCTCGATGCCTTCGCTCTCTGCGTGGTTTCGAGCATTTTTCTCAGCCAGGACTCGATCTTTCCAGCCGTTTTCGTAAATTTCACCTCATCGAACGGCACTTCGTCCGTCGAAGTCGCAATATGCTCGGCGGCGCGCATCGAACCCACCTGTGTGGAGTTGAGCGCCGAGCCGCCCGGCCGGTAAACGCCGAACGTACCCGCGCACTCACCTGCCGCGTACAGCCCGCGCACCGTAGTCTGCCAGTTGGCATCCACCGAAACGCCGCCGTTGGCATGCTGCGTGCAGACCGCTACGCGCAGCGGCTCCTTGTAAAGATCAATGCCGTGGCTCTGATAGAGCGCGATCGCGTCCGGGTTCATGTGAGCCAGACGGGCGATCGGCGTCGCCATCAGCGCACCGGAATTGGCGAGATAGCTGTAGGTCTCCTCCGCAAGTCCGGAGAAATCCGCGTGCAGACCCTTCGGATCGGTGCGGAAATCCATGTAGACCTTGCGTCCGAGCTCGATGGTCTCGTGGTGAATGATGAGGTCGATCGCCGAGGAGCCGCCGGTCTTGCGGACGTCGAACGGCCACTGATAGCCCTTGAGGAACACCATGTCGAGCGCCTGCTCGGGTGTTTTGAAGTATTCGGTCAGAAATTCGCGTTCCACGCCGTTTTCGTCGATTGAAATGTAGCGCGGCAGCACCTGCTGATAGGTGCCGGAAACGTTCCAGCGAAAATCGACCGATGCGAGGCCGTACTGCCATTCCTGGAGATTGGTCATCGACGCACCGGCCTCGATGGCGAGACCCGAGCCACCGATGTGACCGCAGGGATAAACCGTCTGCGCATAGACAGCTGCGGGGCCGCCGGTTGCGAGAATGATGTGCTCCGCCGCAAACAGCGTCAGCCCTTCCGGGCCGCGCCGGCGCAGATCGAGCGCGAGCAGACCCTTGACCGCGCCGTTTTCTGTCAGCAAGCGAACCGCCTGCATCTGGTCAAAAATACGAATATTCTTGCGTGAAACGCTGTTTTCCAGCGCTTCAGTCATAAATTTGGAGGTCAGAGGACCGGCTGAGGTCGCGCGCTGACGGGGATCATGGTCGGTCTTGTAGCCGACGTACTCGCCATACTCGTTGGTCGGGAACGGCACGCCGAGGTTTGCGAGCTTCATGAACGCGCGCAGCGAGTTCGCAGCTTCCGCGAGCGCAATGTCGCCGTGGACGCTGCCTCCGGAGAACAGCGTTTCTGCCATCTCCTGCACCGAATCCGCGCCGTCCGACGCGATGGACAGCTTGTAGTAGGTCTGCTTGTCACTGCCGGTGTTGCGTGAGGTGCCGGTCTTTACACCCTCGGTGAGGATCGCGATGTTCCGGCGGCCGAGGTCGTACAGCCAGTCGGCGGCGTTGTAGCCCGCACAGCCCGTGCCGATCACCAGCGTATCGAGCGCGTAGACCGGGATTTCGCGACCTGCAAGGGTCAGCTTTGTTTTGAGCATTCTGCTTTCCCCTTTTCTCTTACAGACGGCGGATATGGAAGCCGCCGTCCGCGTTCAGGATCTGGCCGGTGGCAAAGTCCAGACGGCCGCTGACCGCCGCGAGTACGCAGTTTGCAACATCCTCCGGCAGACCGAAGCGGCGGATGGGCGTTACGCCCTCATCGATGAGCTTCTGGTACTTTTCGTGTACGCCGGCGGTCATATCCGTCATAATGATGCCCGGACGGACCTCGAACACCGGGATGCCGTACTCCGCGAGCCGGTCGGCAAAGAGCTGGGTCGTCATCGAGATGCCCGCCTTGGAGATGCAGTATTCACCGCGGTTGACCGAGGAGGTGTACGCCGACATCGAGGAGATGTTCACGATGCGCGGCCGGTAGTCCTCGAGGCTTTTCTTTTGCAGCTCGATCATCCGGTTGGCCGCCGCCTGACACATGAAGAACGTGCCCTTGAGGTTGATGTTCATCAGGCGGTCGAAGCTCTCCTCGGTGGTTTCGAGGATGCCGAGGCGCACCTTGGGCGCGACACCGGCGTTGTTCACCAGCACATCCAGACGACCGTAACGCTCGATGACGGTATCGAGCAGGCGCCTGCGGTCCTCGGTCTTAGAGATGTCGCAGGAGATATAGGTGCAGCCGATGCCCTCGGCGGTGAGCCTTGCGGTGACTTCCTCGTCCGCCGGAGTGGCGGCGGAGAGGACAACGAAATAGCCCTCCTTCCCGAGTGCCTCGGCAATGCCCAGACCGATGCCGCGGCGTGAGCCGGTGACTAATGCGATCTTTTTCATTTTGCTCTCCTCCTTATTGCTTGCCCTGCACGTCGCGCTGGTAGATGGGCAGGTACGCCTCGTCGCGGATGACGCAGCCTGCGGTCGAGCCGGCGCGCATCAGCTCGGTACACTTGCCGCACGCGATGCAGCACTTGTTCGGCTCCATGGCGCCCTTGGTGAAGATGTCATTCGGGAACTGCGGGTAAGCGAATGCCTCGCGGCCAAAGCCTGCGATGGAGCACACGCCGGTTTCCAGCTCGCCTGCTGCAAGGTTGGCGGAGAACTGGCGCAGATAGCTCAGGCCGGACGAGATGACCTTGAGTTCCGGGTTGGCGCGCTGGATCTCGGCGACACAGTGCGCCATGCGGGCAACGCCTTCAAGCGGATGCTCCTGCGGCACATACGGGCCGCCGTCATACGGGCGGTTAACGTGCGGGTTGAAGTACGGGTTGCCGATGGTAACGTCCAGCAGCTTCATGCCCATCTCCCTGTGCAGGATACGCACCAGCTCGAGCGGCTCGGTCAGGTCGATCTCGGTGCCCTCGCCCTCGCGCACACCCCAGCCGTACGGATACGGGAAGCCGTCATACACGTTCAGGCGGGAGGTGACGATGAAATCGCTGCCGGTGGCCGCCTGTGCCGCTGCAATGCCGCCGCGCAGCAGACGGGTGCGGTTCTCGAGCGAGCCGCCGAAGTCGCCCTCACGGTCGTATGCGGAGAGCAGCTCGCTGTTGAGGTAGCGGTGACAGCACTTGATGTCCACGCCGTCAAAGCCCGCCTGCTCGGCCAGCGAAGCCGATACGCCGAACTTGTCGATCAGGCCGTACAGATACTCGTCAGACAGGATGCGGTCGGCTGCGATCGGCCTGTCGCCCTCGAAGATCGGGTTGTTGTACGCGATGAGCGGCGCAGGCACGCCCTCCGGCTTGGAGTAGCGGCCGGAATGGGTCGCCTGCATGATGACGATGGGCTCGAAGCCGTTCTCCTTGAGGCAGGTTTGCTTCATATCGTAAACGAACCTCTTGTAGTCGTCCAGATTGTCACGGGTCAGCCAGAGCTGGCGCGGGTTTGCGCGGCCCTCCGGCGTGATGGCTACGGCCTCGGCCCAGATCAGGCCCGCGCCCGAACGGGCAAAGCGGTCGTAGCGGCGCAGGGTCAGCTCAGCCGGACGGCCGTCCGCCGTGCCGTCGCAGCCCTCCATCGGCTGGATGGCGATGCTGTTGTGCATGGTCCTGGCACCGAGCTTGACCTCACGCTTCAGCGCCTCGAGGCTGTCGGACAGCGGCAGCCGGACACCGATGCGGGTCAGCTCCTGCTTCAGCTCGTCCATGGACTTATAGTGAAATCTCTTGTGCTCCATTGGTGGATTCCCTTTCTGTTCATATTTTGTCTGCTGCTATCGTATCGCAGATTTCTCTTGCACAGTCATACAAAGAAGCGTTATAATATGTAAAACTTGTGCTGCACAGAAATGAGGTCGATCCCATGGCAGCTGCGCCCGCCCTGATCCACGAATGCTCCCACAAGCAGTCCTCCTGTCAGGTACGCATTCATTTTCACAACGCATACGAGCTTTTATTTGTAAAAAAAGGCAATATGCGTATCAATATCAACGGCAACGTGTATGACGGCTCGCCCGGTTCGGTGTTCGTCATCGGCCGGTTCGAGGAACACGAGCTCGAGGCCCGTTCGGCGGAATATGAGCGCTGGTATGTCATCCTCGATGCCACGCGCGTTGAGCAGCTCATCACCGAACGGCGGCTGCTCGCGCCGCTGCGGAACCGCGGCGCGGATTTCTGCCACCGCATCGATGTATCGCCGTTCATCGACCGGTTTACCGTGCTTTTCCGCCGTTTATTAGAGGAATACGAGCATCCTGCGGACTGCGCCGAGCTCATGCAGATCAGCCTCATCACCGAGCTGCTCATCCTGCTGCGGCGCGCCGACCCGGCCTCCGGTCAGGCCGGGAAAGCCATCCCGGGCTCGGTGCTGGCCGTGCAGACCTACATCGAGAACCACTTCGCAGAGCCGGTATCCATCACCGAGCTGGCGGGCAAGGTGTACATGACGGCCTGCCATCTGTCGCACTGCTTCAAGTCCGCCACGGGATACAGTCCCAAGCAGTATCTGGTGCTGTGCCGCATCGCCTGTGCAAAGGATCTGCTGGCCTCGACCGAGCTGCCCGTATCCGAGGTGGCGCTGCGGGCCGGTTACTCCGATGTGAATAATTTTATCCGCACGTTCCGCAAGGAGAGCGGCCTGACACCGCTGCGCTACCGCGAGCGCCAGCGAACATAACAGGTTTTACATATTTTCACGCAAGTGCTGATGACCGCTCTGTGTCATTATGCCGTACAATAGCAGACAAGGAAAAGAATCACCGCGCAGACCGCGCGGCGCAGGAAGCAGGGATGAAGATGAATAAAGTAAGAATGGCCATCGCCGGCATCGGCGGCTACGGCGATTACTGTCTGGGACTGATGGAGCGCTTTGCAGACCCGGAAAGCTACGAGCTAGTCGGCGCCATCGACCCGTTTTACGAGCGGGCCCCGCGCATAGAGAAACTGCGCGCCGCCGGTGTGCCGCTCTACCGTGAGCTGGACGAGTTCTACGCCGCAGACAGCTGCGAGCTGCTGCTGATCGCCAGCCCGATCCATCTGCACAAGCAGCAGTGCCTGACCGCCTTTGCACACGGCTCCAACGTGCTGTGCGAGAAACCGCTCGCTCCCATCCTGCAGGATGCCCGCGAGATCGATGCGGCGGCCCGAAAAGCCGGTGTCAAGTTGGGTGTCGGCTTCCAGATGTCGTTCTGCAAGCCCATTCAGGACCTCAAGCGCGACATCCTGAGCGGACTGCTCGGCAAGCCGCTCATGCTCAAGTCCTATGTTTCGTGGCAGCGCTTTGACAGCTACTACAACTCCCCGTGGAAGGGCCGTCTGCGCGACAAAAATGGCGAGCTGGTGCTCGATTCCATCATCACCAACGCCACCGCGCACTATCTGCACAACACCTGCTTCGTCCTCGGTGAGGACATGGGCAGTGCCAGACTGCCGGTTTCGCTCTCCGCAGAGCTGTACAACGGCAAGGGCATCGAAACGTTCGACACCGCGTTCCTGCGCGGCTCGTTCGAGGGCGGCTGCGGCTTTTACCTCGCGGTAACGCACTCGGGCGACAAGAACATCGACCCGATCCTGCGCTACGAGTTCGAGAACGCCGTTGTAACGGCCTCCGGCAATGACGACACCGCCGAGATCGTCGCAACGTTCCGCGACGGCTCCGTCAAAAACTACGGCGCGGCGCTCGGCGAATACCACGTTGCCGAGAAGATCCGCTCGATGATCGCGGCCACGGCCGACCCGGAAAAACCGGTCGCCTGCACCGCACAGACCATCCTGCCGCAGCTGACCGTGTGCAACGCCATCGTCGAGTACGGCCGTGTCGCTCCCCTGCCGGAGAGCAAAATGCAGCGCGTCACCGAGCCCGAGCCGGGCATCTTCATGCCGGGTCTGGCCGACGAGGCATGGGCGTGCTTCGAGCAGGCCAAGCTGCCCTCCGAGATGGGTTACGACTGGGCGCAGCAGCCGAGCGTCATCCCGCTCGACGGGTACACCGCATTCGGCTGTCCGTTCTGTGAAAAGGAGGAGAACGCATGATCCGCGTTTGTATCATCGGCAATTCCGGCCACGCGGCCACTGTCACCCGCGCTCTGCCGCGCCTGCCGCAGGTGGAGATCGCCGGTTTCTGCCGCGCGTGGGACGGCGAACCCATGACCGAGGTGCTCGAGGACTTCGCAAAGCTCGGGCTCTCCCCGAAAGAATACCCGGACTACCGCACCATGACCGAGGCCGAGCATCCCGACGTGCTCGTCGTGGACGGTCTGTTCTCCGACCACGAGGAAATGACGCTGTACGCTCTCGCGCACAACATCCATGTCTACTGCGACAAGCCGCTTTCCCTCACGCTCGAGGGATTAAAGCGCATCGAACAGGCTGCGTCGCAGTCCTCTGCGGTGCTGTGGGCGATGCAGACGGCGCGCTATGACCCGTGGTTCTACACCGCAAAGTGCCTCATCGACGAGGGCGCGATCGGTGACATCCGTCTTCTCTCTGCACGAAAATCCTACCGTCTGGGTCAGCGCGCGCCGTTCTTCCGCGAGCGAGCCCTGCACGGCGGCCTTATCCCGTGGGTGGCCATCCACGGCATCGATTTCATCCGTTTTCTGTACCCGAAGGCCGTACAGCAGGTGTTCGCGAGCCACTCCACCCTGCCGGGCGGCGGTTCCGGCGAACTGGAGGTTTCCGCTCAGCTGATGCTGACGATGGAGAACGAGGTTTCCGCTCAGGTGAGCGCGGATTATCTCCGTCCGGCGAACGCCCCCACCCACGGCGACGACCGCGTGCGTGCCGCAGGCACGCGCGGCGTGATCGAGATCGAGAACGATCAGGTCTGGCTCATCAACGCCAAGCATGACGGCCGCACGGCCATGCCGCTGCGCGAGTGCCCCATGATCTTCGAGGATTTCATCCATACCCTCGAGGGACACGGCACCGGTCTGCTCGATCTGACGGAATCCATCGAGGACAGCCGTCTGGCGCTCCTCGCCCGCGAAGCCGCCGACACGCACACCGTACAGCAGGCGTAAGCCCGGACAATAAAAAATCCTGACCGCAGCAGTCAGGATTTTTGTTTGCCTTTTTCGGGCTGTTCTATTGTATTTTCGTTGATGTTTTCGTTTTACCCATTCTCGGCATTTTTGCAGTAAACGCTTGGATTTCGTCCGAATTCGCGCTTGAACGCCTTGAGAAAGTTGGAATAATCGTTAAATCCGCACTGGAGGTACGAGCTTGTCACCGACTGACCGGCGCGCAGCATATTGCGGGCCACGATCAGGCGTTTTTTCATGATGTACTGGTAGATGGTCAGGCCCGTGAACTGCTTGAACCGGCGGCTCAGGTGGAACTTGCTGATATAGAACCGGCCTGCCAGCGTATCGAGCGTGAGCGCATCCGACAGGTTATCGTTGATGTAGCCGAGCACCTGATTGATCTTCTCGTCCTCGGTGATGTCGTTCTTGACCGACTCCGGCGTGTCGTAATACGCGCGGCACACCCGCACGAGGAACTCGATGAGATACGCCTGCGTGAGCGCGGCGCTGCCGAGCTGGCCGCTGGACTGGGCCTCGCCCATCTGCTCGCAGAGCTGCCGCAGACGGATCAGGCTGCTGTCGTCCGGCCGGATGAGCCGGTAATCCCGCAGGGCCGCATCCGTGAAGCACGCGGTGAAGTCCTCGCCGGAAAAGCGGCGCAGATGGTCGAAAAAGTCGTCCGCCAGCCAGATCACGAACCGCTCATACGGCTTTCCGGGCCGCACCTCCGGCCGGTGGATGTCCGCGTTGCTGGTCAGCAGGATGTCGCCCGGGCGCAGCTTGTAGCTCCGGCCCTCGATGATGTAGTTCACATTGCCCGAGATGAAGAGGAAGATCTCGTAGAACGGGTGCTGGTGGAACTCGATGGTCGGCGGCGTATCGTTGTAGCTGTGATGGAACTCGCAGTAGCGCTCGGTCATCACCTGCCGCGGGTCAAAAACGTCTTTCAGCATTGTGTACAACCTCCCATCGATGGTTTTGGCGAACCTGTTTATCATGTCTTTAGTATATCGCAAGATTCACCAGTTTTCAAGCCACTTTCACCGAGTACCCACACATATCCACTGCTATACTGATTACGATAGAACACACAGAATGACACTGTGAACGGTTTCTCCCCGTGGTAAAAGTTGCGGCGGAGAACAGACAGGCAAAAAGCACAAAGGAGGAATCCCCCAGTGAAAATGACATTCCGCTGGTACGGCGAGGGCAACGACAGCATCACGCCGCAGCAGATCAAGCAGATCCCGGGCGTGACCGGCCTTGTATGGGCGCTGCACAGCAAGCAGGCCGGTGAGGTATGGGAGGTCGAGGAGATCGAGGAGGCCCGCCGCCAGATCGAGGGCGCAGGCTTCAACATGGACGTTGTAGAGAGCGTAAACGTACACGACGACATCAAGATCGGCCTGCCGAGCCGCGACAAGTACATCGAGAACTACAAGACCACCCTGCGTAATCTGGCAAAGTTCGGCGTTAAGGTCGTCACCTACAACTTCATGCCCATCTTTGACTGGACCCGCACCGACCTGTTCCATCCCCTGCCGGACGGCTCCACCGCCCTGTTCTACGAGAAGAGCAAAATTCAGGACGACTACAAGGAGATGGCAAACTACATCCTCAACAACCTGCACGGCCTGACCTTCCCCGGCTGGGAGCCCGAGCGCATGGCAAAGCTCGACGAGCTGTTCGAGGCGTACAAGCCGGTCACCAAGGAGAAGCTGTGGGAAAACCTCCGGTATTTCCTCGAGGCCATCATGCCGACCTGCCATGAAACCGGCATCAAAATGGCCATCCATCAGGATGATCCCCCTTGGGATATTTTTGGCCTGCCGCGCCTGCTGGTGGACAAGGAATCCATCGGCCGCTTCCTCTCCATGGTGGACGACCCGTACAACTGCCTGTGCCTGTGCTCGGGCTCGCTGGGCGCAAACCCGGAGAACAACGTGGCCGACATCATCCGCACCTACTGCGACCGCATCGCGTTCGCGCACATCCGCAACGTGAAGCACTTCCCCAACGGCGACTTCACCGAGGCCTCCCACCGCGACTGCGACGGCGATGTCGGCATCCTCGACATCATGAAAGCCTACCACGACTGCGGCTACACCGGCTACGTCCGTCCTGACCACGGCCGCCACATCTGGGGTGAGCAGTGCCGCCCGGGCTACGGCCTGTACGACCGCGCACTCGGCATCATGTATCTCTGGGGCTGCTGGGATATGCTCGAAAAGACCGAGGGTAAGGTGGGCGAATAACAATGACACCATTTATGGATGCAGATTTTCTGCTAACGACCGCGACCGCCCGCCATCTCTACCACGATATTGCGGCGAAGCTGCCCATCATCGACTACCACTGCCACATCGACCCGAAGGAGATCGCCGAGGACCGCAGGTTCGACAACATCTCCGAGGTATGGCTCGGCGGCGACCACTACAAGTGGCGCCAGATGCGCTGGAACGGCATCCCGGAGGAGCTCATCACCGGAAACGCCGGCCCGCGTGAGAAATTCCGCGCGTTCGCCTCCGTCCTGCCGCGCCTGATCGGCAACCCGCTGTACCACTGGAGCCATCTCGAGCTCCAGCGCGTGTTCGGCATCCACGAGCCGCTCACGGCGGACAATGCCGACGAGATCTACGACAGGTGCAGCGAGGTACTGAAGAACACCTCCGCGCGCGGCCTGATGCGCCGCTTCAACGTCAAGGCGGTGTGCACCACCGACGACCCGTGCGACGATCTGCACTGGCACGAGGTCATCGCGGACGACAGCAGCATGGACATCAAGGTGCTGCCCGCGTTCCGCCCGGACAAGGCCATCGCCATTGAGAAGGACGAGTTCAGCTCGTACATCGCCCGTCTGGGCCGCGTTACCGGCCGCACGCTGATGAATGCGGACGATGCTGCCGCCGCTCTGTGCGAGCGCGCGGACTTTTTCGCCGCGCACGGCTGCCTGTGCGCCGATCACGGTCTGGACTACTGTATGTACGCCCAGCCGGATCAGGAAACCGCCGACCGCGCGTTCCGCAAGGCGATGCAGGGCAAGCCGCTGACCCGCGAGGAGATCGACACCTACAAGACCCGCGTGACCGTCGCGTGTGCGAAAAAGTACACGGACCTCGGCTGGGTGATGCAGCTGCACTTCGGCTGCCTGCGTAACACCAACAAGCCGCAGTTCGCCGCGCTCGGCGCGGACACCGGCTTCGATGCCATCAACAGCCAGTCCGGTGTGGAGAACGTCGCACCGCTGCTCAACGCCTTTGCCGAGAACAATGGGCTGCCGAAGGTCATCCTCTACTCGCTGAACCCCACTGACAACACCGCGCTCATCTCCATCGCCGGTTGCTTTCAGGGCGGTGGCCAGACCGGCCGTATCCAGCAGGGCAGCGCATGGTGGTTCAACGACAATCTGGACGGTATGCGCACGCAGCTCACCGACCTTGCCACGGGTGGCACGTTCGGCGCGTTCGTCGGTATGCTGACCGACTCGCGTTCGTTCCTCAGCTACACCCGCCACGAGTATTTCCGCCGCATCCTGTGCGAGCTGATCGGCTCCTGGGTCGAGAGCGGCCGCTACCCGAACGACGAAAGGCAGCTCCGCTCGCTCGTGGAGGACATCTGTTTCAATAATACCAACGCATTTTTCCGTTTTGACGTTTGAAAAAGAAAGGAAATGAAGATGAAACTCTCGCTTTCTTCCATCAAAAACACCGCGCAGTGGCAGGGCTACCACCTGCCCGCCTACGACCCGGCTGTCATCGCTGCGAACACCAAGGCAAAGCCGCAGTGGCTGCACTTCGGCTCAGGCAACATCTTCCGCATCTTCCCGGCAGCGCTGTGCCAGCGCCTGATTGAAAAGGGCAGGATGGACACCGGCATCGTCTGCTGCGAGGGCTACGATGACGAGATCATCACGCGCTGCTTCCACCCCTACGACAATCTGACCATCGGCGTTACGCTCAATGCGGACGGCAGCATCGACAAGGAGGTCATCGGCTCGATGGCCGAGAGCCTGACCATGCTGCACGACAGTGCCAAGGTGGCCGAGGTGTTCTGTCAGCCGAGTCTCCAGATGGTATCCTTTACCATTACCGAAAAGGGCTACTCGCTGCGCAATGCCAAGCACGAGCTTATGCCCGCCGTTGCCGCCGACATGGCAAACGGCCCTGTGGACTGCAAGAGCTTCATGGCTCAGCTGACCGCCATGTGCATCGAGCGTTTCCGCGCCTGCGGTACGCCGCTCGCCCTCGTTTCCATGGACAACTGCTCGCACAACGGTGAGAAGCTCCAGAAGGCGGTCATAGAGATCGCCTCCGCATGGCGCGAGAACGGCAGCATCACCGCTGAGGAGTACGCTTACCTCGAGAACGACGTTGCGTTTCCGTGGAGCATGATCGACAAGATCACGCCGCGCCCGAACCCGAGCGTCGAGAAGCAGCTGCTCGCCGACGGTCTGGAGGACATCAGCCCGTTCGAGACCGCCAAGCATACCTTTACTGCCGCCTTCGTCAATGCCGAGAAGCCGCAGTACCTCGTCATTGAAGACAAGTTCCCGAACGGCCGTCCGCCGCTCGAGGAGGCCGGTGTCATCATCACCAGCCGCGATGTGGTGAACAAGGTCGAGAAGATGAAGGTATGCACCTGCCTTAATCCGCTGCATACCTGTCTGGCCGTGTACGGCTGCATCCTCGGCTATGATTCCATCGCCGCTGAGATGCGGGACGAGGATCTTGTGAAGTTCATCACCCGCATGAGCCACGAAGAAGGTATGCCGTTTGTCGTCAATCCGGGCGTTATCGACCCGGAGCAGTTCCTGAACGAGGTGCTCACCGTGCGCTTCCCCAACCCGTTCATGCCGGATACGCCGCAGCGCATCGCGACTGACACCTCCCAGAAGCTGTCCATCCGCTTCGGCGAAACCATCAAGGCCTATATCGCCTCGCCCGATCACGAGGCTTCCGAGCTCACGCTCATCCCGCTGGTGCTGGCAGGCTGGCTGCGCTACCTCATCGGCGTGGACGATAACGGCGCTGTTTTCCCATGCAGCCCGGACCCGCTGCTCGAGGCCATGCAGGCGCACCTCGCCGGCATGAAGCTGGGCGGTACCATCGATGCAGAAAAGCTGCGTCCCATCCTGTCCGATGCCTCCATCTTCGCAGTAGACCTGTACGAGTGCGATCTGGCCGACAAGGTTATCGGCTGCTTCATCGAGCTGATGGCAGGCCCCGGCGCTGTCCGCGCAACTCTGAGAAAGTACGTAAACGCCTAACTGCGTTTTCGATATACAACCGTCCACATCAAGTCTCCAATCAGGAGTCGGCGGCCGGAGAACTGTTTTCCGGCCGCCTGCTCCCGACACGAGCACCGTATATAAAGGAGAATTCTCATGAACACCCTGAACCAGAAGATTTCCGAGATCGGCGTTGTGCCGGTCATCAAGCTCAACCATCCTGAACGCGATGCCGCACCGTTGGCGAAGGCACTCTGCGAAGGCGGCGTGCCGGTTGCGGAGGTAACGTTCCGCGCAGCAGGCGCTCCGGCGGCCATCAAGGCCATGAAGACCACCTGCCCGGATATGATCGTCGGCGCGGGCACTGTCACCACCACCGCACAGGTCGATGAAGCGATCGCAGCAGGCGCAGAGTTCATCGTAACGCCGGGCTTCGATGCAGAGATCGTTGCCTACGCACAGAGCAAGAGCATCGCCATCTATCCGGGCTGTACCACGCCGTCCGACTACCATCAGGCGCTCAAGTTCGGCCTTGAGGTACTGAAATTCTTCCCGGCAGAGCAGTCCGGCGGTCTTGCCAAGATCAAGGCCATGAGCGCACCGTTCCCGATGTTCAAGGTGATGCCGACCGGCGGCGTAAACCTCAAGAACCTCAAGGAGTACCTGTCCAGCCCGATCATCGCGGCTTGCGGCGGCTCCTACATGGTTACTGCCGACCTCATTGACAACCAGAAGTGGGACGAGATTATCGACCTTTGCAAGCAGTCTCGCGAGATCGTAAAAGAAGCAAGAAATAAGTAAGGAGGTAAACGTGCAAAGAGTGGAGAGAAGGTAGGCCTTACCCTGCAAAAGTCTCGTTTTACATTCTCTGCACTCTTAGTGCTGTACTTTCCGCTTTGTCAGAAACTTTTATCTTAACAAGGAGCTTTATCATGAAAGTTGTAACTTTCGGCGAGCTGATGATCCGTCTTCAGCCGTACAATTATGAGCGTTTCGTTCAGGCCGACCACCTCGAGTTCTCGTTCGGCGGCGGCGAGGCAAATGTAGCCGTTTCCCTTGCGAACTACGGCATGGATGCCGCTTACGTCACCAAACTGCCCGCGCACGCCATCGGTCAGGCAGCAGTCAACTCCCTGCGCCGCTACGGCGTTGACACCAGCATGATTGTCCGCGGCGGCGACCGTGTCGGCATCTACTTTAACGAGAAGGGCGCGTCTCAGCGCGGCTCTGTGTGCATCTATGACCGCGCACATTCCGCAATTCAGGAAGCAACTACTGCTGACTTCAACTGGGATGCCATCTTCGAGGGCGTGGACTGGTTCCACTTCACCGGCATTACTCCTGCACTGGGCGCAAATGTCGTTGACATCTGCCGCGAGGCATGCCAGGCGGCCAAGGCGCACGGCGTCAAGATCTCGTGCGATCTGAACTACCGCGGCAAGCTGTGGACTCGCGAGCAGGCGCGCGAAGCGATGACCGACCTGTGCCAGTACGTGGACGTCTGCATCTCCAACGAGGAGGATGCCAAGGACGTATTCGGCATCGAGGCTGAGGCAACCGACATTTACGCCGGTGAGATCAACCGCGAGGGCTACAAGTCAGTAGCCAAGCAGCTGGCGGACAAGTTCGGCTTTGAGAAGGTCGCAATCACCCTGCGCGAGAGCCATTCCGCATCGGATAACGGCTGGTCTGCGATGCTGTACGACGCGCAGAGCGGTGAATACTGCTTCTCCAAGAAGTACGAGCTGCGCATCATCGACCGTGTAGGCGGCGGCGATTCGTTCGGCGGCGGCCTCATTTACGCCCTGCTGAATGGTAAGTCCACTCAGGACGCGATTGAATTTGCTGTTGCGGCTT
>OLOG01000180.1_pt1 | contig 66757 bp, 66 predicted proteins | sample 1672351 | NCBI WGS metagenome assembly OLOG01 (sample SAMEA3136674, study PRJEB25190) | human gut metagenome | biome: human gut; feature: human-associated habitat; material: faeces | place: Austria | collected 2013 | reverse complement strand
GGAGCCTTGGAATGTATATGTCAGGATTCTTCCCATGTATGATGTTCGGTATTCCAGGAGCAGCCTTAGCTATGATCCAGACAGCTAAGAGCAACAAGAAAAAGATCGCTATCGGTTTAGTAGGATCTGCAGCCGTTTGTGCATTTGTCTGTGGTGTAACAGAACCATTTGAATTCGGATTTATGTTCTTAGCACCAGGTTTATATGTAATTTATGCAATCCTTTACGGAATCTTCACAACGATCACAACTCTGGTAGGATTCAGAGCAGGATTTAGTTTCTCTGCAGGAGCAACGGACCTTGTATTCTCATCTTCCTTACCAGCAGCACAGAAGACATGGATGATCATTCCTTTAGGAATCGCAGCATTTATCGTATTCTATGTAGTATTCCGTATCGCAATCACCAAATTCGATCTGAAAACACCAGGTCGTGAAGATGATGATATTGATGAAGAGAATATCACATTAGCAAATGATGATTATACAGCAATGGCATCCATTATCCTTGAAGGATTAGGAGGAAGTGCCAATATTAAGAGTATTGATAACTGCATCACAAGACTTCGTCTTGAAATCAATGACGACGATAAAGTCAATGAAGCAAAGATCAAATCCTCAGGAGCAGCAGGTGTGATCCGTCCAGGTAAGAATAACATTCAGGTTATCATTGGACCGAAAGTACAGTTTGTTGCAGATGAGATGGAAAAATTATGTAAGTAACTCTGTTTTTCTTAGTTGCTATCCTTTCTGAAAGCGAGCCGGCGATATGCTGGCTCGTTTTTTGAAATAAGGCTGTTGCAATCCTGCTGGCTTTAGACAATGGGTAGTTCACGATTGATAAGGAAGGGAGCTTTTTGTATAATAAAATGTAAATAGAAAACTTGGGAAGGAGTTAAAAGATGGGTTTTTATTTAAATAATAAATCAAAGATATCATTATACAAAAGTGAAGTACAAAGACCATATTTTGTAGATAAAACATTAATCTTATCAGAACTGTTTCCGTTAATCGAGTCAGGAAATTCCCATATCTGTATTACAAGACCAAGACGTTTTGGAAAGACAGTGATGGCGAATATGATAGGGGCTTTCTTTGAAAAAGGTGTGGATACGAAGAACATATTTGAACAACTGAAAATTTCAAAGAGTCCAGAATATGAAAAACACAGAAATAAACACGATGTAATTTACATTGATTTTAGTAAAATGCCAGAAGATTGTGAGAGTTATGAACAGTATATCGGTAGAATTATTAATCGTTTAAAGAAGGATTTGATACGTGAATACCCAGATGCTGATTATGAGGAAGATGATGCATTATGGGATATACTAGATTGCATCTTTGATATGTATGATGGACAAAAGTTTATTTTTGTTATGGATGAATGGGATTGTGTATTTCATAAAGCGTTTATCACAAGAGAAGATCAGCAAAAATATATTTCGTTTTTAAGCAATCTGTTAAAAGATCATGGATATGTTGAATTATTATATATGACAGGAATCTTACCGATTGCGAAGTATTCCAGCGGTTCGGAATTGAATATGTTTTTGGAATATACGATGGCATCTGAAGAAAAGTTTAATGAATACTTTGGATTTACAGAATCAGAAGTAGATATTCTTTTTGAAAAATATTTAAAAATATGTGAAACACCGACAATCACAAGAGAACAGTTGCGTTTATGGTACGATGGATATGCAACGAAAGCAGGAGAAAGAATGTATAATCCGAGATCGGTTGTAACCGCTCTTTCCAATAATAATATTGGAAACTACTGGACAAGTTCAGGACCATATGATGAAATTTTTTACTATATTAAGAATAATGTAGCAGATGTGAAAGCTGACCTTGCATTGATGGTATCAGGAGAAGCAGTGCAGGCGAAAGTTCGAGAATATGCTGCAGCGTCAATGAATTTATCAACCAAAAATGAAATTTTCTCGGCTATGGTTGTTTATGGATTTTTGAGTTATGAGAATGGAAAGGTAAGAATCCCAAATAAAGAATTGATGGAATGCTTAGAAGATCAGTTGGAAACAAAACAACATAGATGCCAAGTAGAAGAGATAAAATAGGATAAGGTGAAAGACATGAGAAGAAAAGACAGAGAAATTAAAGATTATAGTAAAATGTTAGAAATCATTGATCAATGTGACTGTATCCGTATAGGCTTCCAAGAACAACAAGGAACTTATATCCTCCCACTAAATTTCGGTTACGAATCAAAAGAAGACCAACTAATTTTTTATTTCCACGGAGCCAAAGAAGGTAAAAAAGTAGAACTGACAAAAGAACAAAGTGTCGTAGGATTCGAATTAGACACCAAACATGAACTAGTACAACACCAAACAGCCTGCGGATTTTCCTACCTATACCAAAGTATCATCGGAAAAGGAAAATTAGAAATCTTAGATACCAAAGAAGACAAAATCCAAGGCTTAACAAAGGTCATGAGTCATTACTCTGACAAGTCCGACTGGACATTTGAAGACCAGATGGTCAATAGCGTCAACGTATGGAAATTGACCGTAACCGAATGGTCTTGCAAAGAACACTAGACAAATTGAAAGTACATTCAAAAACAAGATCAAACAAAAACACATCATGAAGGAACAATCAGTTTCAGTAAAACAGGGCCAAAAAGCTCTGTTTTATTTGATTGTAAAGTATCAGACTGTTAAAATAGAAGCAGAAAGGATCATATAAATAGTAACGAGAATCGAGGTAATACAATGATCATAAAAAACGGACTGGTTTTTACACCAGAAGGAACATTCGAAAAAAAAGATCTCTATATAGAAGGAGAATATATTTCTAACAAAACAACAGATAACAAAGAAGTAGAAGCCGAAGGATGCTATGTGATTCCAGGACTTGTAGATATTCATTTTCATGGATGTGTCAGACATGATATGTGTGATGGAACCGAAGAATCCATTCAGGCACTGGCCGATTATGAGGCAGAGAATGGAGTACTTGCTATCTGCCCAGCTACAATGACAATCCCTGAAGATCAGTTAATGCAGGCAATGAAAGCAGCCAAAGAACATAAGAATGGAAAAGGTGCAGATCTTGTCGGAATCAATATGGAAGGACCTTTCGTAAACAAAGAAAAGAAAGGTGCCCAGAAAGAAGAAGATATTAAAACAGCGGATGTTGATCTCTTCCACAGACTTCAGGAGGCAGCAGGCGGACTTGTAAAATTAGTCGATCTTGCACCAGAGACAGAAGGAGCCATGGAATTTATCGATCAGGTCAAAGACGAAGTGCATGTATCAATCGCACATACAACCGCAGATTATGATACAGCAACCGAAGCAATCAACAGAGGTGTTGACCATATCACACATTTATACAATGCAATGCCTCCATTCAGCCACAGAGCGCCAGGAGTTGTCGGAGCAGCAAGAGACAGTGAATGTTTCGTAGAACTGATCTGTGATGGAGTTCATATTCATCCATCCTGTGTCAGAGCAACCTTTGAGATGTTCACAGATAAGAGAATCGTGCTGATCAGTGACAGCATGATGGCAACAGGTATGGATGACGGACAGTATGAATTAGGTGGACAGCCAGTAACTGTTGTAGGAAACCTTGCAACACTGACAGAAGGTGGAGCAATTGCAGGTTCCGCAACAAACTTAATGGATTGCATGAGAACAGCTGTTAAGAAAATGAATATTCCATTGGAAAGTGCAGTCAGATGTGCAACCTTAAATCCAGCTAAATCTATTGGAATCGATGATAAATATGGAAGCCTTGAAGAAGGAAAATATGCGAATGCAGTCGTTTTAGATAAAGATTTAAATATTGTATCCATCATCCAGAAGGGTCAGGTAAAATAGACAATATTATAAGGTAAAGAATGTCAGTAAAGATAAGAAAAAGAATTCTGTAAAAGCAGGATTCTTTTTTTATACCAGAATTCATAAAATGATAAAAACAAAGAGAGACAAAAAATAATGTTTCGAAAAATGACAGTTTTTATCATACTGGTCTTAACAGCCGTCTGGTTTACAAACAGTGACAGCATTCAATCTGCGAGAGAATTTATACAAAACAACATCTATGTCTGGAGTGAAACACAGGAAGAAAAACTTCCAATCTACTGTGTAGATACAGACAAAAAGCAAATCGCACTGACATTTGACACCGCATGGGGCAATGAAGATATTCCACAGATTTTAAAGATACTAAAGCAGGAAAATGTAAAAGCAACATTTTTCTTTTGCGGAGACTGGATCAGCAAATATCCAGCTGATATTAAAACAATCTATGAAGAAGGACACGATATTGCAAGCCACGGAGATCGTCATAAATATATGACAAAATTAACAGACAAACAGCAGCAGGAAGAAATTAGAGGCGTCACAGAAAAAATCCAAGGATTATTAGGTATCAAAATCGATCTCTTCCGGGCGCCATATGGAGATTACAATGAATCTGTTGTAAAAAATGCAAGAAGAATGAATTATTATATTATTCAGTGGAACGTAGACAGCTTAGACTGGCAGGAACCAACGAAAGAACAATTAATAAAGAAAGTATGTGAACATAAAAACTTATCTCCAGGAAGTATCATCCTGATGCACACTGGAACAAAATGCACCAAACAGGCATTAAAACAGATCATAAGAAATATCAAAGCAAAAGGATATCAGTTCGTACCAGTCTCCAGATTGATCTATCGAAGCAATTACCGCATTGATCCAACAGGAAAGCAGATAAAACTATGAAGTATCAAAAAGTTATCGAAACGAACAAGGAAATCCTATAAAAACACTCGAAAATCTTGACAACTAAAGAACAAATATTACATAATAAAAAGACGAAAATAAGAAAAACGAAATGCATAATTTCATGGTGATTTGATATATCAGATCTCAAATTGGAATCAGGTGCAAAACCTGAGCGGTCCCGCCGCCGTGATAAGGAGTCAAAGCAACATACCACTGGGAAACTGGGAAGGTGCCAAGACGATGATCTTAAGCCGGAATACTTGCCATGATCTAAGGATATACTTTGCGAGTGACGAAGTCGTCCTCATGGTGCCATAATAACAAAAGATAAGATGATCAATGCAGTCTTTTTAGAAATGAATAAGAATGCATGTCTTTTTGTTATGTAAATATGCCAGAGTAGATCCTTTTATGCCGTATACATGGGAGGATCTATTTTTTATGAAAAAGTATATGATATGGCTGTTTTCAATTATGATGGCAGTTTCAATGACCGCATGTTCCAATACAGCGAAAAAAGAAGAAACAAAACAGGAACAAAATGCCAGCAAAGATCAGGCTGTGAATGATAATACAACAGAAAATAAGACAACAACAGAGAAAAAGAAAAACGACAAAAAAGATAAGAAGAACGATAAAAATAAAGATAAGAAGAAAGACAACAAGAAAAACAAAAAAGATAACAAGAACAAAGCAGATAAAACAACAAAGAAAAATAAGACAACAATCGTAAAAAAGAAAACAGCAACAACGAGTGCCAAGAAAACAACAACGACACATAGTCAGAAAGTTACAACACAAGAACATAAGACAACACAGGAAGCAAAAAAAGAAGAATATTGTGAGTTCTTGATCAGTTGTAAAACAGTACTTTCTCACAAAGACAGTCTTCAGTCTAATTATAAAGTACCATCTGGTGGAAAGATTTTTGAGAAAAAGATGAAGATTGAAGAGGGAGATACTGTCATGGATGTCCTGAAACGTACAGGAGTGGAACTTGACATCTCCAGAGGATATGTAGCAGGAATTGATGGTTTATATGAATTTGATTGTGGCAGAAACAGCGGATGGATGTACCGTGTGAATGGAAAATTCCCAAATTATATGGCTGGAAAATGTACACTTCATGATGGTGACAAGGTTGAATGGCTGTATACATGTGTCAGAGGAGATCTTTAGATGATTAAGGCGCTAAAGAGAGCACATCCGCTTGTTGTGTTTTCCTATTTTTTAGGACTGCTTTTGCTTGCACCATTTAGCAGACATCCATGGATGACAGGGGTTCAGATGATCTGTTTATGTCTGTTGTATCTGTATCACAATCGAAGTTTGAAAAAATTTCTGCCATTTACAGGTTTGATCGTGATCGTGGCAGTTACCAATCCAATATTTGTACAAAGAGGAAGAACGATCCTGTATGCAGATGCACATCTAAGAATTACAAAGGAAGCGTTGCTTTATGGGATTCACTATGGATGCGTGTTGGTAAATCTGTTACTGGTATTTTCAATATTTAACCAATATATAAAGAAGGAACAGTGGATTTATCTGTCAGGACAGATCTTCCCCAAATTAGGAGTTGTAACTTCCATGGCATTTGGATTGATTCCAAGATACCAAAAACAAGCAAAGAAGATTTTAAAGACACGCAGATCTTTAAAATCAGAAAAAGCAGTGCAGCGTGTGATGAATACAGTATCGATGGAAACGACATGGGCATTTGAATCTTCTATGGACCAGTTAGATTCCATGAATGCAAGAGGTTATGGAGTCCTTAAAAGAACGCATTTTCATTTGTTTGTGTGGGAGAAAAAAGACTGGATTCATATAATGGAGATTCTTATTTTGACGATATTGAATTTATGGGCATACAAGCAGTATTATTCCAGATTTTTCTTTTATCCAATGATCATTATGCCAGTATTTCAGACGAAAGATGCAATATGGATGGTATTGATGGGATTACAATTTTTATTACCATGCTTATGGAAGGAGAATTTTAATGTACGAAATTAATAACTTAACATTCCGCTATATGCTTTCAGACAGAAATTCTCTAAAGCAGGTATCATTAAAGATAAAAAAAGGAAAGATCACATTGATCGCAGGACCAAGCGGCAGTGGAAAGACGACGCTGCTAAGACATTTAAAAAAGGAACTGATGCCGAAAGGGGAGAGATCAGGAGATATTTCTTATGATCGGCAGAAACTTGAACAACTATACGATCTGCGTTCCGTAAAAGAAATTGCATATTTGTTTCAGAATCCATCGGCGCAGATGGTAATGGATACGGTATGGCACGAGATTGCGTTTGGGCTTGAAAATATAGGAATGCCTTATGAACAGATGAAGCGTACGGTTGCGGAGATTGTCAATTACTTTGATCTGCAAAAGATTTATCACGAAAGTACCGATGAATTATCTGGCGGGCAAAAACAGATGGTAAATCTGGCAGCTGTCATGGCAATGCATCCAAAAGTATTGATTCTTGATGAACCAACAGCGCAGTTAGACCCGGCAGCGAGGAAAGATTTTCTTGTGATGCTTCAGAAATTACATAAGGAATTTGGATTAACGATCATTTTGACATCCCATAATTTAGAAGATGTAATGGAAATGGCAGATCAATGTGTCATTTTGGATAACGGAGAGATTATTGAAGATGGAAATCCACTGGAAGTTGCAGAAAATCTTCAAAAGAAACATCATCCATTTGAACAGTCACTTCCACAGATTCTGCGTTTGGAAGATAAATTTAAGATCAAACCAAGTTTTAAGATAGAAGAAGTAAGAGAGCAAATAAGAAAAAAAGAGTATCGTTTGAGAAAGAAACAAAAATGTGCAGAAAGCACAGTGCTTTCGATCGATCATTTATATGTAGGATATGAAAAAGGAAAAGACATACTGTCAAATTTATCGGTTGAAGTAAAGATGGGAGAGATTTTTGCGGTTGTTGGAGCAAATGGCAGCGGAAAATCAACGCTTCTTTCATGTATTACAAAGCAGATGAAATATGATGGAAAAATAAAATACAAAAAGAAAATCGTTTATATGCCGCAAGATCCAACTTTGGTGTTTGTGAAAGATGAGTTGTTTGTAGATCTTTGCGAAATGACAAATGGCAGGGAAGAAAGGATCGATGAACTGTTAGAGATGGCAGGGCTTATGGAAGAAAAACAGACACATCCGTATGATCTAAGTGGCGGCCAGCAGCAGATGGCGGCTTTGATCAAGGTATTGCTTGCAGATCCGGAGATTTTGTTGTTAGATGAACCAACCAAAGGGATGGACAGGGAACACAGCAGGAAATTTGGAGAGCTTTTGCAGAAACTTACAGATGAGGGAAGGACCATTTTCATGGTATCTCATGATCTGGAATTTTGTGCAGAATATGCAGACCGTATCGGGATGATGTTTGACGGTAAAATCGAAGGAATTGGTGAACCATCTGAATTTTTTGGACAGAATTATTTCTATACAACAGAATGTGCAAAGATTACAAGAGACTTTGAGGAAGTGATCATCTTGCCGCAGGAGGTGGTAAGCGTATGTTAAATGCGGTGATCATTTTTATCGTATGTCTTTCCTGCATTCCATACTATTTCAAATACGAAAAGAGAAAACCACAGACAAGGGAAAGTGTTGTACTTGCAGTGATGATCGCCTTGACGGTTGCATCAAGAGTGATATTTGCATTTGCACCCGGATTTAAACCAGTCAGTGCGATGGTGATCATCTGTGGAATGGCATTTGGAAGAGAGTCAGGATTCTTGTGCGGATCTTTAAGTGCCGTGGTATCAAATTTCTTTTTTGGACAAGGACCATGGACACCATTTCAGATGCTCGCATGGGGAATGATCGGATGGATCGCAGGAATCTTAAATCAGAGAAAATGGCTGGAACACAGTAAGATACTATTGACAGTCTTTGGAATCTTATCAGGAATCGGATATTCCTTTGTCATGGATATCTGGACCCTGCTGGCAGCAGGAGATGGATTTCAGTTTATGAGATATGTGGCAGTATTAGGGACTTCGGTTCCAACAACAATCGAATACTGCGTATCAAATGTGGTATTTTTATGGATTTTAACGCCTGTTTTTGTAAAGAAACTAAACAGGGTTAAATATAAATATGGTTTCTTTAAAGAAAAAGAAATCAGGAAACTAATGAATCAATGAGACATAACAAGGAGGATTTTATGAGAACAATGAAACGTGCAGCGGCAGTTGCATTATCTGTTGTTATGCTGATGACATCAGGTGTTACAGCGAAAGCAGCAGTGACAGATGCACAGCCAGCGAAGAGTAGTAGTGAGGCAGAACTTAAGTGGGCAAACAAGATTGGAAAGTCAGGAGAGTATAATGCTGATGCAGGAGTATATGTAGAGAATAATTTATCTGAAATTGCATTATCTGGAAATTATATTTATGCAGCTGATGACAGTGAACACCGTATTATGAAAATTGACAAAAAAACAGGTGAAATTGTAAAGAGTGTATCATATAAAAATGATTCTTATACAATTCATTATGGTGCCGGAATTGGAACTGGAGATGGTAAAATTTTTGTAGGATACGGAAATGGAATTATTCAGGCATTTGATGAAGATACATTACAGTCTTTATGGATCACAAAACCAATTGAAAAAGTAGAAGATAAAGGTCAATATGATCAAAGTAATGCAATATCTGGAAGATTTGTATATGATAATGGATCTTTATATGTTGGAACAGGAACATATTCTGGAAAGGGAAGTTATGTTGCATTAACAACAAAGGATGAGGATACAGCAAACGATTGTGAAGAGAAGGATTTCACATGGCAGAAGGAAAGTGATGCAACTTATTATTGGAATAAGGGCGTAAGCGTAGGAGATGTAGTTATTGCCTGTGATACTGCTGGAAATTTAAGATCCTATGATAAAAAAACAGGAGAAGTTAAAGCAGAATCAAAATTAGGCGATAAATTTAGTGGTGGAATTGCATATGATGCATCTACAAATACAATCTATCTTGCTGCTTATAATATTACCTATAAAGTCGACAAACCTAGAGAAGAAGAAAATCGTACAGCCGGTCTTTACGGAGTGAAGATAGGAGATAATGGAGAATTTGAAACTATCAAGAAAGTAGAAGTGGAAGATCATGGATATATTGCATCTACTCCAGAAGTATATAATGGAAAAGTTTATATTTCAGGAACAGCATTCGATTTTTCGAAAGGTTTTATGGCAGTTGTGGATGTGGCATCTGATGAGTATAAAGTAAACTATAAGGTGGATCTTCCTAAATATTCTCAGAGTACACCGATTGTAGTAAAAGATGGTACAGATTCTGTAAAAGTGTATTTTACTATTAATACAGATAACGATGGTGGAATCTACATGATTGAAGATTCAAAAGGTGCAACATCAGGCAAATATGAGCGTATTTTTGCACCGGAAGAAGATAAGAAAAATTATTGTGGATATGGACTTTGGGCTGATAGTGAAGGAACATTATATTATATTAATGAATCCAGATATTTATTTGCAGTTGGCAAAAAATCATCATCAGACCCAGTAAAACCAACACAGCCAACAACAACAGAAACAAAACCAACCACAACAACACAGACAAAACCAACAACGAGCGTAAAACCAATCACAAAGACCCAGACATCCACAAGAAGTGTAAAACTGACATGGAAAAAGAACAAATCCGCAAAAGGATATGTAATCTATGCCAAAGCTGGAAAAGGAAAATACAAAAAACTTACAACGGTAGGAAAAACAACAAAGAAAACAGTCACAGTAAAATCAGGAACATCCTACAAGTTTAAAGTAAAACCATACAAATACACAAAGAAAAAAGGTAAAAAAGTAAAGAAATACTATAAAGCCTATGCAGCAAAAGCTAAATACGGAAGCAAGACAGTCAAAGTTACATATAAAAATGTAAAAGGATACACAAGCTACCGCATAGACATGAAAGTAGGAAATGGTTCTTATAAAAAAGTATTAACAAGCAAAAAAACAGGAACACTGACTCTTACATACACACAGAAAAAAGCAAAAGTAGGAAAGAGTTACAAGTTCCGCCTGGTAGGAATCAAAACAGTGAATGGAAAATCTGTCGAAAAAACGATAAAATAAAAGTACTAGATAAAATACAAAAAAGGGCTTGATTTTCAAAAAGAATCATTGTATCCTATAACCAGTGAAGTTACTGACAAGGGCGTCAAACAATTAGTTTCATATTGTTTGTCGCCCCTTTTTTTCTACTATCAGTTAGATAATAGAAGAAAAAATATATAGATTATGCTTCAAATGTAAGAGAAGAAAGGAAGAACTCTATGAAGGAAAAAATCAATGTATCAGAAATCTTCGGATCCCACGTATTTAACGACAGTGTTATGAAAGCACGTCTTCCAAAGGCCGTTTACAAAGATCTGAAAAAGACAATCGAAGAAGGAACAGAATTAAATCCAGCAATTGCAGACGTAGTTGCGAATGAGATGAAAGAATGGGCTATTGAAAAGGGTGCTACACATTATACTCACTGGTTCCAGCCATTAACAGGTGTGACAGCAGAGAAACATGACGCTTTCATTAACCCAACAGACGATGGTAAAGTTTTACTTGAGTTCTCAGGAAAAGAACTGATCAAAGGTGAACCAGATGCATCTTCATTCCCATCTGGCGGATTAAGAGCAACATTTGAAGCAAGAGGATATACAGCATGGGATTGTACATCACCTGCATTCATCAAAGAAACAGATAATGCATGCATCTTATGTATCCCAACGGCATTCTGCTCATACAAAGGTGAAGCATTAGATAAGAAGACACCACTTCTTCGTTCTATGCAGGCATTAGATATCCAGGCAACAAGATTATTAAATGTATTAGGAAATAAAAATGTAAAACGTGTCAACACATCTGTTGGACCAGAACAGGAATATTTCTTAGTAGATGAAGAAAAATACAAACAGAGAAAAGACTTGATTTTTACTGGACGTACATTATTCGGAGCAATGCCTCCAAAAGGCCAGGAAATGGATGACCATTACTTTGGAATCATCAAACCAAGAATCGAAGGATTCATGAAAGATTTAAATATCGAAGCATGGAAACTTGGAATCAGTGCGAAGACAGAACATAACGAAGTAGCTCCAGCACAGCACGAATTAGCTCCAATTTATAACTCAAACAACGTGGCAACAGACCACAACCAGTTATTAATGGAAACAATGAGACGTGTTGCAAGACGCCACGGATTAAAATGCTTACTTCATGAAAAACCATTCGCAGGAATTAACGGATCAGGAAAACATAACAACTGGTCTATGGTAACAAACGAAGGAAAGAACTTATTAGATCCAGGAAAAACTCCTCACGAGAACAATCAGTTCTTATTAATCTTAGCAGCGATCATCGCAGCAGTAGATAAACATGCAGACTTACTTCGTATGTCAGCTTCCACACCAGGAAATGACCACAGATTAGGAGCTAATGAGGCACCTCCAGCAATCATCTCTATCTTCCTTGGAGATCAGTTAGAGGACGTTGTAAAACAGCTTGTAACAAGAGGAGAAGCTACAGAATCTAAACATGGTGACAAACTTGCATCAGGAGTACATTCTCTTCCAGATTTCGAAAAAGATGCAACAGACCGTAACAGAACATCACCATTTGCATTTACAGGAAACAAATTCGAATTCCGTATGGTAGGTTCTACACAGTCTATCTCTGATCCAAACGTTGTATTAAATACAATTGTAGCAGATGTATTTGCAGATATCTGTGACAGATTAGAGAAGGTTGAAGGTGGAGCTGAAGCGGTAGCAATGGAAGCTCACGAAATCACAAAAGAATTATTAACAAACCACCAGAGAGTAATCTTTAATGGTAATGGATATTCTGACGAATGGGTAGCAGAAGCTGAGAGAAGAGGACTTCCAAACTTACGCAGCATGGTAGATGCAATCCCAACATTAACAACAGAAAAATCTATCAAGATGTTCGAAAAATTCGGTGTATTTACAAAAGAAGAATTAGAATCTCGTGTTGAAGTATTATACGAACAGTATTCTAATACAATCAACATCGAAGGACTTGCAACATTAGATATCGCTAAGAAACAGATCGTTCCAGCAGTTATGAAATACCAGAGAAAACTTGCAAATGGTGTTGCAGAATTAAAAGCTGTAGGAATTGACAGTTCTGTACAGGAAAAACTGTTAGCAGACATCACAGAGAACTTAAAAGAAATGTTTGCAGCAATCAGCACATTAGAAGTAGATATCCCAACAGCACAGGGATTAGAAAGCGAAGCACAGGCTCGTTACTATCATGACACAATCTTTGCAGATATGAATGCAGTACGTGAACCAGCAGACAGACTGGAAATGTTAGTAGCCAAAGAAGACTGGCCAATGCCAAGTTACGGAGATCTGATCTTCGAAGTTTAAGATTACATAGTTTGTAAAACTCTTTAATACACGAAAAAAGTGGCGGAAATGATATTTCCGTCACTTTTTTTGTACAGATATATTTCATGTGTAAATATATGCCAGAATAAAAATGAAAGTTCTTCGCATGATAAATAGAAAGAAGAATTGAAATCAAAATATTTTGGAAAGAGGAAGAATATGAGAAAGAAAATTTTTGCGTATGGGATCATGTTGTTGATGATCAGCACATGTACATTACAATTAATGTCCAGACAAAATAATATATTCAAGATTGCAAGCCAGGGAGAAGGCGAGGGAGAATTTCTGACCAACAATAATTTAAATCAAAAAAAGGTATATCTGACTTTCGATGACGGGCCGTCAGACCATACGGCAGAAATCCTTGATATTCTAAAGAAAAATAAAGTCAAAGCCACATTTTTTGTTGTAGGGAAAGAGACAGAACATGCCAAAAAGATGTACCAGAGAATCATTTTAGAAGGTCATACACTCGCAATGCATTCCTACAGCCATAATTATGATCAGATTTATGCAAGTGTCGATGCATTTTCAAAAGATCTGATGAAGCTTCAAAAATACTTGTATGATGTGACGGATGTAAAGCCGTATATTTACAGATTTCCAGGAGGAAGCAGCAATCATTGTGCGGGAGATATCAAACCATATATCCGTTATGTGAATAAAAAAGGACTGCTTTATTTTGACTGGAATGCATTAAATGAGGATGCAGTCAATTTTGAACAGACTTCGAAACAGTTAAATGACAAAATATTAAAAGATGTCAGAAGACAGAAGACAAGTATTGTGTTAATGCATGATCTTCATGAGACGAAAAATACAGTAAAGGGGCTGGATACATTGATCAAAACGTTGAAAAAAGAAGGGTATCTGATACTTCCGATCACAAAAAATACGAAGCCGCTTCACCATGTCTCCATTGACAAATAATGGGGGATAACGTAGAATATGTTCGGTAATGGATTTATTATACGTTAGGAGAATGACATGATCATAAAAAGTGTAAATTTAGAAACCGTCTGTGGAATCACAAGTAAATTACCGGACAATACATTGCCGGAAGTGGCATTTGCAGGAAAATCAAATGTAGGAAAGTCATCACTCATCAATGCACTGATGAACCGTAAATCCTATGCAAGAATTTCAGCACAGCCAGGAAAGACACAGACGATCAATTATTATAATATCAACGAAGAACTGTATTATGTAGACCTTCCGGGATACGGATTTGCAAAAGTAACGCAGTCCGTCAAAGAAAAATGGGGACACATGATCGAGAATTATTTACAGACATCAAAACAGCTTAGAATGGTATTCCTGCTGATCGATATCAGACATAAACCATCTAAGAATGATGTGATGATGTATGACTGGATCTTACACAACGGATATCGTCCAGTGATCATCGCAACAAAGCTTGATAAATTAAAAAGAAGCCAGGTGACAAAACATCTAAAAGAGATCCGCACAGAGCTTCAGATGGACAAGGAAACACCAATCTTCCCATTCTCAGCATTATCTAAGCAGGGAAGAGATGAAATCTGGGATTTCATTGAGAAGATCGTCCTTGAAAAAGAAGAAGCCGAATAATTACTTATCCGGCTCGTCAAATAATAACTTTTCAATTAACATAGAGTAGACATCGGAGTGTTTCTTCTCCCAATGGTCACATATGTAAACTGCCTGGTCTCTTGAGACAACGTTTAAGTTGATCTCAAGGAGCGGGCTTTCTTTTTCGCTGATCTTAAGATTTACCGTGTATTCATCTCCTCTGGATGGGTAAAAATCAGCTTTAACATTCGCTTCTTTGCGCAGCTCATATTCTTTTTCTTTTAAGAACTGTGCGATATCTTCTTTGATCGAATTCGGAATCTGGTATTCAAACATATCGATCGCCTCTAAACCTTCATCACTAAGCGCGTAATGGCTCATATTACGGATTTGTTTGACCCTGAGCATATTCTCTTCCTCTAACTCATGAAAAGCTCTCTGAACGGTGAAATAGTTCGTATAGCCCTTGTCTAAGATAAACTCAGATATCTGGGAATTACTCAAAGGAAAATCTACTTTCTCAATTAAATATAAAATCATAAGTTTATAGAGGGTTAACTGTTCTTGTTCCATGGCTGTTCTCCTTTGAATGATCGATAAAAGTCACTATGAAAAATTATAACACCACATGATTTTTCTTGCAACTTATGAATGAAAAGTAAAAAATAACAGATAATAACGCTGAGGTGATAAAAATGAACGTTTACATTAAGGCGCAAGACAGTGTATGTCTGAATCATAAAGAAATCAAAATGAAGGATATTCTGTCTTTGTACTGCAGCAATAAGGATATCGAACAAGCGATCAAAAATAAAAGTGTTTATCATTTTACAAAAGGGGATAACCAGAGAAAATGTTTTTCCATTCTGAAAGTGATCGAGAAGATCAAAGAGGTAGATAAAACGCTTGATATCATGAATCTTGGACCACAGGATTTTATCGTTTATTACAAGAAAGAACAGGAAGAATCAAAGATCATGCATTATGGAAAAATCCTGTTTGTCATATTGGTCGCATTTTTTGGTGCGAGCTTTTCAATCATGACTTATAACACAGATGTCGGCATTGAGGAGCTGTTTTACAACGTTTATGAAATGATCATGGGAAAAGCACCGAATGGACCGAATCTTCTTCATATTTCATACACAGCAGGTCTTGCGATCGGAATTATCATCTTTTTTAATCATGCAGGAAAGATCAAACTAAATGATGATCCAACACCATTTGAGGTGCAGATGCGTCTTTATGAGAGAGATGTAAATGATACATTGATGATCGATGCAGATCGTAAAGAGGAGGAAGAAGATGTGGATTCGTAGTGTGTTTTTGATATTTTATGGTATATGTGCCGGCAGTCTGATCGCAGCGAGTTTTCTTGCGTTTTTGAGTATGCTGGGCGTGATCCCAAGATTGGCGGGACTTACCAAAAGTATAAAGTATGCAAGGATGTATGAAAGTTTTGTGGCAGCAGGAGGAATCCTTGGAACGCTGGTATTTATTTACCGGTGGCCGATAAGGGCAGGGTACTGGCTTTTAGTGCCTTATGGAGTGTTTGGTGGTATTTTTATTGGCTGTATGATCGGAGCGTTAGCTGAGACGATCAAAAGTCTTCCGATTTTCTCAAGAAGGTTAAAACTGCGGTCAGGAATCCCTTATGTGATCTATGGGATCGCACTTGGAAAAATGCTAGGATGTTATATGTATTTCTTTATATTCCGCTAAATTTTATCAATCAATAGAAAGGGTGGTTACAATGAAAAAGGAACCAGATAAACAAGAATATCAAAAGATCGTAAAAAATCTTACGCCGAAACATAACAGCCTGAAAAATTGTGCGAAAGCATTTGTAGTTGGAGGGGCGTTTTGTGTTCTGGGAGAAATGATGAAACAGACGATGATCACATATTTTGGCCTTTCAAAAAAAGACTCCCTGCTTTATGTGACGATTGAACTTGTCTTATTCAGTGTGATCCTGACAGGGTTTAATCTGTATGGAAAGATCACAAAATTTGGCGGTGCAGGAGGGCTTGTTCCAATTACAGGGTTTGCAAATTCTGTAGCATCTGCTGCGATCGAATATCAGAAAGAAGGACAGGTTTTTGGAATCGGAGTGAAGATCTTTACAATCGCAGGGCCGGTTATTTTGTATGGAATTTTCTCATCATTTTTAGCAGGGCTTATTTACCTGTTTACAAAGCAGTGGGGGTGGTTTTTATGACAAGGATAAAAGGAATCCAGAGTCTGGAATTTGACAAGACACCATATATAAAAGGCTGGGCATCGGTTGCGGGGCAGAAAGAAGGAGAAGGACCTTTAGGAAATGCGATCGACCAGATCATAGAAGATCCTTATTTTGGACAAAAAAGCTGGGAGCTTGCCGAGGGACGTTTTATGAAGCAGGCAGCGATGCTCGCGATCAGCAAAGCAGGACTTCACAAAAAAGATATCCGGTATGCGTTTGCCGGAGATCTTCTGGAACAGAATACGGCGACATTTTCTGGAATGAAAGAACTTGAAATTCCATTGTTTGGTTTATTTGGAGCTTGCTCAACGGCAGGAGAAGCATTATCACTGGCAGCTATGAGTGTTGCAGGAGGTTTTGCAAAACATACACTGGCAGTCGCATCAAGCCATATTGGAAGTGCGGAAAAACAGTTTCGATTTCCTTTGGAATACGGAAATCAAAGGCCGTTATCCGCAACATGGACAGTCACAGGCTCTGGGGGATTTGTCGTGTCAGATGAGAAGGGACCGGTAAAGATCAAAGGGATCACAACAGGAAAGATTGTGGATTATGGGATGGAAGATCCGATGAATATGGGAGCATGCATGGCACCAGCGGCAGCAGAGGTTATCTATCAGCATTTTGTCGATTTTAACACAAAGCCAGATGACTATGATGCGATTTATACAGGAGATTTAGGTGAGGTCGGGAAAAAGATTTTACTGCATCTCCTTCATGAAAATGGTTATGATCTTTCAGGCGTGCATGGAGATTGTGGAATTGAAATTTATGAAAGCGAGGAACAGGATACCCATTCAGGAGGTTCTGGATGTGCATGCAGTGCGGTTGTGCTTGCATCGATGATCATAAAAAAGATAACAGATGGAATATGGAAGCGGGTATTGTTTGTTCCAACAGGGGCATTGATGTCAAAAACAAGTTTTAATGAGGGGGAGAGTGTGGCAGGAATCGCACATGCGATCCTTCTGGAAGGAGAAAATGAGTGATGGAATATATCAGGGCATTTATTACAGGTGGGATCATCTGCATTCTGGTACAGATTCTTATGGATCATACAACATTGCAGCCAGGAAGGATCATGGTAATTCTTGTTATCACAGGGGTTATTCTTGGTGCATTAGGAATTTATAAAAAGATAGAGGCGTTTGGAGGATGTGGAGCAACCGTTCCGCTGTCTGGATTTGGATTCAGTTTGTGGAAGGGAATGAAAGAAGCAATCGATGATCATGGATTCCTTGGGCTGTTTGAAGGTGGATTTACAGCAGCGGCAGTTGGAACATCGGCGGCATTGATCTTTTCGTATCTTGCCTCGCTGATCTTCCAGCCCAAAATAAAAAAGTAAGGGATTTCGTTTGGAATCCCTTACTTTTTGTCTGTTAATGCATCGTACAAAAACTTGACAGATATTTTTTTGGAAGCAGATATTTTGTATCAGCTGTTTTTCCGTGGCTGCCTTTTTTTCGGACGATATAGACTTTCTTTATACGTTCGGATTTTGGGCATTTTTTGTTAGCAAGTTTGTCGGTTTTCTTGCATATCTCAACCGCAACATGTGTGTCACAGGTCTGTTTTGGAACGGTGCCTTTCTCGAAGTATTCTGTGATAACACAGTTGCCGCGTGGATCGTGGTCACAAACGCCTTTGATCGCCAGTTTTCCAGATTCTTTACAGATCTTGGCTTTGACAATGTTAGATGGTTTTGAGAAGTCTTTTGGTTTCTCATTTTTTGTCTTTATGATCGCATTCATGATCTTTGCCCACATTTTCTTGTGTGTGTTATCAGAACTGAAATTTGTATTATTATCATATCCCATCCATACAGAAGCTGTATGATAAGGGGTGTAACCGCTGAACCAGTAATCATAGTTGTTAGATGTTGTACCGGTTTTTCCGGCAGCTGCCATGGAAGAAGATAATTTTGCATCTTTACCAGTTCCTTTGGTAATGACATCTTTCATAGCATCTGTGAGAAGAAAAGCGGTGCTTGATTTCATGACCTGTTTCTTCTTTGGCTTGTTGGAAAGAAGAACGTTACCATTTTGATCGACCACCTTTGTGTATAAAACAGGTTTGTTATACATACCGCCATTTGCAATAGAGGCATAGGCTGCAGTCAGTTCCATGTTTGTGACACCATAGGTCAGACCTCCAAGTGCTAATGATTGTGTGACATCGGTATACACATTACCATTTGATGTAAATTCATTGGAAACCAGAGTTGAAAAACCAAGTTTTGTAAGGCAATCAAAAGAGGCTTTTGGCGTTACATCGGAAATCGTTTTTGCAGCAACGATATTCATGGACTGTGTGATCGCTTCACGGATCGTTGAATAACCTTTATAACCTTTGTAATAGTTATGAACAGGACGGTTTGAGTCAACATAGTTATATGGGGCATCATCATAAACTGTTCCAAGAGTCATCTGGTTCTTGTCAAGAGCTGGCAAAAATGCAGACAGGATCTTAAAGGTTGATCCAGGCTGTCTTGTTGAAGCAGTGGCACGATTCAGAGAAAGGTCTGAAGTTTTTGACCCGCGTCCGCCGACCAAAGCTTCCACAGAACCGTCAGACTGGTTCATGATCGTTAAAGAAACCTGTGGCTGAATCGTTGTCTGAGAGGTCTCATCGATGATGATTGCACCCTCCTTTTCCAGATGATGTTTGTATTTAGCGAGAGTGTTTTTCGCAGCAGAAGCATTCTGGAAGACCAGACTATTACCAAGTTTCTTGGATCTCATATAGTTAAGAAGGTTATGTTCGGTGTAAGTAACAGGTTCTCCAGAAGCTGTACGCACCGTAAAAGTACAGGTTAAAGCGACTTTTGTGCCATTTGGATAGTTTGAAGGATCACTTGTGATGCTGTTAGCAATATTCTGGATGGCTGTATCCTGTGTGGAATATATTTTTAATCCGCCACTGTAGATCGCACTGTAAGCTTTTGTCTCATCATATCCGAGTTGACTTTTTAAGTCTTTTACAACTTGAAGGATCAATGCATCTTCAAAATAAGAATTCGTAGTTTTTTTCGCTGTTGATGCAGCAGCATTTTTTTGAATTCTTGTGTATACATCATCACGAAGTGCTTCTCTATATTGAGATTTTGTGATATAATGTTGGTCTAACATATTTTGTAAAACAAGTAATCTTCTGGAAGCATTGTTTTCCGGATGAGTAATTGGGTCTAATTTTGTAGGATTTTTAGTAATTCCGGCAAGAACCGCACATTCTGAAAGTGTCAGATCAGAGACATCTTTGTTAAAATATTTTTGTGATGCTGTCTGAACACCCAGAGTGCCTTCACCGAGATTGATCGCATTTAAATATTCTTCCAGGATATACTGCTTGGAAGCTATTTTCTCAAGTTCCAATGCAAGAGACTGTTCTTTGATCTTACGTTCCAGACGTTCAATCGTAGTCTTTTCAGGCTGAATTCCCAACAGATTATTCTTGATCAGCTGCTGCGTGATCGTACTTCCCCCTTGGCTTAGTGATTGGTTACGAATACCAAGGAAGGTAGCTCGAATGATCCCGTACAAATCGATACCATTATGGCTGTAAAACCGTTCATCTTCAATTGCGATAAAGGCATGCTGAAGATCTTTCGGGATAGATGACAGGGGTGTATAAATTCTGTTTGAGTCATGGTTTGACAAAGTTTTGATCGTCTGTCCCTTATTATCATAGATCGTTGTGATATAGCCCTTGGAATGTACGGAATTTTTGGTGATCTGTGGAGTTGTCTTAAGGATACCACGCACAAATCCCACACTAAGACCAAGACCGGCAACGATCAGGATAATGGAAACAATAAAAGCATATTTAAAAAGAAAGAGAGAGATACTGGAATTCTTCCGGACTTTATCAGACGAAAGGACTTTTCTCTTTTTCTCAATATTTTGTTTGGTGTATTTCATAAAAAACCTCCTGATTAGCATTATACCAAATAAGAAAGTTCAAGTAAACCGGCCGTGCAACATACAAACAGATAAGAATAATGAATAAGGGAGGAAATATCATTATGAATAAAGATTACGAAAGAAAATTCATGGGGAAACAGGTGTTTTATGATGACAAAGCAAGGGAAAATGTAGTATCCTACTATTTGATGGAAGATCCAGTGCATCAGATCTATGGAGTGGCACTGGAAAAAAGCCAGGAAAATGCAGGACTGATCGAATGGGACAGTATACCGAAGGTTACAGATTCCATGGAAGTGATCGATCACATGATCAATAGTCTGATAAAATATAAAGTAACACCGATCTCACTGGCAGAATCGTTAGATGAGATCATGACCAGGGAGGAAGAGAATGGACAGTCACAGATATAAGATCTTATACAAGGAAGGGGAGGCAGAGATTTCAGAGAAGAAATCAAGATTTATCGCACATATCGCACCGGCACAGACAGAAGAAGAAGCACAGGCATTTGTAGAAAAGATAAAGAAACAATACTGGGATGCCAGACATAACTGCTGGGCATACAGTATTGGAGAAAAACAGCCGGCACTAAGATGCAGCGATGACGGAGAACCAAGCGGAACCGCAGGCAAACCAATGCTGGAAGTATTAACAGGACAGGAGATTCACAATGTAGTTGCAGTAGTAACAAGATACTTTGGAGGAACACTCCTTGGAACCGGCGGATTGATCCGTGCATACACAAAAAGCACGCAAGAAGGAATTCAAAATAGCGTCGTCATCGAAAAATGCCTCGGCCAGAAGATCAGCCTGACATGCGATTACACAACATCCGGAAAGATTCAGTATCTCACCGCAACCGACCATATTCCAGTACTTGATACCGTGTATACAGACAATGTAACTTTTGAGATGATCATACCGATAGAAGATGTTGGAATGATGGAGAAGAAATTTATGGAAGCATCAATGGGGAAGGCGGTTCTTGAAAAAGGAGAAGAGAGCTATTATGCTGAAATTAATGAACGAATAATGGTTGATTTGTAGTGTTTACGCCGGTAGGTTGTTGACGTATAAAAAGAAACCGAAAAATGAATCATAGGGGTCTGAAAAACGAATTCCATTTAACGGAGTTTTGACAGGTTGCTTATCCGCTGGCTCTCCATGCGAACTCGCTTCGCTCAAACAGCGCACCGAGCCAACTGCGAATCTGTCAAAGCTCCTATGGAATTCTATCATTTCAGACCCCTATGATTCATTTTTCGGTTTCTTTTTATACGCTGAAGGCTGAGCGGTTTACAAATGAAGGGTGTTTTAGGCGGGAGAAGTGTATGTTGTACGGTATTGGTTACGGCTTGATAAATCGGTGATTGTAAGTTTCTTTGATCTTCCGTTAACGAACACAAAAATCATCAACCAATACAACTCTCCATACACATCCTTTCGAATTCCTACCATATTGTGGGTTCAGCACTATAACCTTCAGGTATATGATAAAAAATAAATAATGCTGCTTTCCCAGACCATTATTTATTTTTTATCATATACAGAAAGAGTTCAATTGGCCAACCCTCCCCACAAAATCAAAATCTACTGATCAAGGCGATCAACCGCACTAATTAAAGCCAGCACAGAAGCCGTAATAATATCTTCATGAATACCAGCTCCCCAAGTGATTGTTCCATTAGGTTCCTGAACACCAACATAAGCACAAGCCTGTGAGTTAGAACCAACGTTTAATGCGTGTTCCTGATAAGTAACAATAGAATAATGCATATCGCTGTGTCTCTGTAATGCATTACTTACAGCATCCAAGCGGCCATTTCCTTTTCCATGGTAAAGTTTTGGAACACCAGATTTCTCTAAAGAGATTTCTGTTTCGATTCCGCCGTCTTTCTGTACGAAATGTACTTCTTTTAATTTGCAAGGATCATCGATGTTTACATAAACTTCTTTAAATACCTTTAAGATATCTCTAGGAACTAATTCCTGGTGGCGTTTGTCGGATACGTCTTTGACTGTGTAACCAACATCTTCGCGCATCTTTCCAGGAATGTGGAATCCGAAGTTTTCTTCCAGTACATAGCTGATTCCACCTTTACCGGACTGGCTGTTGATACGGATAACATCACTTTCGTATTCACGTCCAACATCGTGTGGATCGATTGGAAGATATGGGATATCCCAGTGTTCTGGGTGTTTTTCTTCTCTCCAGTGCATTCCTTTGGCGATCGCATCCTGATGTGATCCGGAGAATGCAGCGAATACAAGCTGTCCTGTGTAAGGCTGACGTGCGTAAACAGACATTCTTGTTAATCTTTCATAAGCTTTTGTAAGTTCTGGAAGGTTAGAGAAGTCCAGTTTTGGATCAACACCGTGTGTGTACATATTTAATGCAAGAGTGATAACATCAACGTTACCTGTACGTTCACCATTTCCAAATAAAGTACCTTCGACACGGTCAGCACCTGCAAGCAGGGCAAGTTCAGTATCAGCGACACCGCATCCACGGTCGTTATGTGGGTGAAGAGATAATACGACGTTTTCACGGTATTTCATATGTTTGCTCATGTATTCGATCTGGCTTGCATATACGTGAGGCAGAGAAAGCTGTACAGTTACAGGAAGGTTGATGATAACTTTCCAGTCTGGACGAGGCTGCCATACATCAAGAACTGCATTACATACATCTAATGCATAGTCGATCTCTGTACCAGTAAAACTTTCTGGAGAGTATTCGAATAAGAAGTTACCTTCTGTTTCATCTGCCAGACGTTTTAATAATTTTGCACCATCTGTGGCAATCTGCATGATCTCTTCTTTGGATTTTTTGAATACCTGTTCACGCTGTGCAACAGAAGTAGAATTGTATACGTGGACGATTGCTTTTTTTGCACCTTTCAGGGCTTCGAAAGTCTTTTTGATGATATGTTCTCTGGCCTGTGTTAAAACCTGAATTGTAACATCGTCAGGGATCAGATTATTTTCAATTAATGTTCGTAAAAATGTATATTCTGTTTCAGATGCGGCTGGGAAACCAACTTCGATCTCCTTGAAACCGACTTTTACTAAATATTTGAAGAATTCAACCTTCTCATCAAGACTCATTGGAATGATCAGAGCCTGGTTTCCATCACGAAGGTCAACACTGCACCATGTAGGTGCCTTTGTGATATATTCTTTCTTTGTCCATTCAAGGGACGTTTCTGGTGGCATAAAATATTGTCTTTCATATTTGCTTGGGTTCATCATTGCTGTGAAGCTCCTTTCAAAATTAATAATTGTTGTAGGTATGTGTTTTCAGTATATATAGATGATCGCGGTAAAAATACATGATAGAATGGTAAAATAATCTTCTATAACATAAAAAAAGCTCCGAATCTGATCCTTACCAGGATAGAGACGAAGAAACTTCCGCGGTACCACTCTAATTCACGTTATAAATAAACGTGCACTTTTTACTGATACGGGTTATAAAACCGATATCTCTCCACTGTAACGGTTGGACTCCGGCAATACCTACTGTAAGTTCAGCATGCTACTCAAAGGCGAGTTCAAATATCATCAACAATTGCTTCACACCAGCCAGCAACTCTCTGAATGTCTCAAATATTCTACTATTCCTTATCATTGTATTTAAATGATTTACAATAATGACAATCTAACATAAATTTAAGAAAGTGTCAACAGCTAAAGTGTAAAATATGACAAGACGGCTTTTATAAAAAATGAAAATATGATAAAGTAGAAAGCAAGTCAAAGGAGGATGGGAAAATGAAATTTTTTGAATATTTAAAAAAACAGGAACCATCAAAAGAAAATGAAGCTGCAAGAAAGCGCATATATAGATTACATCAATTAGAAGGAAGTCTTACATATATTAACCGTATGGAGAGGATCGAAGAAGGAAAAGGTTCTATGGAAGTTGAATTTGTAAGAGGAGAGCTTCGTGAGGGAATGACACTTTGCTTTTATGATCATCAGGGAAAAGAATCTGGAAGAGGAGAGATACTGGAGATTTATATTGGAAAAGGAGAAGATAAAGGAAGATTCTCAGAACAAGGCAATACAGGAAAGATTATTTTTGAATACTGGCAGCCGGTAACAGAGCTTTTTTGGAGGAGCCAGTATCTAAAAGAATTCACTCTGGAAAAATAAATTTAAAAAAATTTAAAAAAAGTGTTGACAGATGTCGTAATGCTATGATAATATAAACGAGCTGTCGCATTGATGGGGTATCGCCAAGTGGTAAGGCACAGGATTCTGACTCCTGCACCGCTGGTTCGAGTCCAGCTACCCCAGTTTAAGGGTGTGTAGCTCAGGTGGTAGAGCACTTGACTTTTAATCAAGTTGTCCGGGGTTCGAATCCCCGCACGCTCACTATATTTTTTAAAAATAAGATTTTAAAAAATATAAAAAAGTTCTTGACAAAGAACGACAGCTGATATATAATGAAATAGTTGTTGCACTGATGGGGTATCGCCAAGTGGTAAGGCACAGGATTCTGACTCCTGCACCGCTGGTTCGAGTCCAGCTACCCCAGTTTAAGGGTGTGTAGCTCAGGTGGTAGAGCACTTGACTTTTAATCAAGTTGTCCGGGGTTCGAATCCCCGCACGCTCAGTAGAGAAGCATGATTTAAGGATTTACTTAGATTGTGCTTTTTTCTTTTTATATAAAGATATGAAGAGATTGGTTATAAAAAAACTGGCATCGAAATGAATGCCAGTTTTTGTGTTATTTTTTGATGTAAGGTGCGATTGCTGCTGTAATTTCGTCAAGTTCATCATTTCCGTGTACAGTCAATGTCAAAGGCTGTGTCAGATCAAGGCTGAAGATTCCCATGATAGATTTTGCATTGACGACATATCTTCCAGAGGACATATCGATCTCAGATGTAAAATGTGCGATCATGTTCGCAAAAGCATTCACTTCCGCGATGGAATCAAGTGAAATTGTAAAATTAGTTTCCACGTTGAAACCTCCTTATGGTTTTGATTTCTTTTATCCTACAATTTTTTGAAAGGAAAGTCAAATTCAATAGATTAGAGAAAAAAAGTATGGTAAAATAAAAGACAATGGAGGATATGAGATGACGGAAAAACAAAAAATGCTGATGGGAATCATATATAATGCGGAGGAAGCTTGTTTGATCGAAGAGCGCAATCGCGCAAAATCCCTGACAAAACAATATAATGAAAGCCGCCAGGAGGACAGAGACCATAGAAAATATCTAATGGGACAGATCTTCGGGAAATTAGGTCAGAATGTTCATTTAGAAGCACCATTTTATCTGGATTATGGATATCGAACAACGATCGGAGATGACTTTTTTTCGAATTTTAATCTGACAATTCTTGACGGAGGTGGTGTTGAGATTGGAGATCGTGTTTTCATAGGACCGAATGTTGGAATCTACACGGCCAATCATCCAACCGATGTCAGAAGGCGTGAGAAAGGTTATGAATGGGCACTTCCGGTAAAGATTGGGAATAAAGTCTGGATTGGAGGCGGAGTGACAATTCTTCCGGGCGTGACGATCGGAGATAATACAGTGATTGCAGCAGGAAGTGTCGTGACGAAAGATATTCCAGCCAATGTTGTAGCAGCAGGAAACCCTTGTAAAGTAATCAAAGAAGCAGAAGAAGGAGACAGATATGGGATTATTGACAAGAAAGACGGAGAGTAATCCATTGAGCAAGAATATTGATGAATTGTTAGATGGGATGCATCAGGAGAAAGAAGAAGCGAAAGAAGGAACCTATGAAGATTCTTTGAAGAAAATAGAAGAACGGATCAAAGAATTAGGAATTCTTGATAATGAAGATGATGAGTAGAGACAGGCACAGATATCGGGCATAGATATCTGTGCTTTTTCTTTTTGTTTGAAGATAAAAAAGTATTGTTAACCTTGATTGTTAACCAAAATGAAAATAATAGTTGACAATAGAAAGTTAACAATCTATAATAACAGACAGATTAGAAAAACAATAAAAACGAGGAGAATTTATTATGAAACAACAGACAATGAAAATTCAGGACCTGACATTGATCGCCTTGATGGCAGCTTTAACTTGCATTCTGGGGCCGATGTCAATCACACTGCCATTTACACCAGTGCCAATTTCATTTACCAATCTGGTAATTTATTTTTCAATTATGGTCATTGGAATGAAACGTGGAACGATCAGTTATCTTGTATACTTATTGATCGGAGCTGTAGGGCTTCCAGTGTTCTCTGGTTTTAGTGGAGGACTTGCCAAACTTGCAGGACCAACAGGAGGATATCTGGTTGGATTTATCTTTTTAGCACTGATCAGTGGATTTTTTGCAGAAAAATTTTCTGATAACGTTATAATGACAGCAATCGGTATGGTTCTTGGAACTGCAGTAACTTATGCGTTTGGAACAATCTGGCTTTGCGCACAGATGCATTTAACATTTGTCCAGGGATTATATGCAGGTGTCATTCCATATCTTCCAGGGGATGCAGCAAAGATCGTAGTTGCGATCATTGTAGGAAGTGCAGTAAAGAAAGCAGTTGTGAAAGCAAGGGTTTTACCAGAATAAGATACAGAAATAATTTGTATGAAAAACAAGAATTGGTTGACATTTTGTATGAAAAAGCATAAACTATTCGTAGTTAAATGCAATGAACAGAATTAGTACAGACGAATTGGAACTGTCAGAGAGAAGCTGTCACCGGCTGAAAGCAGCTTTTAGGGAAGATGTCTGGAATGCATCTGGGAGCAGACAAGATGAATCAAGTAGTTTTGTACGTCGCCGGCGTTAACGGATTTAAGTGAAAACATTCTGCCTAAGTGATATCACTCAGGGATATGATCAGAAGGACAGAAGTTTTTAAAAGAGTGGAACCGCGGATATACTTCGTCTCTTTGTTAGGAGACGGAGTTTTTTTGTTTTTGAAAGTTCAATAATAATTTGAAAGTTCAATAAAATAAAAAATCCCGTAAATTACATACTATATATTGGAGGTTTTAGAAGCTATGATGGGTTTTCGAGAATTTGCGAAAAGCCAATATGATACGATCAAACTAAGAGACCCTGCATTAAGGGAAGAAAAAGAAGTTTTTTTGTATCCTTATGTGAAGGCGTTGTATTGGCATCGAGTTGCACACGAATTATATAAGAAGGGAGAGTTTTATAAAGCCAGAAAGATCTCACAGAAATGGGCGAGAAAGACTGGAATTGAGATTCACCCGGGTGCACAGATCGGAGAAGGATTCTTTATTGACCACGGGCATGGAGTGGTTATTGGAGAGACAACGATCATTGGAAATAATGTAACATTATATCAGGGGGTTACACTAGGCGGAACCGGAAATGAGACTGGAAAGCGTCATCCAACGATCGAAGATAACGTTATGATCAGTTCAGGGGCAAAAGTTTTGGGTTCTATTACCATTGGAAAGAACTCAAAGATCGGTGCAGGAAGCGTTGTTGTATCTGATGTACCGCCAAACTCAACAGTTGTCGGAGTTCCAGGAAAGGTAGTTAAACAGGATGGAGAGAGAGTAAACCGCATTCAGAGTCTGGTACTTGACCAGATCGACCTTCCAAACCCTGTTGATATGGATATCGAGAAACTTGCAAGAGAAAATGCTGAATTACGACAGGCATTAGAGACATTTATTATACATTATCAAAATTCAGAGGCGCTTAGAAAGGAAAAAGAGAAAAAATGAAAATTTACAATACACTGACAAGACAGAAAGAAGAATTTGTGCCAGTACATCCAGGAAAAGTTGGAATGTATGTATGTGGACCAACAGTTTACAATTATATTCATATTGGAAATGCAAGACCAATGATCATTTTTGATACAGTCCGCCGCTATTTTGAATATAAAGGATATGAAGTAAACTACGTTTCAAACTTTACAGATGTCGATGATAAGATCATCAAGAAGGCAAATGAAGAAGGTGTGACAGCGACAGAGATTGCAGAAAGATATATCAAAGAATGCAAGCAGGATATGGAAGCTTTGAATATCAAACCTGCAACACATCAGCCAAGAGCAACAGAAGAAATCGGTGGTATGATCAAGATGATACAGACACTGATCGGAAAAGGGCATGCTTATGAAGTTGATGGAACTGTTTACTTTAAGACAAGATCCTTTAAAGATTATGGAAAACTTTCCAAGAAAAATATCGATGATCTGGAAGCAGGACATCGTGAGATCAAGGTAACAGGAGAAGAAGGAAAGAAAGATCCGCTTGATTTCGTATTATGGAAACCAAAGAAAGAAGGAGAGATCGCATGGGATTCTCCATGGGGAGAAGGAAGACCAGGATGGCATATCGAGTGTTCTGAGATGTCCAAAAAATACATCGGAGATACGATCGATATCCATGCAGGTGGAGAAGACTTAATCTTCCCTCATCATGAAAATGAGATCGCACAGAGTGAAGCATGCAACGAAGAGAAGTTTGCAAATTACTGGATGCATAATGGATTTTTAAATATTAATAATAAGAAGATGTCCAAATCTGCAGGAAACTTCTTTACAGTTCGTGAGATCGGAGAAAAATACCCATTACAGGTAATCCGCTTCTTCATGTTAAGTGCACATTACAGAACACCATTAAATTTCAGTGATACATTAGTAGAAAGTGCCAAGACAGGATTAGACCGTATTTTAACAGCGATCGATCTGTGCAGAGAGATGGCAGCGAAAGAAGAAACAGGAACTCTTAGCGATGCAGAAAAGGAACATTTTGCAAATGTAGAAGCACTTGTAAAGAAATTTGAAGATGCGATGGAAGATGACTTTAACACAGCAGATGCGGTTTCCGCTATTTTTGAGATCGTTCGTGAGTCAAATTCAACAGTCAAAGATTTCAGCGCAGACTATGCAAAGAAAGTCTTAAAAGTCTTAGAAGATCTTTGCGGAGTTCTTGGAATTGAGACAACAAAAGAAGAAGAGATCTTAGACGAAGAAATCGAAAAACTGATCGAAGAACGTCAGGCAGCAAGAAAGAACAAAGATTTTGCAAGAGCAGATGAGATCAGAGATCAGTTATTAGAACAGGGTATCGTATTAAAAGATACAAGAGAAGGTGTAAAATGGAGCAGAGCTTAATTAACAAGATCAAAGAAGGATTGTCACTCGATGGGTTAGATCCCAAAAGTTACTCTCCATTATCCCTTGCCTACATCGGAGATGCGATCTATGAGATCGTGATCCGTACGATCGTTATGTCTGCTGGGAATATGAGCGTGAATAAATATCACAAAAAATCAAGCAGCATGGTAAAAGCTTCTGCACAAAAGGAAGTATTCGAAAAGATTGAACCATTTTTGACAGAAGAAGAGATGGCAGTTTACAAACGTGGAAGAAATTCCAAATCAGGATCTGTTGCAAAGAATGCATCTATGATGGATTATAGAAAGGCAACAGGGGTGGAAGCATTGATGGGCTATTTATATCTGTCAGGAGATATGGACCGTATCATCGAACTGATCAGGATCGGTTTTGATTTAAATAAGAAAGAAGAAACAGGAGAAGAACATGAATCATAAAGAAGATCTGATCGCAGGCCGCAACGCCGTGATCGAGGCTTTGAGAGCAAAGAAACCAATCGATAAGATTTTTGTACTGGATGGATGTCAGGATGGACCAATCCGTACGATCGTAAGAGAAGCAAAGAAAACAGATGCGATTCTTAAATTTGTAGATAAAGAACGTTTAAACCAGCTGACAAATGAACATCATCAGGGAGTTGTTGCAATTGTAGCAGCATACGAATATGGAACGATCGATGATCTGTTCAAGAGAGCAGAAGAAAAGGGAGAAGACCCATTTTTTATCCTGCTTGACGGAATCGAAGATCCACATAACCTTGGTGCGATCATCCGTACAGCGAATCTTGCAGGGGCACATGGAGTTATCATTCCAAAACACCGTGCAGTTGGAATTACACCAACGGTAGCAAAGACATCAGCTGGAGCAATCAACTATACTCCGGTAGTAAAAGTTACAAATATCGGAAAAACAATGGATGAGTTAAAAGAACGCGGTATGTGGTTTGCATGTGCAGATATGGATGGAGAAGTGATCTACCGTCAGAATCTGACAGGATCGATCGGACTTGTAATTGGAAATGAAGGAAGCGGAGTCAGCCGTCTTGTAAAAGAAAAATGTGACTTTATTTCATCAATTCCGATGAAAGGAGATATTGATTCTCTAAATGCATCTGTAGCAGCCGGAGTTCTGGCATTTGAAGTTGTAAGGCAACGACTGGGAAAATAAATAATGAATGAATTAAGAACAATTTCCGATGAGGAATTGCTAAGACAGATCCATGGCGGCAGTGATGACGCCATGGAATGTCTGTTGGAAAGATATCGGGATATGGTAAGAAAAGAGGCAAGAAAATTTTTCCTTGCAGGCGGTGACGAAGAAGATCTGATTCAAGAAGGCATGATCGGGCTTTTTAAGGCGATAACATCTTATCAGGAAGGGAAAAGTACTTCCTTTTCGACCTTTGCATATCTATGCGTGCATAGACAGATCTATACAACGATCACAGCATTTAATAGAAAAAAACATATCCCATTGAACACGTCGATTTCTTTGTTTGAATATAAAGATCAGGGGGACGAATTTGCACTTGATGAGATCTTGGAGAATCCTGATGAGACACCAGAGGAAAGACTGCTTCGAAAAGAAGAAATTAAAGATTATTATCAAAAGATCAATCAGAAATTAAGTGAATTTGAAAAACAGGTTATGTATTATTATCTGAATGGGGATAATTATACGATGATCGCAAAGAAGCTTGGGAGAACTGATAAATCAATTGATAATGCGATTCAAAGAATTCGCAAAAAGATTAAAAGTGATGAAAGAAAATAGTTAATACAATGAAAAAATGGCTTAAAACATAAGTTTTAAGCCATTCTTGTATAAGCTGCTGACGGGAGTTGAACCCGTGACCTCCTCACTACCAATGAGGTGCGCTACCTCCTGTGCCACAGCAGCAGAACTGATTAATAATTTATCATGAAAATGAAACACTGTCAATAGAATTCACAAAATAAAGGGAAAATCAGATGATAAAGAGATATAAGGGAAAAAAGAGATGGATCAGCATGATCCTGTGTCTTATCCTGTGTATGCAGATGACGATAAAGATACAGGCGGCTGAGCCGGGGTATTTTGATAATCCACAGAAGGTTTATGACGAATTTAAAGGGAAGATTGCAGATACGTCGTACAAGAAGCAATATGCATTTTTGAAAAATAAAATGAATGTGTATGAGAATTCTTCAGGTTCTAAAAAAATTGCATCTGCACCGAAATATTCAGGGATTATTGTTGTAAGCAAAGCATCCGGATATTTACAGGTTATTTATGAGAAAAAGAAAGGATATGGCATCGGATGGATTGAAAAAAGTAAGTATCATAAAGAAGCGATTGCTTACAATGGAAGCGAAAAACAATTGATTGGAAATGGAAAGTATTGGGTACAGAATAAAAAAACAAAAGAAGGTATAGACATAACAATTACATTTTCAGGAAACCAGCAGTATAAATTCCAGACAGAAGATAAATATTTGAAATCTCAGGATACGAACTGGGAACTGGTAAGAGAATATGATCATTTATATATAAAAAATGTGAAAGAAGATAAATATCTTTCCATAGATCAGGATGGAAACCTTGTGTTAGTGAAACATGGAGATATAAAAAATAACTTCCAAAAAACAGATAAAGAGGCGGGAAATGAGACAATGCAGTGGCAGTTTATTCGCCTTCAGAATAAAAATGTGACACCATATAGAAACTTTATGCAGTTTGATCCGGCATGGGCAAGAAAAGATTATGGAAATGTTTCAGACTACAGCGGGAAAATGGCGGCAGCAGGATGTGGAGTTGTAGCGATTACCAATGCAGTTTATGCATTAAATGGACAGTTTGTAGATCCTATGCTCTTTGCAGATTTTGCAGTAAAAAAACATTACAGGATCATAGGTTCAGGAACACAGGATGGGGTCTTTAAAGGAGCAGCCAAAGAATTTGGAGAGGCCTATGGATTTTCTTATGTAAAAACAAGTTACAGTCTCTCTGAAGTCAGAGACTATCTGCAGAAAGGATATGTTGCGATTTCACATGTACCAGGTCATTATGTGACGATCGCAGATTTTAATCCGAAAACGAAAAAATATCTGGTGCTAGATTCACATCCGATTAAAAGCAGACCGACAAGTTCTTTTGGAAACTGGTTTAAAAGAGAAAGAGTCCAAAGAGGGGGACTTACTTCTTCAGCATTTTACATTTATGGGACAAGAGTCCGCACAACAGAGATTGACCGGGTGAAAAATATACAGTTCCAGAAAGAGTTATTTAACTTTATGATGTTGTTACGATAAGAATGTGTTATAATGATAAGGTATAAAGATTAAATGAAGAAAAGGAGAGTAGAATTTTATGAGGAAAATGAAACAACTGCTGGCCGCAGGACTTATGATGTCCATGATTGCAGCAACAAGTGCTGGAACTTCAGTATTTGCATCCACACCAGAAGTGGTGGAAACAAATGAGTCCACAAAAACAGAAAGCAGCAAAGAGGCAGCTCAAAAAGTAATGGACCAGTATCAAAAGATTGAGGGAATTGATAGTGAAAAGACAATTTTGGGTGCTGATTTTTCACATTACCAGCAAAATGTTGGATGGAACAAGGTATGGAAAGATTATAAAGGAAATGCCGTTAACAATCTCTTTTCGTATGTAAAAACACAGGGAATCAATACAATCTCTGTTAAGATCGCAGTGAATCCAGGAAAAGATAATAAATACCTGTCTCTGGAGAATGCCGAGAAAACATTAAAAGAGGCAAAAAAGGCAGGGTTAAGGACGAATGCAGTGTTGCTTTATTCAGATGAAATGACATATGCCAATACACAGAATCTTCCAGACGGCTGGACAGCAGATGATGCAGGTGAGAAAGCCATTGCTTATACACAAGCTACGTTAAAAGCTTTAGACGATGATGATGCACTTCCTGACATTGTGACGGTTGGAAATGAAGTGAATTATAATTTCCTTGGAATCAGCGGTAATGATGGGTTTGCAAAGATCGGAAAGATAACACAAGAGATCAAGGATAATTATAAAGATGTAAAAACAGCAGTAAGTATTTCAATGCCGAATGAACCGGCAGATATTAAATGGATACAAAACCAGTTAAATGGAGATTGGAATCATATTTCTTATGATTATCTTGGTGTGAATGTATATCCAGATGAGAATAGCAATAAAAATATTGAAACGCTGCGTAAAGAGTTTGAGAATAATCAGGCGGATACAGAAACAAATAAAGATGCACAGCTGATCGTTTCAAATGTAAAATATCCAAGAAATGATGATGAAGCGAAATCAAGTGTGTATACACAGACAAAGAATATTTATGACCTGTTGTCAGCTACGATTGATGACAAGAATAAAGGTGGAATCATCTATGATGAAGGAGAAATTGTGGATGGCTGGTATTCATTTTTTGATGACGGACAGGCTGTGATGTCTCTTTCAATCTTTGCATATGCACAGGGAAAAGGAAAAGAGACAAATGTAAGCATAGATCCATGGATTTATGGTGGAGAATCTGGATTAAAGGATCAGAAAGTTACGATCAAAAAAGTTGCTGGCATGTCAGAAAATGCAATCAGAGGAATGGATATTTCATCATATGAGGCATTAAAGAATGCAGGTGTCAAATACTATGATAATGATGGAAATGAAGAATCTTTATTAAAGGTTTTGCATGATAACGGAGTGAATTATATAAGAATCCGTATTTGGAATGACCCATTTAATGAAGATGGTGATACTTATGGCGGTGGTGGAAATGATGTCAAAACCGGACTTAAGATTGCCAAAGAAGCAGCCGAATACGATATGAAGATTTTATTAGATTTTCATTATTCTGATTTCTGGACAGATCCATCTGTACAGTTATTGCCAAAAGCATGGAAAGCTGATGAAAATAATGAGACAAAGATGTGTGACAACATTTATCAGTTCACAAAAGAAACAATTCAGAAGTTTAAAGAAGCTGGCGCAGACGTTGGAATGACACAGGTTGGAAATGAATTGACAAACGGCGGTTTCGGGATTTATCTAAACAGAGATGCTGGAAAAACATACGATGCAGTATGGGGAGATAAAAAGAAATCAACAAAGATCAATACATATTTGAAAGCTGGAATTAAGGCAGTAAGAGAAACGTTACCTGAGAGTTTAGTAGTGTTACATCTGGAAACTCCAAACGTTAAAAAATATCAGGATATTATGAATACATGGAAGCGTGATAAGGTAGATTACGATGTATTAGGATCTTCTTATTATCCATTCTGGTCAACTTGGTCAAAAGCAAATACACCAGAAACTTTAGCCAAAGTACAGGATCTTGCAGCATCTTATGGCAAATTATTTGCAGTCATGGAAACAGGCTGGGCAAATAGTTTAAAAGATGCAGATGGAACAGGGAACACGATTGGAGAGAGCGCGAATACAAGTGCTTATTCAGTTGGACCACAGGGGCAGGTAGATGAATTGACAGACCTTTATAAAACTGTGATGTCAAAAGGAAATGGTTTAGGTGCATTTTACTGGGAAGGTGCATGGATTCCTGTAAGAGCAGGACAGACCTATTGGAAATACAATAAAGAGCAGTCAGATAAATACGGCACAGGCTGGGCGGCTGCTGGTTCGAAAGATTACTTTGTAGCTCAGAAACTTTATTATAATGGACAGCCGGCATGGGGTGGATGTAGCTGGGATAATGTAACAATGTTTGACTTTAACGGACATCCGCTTCAATCACTCAGATTCTACAAAGATTCCGTATCCAAAGGTGCAGAGCAGATCGCAACGATCAATATTTGCGATAAAAATGGAAAACAGATTGCCGCAACACAGTATGCAAAAGTTGAGATAGGAAAGACAAAGACAGTTACACTACCTAAAGTTGCAGGATATGCTCCAGAAACAAATTCTTATAAGATGACTGTGAAAGGAACAAAAGATGGAATTGTACAGCAGAAAGTCGTATATAAGAAACTGCCGCAAGGAGCTGCGATCAATTACAACTATCGTGTAAAAGTCACAAGCAAAAAATACAAAGTTTATAGTAACTTTAACTGGAAAAAAACAAAAACAAATCCATACAAAAAAACGTATGTAGCGAAATATAAATATTCACATCAGAATGGATCTACATATTTAGCGCTATATACAAAGGCAGGAAAATTTGTCGGATATATTAATCAGAAGGCAGTAAAACGCTTAGGATATGCGACACAGCCTGAACAGGGAAAAGCGTATAAATATGGTAAACGTGTAAAGATCACAAAGAAAAACTATAAATTATATAAGAACTTTCAATGGAAGAAGTCAAAAACAAAAGTTTACAAGAAAACGTATACAGCAAAATACAGATATAAACATGAGAATGGATATAAATACTTAGCTTTATATACAAAATCAGGAAAGTTTGTGGGATATATTAATTCTAAAGCTGTAAGAATTGTAAAATAATAAAATGAAAAAAATAGGATTCTGTAGATGCAGGATTCTATTTTTTTCATGTATTTATTTAAAGCAAAGTATTGACATTAAAAGTTGGTAGTACCATAATATTGTATACATAAGAGAAGACTTAATATGAAAAACTGGAGGATTGTATGAAATTTCTTAGACAATTTATGATTATTTTACTCCTCTCATTTCTGGGAGAAGTGCTTAAGATGTTCATACCACTGCCAATACCGGCAAGCGTGTATGGACTGGTGTTAATGCTTGCATGCTTAATGACTGGTGTGTTAAAGACAAGCCAGGTCAAAGATGCAGCTTTTTTTCTGATTGAGATCATGCCGGTTATGTTTATTCCGGCAGCAGCTGGGCTGATTGATTCGTGGGGTGTATTAAGACCACTGATCGTACCGATCATGATCATTACCGTTGTGATCACCGTATTTGTTATGGTGGTTACGGGAAGAGTTGCACAAATGATAGCACAGAAGAGAGGAATTAAAAATGAATGAGTTATTCAGACAATCATTGTTTGCGGGAGCAGCGATCAGCTTGATCGCATATGAAATAGGATTATTTTTAAAGAAAAAACTTGGGTGGCCGGTCTTAAATCCGTTATTAGTGTCAATTATTCTTGTCATTATAGCATTAAAAGGACTTGGAATCAGCTATGAAGTATATAATGCGAGTGCAAAATACATATCTTATCTGCTGACACCAGCAACCGTATGCCTTGCAGTGCCACTGTATGAACAGCTGGAATTATTAAAGAAGAATATGGTAGCTGTAGTGTGCGGAATTTTATCTGGAACATTGGCAAGTCTGTGTGGAATTTTTGCACTTTGTACTTTGTTTGGATTCAATCACCAGCAGTATGTAACGATGCTTCCAAAATCAATCACAACAGCGATTGGAATTGGAATATCAGAAGAATTAGGCGGAATTGTGACAATTACGGTAGCAGTGATCATCATCACAGGAATTCTTGGAAATGTGATCGCAGATACTGTATTCCACATCTTTAAGATCAAAAATCCATTAGCAAAAGGACTGGCGCTTGGAACTGCTTCTCATGCGATTGGAACAGCAAGAGCAATCGAAATGGGACCTGTAGAGGGGGCAATGAGCAGTCTGGCAGTTGCGGTTGCAGGACTTTTAACTGTTGTATTTGTATCAGGATTTGCTCAGCTTATTTAAAGAGGAGGAAGAAATCATGGCAGATGAAAAGATGATCATTACGATCGGAAGAGAACATGGAACGATGGGAGAGAAGGTTGCAGATAAACTCAGAAAGCAGTTTGATCTGCCTCTTTATGACAAAGCTCATCTTCTAAGGGCTGTAGAAGGCACAAATGATTATGATGAATTAAATGCATTTTTTAATGACAGGAAAGTAAACAGTTTGCTGTATGCAATTGCAATGAGTGAAAATGTAAGATCAAATGATGTACCATTTGGCATTATAAAAAAAGTTGTAGGAGATACTGGCGGGATCGTGATGGACAGCTGTGGAAATTATTTATTCAGAAATCGTCCAAATACAATCAGAATTTTTCTGCATGCGGATAAAAAGATTCGAGTGAATAATCTGATGACACATCTTGGGATAACAAAAGAACGGGCAGAAGAAGAGATTGAAAATGAAGATTCCAAGCGATATGAATTCCATAAATATTACACAGATGAAATCTGGGGAGCATCTAAAGGATATGAGTTATGTCTTGATGAAGGAGTCCTTGGAATTGATGGATGCGTAGAGATAATTTTGGATTATTTAAAAATACGAAAATTAATTTAAAAAAAGTATTGACATTATGAAAATAATCCGTATAATAGATAGAGGTGGTTGTGACAGACCACCTCGAATATATCTGGCTCCATGGTCAAGCGGTTAAGACGCGACCCTCTCAAGGTCGAATCACGAGTTCGATTCTCGTTGGAGTCATAAGCTACAAACCACGCATTTATGCGGTTTGTAGCTTTTTTGTTTTTTAGAAGAAAAAGGTGCTAAACAAAATTACTAAACAAAAAATCCCCCTGGCATATAAAATGCCAAAGAGGATTCAAACAAATGTCAAAGTGCTAATAAAAGCACAAAAATATTATAACATACAAAAAATAAAAGGCAATGATAAATTACTTGACAAAAAAATATCAATATGATAATCTACCAACAGAGTGAATCTGAACAATCGGGTCCACGAAGGGGCACACCACCTCGGGTGTGAAGCTTCTTCGTGGACCCTTTTTTTATGCCTTTGAAATAACCAAAGGATACAGGAAAAGGAGGAAGCAGATGCGTTTAAATGGAGAGATGAAAGCATTAAAAGAACCAGTTGCACTATCGGATTTCTTAACACAGGAAGGATTCTTAGACAAGAGAATCGCTGTGGAAAGAAATGGAGAGATCGTTCCAAAGGGGGAATATGCAAATGTGATCTTAAGCGACAGCGACACATTAGAAGTTGTGGCGTTTGTTGGAGGCGGATGATATTTCGTAATTAAGAAACTGTAAATGATAAATAAGATATACATATATAAAGGAGAACAACATGAAACAGGACAAGTTAATCATCGGTGGACATGAATTTGACTCAAGATTTATCTTAGGATCAGGAAAATATTCCTTAGATCTGATCAATGCAGCAGTGCAGAATGCAGGAGCACAGATCATCACATTAGCACTTCGAAGAACAAACACAAACGACACAGCCAATATCCTTGACTATATTCCAGAAGGTGTCACACTCCTTCCAAATACATCCGGAGCAAGAAACGCAGAAGAAGCAGTTCGTATCGCAAGACTTGCAAGAGAAGTTGGATGTGGAGATTTTATTAAGATTGAAGTCATTCATGACTCTAAATATCTGCTCCCAGATAACTATGAAACGATCAAGGCAACAGAAATCCTTGCAAAAGAAGGATTCGTCGTTATGCCATATATGTATCCAGACTTAAATGCAGCCAGAGACCTTGCAAATGCAGGGGCAGCAGCAATTATGCCATTAGGATCACCAATCGGATCAAACAAAGGAATCTGTACGAAGGACTTCATCCAGATCTTAATCGATGAAATTGATCTTCCAATTATCGTCGATGCAGGAATCGGAAAACCATCGCAGGCATGTGAAGCAATGGAAATGGGTGCTGCAGCGGTTATGGCGAACACAGCGATCGCAACAGCAGGAGATATTCCAGCAATGGCAGAAGCATTTAAGAAAGCGATCGAAGCAGGAAGAAGCGCATACCTTGCAGGACTTGGAAGAGTTATTGAAAAAGGTTCCAGCGCATCATCACCATTAACAGGATTTTTGGAGGACTAATCATGAGTGTAAGAATTGACGAGAATACAGATCATATGAAATATACCGATGACATGGAAGCGATTGATTCTGATATCATGGATCGTGTCATCGCAGAGATGAACAGTTATGACGCAGATATTTATACTGCGGAAGATGTAAAAGAAGCATTGGCAGCCGAAACTTGTTCTGTTGACAATTTCAAAGCATTACTGTCACCGGCAGCACTGCCATTTTTGGAAGAGATTGCACAGAAAGCGCAGAAAGAGACAAGAAAACATTTTGGAAATTCTGTAGCAATCTTTACTCCATTATATATTGCAAACTATTGTGAAAACTATTGTGTTTATTGTGGATTTAACTGTCATAATAAGATCAAACGTGCACAGCTTAATTACGAAGAGATTGAGCAGGAAATGCAGGCAATCGCAGAGACAGGATTAGAAGAAGTATTGATCTTAACAGGGGAAAGTCCTAACAAATCCAGTGTAGAATATATTGGAGAAGCATGTAAGATCGCAAAAAAATATTTTAAACTGATCGGTCTGGAAGTATATCCAATGGATTCCAAAGACTATGCATATCTGCATGAATGCGGCGCAGATTTTGTCACAGTCTTCCAGGAAACATATAATTCAGACAAATATAAGACATTGCATCTGGGTGGAAGAAAGAGAATCTTCCCATATCGTGTCAATGCACAGGAACGTGCGATCATGGGTGGAATGAGAGGAGTTGGATTTGCAGCTCTCTTAGGACTTGATGATTTTAGAAAAGATGCACTGGCAACAGGAATGCATGCATACCTTCTACAGAAGAAATATCCACATGCAGAGATCGCATTTTCATGTCCAAGATTACGTCCGATCATCAATAACGATAAGATCAACCCAAAAGATGTTCACGAACCACAGCTTCTACAGATCATCTGTGCATATCGTATCTTTATGCCATTTGCAAGTATCACGATCTCAACGCGTGAATGTGAAAGATTTCGTGACAATATCATCCAGATCGCAGCGACAAAAATTTCAGCAGGAGTGAATGTAGGAATCGGAGGACACAGCCAGGAAGAAGAAAAAGGTGATGAGCAGTTCGAGATCAGTGATGGAAGAAGTGTTGACGAGATTTATCATATGATCGAGGACAAAGGTATGCAGCCAGTCATGACAGATTATATTTACGTGTAAGTCAGATTATATTTATGTGTAAGAAAATAAAAAGAATATAGTATACAAAATCCCGGATCAAAACATAAGATCCGGGATTTTTTTGTACTTAAAAGAGGGAAACAAGCAAAAAGGAAGGAAAATCAAGAAATTTGAAGAAATACACTAAGTGTATAAAAAAAGAAAATGAAACATTTTATATGAATATAGTGTATAAAGTTGATATAAAAATAGCAATAGTGTATAATTTTAGTTAGAAAAATAGGAAAAATATAGATACACTTCGGTAAAAATGTCTAATAGTGTATAAAAAATAAGCATTTTGCAGATTTGTTTTTTATCTGGCAAAAGTGTACATTATGAGCACAGGAACCGAAGACGTAGGTTAGGAGTTATGATGAAACTTAAGAAAGAAAAGGTTTTAGAGTTCATAAAAGAATATTCATCAGATCTTACTCATGATGAATTTCCCAAAATTACGACAAGGTTTCTATCAGAAAAACTGAAGATGCAGAGAACCAACTTGAGCAGTATTTTAAATCAGCTGGTAAATGAGGGAAAGCTTGTAAAGTATAACGGGCGTCCGGTACTTTATCAATTAGCAGATGAAAATGTTTCTGGCAATGGAGATGTGTTTGAACAATTGGTCGGATATGATACTTCATTAAAAGAAGCAATTGCATCAGCAAAAGCAGCGGTTCTTTATCCGGAAGGGAATCCAACGATCCTTATCTCAGCAGCTCATGGAAGTGGTGTTTCTCATTTTGCAAAAACAGTTTTTCGATTTGCACAAGCGTCAGGAAAGTTAAAAACAAGAGCACCATGGATCTTATGGGATTGTAAAACAATTCTTAACGAGCAGGAGAAATTTCAGGAAATTTTTCTGGGAGATCATGAAAACGAAGGAATCCTAAAAAAAGCATGTGGTGGAATGCTGATCTTAGAAAATATCGATGCGGTGTCAGAGAGAAATTTAGATTGGTTACTCGAGTTTTTAAGAGGAGAAAAAATACAAGGTCAGGATGAATGGCCATGGCAGAAAGATTATCATTGTATTACAATCTTTAGTGTTTTAAAAGATACAAATGAAATGATGTTAAATCTTCTACGAGGACGAATGGATTTTAGAATTTCATTGCCATCGTTAGAAGAACGTTCTATAGAAGAACGATTCTTGCTTTTACAGAAGTTTTTCAAAGAAGAAGCAAAAGCCATGGACCGGATGATCGAGGTGGACACAAGTATTTTGCACGCTTTGCTGCTGTATGAGATAACGGATGATATTAAAGGACTGAAAAATGATATTCATACAGGTTGTGCAAACAGTTATGTGCGTTCTTATAATACTGGGAACAAAACGATCGCATTGCTGATGTCTGATTTTCCGAATTATGTAAGAAAAGGGATCATGTATTACAGGTCTTATAAAAATGAGATTGATGTGATGATCAAAAATGGATGTAAGTATACATTTTACAAAAATCAGATGCTTAGGGATAACAAAACAGCAAAGAAAGATATTTATCAATCGATCGATGCTAGAAAAAGAGATCTTGAGAGGCATGCACTGACTGAAGAAGAGATTAATATGGCAGTGTCAAATCAGCTGGAATTTGAATTTAAAGAGTATTTTAAACAATTATGCGAAAGAGCTGGCAGCATTGATACTTTGAAAAAAATGGTGTCAGAGAAATTGATCAGTTTAACGAGAGAATTTTTGTTGAAAGCGGCAGAACAATTATCTTGTGAATTTTCAAAAGAAATTTTTTGTGGAATTTGCCTTCATGTAAATAGCTGTCTTGTAAAGGTTTCCAAGAAGCAGAGAATTTCAAATGAAGAGATTACAAGGCTGTTGTCAAAATATCCAACACATTATGAGTTGGTAAAACAGTTTCAAACAGAAATTGAAAAGGAATTTAATATTAAATTTAATGTGGATGATCTGATCTTTTTGATGATGTTTTTGTTAGAAGCAAAGAAAGATGTAGATGAAAGTAAAGTAGTTACTTTGATCGCTATGCATGGAAGTCATGCAGCAAGCTCGATCGCAGCAGTTGTCAATGCATTATCGGATGATTCCAAGGTACAGGCGTTTGATATGGACTTGGATAAGAACGTACGGACTGTTTATGAAGAGTTAAAAGAAAAAATTATAGAGATCGATCAGGGAAAAGGAATTTTATTGATCTATGACATGGGTTCACTTCACACGATGGCAGAATCTATTGCACAGGAAACAAAAATAGCGATCCGATGCGTAGAAGTACCGATTACTTTGGTGGGAATTGCAGGAAGCAGTAAAGCGGCTGAAATGAAATCACTTGATGAGGTTGCGGATTATCTGCAGGATAATTTCAGTGGATTGCAGTATTTTAGGGCAAAACCTGCACCGGAGATCATGCCGGAGATCATGCCGGAGATAAAATCTGAAACAGAAGAAAATGACGAAGAGATTACAGAACAGACGATCGATGAATCCAGTCAGGAGGAAGGTATCAATGAAGTGTTTGAATATCTCGGAGACCAGTTCCCTCAATTTGACATTGATCTTATGAGAAAATATCTGCTTGTGATCATCGGACAGATTGAGCATGAGATGAATCTTGTGTTAGATGAAGATAAGAAGATTGGACTGATCGTACATATTGTATGTCTGATCGATAAACTACAGCAACAACATACCCCATCCGTAAACTTTATGGCATACAGCGTGCTAGGGGACTTCGGGGATGGAAGATATGGCGGATTGTTTGAGAAAATGAAAACATTCTTAAAGCCGCTTGAGGAAACTTTTGATGTAATGATCCAGGATAATGAGATTGCAACGATCATTTCCATTATCCGTAAATGATAGAAAGGGAAAAGAAAATGACAAAAGAAGAAACAACAATGACAGGATTTGAAATCGTATCTTATTCAGGAGATGCACGTTCTAAATTATTAACAGCACTTGCAAAAGCAAAAGAAAAGAAATTTGATGAATGTGATCAGCTGATCGAAGCAGCAGCAGAATGCTTAAAAGAAGCACATGATTCACAGATGGATGTTATGCAGGCAGAAGCAACAGGGGATGATGTGGAACTTGGATTTATCATGGTTCATGCGCAGGATCACCTGATGACAACATTATTATTAAAAGATATTATCGGAACACTGATCGACGTATATCGTGCGTAAACAATAGGGGGAGTCGTTTATGAAAAAACTAATCAAAGCAATTGAAAAGATGAAACCGTTTTTTGATGCGGTTGCAAGAAATGTTTATTTAAAATCGATCAAAGATGGATTTATTTCCTGTATGCCGATCGTTATTTTCTCAAGTATTTTCTTACTTGTGGCTTATGTACCAAATATTTTTGGATTCCATTGGTCAGCAAATATTGAAGCAATCCTTATGAAACCATATAACTATTCCATGGGAATCCTTGCAGTTGCAGTATCCGCAACAACAGCCAAGCATTTTACAGATAGTTTGAATCGAAATATGCCAGAAAATAATCAGATCAACAGTTTATCAACCATGATCTGTTCCATTATCTGTTTCTTAATGCTGAGTGCTGACTCCATTAAAGATGGATTCGCAAATGGTTATATGGGATCGAAAGGATTATTAACAGCATTCTTAACAGCGTTTGTTGTTGGTGGAATTTATCGTTTCTGTATCTCAAGAGATATTACAATCAAGATGCCAGAACAGGTACCACCAAATCTTTCTCAGACATTTAAAGATATCATTCCATTTGGACTTGCGATCATTGTGATCTGGGTATTTGATTTATTATTTAGAACTTATGTAGGTATTAATTTTGCAGAAGGTGTGATCACATTCTTCCAGCCAATCTTCCAGGCGGCAGATGGATATATCGGACTGGCAATTATTTACGGAGCAATGTCATTATTCTGGTTCGTCGGAGTACATGGACCATCCATCGTAGAACCAGCAATTTCAGCAGCATTAGTATTAAACTTAACAACAAACTTAGAAGCTTATCAGGCAGGACATCACGCAACAAAGATTTTAACATTAGGAGCACAGCATTTTGCAGTAACATTTGGTGGAACAGGAGCAACACTTGTTATCACATTAATGTTTGCATTCCTTGCAAAATCAAAAGAATTACGTGCAGTTGGACGAGCAAGTAGTATTCCGGTATTATTTAACGTCAATGAACCATTCCTGTTTGGAGCACCAATCGTATTAAACCCAGTGTTCTTTGTACCATTTATCTTTGCACCAATCGCAAATATCTGGTTATTAAAGATCTTCGTTGATTACCTTGGAATGGATGGATTTATCTATGACCTTCCATGGACAACACCAGGACCAATTGGAGTTTTATTAGGACTTGGATTGCGAGCACTTCCAGTACTTTATCTGGTAGCGATCATTGTAGCGGACTTTGTTATTTATTATCCATTCTTTAAAGTATATGATAATGAAAAACTTCAGGAAGAAGCCGAAAATCACTTAAATGATGTTGAAAAAGAAGAAGAAGAGATCGAAGTTGATGGAAATGTCTTAAAATCAAAGAGAATCCTTGTACTTTGCGCAGGTGGAGGAACAAGCGGACTTCTTGCAAATGCACTGGATAAAGCAGCGAAAGAGAAAAATATCCCGTTGATCACAGCCGCAGGATCTTATGGAGCACATATGGATATCATGAAAGATTACGATCTTGTCATCTTAGCTCCACAGGTAGCATCTTACTATGAAGACCTTAAGAAAGATACCGATCGTCTTGGAATCAAGAGTGTGGCATGTGAAGGAAAACAGTACATTAGTCTGACTAGAAATCCAGAAGAAGCATTAAAATTCGTATTTGGAATCATGGAGGAAAAATAAAAATGAAATTTAAAGATGATTTTATTTTTGGAGGAGCAACTGCAGCATATCAGTGTGAAGGAAGTATTGCAGATTACGGAAAAGGAAAGAATGAATGGGACGTATTCTTAGAAGAAAAAGGAAGATTTAAAGCAGACCCAGCCAGTGATTTTTATCATCAGTATCCAGTTGATCTAAAACTTTGTCATGACTTCGGAGTCAATGGAATCCGTATTTCTATCGCATGGACAAGGATCTTCCCAGACGGAACAGGACAGATCAATAAAGAAGGTGTAGAATTTTACCATAAATTATTTAAAAAATGCCATGAAGAAGGTGTGGAGCCATTTGTAACACTGCATCATTTTGATTCTCCAGCCGGCTTATATGCCGATGGAGACTTCATGAATCCAAAAACGATTGAAGCATTTGTAGAATATGCAAAATTCTGTTTTGAAGAATACAAGGATGATGTCACATACTGGTTTACATTCAATGAGATCTGGGCAGTTGCAACGAATACCTATATTGAAGGAACCTTCCCAAATGGTGTACAATATGATATGGCAAGTGCGATCCAGTTAATGCACAACATGATGGTAGCTCATGCGAAGGCTGTCATTGCATACAAAGAAGCAGGATATGAAGGAAAGATCGGTATCGTACATTCTTTAGAAAGTAAATACCCTTATGATGAAGCAAAAGAAGAAGATATCAAAGCTGCGAAAAATGAAGATGTATTAAATAACCAGTTTTTATTAGATGCAACATTCCTTGGAGAATACAGGGATGAGACGATGGAGATCATCAATCATCTGGTAGAATTAAACAATGGAAGTTTTCATGCAAGCGAAGAGGATATGGAAGTCCTTAAGAAAGCTGCGTCATACAATGATTATCTTGGAATCAACTACTACCAGAGTCGTTTCATCAGACATTATGATGGAGAAAATGATATTTTCCATAATGGAACTGGAGAGAAAGGTACTTCAAGATTCTGCTTAAAAGGTGTCGGGGAACGTATGGATAAAGAAGGAATTCCAAAGACAGACTGGGATTGGCTGATCTATCCAGAAGGACTTTATGATATGATCATGAGAATTAAGAAAGATTATCCAAACTATAAAGCAATCTATATCACAGAAAATGGAATGGGATATAAAGATGATTTTGTAGATGGAGAAATCGATGATTCACCAAGAATTGACTATATCAAAAAACATTTAGAGTGGATCTTACGTGCAATCTCATGTGGAGCAAATGTAGAAGGATATTTTGTATGGTCACTGATGGATATGTTCTCATGGACGAATGGATATAACAAACGATATGGGTTATTCTATGTAGATTATGAGACACAGAAACGCTATCCAAAGAAATCTGCATACTGGTATCATGAAGTCAGCAAGACAAAAGAATTGTAAAAATATGATGGAGGAATAACAAATGGAATATCAGGGAATCATTTTTGATTTCAACGGAACATTATTTTTTGATAATGACAAACATGTGAAAGCATGGAACGAGATTTCTAAGATCTTACGTGGAAAAGAAATCACATTAGAAGAACTTCACACGAAATTAAACGGAACACCAAATATACAGAATATTTTATATTTTACTGATGGAAAGGCGACAAAAGAAGAACAGGAAAAATATTCTCAAAAAAAGGAAGAATATTATCGTCAGTTTTGTAAAGAAGATACGAAAAGTTTCCATCTGGTCGATGGTGTGTGCGAATTCTTTGATTATTTAAAAGAAAAAGGTATTCCATTTACGATCGCGAGTGCCTCTATCAAAGAAAATATCGATTTTTTTATCGAATCTTTTGGATTAGATCGCTGGATCAAACCAGAAGATATCATCTATGATGATGGAACTTATGAAAATAAGATCGCTATGTTTCATAAGGCAGCCGATGTGATCGGTGTTGATATGAAAGATATCAGGATTTATGAAGATTCTAATTCAGGAATCAGAAATGCATATGATGCAGGATGTAAACAGATCGTTGTGATCTGTGATAAAGAAAAGGAAGAAGAATATATGGCTCGTCCAGGGGTGATAGAGACAATGCAGGATTTTTCTTTCGCAAAAGAATTGTAATACAAATTTAAAATTGATTTTAGGGAGTTTCATAGACGAAACTCCCTTTTTGTGATAAGATAAATTGAATATACCTTAACTAGTATGGCAAGGGAAGGTATAATCTTTTGAAATACAAGAATAAAGATATAAAAGGAGAGTTCGATGATCAATCAGTTAGTAAACAATATTAAGAAATTAGATGCCCCTATTGTTGTTGGATTAGATCCAATGCTTGATTATGTACCAGAATATATCAAGAAAGCAGCATTTGCTGAGTATGGAGAGACTTTAGAAGGAGCGGCAGAAGCAATCTGGCAGTATAACAAAGGAATCATTGACGCTACATATGATCTGATTCCAGCAGTGAAACCACAGATCGCTATGTATGAACAGTTTGGAGTACCGGGACTTGTTGCATTTAACAAGACATGTGAATATGCAAAGAGCAAAGGTCTTGTGATCATCGGAGATATCAAACGTGGAGATATTGGATCAACATCCAAAGCATATGCGGTTGGACATGTAGGAAAGGTTGCAGTTGGAAGCAAGACATACAGCGGATTCTGTGAAGATTTTGTAACAGTCAATCCATATCTTGGAAGTGATGGAATCCGTCCATTTATGGAAGTATGCAAGGAAGAGAAGAAAGGAATGTTTATCTTAGTTAAGACATCCAACCCATCCAGTGGAGAATTCCAGGATCAGGAGATCAATGGAAAACCATTGTATGAGATGGTAGCTGAGAAAGTTGCCGTTTGGGGAGATGAACTGATGGGAGATTCCTACAGCTATGTCGGAGCCGTTGTCGGAGCAACTTATCCTAAGATGGGAGAAGTCTTAAGAAAGATCATGCCAAAATCATACATCTTAGTTCCAGGATACGGAGCACAGGGTGGCCAGGCAAAAGATCTTGCCCCATTCTTTAATGAAGATGGATTAGGTGCGATCATCAACTCTTCCAGAGGAATCATCTGTGCATATAAACAGGATGCATACAGCCAGTTTGGGGAAGAAAACTATGCAGACGCATCAAGACAGGCTGTTCTTGATATGAAAGAAGATTTAAAACAGGCTTGGGTAAAATAAAAGATTACCTAATTTGTGAGTGAAGAAAACAGCCAGATAAAGGAGAATTGTCAGATGAGTAAGAAACAAGTAATGGCAGAGATCATTCGTCATACATCTTTATCAGACGGAATCTTTGATATGACATTAAAAGCAGAAGAGATTGCTAAAGAAGCGAAAGCAGGCCAGTTCATTTCTGTTTATTTAAATAACAAAAGCAAGATCCTTCCAAGACCAATCAGTATCTGTGGGATCGATAAAGCGGCAGGAACCTTAAGAATCGTATACCGCACTGTTGGAGATGGAACCAAAGAGTTATCCGATTACAAAGAAGGTGAAACAGTCAAGATCTTAGGACCTTTAGGAAATGGATTTACACAGAAAGATAAAAAAGCAATCTTGATCGGTGGTGGAATCGGAATTCCTCCAATGTTAGAATTAATGAAACAGCTAGACTGTGAAAAGACAGCAGTTTTAGGATACCGTGACAGCGATATGTTCTTAAAAGACGAATTTGAGACAGTTGGAGATGTTGTGATCTCCACAGAAGACGGGTCTTTTGGAACCAAAGGAAATGTCATTGATGCGATCAAAGAACAGGGTGTGGAAGGCAGCATCATCTATGCATGCGGACCAACACCAATGCTTCGTGGCATTAAGGCATACGCCGAAGAGATGGGGATCGAAGCACAGATTTCCATGGAAGAGAGAATGGCATGTGGAATCGGTGCATGCTTAGCATGTGTGTGCAGATCAAAAGACGTAGATTCTCATTCACATGTTCATAACAAACGTGTCTGCAAAGACGGGCCAGTATTTGATGCCAGGGAGGTGGAACTATAATGAACTTATCAGTTGATATTGCCGGAGTAACTATGAAGAATCCTGTAACAACAGGATCAGGAACATTTGGTTCCGGAGAAGAATTCAGTGAATTTGTCGACCTTTCCAAATTAGGAGCAGTGACAACCAAAGGTGTTGCTAATGTCCCATGGCCAGGGAATCCAGTGCCAAGAGTTGCAGAAGTTTACGGTGGTATGTTAAATGCGATCGGACTTCAGAATCCGGGAATTGATGTATTTGTAGAGAGAGATGTTCCATATCTTAAGAAAGCAGGGGCAACGATCATTGTCAATGTCTGTGGAAAGTCTGAGAAAGATTATGTAGAAGTGGTAGAAAGACTTGCGGATGAACCAGTCGATCTGTTAGAGATCAATGTTTCTTGTCCGAATGTCAAAGAAGGCGGAATTGCTTTTGGTCAGGATCCAAAAGCTTTATATGAGATCACAAAGGCAGTGAAGGCGAAAGCAAAACAGCCGATCATCATGAAATTAAGTCCGAATGTCACAGATATCACAGAGATGGCAAAAGCTGCAGTTGATGCAGGAAGTGACGCTCTTTCTTTGATTAATACATTAACAGGAATGAAAATCGATATTGAAAGAAGAGATTTTGTACTTGCGAATAAGACAGGTGGAATGTCAGGGCCAGCGATCAAACCAGTTGCTGTCCGCATGGTATATCAGGTTGCAAATGCAGTAGACGTACCGATCATTGGTATGGGTGGAATCGCAACAGCTGAGGATGCATTAGAGTTTATCATGGCTGGTGCCACAGCAGTATCTGTAGGAACTGCAAACTTTATTGATCCAGCAACAACTCTTGAAGTTATTGACGGAATCAAAGCTTACATGGAAAGACATCAGATCGATGATATCAATGAATTGATCGGATGTGTCAAATAGATAAATAAAGGAGGATGAGGGTATGAATATTTTATTTTTCCTGACTCCGAAAAGTGAGGTTGCCTATATTCCTGCCAATGAAAGTTTAAGGCAGGCATTTGAAAAACTAAAATATCATGGATATTCAGCAGTGCCGACATTAACTGATGAGGGTAAATACGCAGGAACGATCACAGAAGGTGATGTACTGCGCGCTATGGAATCTATGTGCCATTGGAATATATCAGAAGCTGAGAAAGTCAAACTTATGGATGTAAAGAGAAAGAGAAACATTCAGGCAGTGACGATCAGTACAGATATGGATGATCTTGTCGATGTGATCACAGATCAGAATTTTGTTCCGGTCATTGATGATCAGGAGAAATTTATCGGGATCGTGACAAGAAAAGATGTGATTCGTTTTTATTATGACGAATACCGCAAATTAGCAAAGAATGAATAAGATGGAGGTTTAGACAGAAGATGGAACAGTATAAGAAAGAATTTATCGAATTTATGGTAGAAAGCGATGTATTAAAATTTGGAGAATTCACATTAAAAAGTGGAAGAAAATCTCCATTTTTCATGAATGCAGGAGCTTATGTAACAGGTTCTCAGTTAAAGAGACTTGGAGAATATTATGCAAAAGCAATCCACAGCACATATGGGGATGATTTTGATGTATTATTCGGACCTGCATACAAAGGAATTCCATTAGGAGTTGTAACAGCAATCGCATACAGCGAATTATATGGAAAAGAAGTACGTTACTGTTCTGACCGTAAAGAAGTAAAAGACCATGGGGCAGATAAGGGAAGCTTCCTTGGAAGTGAATTAAAAGACGGAGACCGCGTGATCATGATCGAAGATGTTACAACATCTGGAAAATCAATGGAAGAAACAGTACCAAAAGTAAAAGGAGCTGCGGATGTTGAGATCGTAGGATTAATGGTATCCCTAAACCGTATGGAGATCGGAAAAGGCGGAGAAAAATGTGCGCTTGATGAAGTGAAAGAATTATATGGATTTGATACAGCAGCGATCGTTGATATGGACGAAGTTGTAGAATGTTTATATAACAAAGAATGCAATGGAAAAGTTGTGATCGATGATACATTAAAATCAGCAATTGATGCATACTATGAACAGTATGGTGCAAAACATTAAGGATGGTTCTTGTGACGGTTGAGAAAAAGAAGTTAGCCAGACGAGGAGTAAAAATATTATTTTATCTTTATATTGTAGTTATATTTTATTTTGTATTATTAAGTGAACGATATGGGAGGGACACAGGGTATGATACCTCCCATATAAACTTAGTGTTGTTTAAAGAAATCAATCGTTTCTGGACATACAGACATTTGTTGTCTACCGAAGCAGTTGTAACGAATCTGTTTGGAAATATTTTTGCGTTTAGTCCATTCGGATTTATGATACCAATTGTGATCAATAAGAAGAAAGCTTTTTTCCGCGCAGTATTTGCGACATTTTTCTTCAGTTTATTGATCGAAACAAGCCAGCTGATCATGAAAGTAGGGGTTTTTGATGTCGATGATCTGTTGATGAATACGATTGGTGGACTGATCGGGTATGTTGTGTACAGGATCATGGTTATAATATATGAATTATATGACAGAAAGAGGGCGGCAAAATGAAGAGAAACAAAAGAAAAACATTTGCATATCGTCCATCTGACGGAATTGTTTCGCGGGAATCTATCATTTCCGTGGTTTTGGGAGCAGCAGGGATTATTGGATATTACCTGCTGCTTTTGGGTTCTATAAGAACAGGTGGAACAAGTGGAGTGTTAAGCGGAGCAGCCGGATGGATACTGACAGCAGTATCTGCCTTAGGATTATATTTAGGGGTGCGGAGTCTTGAAAATACCGCAGCAGTCATGAAATGGAAGATTATAGGCTGTGTATGCAATGCAGTTGTACTGGTGGTTTCCGCAGTTATTTTTGTAATCGGACTGATCGCAATGATCTGACAATAGGAAAGGAAGAAGAAGCTTGAATACAATGTTAGCAGAAAGACATGAATTAAATAAGATCGCATTATTGGAATTAAAGAAAGATGTGGAAAAGACAAGAGAATATGCTTCCTATTTTTCTAAGATGGCAGATTTATTATTATTTTTAAATGAAATCTATGATACAAAAGAAAAATCATTAAAGCAGTTAAAGCAGTGGAATGAGACATGGTATGAAGAGATTTCGCCACAAAAATATACAAACAGTCTGGGAAATCCAGCATTCTGTGTACAGGAATATGGAAAAGATTACGGACAGATTTTCTCATTTTTATATGCAGAGATGCGTAGCGGATTTAGCTATGCCATCGAAGGAAGACTCTTTGATCTGGTGATCAACAATGAATTATTTTTGGAGATCAGCAATTTGTTTTTGACAGGCGAGGAACATCCACAGCAGATCAAAAACATCATTTTCGATCATATGAGGGATTATAGTGAAGATGTCTATGAATACAGAGTAAGGGAGCAGTTAGATCCTGCACTTGATTTTGCAACGAAGATCGTGATGGAATCAGATTTAAGCAATCCAGATATTTTATACCAGTATGGTGAGTATATTTCAAAAAATGAAATAGATACTCTGAAGTTTTTAAATAAATTGCCACAGAAAGAGATCACGGCTATGGCAAAAACTTATGTGGATGGATTCCACGAAGGATTTATCATCAATAATATCGATATGAGTCCAAAACGAAGTGTGAATATCCGTTACACGATCGGATTTGAGCCGGTTGTAAAAGAAGCAGTCCGTTTATTTGCAGAGATTGGCCTTGCACCGATCATTTACCGCTGCGGCAAGTCAGTTCTCACACGAGGACTGAATAAGATCGGTTATGTTTCATCATCTCCAAACCCACAGTATGAATATGACCATAGATATGATCAGGCCGTTTTCTTTGATAACCGTTTTATGAAACATAAATTAGAATGTTATCACAATGCATATGAACGTTACAAAGAAGAAGCTTATGTATTTGCAGGACCAGCCTGCATGGAGACATTTGGTGAGACACCATTTTTACCAGAGAATAAAGAAGAAAATTTAAAATTAACCAAGAAACAGCAGGAGCTTTCGGTAGAATTTCAGATCAAAGCGTCTGAGATCATGAATCAGTATATCAAACCAGAACAGAGAAGTTTTACGATCATTGCATATCCAATTCCTGAGATTGGGGATAAATTTGAAGAGATCTTCCATGAAGTGGTGAAAGTAAATACACTGGATAAGGATAAATACAGAGAGATTCAACAGCATTTGATCGATGCACTGGATCAGGCGGTAGAAGTCCATGTTAAAGGAAAAGGAAATAATAAGACAGATCTTTATGTAGCAATGCATGAGATGAGTGATCTGTCTAAGGAAACAAATTTTGAAAACTGCCTTGCAGATGTAAACATTCCGGTTGGAGAAGTATTTACCTCTCCAAAATTAACAGGAACCAATGGAGTTTTACATGTTGGAGAAGTATATTTAAATGATCTCAAGTTTGTTGATCTTGAAATTACTTTTAAAGACGGAATGATCTCTGAATATACTTGCAAAAATTTTGAAACAGAAGAGGAAAACAAAGCATTTATCAAAGAAAATCTGTTATATAACAGAGATACGCTTCCAATGGGTGAATTTGCAGTCGGCACAAACACGACAGCCTATGTGATGGCGAAGAAATATGATATTTTATACCAGCTTCCGATTCTGATCGTTGAGAAGATGGGACCTCATTTTGCGGTAGGAGATACATGTTATAGTCATTGTGAAGAGACAGAAGTTCACAATCCAGATGGCAAAGAAATCGTTGCGAAATATAACGAACGCTCCAAAGAAGGAGAGTATTTCCAGTGCCATACAGACATTACGATTCCGTATGAAGAATTGGATTCCATTTGTGCGATCACACTTGGCGGTGATGAGATTTTACTGATCAATGATGGTAAATTTGTACTTTCTGGTACAGAAACATTAAATGAACCATTGACGGAGATCGACTAAATCAGTACAATGATAAGAAAGATAAAAGCCTGTAAGGGTAATATTATTGTTAATTTCATAAGATAAGGAGAAAGAACATGGCAAAAGTAGCAATTGTAATGGGCAGCGATTCTGATATGCCTATCATGAAAAAAGCAGCAGAGTTTTTAGATCAGATGGGAATCGATTTTGAGATGACGATCATTTCCGCACACAGAGAACCTGATATTTTCTTTGAGTGGGCAAAAGGTGCCAAAGACCGTGGAGTGAAAGTGATCATTGCAGGTGCTGGAAAAGCAGCGCATCTTCCAGGAATGTGTGCCGCCCTGTTCCCAATGCCAGTTATCGGTATTCCAATGAAGACTTCTGACCTTGGTGGTGTGGATTCCTTATATTCTATCGTACAGATGCCATCTGGGATTCCAGTAGCAACTGTAGCGATCAATGGTGGACTGAATGCAGGAATTCTTGCAGCGAAGATCCTTGCAACATCTGATGAAGCATTACTTGAGAAATTAGAAGTTTACAGCGAAGAGATGAAACAGTCTGTCGTAGCCAAAGCAGAGAAGCTTGATAAAGTTGGATACAAAGATTATGAATAAGAAGATTATAAATAAAAAGATTGCAGCAGTATTTTTGTGTATGTGTATGATCGCAGTCACAGGAAGTTTTCCGGTAAGTGCGGCAAAGACAAAGAAGACTTATAAGATTGCAATTGATGCAGGACATCAGGCAAAAGGAAATTCTAAGACAGAGCCGATCGGACCGGGAGCAAAGAAGCGCAAAGCGAAAGTAGCATCAGGAACACAGGGAGTTAAGACCAGAGTTCCAGAATCTAAATTAACATTACAGATCGCGTTAAAGCTTGAGAAAGAATTAAAGAAACGCGGCTACAAAGTGTATATGATAAGAAGAAAGCAGAATGTCAATATCAGCAATAAGCAAAGAGCGATCAGAGCGAACAAAAGCGGAGCTGATATCTGTATCAGACTGCATGCGGATGCTGCTGGATCAAGGGTAAGAGGAGCTTCTGTCCTTTATCCATCAAAGAAGAACCGTTATGTAGGCAAGTTAAGCAATAAGAGTAAGAAACTTTCAAAGAATATACTGGATAGTTACTGTAAGTCAACCAAATTCAAGAAACGTGGTTTATCAAAACGTGATGATCTGACTGGAACAAACTGGAGCAAGATTCCAGTTGCACTGATCGAGATGGGATTTATGACAAATAAGACCGAAGATAAACAGATGCAGACTAAGAAGATGCAGAAGAAGATGGTAGACGGAATTGCAAATGGTATTGATCAATATTTTAAATAATCAGGAGGATAAATAACAATGGATTACAAGAAAGCAGGCGTGGATATCGAAGCAGGATACAAATCTGTAGAACTGATGAAAGAACACGTAAAGAGAACCATGAGAGAAGAAGTACTTGGCGGACTTGGAGGATTTTCTGGAGCATTTTCCTTAAAGAAGATCAAAGACATGGATGATCCAGTCTTGTTATCAGGTACAGACGGATGTGGAACAAAAGTAAAACTTGCCATGATCCTTGATAAACATGCCACGATCGGTATTGATGCCGTTGCCATGTGTGTAAATGATATTGCATGTGCTGGTGGAGAGCCATTATTCTTCTTAGACTATATTGCATGTGGTAAGAACTATCCAGAGAAGATTGCTGAGATCGTAAGCGGTGTAGCTGAAGGATGCGTACAGTCAGATGCAGCCTTAATTGGTGGAGAGACAGCAGAACATCCAGGACTTATGCCAGAAGAAGATTATGACCTTGCAGGATTTGCAGTTGGCGTATGTGATAGAAAAGACCTGATCACAGGAGAGAACTTAAAAGACGGAGATGTCTTGATCGGTATGGCATCTACAGGAGTTCACAGCAATGGATTCTCTTTAGTACGAAAAGTATTTGACATGAGCAAAGAATCCCTAAATACATATTATGATGAATTAGGAAAAACATTAGGAGAAGCTTTACTTGCTCCAACAAGAATCTATGTAAAAGCATTAAAGAGCGTGAAAGACGCTGGTGTTACAGTGAAAGCATGCAGCCATATCACAGGTGGTGGATTCTATGAGAATATCCCACGTATGCTTCCAGAAGGAATGAGAGCAGTTGTGAAGAAAGACAGCTATGAAGTACCAGCAATCTTTAAACTTCTTGCCAAAGAAGGAGATATCGCAGAAGAGATGATGTACAACACATTCAACATGGGACTTGGAATGGTAGTTGCAGTTGATAAAGAAGACGTTGACAAGACAATGGAAGCGATCAAAGCAGCAGGAGATACACCATATATCGTAGGTCATATGGAAGCAGGAGAAAAAGGAGTTACTTTATGCTAAAAGTGGCAGTACTTGTCTCCGGAGGAGGAACAAACCTTCAGGCTATCATTGACGGAATCGAGAATGGAAGTATCACAAATGCCAAGATTGACGTTGTGATCAGCAATAATAAGAATGCATATGCACTCGAGCGTGCGAAGAAACATGATATCGAGGCAGTTGCACTTTCTCCAAAAGATTTTGAGACAAGAGATTTATTTAACGAAGCATTGTATAATGAACTTGTAGACCGTAAGATCGATCTGATCGTTCTTGCGGGATGCTTAGTTGTGATTCCAGAGAAGATCATTCATGAATTTGAGAATCGTATCATCAATATCCATCCATCCTTAATTCCATCATTTTGCGGAACAGGATATTATGGGCTGAAAGTTCATGAGAAGGCTCTGGCAAGAGGAGTGAAAGTATCTGGAGCAACCGTTCATTTTGTTGATGAAGGAACAGATACAGGTCCGATCATTGCCCAGAAAGCAGTAGAGATCAAACAGGGAGACACTCCGGAAGTTCTTCAGCGAAGAATCATGGAACAGGCAGAATGGGTCATTATGCCAAAAGCTATCGATGATATCGCCAATGGAAGAATCAAAGTCGAAGACGGAAAAGTTATTTATCTATAAATCATTCAGATCACGAAAGAAAGGAAATGAAAGATGAAAGTTTTAATCGTAGGAAGCGGTGGAAGAGAACACGCGATCGCATGGTCTGTTGCCAAAAGCCCAAAAGTAGACAAGATTTATTGTGCACCAGGAAACGCTGGAATTGCTGAATTTGCAGAATGTGTAAATATCGGGGCAATGGAATTCGATAAACTGGTTGCATTTGCCAAGGAAAACGCAATTGATCTTACGATCATTGGCATGGACGATCCATTAGTTGGTGGTGTCGTTGATGCGTTTGAAGCAGAAGGACTTCGTGTCTTTGGACCAAGAAAGAATGCAGCGATCATCGAAGGTTCCAAAGCATTTTCAAAAGATCTGATGAAGAAATACAATATCCCAACAGCTGCATATGAGAACTTTACAGATCCAGAGGAAGCGATCAAGTATTTAGAGACAGCCAAGATGCCGATCGTATTAAAAGCCGATGGATTAGCACTTGGAAAAGGTGTACTGATCTGTAATACATTAGAAGAAGCCAAAGAAGGTGTTAAGACATTAATGCTTGACAAACAGTTTGGCGACGCTGGAAATGAGATCGTTATCGAAGAATTTATGACAGGAAGAGAAGTATCTGTTCTTGCATTCTGCGATGGTAAAACAATCAAATGCATGACATCCGCACAGGATCACAAACGTGCCAAAGACGGAGATCAGGGACTTAACACTGGTGGTATGGGAACATTCTCACCAAGTCCATTCTACAACGATGAAGTAGAAGCATTCTGTGAAAAATACGTCTACCAGCCAACGATCGATGCGATGGCAGCAGAGGGAAGACCATTTACAGGAATCTTATTTACAGGATTAATGATCACAGAAGATGGACCTAAAGTCTTAGAATACAATGCACGTTTCGGAGATCCAGAAGCACAGGTAGTTCTTCCAAGAATGAAGAACGATATCATTGATGTGATGGAAGCCTGCATCGATGGGAAATTATCTGATGTAGAATTAGAATTCGAAGATAATGCAGCAGTGTGTGTTGTCTTAGCATCTGCCGGATATCCAGAGAAATACGACAGGGGATTCGAGATCAAAGGATTAGACACATTTAAAGACAAAGATGGATACTATGTATTCCATGCGGGAACAAAGTTTGATGGCGATAAGATCGTGACAAACGGAGGACGTGTTTTAGGTGTTGTAGCCAAGGGAGAAGATCTGAAAGCTGCCAGAGCAAATGCTTACAAAGCAACAGAATGGATTGACTTTGCAAACAAATATAAGAGAAATGACATCGGTAAAGCAATCGATGAGGCATAATCTTTCAAAGACAATTTAGAAATGATATAAAAAAGGATGACTGAGAGATCGGTCATCCTTTTTGTACATATAATGAAATGTTATAAGTTAATTTACATCGTAATAATTCCAAATGCATTCGCAACAGAGCTGATCAAAATGATCGCAGCAAAGATCGGACACAGATATTTGATCATAAAGCAGAAAATAGCTTTTCGTTTAAAAGGTTGGCCGTCTTTTGTAATCTCTGCTTCTAATTTTTCAACTCCAACAACCTTTGATATCAGAAGGCAGGTAGCGATCGCGGCAATTGGCATCATCACAGAGTTTGTCATAAAATCAAAGAAATCAAGGAACTGCATTCCAAGAATCTTAAAATTCGCAAGCGGACCATATCCAAGACAGGAAAGTGTTCCGAGAAGAATCATGATCACACCCATAAAAACGGTAGATTTTCTACGGCTCCAGTGTAATTCATCTTCGAAGGTTGAAACAGCACTTTCTGTCAGTGCAATGGAGCTAGTCACAGCTGCAAACAGTACCAATAAGAAGAAAACAATACCGATTGCAGTTCCAAATCCCATGTTTGCAAAAACTTTCGGGATCGTGATAAACATTAAGGCAGGTCCAGACTTTAATGTTGCGGCATTACCGCCAGAAAAAGCAAAAACAGCAGGAATGATCATAAGTCCAGCCATGATCGCAATCGCAGTATCAAAAATCTCAACATTCTCTGTAGACTTTTCAATGGAAGTATCTTTCTTCATATAAGAACCAAATGTGATCAATATTCCCATTGCAATGGATAAAGAATAAAACATCTGTCCCATTGCAGATACAACGGTCATCCATGAAAAATGATCAAAGTTTGGCACAAGAAAGTATTTTACTCCTTCAATAGCACCTGGTCTGGTTACAGAATACACAGCGATGATCAGTGATAAAACGATCAAGATCGGCATCATAAATCTTGATACACGCTCAATTCCATTTCGTACACCGGCGTAAATGATACCAAGTGTAAATAATGTAAAAATGATAAAACAGATTTCTGTAGACCAACCATTAGAAATAAATGTCGTAAAATAAGCATCGCCAGCTAAAGTTTTACTATGTCCGGCAAAATATTCAATCAGGTATTTGATCACCCATCCACCGATCACAGAATAATAAGGAACGATGAGGATTGGAATGATCGCATTGATCCAACCGCCCATGGATACAAAACGTGAGTTCCCAAAGCTTTCAAATGCTCCAACAGGACTTTTTCTCGTCATGCGTCCAAGAGAAGTCTCTGCCATGATCAAGGTGTAACCGAAGGTCAGTGCCAGTACGATATAAACAAGTAAAAAGATTCCACCGCCATATTTAGCAGCAAGATACGGAAATCTCCAAATATTTCCAAGTCCTACGGAAGCACCAGCAGCTGATAAGACAAAGCCAAGCTTTCCGGAGAAAGTGCTTCTTTTGTGTTTGTTCATTATAAATTATCTCCTTTAATCAATGTTTCCATACGCATTGAGCGTATCTGAATCAGTTTAACACAGCATCGGGAAAAAAGCAAAGGAACTTATTGAAAAAATTTCGTGGAAAATATTGCACATGTATGTCACAGAAAGACAAATGTTTTTGTATAGTATGCCGAAAATGTCAGATTATTAAAAAAATACTTGCAAATATCAGAATCATCATATAAAGTAAATATTGCGGATAAGAAAAATAAACATAGGCATTTCTTTCTGATGAACAAAAAGAAATGAACTCTGGAGAGTCTCATAAGTGAGCGCCGAAGGTGTACAGTTCAAGTATATGGACTAATCTCTCAGGCAAAAGGACAGAGCTTTATAAGCAATGTATTCGATACTCTTTAGAGCTGATTTTATCAGCTCTTTTTTGTATACCAAGATATACAAAAATCAAGCTGTTCAAAGTTTACATTCGCAAAGATCTATTTTTGGAGGAATGAAAAATGTTAAACACGCTAAACGATGCACTAAACAACATCGACAATTTTATCTGGGGTATGCCTCTGATCGTTTTGATCCTTTTTACAGGTATCTTATTGACAGTCAGACTTCGCGGATTACAGGTCAGACATCTTGGAAAGGCACTTCATTATGTATTCCATAACGAAGATGATGGAGAAGGAGAAGTCACAAGTTTTGGTGCATTATGTACAGCACTTTCAGCAACGATCGGAACTGGTAATATCGTAGGATGTGCAACAGCGATTGTCGCAGGTGGACCAGGAGCATTATTCTGGATGTGGCTGGCAGCATTTTTTGGAATGGCAACAAAATACGCCGAAGGAATGTTAGCAGTAAAATACAGAGTAATTGCAGAAGATGGACACGCACTTGGTGGACCATTCTATTACATTGAAAAAGGAATGGGGAAAAACTTTAAATGGCTTGCTAAATTATTCTGTGTATTTGGAACAATGGTAGGTCTATTTGGAATCGGAACATTTACACAGGTCAACGGAATCACATCAGCAGTTAATAACTTCTTTGATCCATCTAATGTACATACGATCAGCTTATTTGGAATGAACTATTCTATCAGTGTCGTTGTAGCAGGAATTATCGTAACAGTTTGTGCAGGACTTGTTATCATTGGAGGAATCAAGAGAATCTCTAAAGTGTCAGAAGTTATCGTGCCATTTATGGCAGTGACATATATCGGTGTCTGTCTGATCATTGTGTTTACACATTTACCACAGGTGCCAGCAGCATTTGTTCAGATCGTACAGTCAGCATTTGGATTAAAAGCAGCAGCAGGTGGAGCAATCGGAGCAATGACAGTTGCGATGCAGAAAGGTATTGCACGAGGAATCTTCTCTAACGAAGCAGGACTTGGATCAGCACCGATCGCAGCGGCAGCAGCACAGACAAATGAACCAGTACGTCAGGGACTTGTCTCTATGACAGGAACATTTATTGACACAATTATTGTATGTACAATGACAGGACTTGCAATCGTTATGACAGGCGCATGGGATATGGGACTTGAAGGAGTCGCAGTTACAACCAAAGCATTTGCATTAGGACTTCCATTCCCAGCCAAAGTATCAGCATTTATATTAATGATGTGTCTGGTATTCTTCGCATTCACAACAATCCTTGGATGGGCATATTACAGCGAAAGATGCTTAGAATATCTGGTAAATGGAAAGAAATTCGTGATCACAGCATTCAAATGGCTTTATATTTTAGCAGTATTTATCGGACCATTTATGACAGTCAGTGCAGTATGGACCATCGCAGATATCTGTAACGGATTAATGGCATTCCCAAACCTTGTAGCATTGCTTGCATTGAATGGAGATGTTGTATCTGAGACAAGAGGATATCTTGAGAAAATTGGTGTTATGAAAGCAGCTATCGAAGAGGCATAAAGAAAATATTGCTTTACTTTAACACTCTGATATAGTATAGTGGAACTATAAGATCAGAAAGGGAGTAAATGCTAATGAGCAAGAAAATCAAGACAGAAGCGGCCAAAAGATTATTTCAGGCAGTACTAACATTAGAAACAGAAGAAGAATGTTTTACATTTTTTGAAGATCTTTGTACGGTAAATGAATTAGAATCGTTAGCTCAGAGATTTGAAGTGGCATCTATGTTATATGATAAGCATACATACTTAGAAGTCGCAGATAAGACCGGTGCTTCCACGGCGACCATCAGCCGGGTGAATCGTTCACTGAATTATGGAAGTGATGGCTATGATATGGTATTTAAACGAATGAAGAAATAGGCAGATGCCTATTTCTTCTTTTTTTTCTTATCAGGTTGTTCAGGCTGGTATAACTGGTCGATCATCTTCTCGATTACTTGTTTTCTCAAATAAATGTCATATCCGAGCAAAGTGATAAATGCGAATTGCTGAAGCTTTTCTTTTTCCTTTGAGTCTTCAAGATCTGAAAAAGTATCAGCTGCTTTATCAAAGGCTTCGGTAATAGAATCTTTGATGGAACTGTTATGATTATGCTCCAGATGAAAAATCTCATCGTAAATCTTGTAAAAAGAAGACTTGGAATCTTTGTCCTCAAAATGTTCATTCAGAGGATCTAACAGATTCTTGATATCAGAGATTGATAAAAAGTTCTTTAAATAGTAGATATAAATTAAAAGAATCATATGATTCCTTGAATATTTCTTCTTATTAGAAGGTGGAAGAAGATGATTCTTCGTATAGTTGTTGATCATGGTTTTTGTAAAGATCTTATCTTCTTCAAAACGTTTTGTATTCTTTAATTGCTCTTCTAAAAAAGTAGTGACCTGATCCATATACAATTCGATGTTTGGAAGGTCTTCTGGAAGTACATAATCAAGTTTCATCCATTCTTCGAGTTGTTTTTCAAATTCCATAATGATTTCTCCTTATCTTATGACTATATTATAAGGTTATTTAAACCAGATGACAAGAGAAAATACAACAGATGTAATGGACTGGACTCGCTTCGCTCAATAAGGTATAATAGCAGGTAAGCTTTGAGAAAGGAAATTATTTATGGGAATTTATGATACATTAAATGAACAGCAGCAGGAAGCTGTATTTTGTACAGAGGGACCTCTTTTGCTTCTTGCTGGTGCTGGGTCTGGAAAGACTCGTGTGTTGACACACAGGATTGCTTATCTGATGGATCAGGGTGTGAATCCTTATCATATCATGGCAATTACATTTACAAATAAAGCAGCAAAGGAAATGAGAGAGAGAGTTGATGACCTCGTTGGATTTGGAGCGGAACATATCTGGGTCAGTACGTTCCATTCTACCTGTGTCAGAATCTTGAGAAGACATATTGATAAACTTGGATATGGAAATAGTTTTACGATTTATGATGCAGATGATCAAAAATCTCTGATCAAACAGATCTGTAAGCAGTATAAGATCGATACAAAGATGATGCCGGAGAGAAAGATCATTAATGAAATTTCATCTGCCAAAGATGAATTTATGACACCTTCTGAGTATGAAACAAGACATCAGTATGATTTTAAGAAGAAAAAGATCGCACAGATCTATAAAGAATACCAGAAGCAGTTAAAGGCAAATAATGCCCTGGATTTTGATGATCTGATCTTTAAGACCGTGGAATTATTCCAGTTTCATCCGGAAGTGCTTGATTATTATCAGGAGAGATTCCGCTACATCATGGTTGATGAGTATCAGGATACGAATACGATCCAGTTCCAGTTAGTCAGCATGCTTGCAAGAAAATATCAGAATCTCTGCGTTGTAGGTGATGATGACCAGTCCATTTACAAATTCAGAGGGGCGAATGTAAAGAACATCTTAAACTTTGAAAATGTATTTCCAGAAGCTGTTACGATCAAATTGGAACAAAACTATCGTTCTACAAAGAATATCTTAAATGCAGCCAATGAAGTGATCAAACATAATGAAGGAAGAAAAGCAAAGAAACTTTGGACAGAGAATGAAGAAGGAGATTTGATTGAATTCCATCAGTATGGAACAGAATACGAAGAAGCAAGACAGATTATTGATGAGATCGAATCTTTAGCTAAAGAAGGTTATGATTATAAGAATATGGCGATTCTTTACCGTACGAATGCACAGTCTCGTGTATTTGAAGAAAGTTTTATGATCAAGAATATTCCATACCGCATTGTTGGCGGCACAAACTTCTATCAGAGAAAAGAAGTCAAAGACATTTTAAGTTATTTAAAAGTAGTCGACAATGGACTGGATGATCTTGCGGTGCGAAGAATCATCAACGTTCCAAGACGAGGAATTGGAGCGGCAACGATTGAAAAGATCAATGTCTATGCCGTAGAACATAATATCAGCTTCTTAGATGCATGTTTTTCAGCAGATCATATTGATACTCTTGGAAATGCAAAGAAAAAGATTAATGGGTTTGCCGATTTGATCCGGGATTTCCGCCGTAAGATGGAAGAAGGCTCCTTAGAAGAGTTATTTAAATATATTACAGATGAAACAGGTTATGTCGCAGATCTGAAGGCAGAAGAAACAGAAGAAGCAGAAGGCAGAATTGAAAATATCAATGAACTTTTAAATAAAGTAGTAACTTATGAACAGGAAGCAGAGGAGGCAAGTTTATCAGAACTGTTAGAAGAGATCGCTCTGGTAGCAGATATTGATAATCTGGAAGACTCCGATAACCGCGTTGTGTTAATGACACTGCACAGTGCCAAAGGTCTGGAGTTTCCATATGTATTTATCTGTGGAATGGAAGATGGAATCTTCCCAAGTTATATGACAGTGATGTCTGAAAATGACGATGATATGGAAGAAGAACGTCGTTTATGCTACGTTGGAATCACAAGAGCAAAGAAGAAACTTTATTTAAGTGCGGCAAAACGCAGAATGATGCAGGGAAGAACACAGTTTAATAAAGTTTCAAGATTTATTGATGAGATCCCTGAACAGTTATTACAATTAGATAAAGGAATCAATCTGAAAGAAAAACGTCCGGATAAAGCATTATTCTCAGCAAATCGTGGACATAAATTCAGAAAACCATATCAGGCAAAATCATTTGCTTCAACACAAATGGACACTTTATCCTATAGTGTTGGAGATATGGTAAAACATATAAAATTTGGAAAAGGAAAAGTGCTGGAAATCGTGCCAGGAGGCCGTGATTATGAGGTGACTGTCGACTTTGAGAAAGTGGGAGTGAAAAAAATGTTCGCTTCCTTTGCAAAGCTAAAAAAAGTCGAATAAAATGAACGAAAAAGTTAGTAAAATATAGTCAGAAGTGATATAATAAAGAAAACACACAAGAAAGGAAGGAAACGGCATGGAAAAATTAAGCGATATTTTAGAAATGGCAAAAGTTTCAGACATCATCACAAAAAAAGAAAAAGAAGATAACAAAATCGTCTGGGCACTAGCGATCATCGGAGCGGTCGCAGCAGTTGCAGGAATCGCATTTGCGGTATACAAATATCTGACACCAGATTACATGGATGATTTTGATGAAGACTTTGATGATGATTTTGACGATGACTTCTTCGATGACGAAGATGATACGGATGTGAAAGAAGAAGATATCGAGGAAGTAGAATAAGAATTTCCTTTCCAAAGGCGAATATCTGATCACAGATAAGAACTGAAATTTTTGAAGAACACCCTGATCTTGGGTGTTCTTTTTTTGGTACAATTTATGACGAGGATGAGGAAAAATTCAAAACAGATTGAAAATATCACATTAAAAATGAAAAAAATATAGGATGAAAAACCGCATAAACAGGCGGTTTGTGGCAAAGTGTAAAGAAAAAATAAAAAAACTTGAAAAAAGTTGTTGACATTTAAGGGGCGATTCTATATAATAAATCTTGCTGTTGAGGAAATAACAAAACAGACAAGCACTTACGGGGTGTGGCTCAGCTTGGCTAGAGCGCTTGATTTGGGATCAAGAGGTCGCAGGTTCGAATCCTGTCACCCCGACTATAAGCGGGTGTAGTTCAATGGTAGAACTCCAGCCTTCCAAGCTGATCACGTGGGTTCGATTCCCATCACCCGCTCTTTATGAGTCTGTAGCTCAGTTGGATAGAGCAACGGCCTTCTAAGCCGTGGGTCGGGGGTTCGAATCCCTTCAGGCTCGTTTTTCTATATCTGGATATATTAATATAGAAGGAATACATTATGGTGGGTATAGCGCAGCTGGTTAGCGCGCCAGATTGTGGCTCTGGAGGCCGTGGGTTCGAATCCCATTACCCACCCTATTATTTTGCTTGTGGGATATGCAAGCAGATAAGAAAACTATATATGGGTGTGTAGCTCAGGTGGTAGAGCACTTGACTTTTAATCAAGTTGTCCGGGGTTCGAA
>OLOG01000175.1_pt1 | contig 67488 bp, 76 predicted proteins | sample 1672351 | NCBI WGS metagenome assembly OLOG01 (sample SAMEA3136674, study PRJEB25190) | human gut metagenome | biome: human gut; feature: human-associated habitat; material: faeces | place: Austria | collected 2013 | reverse complement strand
TTGGATCCGGCGCTGTTAAGACCGGGACGATTTGACAGACGTATCATTGTTGAAAAACCTGATTTAAAAGGACGTGTGGAAGTATTAAAGGTTCATTCCAAAGATGTCCGTATGGATGAGACGGTTGATCTGGAAGAGATCGCACTGGCAACTTCCGGTGCTGTCGGATCAGATCTTGCCAATATGATCAATGAAGCTGCGATTAATGCAGTCAAACATGGCAGACATGCGGTATCGCAGGCAGATCTGTTTGAGGCTGTAGAAGTTGTACTGGTCGGCAAGGAGAAGAAAGACCGTATTATGAGTCAGGAGGAACGAAGAATCGTTTCCTACCACGAAGTCGGACATGCATTGGTGAGCGCACTTCAGAAGGATGCAGAGCCGGTACAGAAGATTACGATCGTACCACGTACGATGGGAGCACTTGGTTATGTTATGCAGACTCCGGAAGAAGAAAAGTTCCTGAATACAAAGAAAGAACTGCAGGCTATGTTAGTTGGAATGCTCGGAGGACGTGCTGCAGAAGAGATTGTATTTGATACAGTGACAACAGGGGCTTCTAATGATATTGAGAAAGCAACCAGTGTGGCAAGAGCTATGATTACCCAATATGGTATGAGTGAGAAGTTCGGGCTGATCGGGCTGGAATCGGTCCAGAACAGATATTTGGACGGACGTCCGGTTATGAACTGTGGTCAGGAGACAGCTTCTGAGATTGATCATGAAGTTATGAAGATGCTGAAAGAAGCTTATGAGGAAGCAAAGAAACTTCTTTCAGAACACAGAGAATCACTGGATAAGATTGCAGCATTTCTGATTGAAAAAGAGACAATCACAGGAAAAGAATTCATGAAGATTTTCCATGAAGTAGAAGGAATTGCAGAAGAGTAATACAGAAAGTTAATGAATTTGAATACCGTTTCCCGGGCAAATCAGATTTTTGTCAGGGAGGCGGTATTTTCTGTTATATTGAGTTGAAAAAACAGGGAGTAAATTATGTTTGATATTCAGGAAGAATTAAAAAAGCTGCCGGGCAAGCCGGGAGTTTATCTGATGCATGATGAGACAGATAAAATCATCTATGTGGGAAAAGCAATCAGTCTGAAAAACCGTGTACGACAGTATTTTCAGAGCAGTCGTAACAAAGGGGCTAAGATAGAACAGATGGTGACTCACATTTCCAGGTTCGAGTATATCGTAACAGATTCGGAACTGGAAGCGCTGGTGCTGGAGTGTAATCTCATCAAAGAGCACAGACCCAAATATAACACAATGTTGATGGACGACAAGGCTTATCCATTTATAAAAGTTACTGTGCAGGAGCCATTTCCAAGAGTGATGTTGGCAAGAAGAGTGCAGAAAGATAAGGCAAAGTATTTTGGCCCCTATACGAGTGCCGGGGCAGTGAAAGACACAATAGAACTGATTCGAAAGTTATATTTTATCCGAAGCTGTAACCGGAGACTGCCAAAGGATATTGGAAAAGAGCGGCCATGTCTGAACTATCATATTCATCAGTGCAAAGCTCCGTGTCAGGGATACATTTCGAAGGAGGAATACCGCAAGTCTGTAGAGGAAGTCTTACATTTTCTGAATGGCAATTATGAGCCAATTCTGGAAAAGTTGAAGGCACAGATGGAAGAAGCGTCAGAGTCATTGGAGTTTGAGCGGGCAATTGAATATCGGGAGTTGATAAACAGTGTACAGAAAATTGCACAGAAGCAGAAAATTACAGACACTGCGGGAGATGACAGGGATATTGTGGCAGTATCAAAAGATTTGGAAGATGCGGTTGTGCAAGTGTTTTTTATTCGAAATGGAAGATTGATCGGGCGGGATCATTTTTATCTGAAGCTAGTGGATAAGGAGACAAAGGCAGAGATACTTTCCAGTTTTATCAAGCAATTTTATGCAGGGACACCATATATTCCGGGACAGATTATGTTGCCAGAGGAAATACCAGATCATGAGATTATTGAGGAATGGCTGACAAGGAAAAAAGAGCATAAAGTACATCTGGTCATTCCGAAAAAAGGAACAAAGGAAAAACTGGTAGAGCTGGCAGAAAAAAATGCCCGAATGGTTCTGACGAAGGATAAAGAGCGGATTAAGAGAGAAGAGGGAAGAACGATTGGTGCAGTCAAAGAACTTCAAAATCTTTTGGGCTTAACCGGACTGCATCGTATGGAGGCGTATGATATTTCCAATACAAATGGATTTGAATCAGTTGGCTCTATGGTTGTCTATGAAAAAGGAAAACCGAAGAGAAATGACTACCGTAAATTCAAGATTAAAGGGGTAAAAGGGGCGAACGATTATGCCAGTATGAATGAAGTGCTTACAAGGCGGTTCGGGCACGGCTTAAGAGAAAAGGAAGAAGGTCGAGAACTTGGCAGTTTTACGGCATTTCCAGATTTGATTCTGATGGACGGTGGTAAAGGGCAGGTAAATATTGCACTGGAAGTGCTGGATAAGCTGAATCTGGATATTCCGGTCTGCGGTATGGTAAAAGATGATCACCACAGAACCAGAGGGCTTTATTATCACAATGAAGAGATTCCTATTGACCGGAATTCGGAAGCATTCAGACTGATCACGCGCATTCAGGATGAAGCTCACCGGTTTGCAATTACATTTCACAGGCAGCTTCGCAGTCAAGGACAAGTTCATTCGATTTTGGATGATATTCCAGGTGTTGGACCAGCAAGAAGAAAAGATTTAATGAAGCATTTTGCCAACATTGAAGCAATCAAGAATGCCACTGTAGAGGAACTAAAGAGTCTTCCTTCTATGAATGAAAAATCCGCTAAGGATGTGTATGATTTTTTTCACTGATATGCTATAATTTTAATATTAGTAATAGGATGCCTGGAAGGAGAGACATATATGCGAAAAAATGTAGTTCAAATGAAGCAGATTGTCGAGAAGATGAATCTGAAAAATCTGACACCGGATGTAGAGTTGTCGGATAAGGCTGTGGAGGTTCCGGATATTAACCGTCCTGCATTACAATTGACAGGATTTTTTGAAAGATTTGATTCGGAACGGGTGCAGGTCATTGGTTATGTAGAATATAGCTACCTGACAACATTGGAAGAAAAGAAAAAAGAGGAAATTTATGACACGCTTCTTTCTTACAAGATTCCATGCCTGGTATTTTGCCGTGCTTTAAAACCAGATGATATGCTCTTGCAAAAGGCAACAGAAGCGAATATTCCGGTATTTTCAACAGATTCACATACATCTGCATTTATGGCAGAAATCATTCGGTGGTTAAATGTTCAGTTAGCACCATGTATTTCCATCCATGGAGTACTGGTAGATGTCTACGGTGTCGGTGTGCTGATTATGGGAGAGAGTGGTATTGGAAAAAGTGAGGCGGCTCTGGAACTGATTAAGAGAGGGCACCGGCTTGTCAGTGACGATGTTGTGGAGATCCGCAAGGTCAGTGATGAGACACTGGTAGGAACAGCACCGGATATTACAAGGCATTTTATTGAGCTCAGAGGTATTGGAATTGTGGACGTTAAGACTTTATTCGGTGTTCAAAGCGTCAGAGAGACCAAGAATATTGACCTTGTTATTACACTGGAGGAGTGGAATAAAGAGCGTGAGTATGATCGCCTGGGACTGGAAGATCAGTATACAGAATTTCTTGGGAATAAGGTAGTCTGCCACAATCTTCCAATCCGTCCAGGACGTAATCTGGCTATTATTGTAGAGACGGCTGCTATTAATCACAGACAGAAGTCTATGGGTTATAATGCTGCACAGGAGCTATATCAGAGAGTACAACGTAATCTTACAAAAAAAGATTAAAATATATACACGAGGAGAAAATAACTATGAAATACTGTTTTGGAGCAGATGTTGGGGGAACCACTATAAAACTGGGATTGTTTACAGTGGATGGAGAAATTCTTGATAAATGGGAGATTATTACAAGAACTGAAAATGAAGGTGAATCCATTCTTCAAGATATAGCAACGGCTTTAAAGGAAAAGATTCAGGAAAAAGCAATTCCGGCAGAAGAAGTGATAGGAATTGGAATGGGAATTCCGGCACCGGTAAATTCGGAAGGTATTGTGAGAAAGACAGCGAATCTTGGATGGGGATATAAAGAGGTTAAGAAAGAATTAGAGAATCTGACAGGTTGGCAGGTGGTTGTTGGCAATGATGCCAATGTAGCGGCACTCGGTGAGATGTGGAAAGGTGCTGGACATGGTGAGAAGAATATGGTCATGGTCACACTTGGAACTGGAGTTGGCGGAGGAGTGATCATGGGAGGAAGGCCTTTGATCGGTGCCAATGGAGCTGGCGGAGAAATCGGACATATCTGTGTAAATTACTTTGAAGAAAAGTGTTGTGGCTGTGGAAAGAAAGGCTGTCTTGAACAGTATGCGTCTGCAACAGGAATTGCAAGAATTGCCAGAGAACATCTCGCAGCTGATAAGAAAGATTCAATATTGCGAACTTATGATTTAGATAAGATAGATGCAAAAATCGTATTTGATGCCTTAAAAGAAGGTGATCAGCTTGCAGTAGATGTTGTAGAAGAATTCGGAGAATACCTGGCGAAAGGATTAGCAGACGTAGCAGTCGTAGTAGATCCAAGCCTTTTTGTAATTGGAGGAGGAGTGTCAAAAGCAGGAGAAATTCTCCTTACATATATAGAAAAATATTATCGCAAGCGAGCCTTTTTTGCGAATAAAGATACTCAGTTTGCTATTGCAAGCCTTGGAAATGATGCAGGAATCTGTGGAGCTGCAAAATTGATCCTGGATAGTCAAGTGTAGAAGGCAGATGTTTCGAATATAGGAATATAGGAATATAGGAAAGGAGAGTGGATATCCACTCTCCTGTTTTTGCTTTTTAAATTATCAATACTGGGGTAAGACAAAATGATTATTGTGTGTTACCACCAGCATCACCGCCACCGGTATTGCCGCCGGTATCACCACCACCGGTATTGCCGCCGGTATCACCACCAGTGTTACCCCCACCAGCATCACCGCCACCGGTATTGCCGCCAGTGGTGCCGCCAGTATTATCTCCGGTATTAGTACCGGTATTGTTACCAGTATTATCGCTATTTGTGTTATGGGACTTACTATCATTTTCTTCAGAATCATAGTCTTCAGAATGGTTTTTATGTCCCGGACAACTCTGATCTGGAAGGCTGTCTGTTGCAAAGTATTCTGTTACACTTGGACAACTGGAAGTTGCCAGATATCCTGTAATTGTGCAGACAGATTTTTGCTCTACAGAACTTGGCATTACAAAATCTTTTGTTTCAAGATTCTCATGTACTCTGCTCATGATTCCTTTCCAGATGCGGAAACGGAATTTAGTGTCAGAATTACATTCTTTGTTATCATCATAACCGCCCCATACAGCACATGTGTAATATGGTGTATATCCGACAAACCATAAGTCCTTGTTGGATGTTGTTGTACCTGTTTTACCGGCAACCGGCATATTATCTAACTGGCAGGCTTTACCGGTACCTTCCTCTACTACGGTTTGAAGAGCACTCGTAAGAAGTCCGGCTGTACTGTCTTTGATTGCCTGGTGACTCTCGCCAGTTCCGTCAAGAAGAACATTGCCATCATGATCTAAAACTTTCGTGTAAAGAGTTGGTTTATTGTAAACGCCGTTGTTGGCAATTGCAGCATAGGCACTACAGAGTTCGTAATTATAAACACCATCTGTCAGACCGCCAAGGGCAAGGGTTTTTGCGTTATCCGAATAAGTATCTCCATTTACCACTTTATTGGTTACCAGTGTGCTGATGCCAAGTTTCTCGCAATATTCCATACCTACATCTTGAGTGACAAGATCACTGGTCTGCACAGCACAGGAGTTGAGAGAAAGTGCGATAGCGGTACGCATGGATACATCGCCTTTACTTCCTTTAATAGTTTTTCCACCGCCAACATCATAATTTTTATCATCAATGACAGAAGCAAGTGTCATCTCGTCCAGATCCAGAGCCGGTGCATAAGCAGCCAGGATTTTAAAAGTAGATCCAGGTTGTCTCTTGGAACCTTTGTATGCACGATTCAGTCCTAGACTGGTTGATTTGGCACCTCGGCCACCGACCATGGCTTTAATCTGACCGGTATACTGATCCATCAAAGTAATGGAAGCCTGTGGCTGTGGTGAGATGTTTATAACTTCATTGTAAGTATCACCTTCCTGAGCGATGGTAGATTTCCATTCTTCTACCATGGCACGAGCGGCATCTTCACTTTTATATAAAAGTCCTTGATCTTTGTTATAAGTTTCTTTTACATATTTTTTGATGTGGCCGGAAGAGTAATTCTCAGTACTTCCATCTGCCCGTGTGACAGTCAGTGCATAGTCGAGACCATATTCGATATTCGATGGATAATTGGAATCATCGTTGGCTTCTTCGTCACAGATTTGCTGAAGAGACTGATTCTGAGTGGAGTAAATGCTAAGACCTCCACTGTAAACAGCATTGTAAGCCTGTGTTTCTGAAAAACCACATTGATCCTGCAGGTCATTCATGACTTGATCTGCAAGTGCATCTACAAAATAACTATATGCGTTGGAAGAATCTGTCTGGGTTTCGTTAACAGACTGGATTCTTGCATATACATCATCCGCCATTGCTTCATCATAAGCAGCCTGGTCGATATATCCCTGCTTCAGCATATTCTTAAGAACCTTATCACGACGCTTCTGGTTCTTTTGAGGGTTCGTGATCGGATTCAGGTTACCAGGACTCTGTGTAATACCTGCAATAACAGCACTTTCAGAAAGAGTCAGTTCTGAAACATCTTTGTTGAAATATCTTTTCGCAGCAGATTGAACACCGAGACAGTTCTGTCCTAAGTTGATGGTGTTCAGATAAGCTTCCATAATCTCATCTTTACTCATCTGCTTTTCAATGGAAACAGCAAGGAACTGTTCCTGGAGTTTTCGCTGTAGCTTATCGTAGAATGTCTTTTCATTTACAAAGTTCGGAAAGACATTATTTTTTATGAGCTGCTGTGTCAGTGTACTGGCTCCCTGGGATCCCCCGGAAATAAGAGAAACACCGGCACGGACAATACCTTTGATATCAATTCCGTTATGCTCATAAAAACGTTCATCCTCGATAGCAACAAATGCATGCTGAAGATCTGCCGGAATCTCATCGATTGTTTTATATACACGGTTAGAACCTGCGGCAACAAAACGTTCAATTTCAGTTGTTCCGTCGTCAGCGTACACTAAAGTTGTAAATCCCTGTGGTTTTACATCATCAGGTGTAATATCCGGAGAATTGTCAATAATCTTTTTCACAAATAGTCCGCCACCGGCAACACCGGCGATTGCAACCACGATGATGCAAAGAAGGAGTGCCTTAAATAATCGGACTCCTACACGCTTTGCCTGCATAGCAGACTTTGACGTAATCTGCTTCTGGCGCTTTGCGGCTTTTTTCTTACCATAATTCATGCGTATATGCCTCCTTTATACCAGGTTATTATAGCAAATTAGCTATTTGAAATAAAGAAAAAAATGAAAACTTCATATTTTCTATGGAAAATCTTAAGAAGTTTGATATAGTAATGTGGTAGGAAGTAAAAAAAGACTTCTTAAGTGTGATATGTATGAATGGAAAATCAAGGGAGTTATGTAAATATGTTGGAAAAATATAAAGTTGTGTATAAAGGCGGACAGGATGAAATCATAGAAAAAAAGTCCAGATTTATTGCGACAGTTGCTCCGGTAGAAAGCGAAGAAGAAGCACTTGCTTTTATAGAAGCAATGAAGAAAAAATATTGGGATGCAAGACATAACTGTTTTGCGTATGTCATCGGAGAGAGAGGACAGCTTGCAAGATGCAGTGATGACGGAGAACCTGGCGGCACTGCAGGAAAACCGATGCTTGATGTACTTCTTGGAGAGGAAGTACGCAATGTAGTAGTTGTTGTAACTCGCTATTTTGGAGGTACACTTCTGGGAACCGGAGGGTTGGTACGCGCTTATTCTTCGTCAACACAGGCAGGACTTCATGCATCTGTAATTATAACCAGAATCCGGGGGCTTAAACTGAATATTAAGACAGATTATAATGGTCTTGGAAAAGTGCAGTATATTTTGGGACAACGTGGAATCAAGCTGATTGATAGTATTTATACGGAAAATGTAGAATTAAGTGTTTTATTGCCTTTGGGAGAGGTAAAGACTGTGGAAGCAGAGATTACAGAAGGAACTAATGGAAGAGTAAAAATGGAAGAAGGCGATGAGTGCTGGTTCGCACAGATTGATGGGGAGCCGCAGATAGTGGCGTAAGAGCAAAGCTTCTGCGATGCTGCCTCTCGGCCATGGCAGTCGCCATACAGAAAAAAGCAACAAGCAAGAGCCTCGATGCCGCGACGCTGCCTCTCGGCCATGGCAGTCGCCATACAGAAAAAAGCAACAAGCAAGAGCCTCGATGCCGCGATGCTGCCTCTCGGCCATGGCAGTCGCCATACAGAAAAAAGCAACAAGCAAGAGCCTCGATGCCGCGACGCTGCCTCTCGGCCATGGCAGTCGCCATACATAAAAATAACAAGAACGACCGGAGAATGTAAACACTCTCCGGTCGTTCTTGTTATTTCCATGTCTTGCTTGTTGCTTTATGAGAATTCTGGTTCGATTAATCCGAAAGATCCATCTTTTCTCTTATATACTACGTTAACTTCTTCATTCTCAGCATTGAAGAATACAAAGAAGTTATGTCCAAGTAATTCCATCTGTACGCATGCGTCTTCTGGATACATTGGTTTGATTCCGAATCTTTTTGTGCGGACAATTTTTACTTCACCGTCTTCAATTGACTCTTCTGTCTCAAAAAGCGTCTTGCTGAAGTTGTTACCTTCCTGATTCTTTGCTACCAGTTTGTTTTTATATTTTCTGAGCTGACGCTCGATGACTTCTTCTACCAGGTCGATGGATACATACATATCGTCGCTTTCCTGCTCGGAACGAATGATGTTGCCTTTTACAGGGATTGTAACCTCAATCTTCTGATGTTCTTTCTGAACGCTGAGTGTTACATGAATCTCTGTGTCAGGTGTGAAGTAACGCTGTAATTTTCCTAATTTGCTCTCTACAGCATCTTTTAATCCTGGTGTTACGTCAATGTTCTTTCCAATAATAATGAATTTCATATTGTCCAACTCCTTTGCTACGTTTTTTCAGACGTTAATATCTGACAGTTGGTGGCCAGAACGGTAATCTATCTGATAGATATAGTATAGCACGTTTTGTTGTTAATGTATAGCACGTATTACTTCAATTCTTGAAATTTTTCCATCAGATTTTTTTGCGATGCGTAGACCGAAGCTTTTGAAGAAAACACAGGCTCCGATCTCGTTATTTATATTTTCTTTTTTTAACTGATCAAGCATCACCTCTTCCAGTGTATCGTTTCCTGAATACGGAAGGTCAATGGAAAGAAGCCTGGCAATATTTTTTGCTTTTGCAGATGCGTGGAAGATGTATTTGTCAGCATCATCAAAATTACAGAATAAGAATTTACGTGTGGCAAATAATACAGCGATTGCGCAGACACCGACAAGACTGCTCCAGATGGAAGAATGATCGATGATGATTTGTCTTGCAATTGCAAATAAGAGAACTTCGAAAACTGTCTGTGGGGAGTGAGAGTACATCATTTTAATAAGCTCGACACCGATGATCAGATTGAAGCAAGTTTCCAGAAGATCTTCGTAGTTAGGCCAGACATTTAAATCTGGAATTTTGTAAATCGCACCGGCTACACGCAGACACAATAAGATAATACCGGCGGTCAATATAAATGAAATAACAAATTCCAAAATATCAGACAGCCGTTTTAAAAATACAGATATAGATTCTTTCATATGTTTTTTGTCTCCTTGGGAATAAGTAATAAGTAAGTAGTAAAAATCTACAATATAGAGTATAAAGTATCGGAGTAGTCTTGCCAATATAGAATTTGGAAAGAATGTAGAAAATATGAAGAACACGGTCAAAAGATTCAAAAAACTGTCCGCAACAAAAATGTATACGGACAGCTTCAAGTCTTGAATAGTATTTTATTATTTCAGGTTGCTTCTTTTTCTCATCTTAGGATCCAGAATTTTCTTGCGGATTCTCAAATTGTCTGGTGTAACTTCCAGAAGCTCGTCAGTGTCGATAAAATCGATTGCCTGCTCCAGACTTAATACTCTCGGAGGTGTCAGGCGGAGAGCCTCATCTGCACTGGAAGAACGAGTGTTTGTAAGATGTTTTGTCTTGCAGACATTAATCTCGATATCATCTGTCTTTGCATTCTGTCCGATGACCATACCGGAGTAAACTTTTTCACCTGCTCCAATGAATAACTGTCCACGCTCCTGGGCAATATAAAGTCCGTAAGTTACAGATTCTCCAGTCTCAAATGCGATCAGAGATCCCTGTTTTCGATACTGAATATCACCTTTGTATGGTGCGTAGCCGTCAAATGCTGTGTTCATGATTCCATTTCCCTTTGTATCAGTCATGAAATCCCCACGGTATCCAATGAGTCCACGGGAAGGAATCCGGAACTCAAGACGGGTATATCCGCCATTTCCGGCACCCATCGTCTGAAGTTCGCCTTTTCTCTGGCTCAGTTTCTCGATGACAACACCAGTAAATTCGTCTGGTACATCGATGTATGCAATCTCCATAGGCTCTAAGAGCTTACCATTTTCATCTTTCTTATAAAGAACTTCTGCCTTGCTGACAGCAAATTCGTATCCTTCACGTCTCATATTCTCAATAAGAACAGAAAGGTGAAGTTCGCCACGACCAGAAACTTTGAAAGAATCCATGTTCTCTGTATCTTCGACACGAAGGCTGACATCTGTATTCAGCTCACGCATCAGACGGTCACGCAGGTGACGGGAAGTCACAAATTTTCCTTCCTGTCCGGCAAATGGGCTGTCGTTTACCATGAAGTCCATGGAAATAGTAGGCTCTGAAATCTTCTGGAACGGAATGGCTACCGGATTTTCAGGAGAGCAGAGTGTATCTCCGATGGAAATGTCGGAAATACCGGAAATTGCTACAATGGAACCGATGGTTGCTTCTTTTACTTCTACTTTTTTCAGGCCATCGAATTCGTAGAGCTTACTGATTTTAACTTTCTGCTGTTTGTCCGGATCATGGTGGTTGACAACAACCATATCCTGGTTCACTGCAATCGTACCGTTATCTACTTTACCAACACCGATACGTCCTACATACTCATTGTAATCAATTGTACTGATAAGAACCTGAGTCGGAGCTTCCGGGTCGCCTTCCGGTGCAGGAATGTAGTCTAAGATTGTATCAAACAGTGGTTTCATATCTTTCATGTCATCTGTCAGCTCTAAAGCAGCAACACCAGCTTTTGCAGAAGCATATACGAACGGACAGTCAAGCTGTTCATCCGATGCACCAAGATCAATGAGAAGTTCCAGAACTTCATCGATAACAGACTCAGCTCTTGCTTCTGGACGATCGATTTTGTTGATGCATACAATAACAGGAAGTTTTAATTCCATTGCTTTTCTGAGAACGAACTTTGTCTGTGGCATAGCACCTTCAAATGCATCAACTACGAGGATAACTCCGTTTACCATTTTAAGGACACGTTCTACTTCGCCGCCGAAATCAGCATGTCCTGGTGTGTCAATGATATTAATCTTCACCCCGTTATAAGTAACGGCAGTATTTTTAGAGAGAATAGTGATTCCACGTTCTCTTTCAATATCGTTGGAATCCATGACACGTTCCTCAACGGCCTGATTTTCACGGAATACGCCGCTTTGCTTTAATAATTCATCTACCAGTGTCGTTTTACCGTGGTCAACATGGGCGATAATTGCGATATTTCTTACATCTTCGCGTTTTGTCTTCATTTTATAACATCCTTTTCTTTGAATCTTCACTTGTAAACACTTCTAATTTAATATATACAACTTTATTAGTCTACCACATTTTTGAAATTTTACAAGAGTTTAAAAAAGTTGTTCTAAATTCTGTACTTTAAGCATAGGTTATTAAAGACCATAGGAAATACGTTTTAGAGGAAGGAGAACTTAAAATTATGTCAGATAAGATTATTGAAAATAACCAGGTGACGATTATGGGAGAGATTGTTTCAGATTTTACTTTCAGCCATGAGGTATTCGGGGAAGGATTTTATATGGTAGAGGTAAAGGTGAAGCGTCTGAGCAACTCGGAAGACCGGATTCCACTGATGATTTCGGAGCGTCTGATTGATGTGACAAGAGATTATACAGGTGAGTATATTATGGTGAATGGTCAGTTCCGGTCTTATAACAGACATGAAGAGCAAAAAAATCGGCTTGTATTATCTGTATTTGTAAGAGAGTTGGAGTTTATTGATGAAGAACTGGATGGAGCGAAGACGAATAGCATTTTCCTGGACGGCTATATCTGTAAACTTCCGGTCTATCGGAAAACTCCACTTGGGAGAGAAATCGCTGACCTTTTGCTGGCGGTGAACAGACCATATGGAAAATCAGATTACATACCATGTATCTGCTGGGGAAGAAATGCGAGATATGCTTCTGCATTTGAAGTAGGAGAGCATGTGCAGATCATAGGCAGAATACAGAGTCGTACTTATATAAAGAAGTTATCGGATACGCTGACGGAAGAGAGAACCGCGTATGAGGTATCTGTAAGTAAACTGGAATGTGTGGAAATATAAAAAATGGGTAGGTCAGAATGTTCGCAACTTGTTTAGAAGTATAGTCTTTCATTGACATCCCTTGATAATGATGCTAAAATTTCAATTAATAATGAATCATGACAGATAATTTAAAGCACATGAAAAGTCAGGAGGAGTACGATGGCTATATTTACTGGAGCTGGAGTGGCAATTGTCACACCATTTAATGATGATGAAGAAAGAAGTATTAATTATGATAAGTTAGATGCACTGCTTGATTACCACTGTAATAATGGAACAGATTGTATTGTAATCTGTGGAACAACTGGCGAGTCTGCAACAATGACAGAAGAAGAACATATGCAGTGCGTAAAGTTTGCAATTGACAGAGTGAAAGGCAGAATTCCAGTTATTGCAGGTACAGGTTCTAATTGTACACGTACAGCAATTGATATGTCTAAGGAGGCAGCAGATTATGGTGCAGACGGATTACTTCTTGTTACACCTTATTATAATAAGGCCACACAGGCAGGACTGATCGCACATTATGAAGCTGTAGCAAAAGAAGCGAAGGCACCAATTATTATGTATAGTGTTGCAAGCAGAACAGGCTGTAATATTGAGCCGGCTACTGTGGCAGAACTTGTAAAGAATGTTGACAATATTGTAGGTGTAAAAGAGGCATCTGGAAATATTTCCCAGGTTGCAAAGATCATGTCTCTGACAGATGGTAACATTGATTTGTACTCAGGAAATGATGATCAAATCGTACCATTACTTTCTCTGGGAGCAAAGGGAGTGATTTCGGTTCTTTCTAATGTAGCTCCAAAGGAGACGCATGATATCTGTGCGAAGTTTTTTGAGGGAGATGTGAAAGGAAGTCTGGACCTTCAGTTAAAAGCAATTCCGCTTATTGAAAAGCTTTTCTGCGAAGTTAATCCGATTCCTGTTAAGAAAGCAATGGAACTTATGGGAAAAGACTGCGGACCGCTTCGCATGCCATTAACTGAACTTTCACCAGAACACACAAAAGCACTTGCACAGGCCATGAAGGGTTTTGGAATTGAGCTGGCATAGAGATTTTTAAGAATGGCAGTAGGAATGATAATTACAGATAAAAGGATATCCCGGGTGATATCCTTTTCTGTCATGTAAAAAGACAAGGAGGAAAAATATTATGGTACGTGCGATTATGCATGGCTGCAATGGCAAGATGGGACGTGCGATCACCACACTTGCAAAAGAAGATGCAGAGGTAGAGATCGTGGCAGGAGTGGATGCATATACGGAAGTTGCAAATGAATATCCAGTGTTCGATAGTATCGAAAAGTGTGATGTAGAAGCAGATGTTGTGATTGACTTTTCAAATGCAAAGGCAGTAGACGGACTTTTGGATTATTGTGTAGAAAAACAGATTCCTGTTGTTCTTTGCACAACAGGACTTTCAGAGGAACAGCTTCAGGAGGTAGAAGAAGCATCCAAGAAGGTAGCAGTTCTTCGTTCTGCCAATATGTCACTTGGAATCAATCTTTTGATGCAGCTTTTGAAAGAGGCGACAAAAGTACTGTCTCCTGCAGGTTATGATATTGAAATTGTTGAGAAGCATCACAACCAGAAATTGGATGCCCCAAGTGGAACTGCAATCGCTCTTGCAGATTCTATCAATGAGGCGGCAGATGGACAGTACGAGTATGTCTATGACAGAAGTCAGGTCAGAAAGAAACGTGATAAAAAAGAACTTGGAATATCAGCCGTGCGCGGAGGTACAATTGTTGGGGAACACGAAGTACTCTTTGCAGGAATAGATGAAGTGATTGAGTTCAAACATACAGCATACTCCAGAACTGTATTTGGAAAAGGTGCGGTAGAGGCTGCAAAATTCCTTGCCGGAAAAGAGGCAGGGAAATACGATATGTCAGACGTAGTATTAAAATAATATTACGAGGAATCTTGGGGCAGATTGCAGGAGTGCAAAGCACAAGGCAATCCGTAAATATTATAGTTGGAAAAAACAACCATATTATATAAAGGAGAGGTTATGAAAGATTTAGAAGCACGTTATTTGGAGAGACTTTCTCAACTGTATCCGACCATTGCTAAGGCATCAACAGAGATTATTAACTTACAGGCAATTTTAAATTTGCCAAAAGGGACGGAACATTTTCTTACGGATATCCATGGGGAATATGAAGCATTTTCCCATGTTCTTAAGAATGGATCGGGAGCAGTTCGTAGAAAAATTGACGAAGTCTTCGGAAATACTATGAGTAGTAAGGATAAGAAGACCCTTGCTACTCTTATTTATTATCCAAGAGAGAAGATGGAGCTCATTAAGAAAAAAGAAGAAAATATGGAGGACTGGTATAAGATTACGTTGTATCGTCTGATTGAAATCTGCAAGCGGACTTCAAGTAAGTATTCCAGATCTAAAGTCAGAAAAGCTCTGCCTCCGGAATTTGCTTATGTCATTGAGGAATTGATTACAGAGAAAGCAGATGTTATGGATAAGGAGTCCTATTATAATTCTATTGTAGATACGATCATCCGGATCAAACGTTCCGAAGAGTTTATTGTGGCTTTGAGTGAATTGATCCAGAGACTTACTGTAGATCATCTGCATATTGTAGGAGATATTTATGATCGTGGGCCGGGACCACATATTATTATGGACAAGCTGATGGGGTATCATTCTATGGATATCCAATGGGGAAATCATGACGTGCTCTGGATGGGGGCGGCAGCAGGACAACAGGGCTGTGTTGCAAATGTTGTCCGCATCTGTGCAAGATATGCAAATCTGGAGATTTTGGAGGATGGCTATGGAATTAACCTCCTGCCGCTTGCTACATTTGCACTGAACACATATCGGGATGATCCATGCAGCTGCTTTGAACTGAAGGATGATCCGGACTATGATCCCAGTGAAACAATGCTGAACATGAAGATGCATAAGGCGATTTCTATTATCCAGTTTAAGATAGAAGGGCAGATTATCAAAAAAAATCCTGGATTTAAGCTGGAACACCGAAATCTTTTGCATCTGATTGATTATGAAAATGGTTTGATTGAGTTGGATGGAAAAACATATGAACTTCTGGATAAAAACTTCCCGACGATCGATCCAAAACGGCCATATGCATTGACAGAAGCCGAAGAAGAGGTGCTGGATCGTCTGACACAGGCATTTGTCAACTGCGAAAAATTACAGAGCCATATGCATTTCCTTTTAAGTAAAGGTGGATTATACAAAGTGTACAATAACAACTTGTTGTATCACGGTTGTATTCCGCTGAATGAAGATGGAAGTTTTAAGTCAGTAAAAATATACGGGCGTTCTTACAAAGGAAAGGCACTTTATGAGGTGCTGGAAAGCTATGTGAGAAAGGGATTTTATGCCATTGACGAGAAGGAACGAAAGCGTGGGAAGGATATGATGTGGTATATCTGGCTCAGTGAGAATTCACCGCTGTTCGGTAAGGACAAGATGGCAACGTTTGAGCGATATTTCCTGGCAGAAAAAGAGACACATAAGGAGAAAAAGAATCCTTATTATGATTTTTTGGAAAATGATAAGGTGGTCGACCGTATTTTGAAAGAATTCGGACTAGAGCATTCCTTTAGTCATATCATCAATGGTCATATGCCGGTAAAATCCAAAAACGGAGAAAATCCGATGAAATGTGGAGGCAAAGTATTTGTTATCGATGGAGGATTTTCAAGAGCATATCAGAAACAGACCGGAATTGCAGGTTATACGCTGATCTATAATTCTTATGGTATGATTTTAAGTGCCCATGAGCCGTTTGAATCGAAAGAATCAGCAATTGAAAATGAAACAGATATTCATTCTGATACCATTGTGACAGAAATTGTATCAAAGCGCCAGTCTGTTTTAGACACGGATGTGGGAAAAGAGCTGGTAGAACAGATCCATGATCTGGAATTTCTCCTGGAGGCATACAGAAGCGGCCGCATTGCAGAACGACTGTAAAATAATGTCAATCTCTAAAAAGGTATAGAAAACTGCAAAATGCAGATATTACTATCAGCAAGTGAAGTATTTGCATGTAGCATTCTATACGGAAAAGGAGACGAAAATTATGAAACGGTTAAAAAAGTTATTGTTGATTATGATGTGTGTTGGTATTCTGGTTTCAGTTACTGCCTGTGCAGGAAATTCAAATGATAATGGAGCAGGGCAGAATGATGTGGTGAATGACAATGGCGCGAATGACACACAGACTGGTGATAGTGCCATGGACAAAATCGGTGACGGCCTGGAAGATGGAATTGACGATGTCGGAAAAGGCGTAGGCGATGTAGTCGATGATCTGGATGGTGATGGACGGTCGGATAACCGGAAAAACACAAACAATAACACAGTGAATGATGCGACGACTGGTAATGACAATGTAAACGACAGATAAGAAAAGAATGTAAGATAAGAAGACAAGGTCACATTTTTTCGGGGATAAATGGATTTGTCCCTGTGAGAGTGTGGCTTTTCTTTTGGATAAGGAAAGGAGTTTTTTCATGCATTTCAGACCTTGTATAGACATACATAATGGAAAAGTCAAACAAATTGTAGGCGGTAGTCTTACTGATCAGGGCAATCAGGCAAAGGAAAATTTCACGGCCTCTGAAAATGCGGATTATTATGCAAAAATGTATCAGAAAGACGGACTTATAGGGGGACATGTGATACTTTTAAATCCGGTATCTTCAGAATATTATAGAGAAACGAAAGCACAGGCAATACTGGCACTTGGCGCATATCCAAAAGGACTTCAGGTGGGCGGTGGAATCCATGCCGAAAATGCAGAAGAGTTTCTGGAGGCGGGGGCAAGCCATGTGATCGTAACATCTTATGTGTTCCGCGACGGGAAGATAAATTGGGAAAATATGGAAAAACTTAAACATGCAGTGGGGAAAGAAAATGTTGTCATTGATTTGAGCTGCAGGAAAAAAGAAGACGGTTATTATATAGTGACAGACCGCTGGCAGAAGTTTACGGATGTAAAACTGACACAGGAAGTTTTAAGGGAAATTGCCGGATATTGCGATGAATATCTGGTGCATGGTGTGGATGTAGAAGGAAAATCAGCAGGAATTGATGAAGAGCTGGCAAAAATTCTTGGAGAGTTCGATATGATACCAGTGACTTATGCAGGAGGAATCGCAAGTCTTGAGGACATTGAACATTTTAGAAAAAAGACGGGTGGAAAAGTGGATTTTACAATAGGAAGTGCGCTGGATCTTTTTGGAGGACATCTTCCATATGAGCAGATTAAAAAATATTAGTATAGAATTTATGCAGCTTAGTTCGCAACAAGAATGCGAGAGAATTCTTGAATGATGAGAAAATATTTCAAGTGTGAACAGTTTGAAAACACTTTGTAAATTGGTTGAATTGCATTCTTGATAGTGATAGAATGGATACTGAGTAAATTTACGGACAAGGAGTAATGTATAGATATGGGCTTATTGCAAAAAATTTTTGGAACACATAGTGAAAATGAGTTAAAGCGTATCTATCCCATTGTAGATGAGATTGAAGCGTTGGGGCCGCAGATGGAGCAGCTTTCCGACGAGGAGCTTAAGAATAAGACACAGGAATTTAAGAGCCGTCTGAAAGGCACAGAGACACTGGATGATATTCTGCCGGAGGCGTTTGCAGTTGTGCGTGAGGCGGCAGGACGTACACTTGGCATGAAGCATTACAGAGTACAGTTGATCGGAGGAATTATTCTTCATCAGGGACGTATTTCTGAGATGAAGACTGGTGAAGGTAAGACACTGGTCTCTACACTTCCGGCTTATTTGAATGCATTGACCGGTGAGGGGGTGCATATTGTAACAGTCAACGACTATCTGGCAAAGCGTGATGCTGAGTGGATGGGACAGGTTCATGAGTTCCTGGGACTGACTGTCGGAGTTGTATTGAATAGCATGGATAATGATGAGAGACGTGCTGCATACAATTGCGATATTACTTATGTAACGAACAACGAACTCGGATTTGATTATCTGAGAGATAACATGGTTATTTATAAAGAGCAGCTCGTTCAGCGTGGACTGAAATATGCTATCATCGATGAGGTCGATTCCGTATTGATTGATGAGGCGAGAACACCACTGATTATTTCCGGTCAGAGTGATAAATCTACCAAGCTATATGAAGCATGCGATATTCTTGCGCGTCAGTTGGAAAAAGGCGAGGCGAGTGGTGAATTCAGTAAGATGAATGCCATTATGGGCGAGGATATTGAAGAGACTGGTGATTTTATCGTCAATGAAAAAGAGAAGAATATCAACCTGACAGAAGATGGTGTAAAGAAAGTTGAAAAGTTCTTTCATATTGAGAACCTGGCTGATCCGGAAAACCTGGAGATCCAGCATAATATTATCCTTGCGCTGCGTGCACATAATCTGATGTTCCGTGACCAGGATTATGTTGTAAAAGACGATGAAGTACTCATCGTTGACGAGTTTACCGGACGTATTATGCCGGGACGCCGTTATTCAGACGGACTTCATCAGGCAATCGAAGCAAAAGAGCATGTGAAGGTTAAGAGAGAAAGTAAGACATTGGCAACCATTACTTTCCAGAACTTGTTTAACAAATTTGAGAAGAAAGCCGGTATGACAGGTACAGCCCTTACTGAGGAGAAGGAGTTCCGTGAGATTTATGGAATGGATGTAATTGAGATTCCGACTAATCGTCCGGTTGCGAGAAAAGACTTGGAAGATGCCGTATATAAGACAAAGAAAGAAAAATTCAATGCAGTATGTGATGAAATTGAAAAAGCGCATGCAAATCATCAGCCAGTGCTTGTTGGTACAATTACAATTGAGACTTCTGAACTTTTAAGCAGTATGCTCAAACGAAGAGGAATTAAGCATAATGTATTGAATGCTAAGTATCATGAGCTGGAGGCTGAGATCGTGGCGCAGGCAGGTATTCACGATGCGGTCACAATCGCAACGAATATGGCCGGTCGTGGTACAGATATCAAGCTGGATGATGAGTCAAGAGAAGCCGGTGGATTAAAGATCATCGGTACTGAGCGTCACGAATCCAGACGTATTGATAACCAGTTACGTGGCCGTTCCGGCCGTCAGGGGGATCCGGGAGAATCTAGATTCTACATTTCTTTGGAAGATGACCTGATGAGACTGTTCGGTTCTGAGAGACTGATGCAGGTGTTTGAGACGCTTGGAGTAGAAGAAGGCGAGCAGATCGAGCATAAGATGCTTTCCAGTGCGATTGAGAAAGCTCAGCAGAAGATTGAGAGCAATAACTTTGCAATTCGTAAGAATCTGTTAGAGTACGACCAGGTTATGAATGAGCAGAGAGAAATCATCTACGAAGAGAGAAGACGTGTGCTGGATGGCGAGAATATGCGTGATTCCATCTTCCATATGATTAACGATTACATTGAGAATACTGTAGATGCTGAAGTTTCAGTAGATCAGGACTATGAGGACTGGGATCTGATTGAATTGAATCGCGTAATAGGAGCGGTCATTCCGATGGCACCGGTGACACCGGATGATGTCAAAGGTATGGGACAGAAAGAGCTGAAGCATCTGTTAAAAGAGCGCGCAGCAAAAGCGTATGAAGCAAAGGAAGCAGAGTTCCCGGAGCCGGAGCATATCCGTGAGCTGGAACGTGTCGTGCTTTTGAAAGTTATTGATGCAAAATGGATGGATCATATTGACGATATGGATCAGCTCCGTCAGGGAATCGGTCTTCAGGCTTACGGTAACCGTGACCCGAAGGTTGAGTATAAGATGCTTGGATATGATATGTTCGGCGAGATGACTCAGGCAATTACAGAGACAACAGTCAGAACTTTGATGCATGTAAGAATCGAGCAGAAAGCTGAGCGCGAGCAGGTCGCAAAAGTAACTGGAACCAATAAAGATGACACAGCTCTTCGTGAGCCGAAGAAGCGGGAAAACAAGAAGATCTATCCAAATGACCCTTGCCCATGTGGAAGTGGTAAGAAGTACAAACAGTGCTGTGGAAGAAATAAATAACAGACAAATCTGAAAAGGGATGAATCTCCCGTTGCGAAAAGTGACGGGAGAGATGTCGTTATGCAGTAAGTTAAAAATATAAAAAAGAAAGAGGTGAGGCAGTGTGATTGAATTAGAACAGTATAAGGGAATTATGAACTCCTATGAAGAACCTCTTGCCGAAATGAGGGATTCACTTTGACATTTCCGGCAAAGAGAACAGGGTTGAGGAACTGGAACGTAAGATAGAAGAACCGGGATTCTGGGATGCGCCGGAAGAATCACAAAAAATCATGAAAGAATTAAAAGATCTTCAGGAACATTTGAAAGTGATCCATGCATTATATTCGGAGTATGATGATATCTGTACACTGATTGAGATGGTTGATGAAGAGGAAGACCGCTCGATGGTGAAGGAAATTGAAAAGGATATTGCTCATTTTGAGGAAGATTTTGAAAAACTCAGAATTGAGACATTGTTATCTGGAGAATATGATTCCTGCAATGCGATTATGACATTACATGCCGGAACAGGCGGAACGGAGGCATGTGACTGGGTGAATATGCTGTACCGTATGTATACCAGGTGGTTTCAGACAAAAGGATTTTCGGTTCAGGTACTGGACTATCTGGATGGAGATATTACCGGAATAAAAAATATTACATTTGAAGTAGTTGGAGACAATGCCTATGGCTATCTGAAATCAGAAAAAGGTGTACATCGGCTTGTAAGAATTTCGCCATTTAATTCAGCGGGAAAGAGACAGACTTCTTTTGCTTCCTGCGATGTGGTGCCGGATATTGAAGAAGACATTGATATTGATATTTTAGAGGATGATCTGAAAATTGATACCTATCGTGCAAGCGGGGCTGGCGGACAACATGTCAATAAGACATCTTCTGCAATCCGAATCACGCATTTGCCGACAGGAATTGTAGTTCAATGCCAGAATGAAAGATCACAGCATCATAATAAAGAAAAAGCTATGCAGATGTTGAAGGCAAAATTAAAGCTGCTGCAGGAGCAGGAACAGGCAGAAAAAGTATCAGATATCCGGGGAGAAGTAAAAGACATCGGATTCGGTAATCAGATAAGGTCCTATGTTATGCAGCCATACACGTTGGTAAAAGACCACAGAACGAATGTGGAAAATGGCAATGTTACGGCGGTTCTTGACGGAGATCTTGATATGTTTATAAACGCCTATTTAAAATATGTATCAGGCGGTGAAAAGGGAGGAACGGTATGATAAATATAGCAGTGATGGGGTATGGTACAGTTGGTTCAGGTGTTGTGGAAGTTATTGATACCAATGGTGAGCGCATTGCCCAGAGAATCGGGGATGCACTGAATGTAAAATATGTGTTGGACATCAGGGATTTTCCAGAAGACCCGATACAGGAAAAAATAATTCATGATTTTGAGACAATTATCTCTGATGATGAGATCCAGATCGTTGTGGAAGTCATGGGAGGAATCGAGCCAGCGTATACCTTTGTGAAAAGAAGCCTTCTTGCCGGAAAATGTGTCGTAACTTCCAATAAGGCACTTGTGGCAAAGCACGGTGCAGAATTGCTTTCTATTGCAAAAGAAAAGAACATAAATTTTCTGTTTGAGGCGAGTGTAGGCGGTGGTATTCCGATTATCCGTCCGCTTAATTCTTCACTGACAGCAGATGAGATTGAAGAAATTACCGGAATCCTCAATGGCACGACGAATTATATGTTGACGAAGATGTTCTATGAAGGAGCAGATTATGCTTCTGTATTAAAGGAAGCACAGGATAACGGATATGCAGAGCGAAATCCGGAGGCAGATGTAGAAGGATACGATGCCTGCAGAAAGATTGCAATTTTGTCATCTCTGATTTCCGGTCAGCAGGTAGATTTTGAAGATATTTACTGTGAAGGAATTACAAAGATTACAGTAGAAGATATGAGATATGCAAAGGCTATGGGAACTACAATCAAGCTTTTGGCTTCCAGCAAGACACATGCCGGAAGACTTGGCGCGATGGTCGCACCTTGCATGCTTTATCCGGATCACCCGCTTTACAATGTAAATGGTGTTTTCAATGCAATTTTCGTTCATGGAAATGTCTTGGGAGATGCGATGTTCTATGGAAGCGGGGCAGGAAAACTTCCAACGGCAAGTGCTGTTGTATCCGATGTTGTGGAAGCGGCCAAGAACCTGAACCGCAATGTGATGACTATGTGGAAAGAAGAGAAACTCCGTCTGGAAGATAAATCTTCCATGAAGAGACGATTCTTTATCCGTATGAAAGGGAACGTGGAGGAGAAGATTGAAGATATCCGTTATTCCTTTGGGGATGTTGAAATCGTGAAGGTTGACGGTCTGGACGGAGAGTTTGGATTTGTGACTCCGATCATGATGGAAGGTGATTATGATACAAGAGCGAAGAGTTATGAAGACCAGATTCTTCATATGATCCGTATTGAAGATTAGGGAAAGGGAGAAACTATGCTGATCGTTAAAAAATTTGGCGGGACTTCTGTTGCCAATAAAGAACGAATATTTAATGTAGCAAGACGCTGCATTGAAGACTATAAAGCAGGGCATGATGTGGTAGTCGTGCTTTCTGCGATGGGAGATACAACAGATGAGCTGATTGAACTTGCAAATTCCATCAACCCAGATGCAAAGAAGCGTGAGTTGGATATGCTTTTGACAACAGGAGAACAAGTGTCAGTATCATTGATGGCTATGGCTATGCAGGCACTGGATGTGCCAGCGGTATCTCTAAATGCATTCCAGGTTGCGATGCATGCAACATCACGTTATGGAAATGCAAGATTTAAACGTGTAGATACTAAGCGTATCAGACATGAACTGGATTCCAGAAAGATTGTGATCGTAACAGGATTCCAGGGTGTGAATAAGTATGACGATATTACAACACTTGGACGAGGTGGTTCAGACACAACTGCAGTTGCGCTTGCTGCGGTACTTCATGCAGACAAATGTGAGATTTATACAGATGTTGATGGAGTCTTTACAGCTGATCCGAGAATTGTAAAGAATGCAAAAAAATTAGATTTTATTACTTATGATGAGATGCTGGAGCTGGCGAGCCTTGGAGCGAAAGTACTTCACAACCGTTCAGTCGAGATGGCAAAAAAATACAATGTAGAGCTGGTAGTCAGATCTAGTCTCAATCAGACAGAAGGAACCGTAGTAGGGGAGGGAACAGGAATGGAAAAACTGTTAGTAACAGGAGTTGCAGCAGATAAAAATACAGCAAGAATCTCTGTAATCGGAGTAGAAGACAAACCAGGAACAGCTTTTAGTGTATTTGATACATTGGCAGCCAATAACATTAATGTAGATATTATTTTACAGTCTGTAGGACGCGAGGGGACAAAAGATATTTCCTTTACTGTTGCTTCGGATGATCTTGAACATGCGTTAGAAGTTCTGGATAAGAATAAAGAAAGACTTACGATTAAGGATATTACATACAACAAAGATGTGGCAAAATTATCTGTTGTAGGAGCAGGAATGATGAGCAATCCGGGAGTTGCATCCAGAATGTTCGAGGCACTGTACAATTCCAGAGTCAATATCAACATGATTTCAACATCAGAAATTCGTATTACAGTACTCGTAGCTGAGAAAGATATTGATAAAGCTATGAATGCAGTACATGATGAATTTATCATGGAAGAATAACAGATGGGATCTCTTCCCAATCTGTTATTCTTCCTGATTATTTGAGTTTGCAAGAAAGCCGGTAATAATCTGTCTCACTTCGTCAGAAGCAGCACGAAAAAGAAGTAAAAGCTTTAGCTCTTCATCGGTGAGATAGATGATATTATCGGATTTTTTGCATTTAATATACGGAATTTCGCCCTCGGAAATTCTATCGGGCTGCATGGAATACAGAGGAATCTTGTAGCCGTTACAGAATAAAAGTTCATCAATGGTAATATGATAAAAGTCAGCAATTGATTTGAGTAATTCCAGATCAGGGGTGCGTGTGCCACGCTCGTAATTGGAATATGTCTGACGAGAAATATTCAGATATCTGCTAAATTCATCCTGCTTAAGATTACTTCGCTCACGCAGAATACGAAGATTCTCGGTCAATTGGATATTGGCCATTGATGTTTCCTCCATTGAATCAAAAATATGTTTACATCATAACAATTTGTTCAATAAATAAAAGAATATGCGCCGAAATGTGGCAAAATAAGAAAAAGCAACAATGTGTTGCTTTTAAATAAAATTAATAATATAATCAGACTATTTTAAACTAAGAGTACTGTTGTGATATTCGCTGGAGAAGGTAACATCTGTTCCAAACCATTCTGGTGGTGTGAAAGAGAGTGCCGAAGCTTCATCTGGAAATTCTACTTCAGCCAGAAGCAGTGGAGCCAGATCGTCTTCAAAGACATCTAATTCAATAGTTAGAGAATCATTGAGTGGAATCATATAACGTTTTTTTCTGATGAGACGTCCGTCAATCTTTGTGAGCAGATGCTGATATGAAGCTTCATCAAGTGGCAGATTATATTCTTCTCTTGCCATGAGACCTTTTGATTTATAAGTGAGTTCATGTTTATTATTGTCCTTCCGGATACGAATAACCGGATCCGTGTTCAGATAAGCCTGTTCGATGTGACGACAGGGATAATCCTGATAATCTTCCGGAAGAGTATCAATAAGATATTTGCGTTCTATTTCCATATTATAATACCTCCATGGCATAATCATAATTCAGTTTACACAAAAAGTAAACAGTGTTACTATTAAGAAAATGAGTCAAGAAAAATAAGAAAAGGAGAGATCCGTTATGAAATTTAGTATGAAAAAAGTAACTGTATTATTAGCAGATGGATTTGAAGAGATTGAGGCTCTGACGGTAGTAGATCTGCTTCGAAGAGCAAAAGTGTATGTGGATACAGTATCAATTACAGATGATTATACAGTGCGCGGAGCACATGGAATACCTGTGCAGACAGAGGATCTGATCACAGAGATTGATTTTAAAGAATCCGATATGATCGTGCTTCCGGGTGGAATGCCGGGAACAACGAATCTGAAAGAAGATGAGAATGTCAGAAAGGCAGTTCAAGAAGCATATGACGACGGAAGATATGTGGCAGCAATTTGTGCGGCACCGACAATTCTCGCAGATATGGGACTTTTAAAAGGAAAGAGAGCGACTTGCTATCCAGACATGGAAAGTGAGATTGAAGATGCATATCTGACCGGAGCACCAGTAGCAACTGACGAAAATATCATTACAAGTCAGGGAGTTGGAACTGCAATTGATTTTGCACTGAAACTGATCGAAGTGCTGATCAGCGAGGAAAAAGCAGTAGAAATTGCAGATTCTATTGTATATCAGAGATAATTTATGAAAACCTTATAAAAAAACGCAATATCCGTAAAATCGAACTGGATATTTGGAAATGTTTGTGATATACTTCTTGAGTGAATGCAATGTAATATGCCCTTTTGCGGATTGCCCATGCAAGGGGGATAGAAATAGGAGGAAAAGGGTAAATGAGTTTACAGGTAGAAAAATTAGAAAAAAATATGGCGAAACTCACAATCGAAGTTTCTGCTGATGAATTAGAAAAAGCACTTCAGAACGCATACAAGAAACAGAAAAATAAAATCAGTATGCCAGGATTCCGTAAAGGAAAAGTTCCGCGTCAGATGGTTGAGAAGATGTATGGAGCAGATGTATTCTATGAAGATGCAGCGAATGCTCTGATTCCACAGGCTTACTCAGAGGCTTATGATGAGTGTGATCTTCAGATCGTATCTCAGCCGGAGATTGATATTACACAGATCGAGAAAGGAAAACCGTTCATCTTCACAGCACTTGTTGCTACAAGACCGGAGGTTACTCTTGGAGAGTACAAAGGACTTGAGGTAGATAAAGTATCTACACGCGTAACACAGAAAGAAGTTGACGCTAAGATTCAGGAAGAGGCAGGAAAGAACGCAAGAACAGTTGCAGTAGAAGGACGTCCGGTTAAAGACGGAGATGAAGTTGTTCTTGATTTTGAAGGATTTGTTGACGGAGAAGCATTCGAGGGCGGAAAAGGAGAGAACTATTCTCTTACAATTGGTTCCGGAACATTTATTCCAGGATTCGAGGATCAGCTTATCGGAGTAGAGGCAGAGAAAGAAGTAGAAGTTAAAGTTACATTCCCGGAGGAGTATCACGCAGAGAACCTTCAGGGAAAAGATGCTGTATTCAAATGTACAGTACATGAGATCAAAGAGAAAGAGCTTCCAGAGATTGATGATGAATTCGCAGCAGAAGTATCTGAGTTTGATACATTAGATGAGTACAAGGCTGATGTAAAAGCTAAGATTAAAGAAGAAAAAGCTAAAGAAGGAAAAGCAAAAAAAGAAGATCAGGTAATCGCAAAAGCTATCGAGAATGCAACAATGGAGATTCCTGAACTTATGATCAAGACACAGGCGCGCCAGCAGATGGATAATTTTGCTCAGAACCTGATGTCACAGGGACTGACAATGGAGCAGTATGCACAGTTCACAGGAATGACAGCAGACAAGATGATGGAGCAGATGCTTCCATCAGCAGAGAAGAACATTAAGACACGTCTTGTTCTCGAGGCAATTGCAAAAGCTGAGAATATTGAGATTTCTGACGAGAAGATTGATGAGAAGTTAGCTGAGATGGCTAAGTCTTACGATATGGAAGTTGAAAAACTTAAAGAGCTTGTAGGAGAGGCTGAAAAACAGCAGATGAAAGACGATATGGCTGTTCAGGAAGCAATTGATTTCCTTGTTGAGAACGCTGTAGAGAAATAATAAGTCACTGAAATATAACAGGGAGGCATATGTATGAGTTTAGTACCTTATGTCATTGAACAGACAAGCAGAGGAGAGCGTTCCTATGATATCTATTCAAGATTATTAAAGGACAGAATTATATTTTTTGGAGAAGAAGTTACAGATGCATCAGCGAGTGTAGCAATCGCGCAGCTTCTTTTCCTGGAAGCAGAGGATCCGGAAAAGGATATTCATCTGTACATTAACAGTCCGGGCGGATCTGTATCTGCAGGTCTGGCAATTTATGATACTATGCAGTATATCAAATGTGATATTGAGACAATCTGTATCGGTATGGCAGCAAGCATGGGATCATTCCTTCTGGCCGGAGGTACAAAAGGAAAGAGACTTGCCCTTCCAAATTCCGAGATTATGATTCATCAGCCATCTGGAGGAGCTCAGGGTCAGGCAACTGAAATTCAGATTGCAGCAGAGCATATCCTGAAGACTCGTGAGAGATTGAACCGGATTCTTGCAGAGAATACAGGACAGCCGCTGGAGGTCATTAGCAGAGAGACTGACAGAGATAATTTTATGTCCGCTGAGGAAGCCAAAGCATTTGGATTAATCGATGAAGTAATTACAAGACGATAGGGAACAGATATGTTCCCTATTCTTTAATGAGGTGTAGAATATTGGGAAGAAATGATGATCAGATAAGGTGTTCATTTTGTAATAAGTCACAGGCTCAGGTGAAAAAATTGATTGCAGGACCGAATGATACTTATATCTGTGATGAATGTGTGGAAGTATGCTCTGAGATTATAGAAGAAGAGATGGCATATGATGAGAATGATTCCTGGACTCCGTTTTCAGATATCAATCTTTTGAAACCGGAAGAGATCAAGGAATTTCTTGATGATTATGTGATTGGACAGGATGAGGCAAAAAAGGTTCTTTCTGTTGCTGTATATAATCACTACAAGCGTATTATGGCACAGAGAGATCTCGGCGTCGAATTGAATAAGAGTAATATACTGATGCTGGGACCGACAGGGTGTGGTAAGACACTTCTTGCCCAGTCACTTGCAAAAATTCTGAATGTTCCATTTGCAATAGCTGATGCAACAGCTCTTACTGAGGCAGGATATGTAGGAGAAGATGTGGAAAATATTCTTCTAAAACTGATTCAGGCTGCAGATTATGATATTGAACGTGCAGAGTATGGTATTATCTATCTTGATGAGATTGATAAGATTACAAGAAAATCTGAGAACCCGTCAATTACAAGAGATGTATCTGGAGAAGGTGTTCAGCAGGCACTTCTTAAAATTGTAGAAGGCACGGTTGCAAATGTTCCTCCACAGGGTGGAAGAAAGCATCCACATCAGGAATTGATACAGATAGATACAACGAATATTTTATTTATTTGTGGCGGTGCATTTGAAGGAATTGATAAGATTATTGAGAAACGTATTGATCAGAAATCTATCGGATTTAATGCAGAAATTGCAGAGAAGCATGAAGATGATGTAGATAAATTGTTAGCTCAGGTGCTGCCACAGGATCTTGTGAAATTTGGATTGATTCCGGAACTGGTAGGGCGTGTACCAGTTACAGTATCTCTTGAGATGCTGGATCATGATGCTTTGATCCGTATCTTGACAGAGCCAAAGAATGCAATCGTAAAGCAGTATCAAAAACTTTTGGAACTAGATGGAGTGAAATTAGTATTTGACGATTCTGCATTAAACGAGATTGCAGATATATCATTGAAAAGAAAGACCGGAGCCAGAGGACTTCGGGCAATCATGGAAAATACAATGATGGATATTATGTATCGCGCACCGTCCGATGAGACACTGAAAACGTGCCGGATCACCGGTGACGTGGTGACAGGAAAAGCAAAACCAGAGTGTGAACACACTTCTGTGAATACACAAAGCGCATAATGAAAGAGGCGGGTACGAGTAAAATTGTTCCCGTCTCATTTTTGAATTATAGGAGTAAACAGTATGGAAAATGAGTTGATGAGTCTGCCGATGGTGGCACTTCGTGGACTTGCAGTGCTGCCAGAGCAGGTGACACATTTTGATGTGAGCCGTGAAAAATCTGTGCAGGCAATCACACAGGCCATGAAAAAAGATCAGAAAGTATTTCTTGTAATGCAGAAGGAAGTTGAAGTGGAAGAGCCAAAGGAGTCAGATCTTTACAGAATTGGCTGTATTGCAACTGTAAAACAGATTGTAAAGCTTCCGGGAAATATGAAACGTGTTCTAGTATCGGGAGAGCAGCGTGCAGGTCTTTCCTGGATTGAATCTGAAGAACCTTATTTTCAGGTTGCGGTAAAAATATTGCCGGATTTCTGCAAACCGGAAGACCGGGAACTGTTGGAAAATCCAATCAATGAAGAAGGAATGGTACGTGGACTTCGTGAACTGTTCCGGGATTATATGTCAAAAAATCCAAAGCTTGCAAAAGAACTCGCCATGATGATCGAAGAGATAAAATCGCTGCGCGTCATGGTCGATACAATTGCTGCCAATCTTCCAATGGATTATGAAGATACCCAAAAAGTTCTGGAAGAGCAGGATATTCTTCAGAGATATGAAGACATTTCTCTTCGTGTGGTCAATGAGATGCGCGTACTCAGTGTGAAAGAGGAACTTCAGAAAAAGGTAAAAGAGCGTGTAGATAAGAATCAGAGAGAATATATCTTAAGAGAAGAGATGAAACTGATTCGTGAGGAACTAGGGGAAGATACACTTCAGACAGATGCGGAGGAATTCGAACAGGCAGTGAAAGATTTAGATGCATCTTGTGAAGTGAAAGAAAAATTAGCAAAAGAAATCAAAAGATTTAAAAGCCAGATGGCAAGTCCGGCAGAGTCTGGTGTTGTAAGAACTTATATTGAAACGATGCTTGAGATGCCGTGGAATAAGAGATGTGAGGAGAATCTTGATATCAAAGCTGCGAAAGAAAAGCTTGATGAAGAACATTATGGTCTGGAAAAGGTAAAAGATCGTATACTGGAATTTCTGGCAGTTAGAATCCTCACAAGTAAAGGACAGACTCCGATCCTCTGCCTTGCAGGACCTCCGGGAACCGGTAAGACTTCTATTGCAAGATCGCTAGCAGAAGCACTTGGAAGACCTTATGTGCGCATTTCTCTTGGCGGTGTGCGTGATGAGGCTGAAATCCGGGGACATCGCAAGACGTACGTAGGTGCAATGCCTGGAAGAATTGCGACAGCACTTCGAAATGCCAAAGTAAAGAATCCATTGATGCTTTTAGATGAAATTGATAAAGTTAGTAATGACTATAAAGGAGATACATTTTCTGCACTTCTGGAAGTGTTGGACAGTGAACAGAATGACAAGTTCCGTGATCATTATCTGGAAGTTCCAATCGATCTGTCAGAGGTACTGTTTGTTACGACAGCTAATACATTACAAACAATTCCAAGACCACTTCTTGACCGTATGGAAGTAATCGAGATCAACAGTTATACAGAAAATGAGAAAATTCATATTGCCCAGAGACATCTGATTCCAAAGCAGTTAAAAAGTCATGGACTTTCAGAGGAACAACTTTCAATCAGTAAGAAAGCACTTCAAAAAATTGCGACCGTGTATACAAGAGAAGCAGGAGTTCGACAGTTGGAAAGGAAAATTGGAGGCATCTGCAGAAAGTCAGCCAGAGAGATTCTGGAAGATAATAAGAAATGTATCAAAATTACAGAACGTAATCTGGAACACTATCTAGGCAAAGAGATTTACCAGTTCCAGAAGGTAAATGAGCAGGATGAAGTCGGAATTGTCCGAGGACTTGCATGGACCAGTGTCGGAGGGGATACACTTCAGATTGAGGTTAATGTGATGCCGGGAGAGGGCGAGATTCTTCTGACCGGTCAGCTTGGTGATGTAATGAAAGAATCTGCAAGAGCCGGGATCAGTTATATACGTTCTGTCAGCAAAGAACATGGAATCGATGAGAAATTCTTCAAAGAACATGATATACATATCCATATTCCGGAAGGAGCAGTACCAAAAGATGGACCATCTGCGGGTATTACAATGGCAACGGCGATATTTTCAGCTGCGACAGGAAGAAAGGTACGTGCAGATGTGGCTATGACCGGTGAGATTACACTAAGAGGAAGGGTGCTTCCAATCGGTGGATTAAAAGAAAAACTTTTGGCTGCAAAAAATGCCGGAATCCGGATGGTTCTGATTCCAAAAGAAAATGAGAGGGATATTGAAGAAATGTCTTCAGAGATTACAAAGGGTCTTAAGATAGTCAGTGTATCTCATATGGATGAAGTGCTTGATTATGCATTTTTGAAAGAGCAGGAGGGATAGAAGATGGTCATTAAAAATGTAAATCTTGAAACAGTATGTGGAATTACAAGTGTTTTGCCAAAGAATACAAAACCGGAGATCGCATTTGCGGGAAAATCAAATGTAGGAAAATCATCGCTGATCAATGCGTTGATGAACCGGAAATCTTATGCAAGAATTTCAGCGACTCCGGGTAAGACACAGACGATTAATTATTATAGTATTAATGATGAAATGTATCTTGTTGACCTTCCGGGTTACGGATACGCAAAAGTGTCTGAACAGGAAAAAATTAAATGGGGACAGTTGATTGAACGTTATCTTCATAGTTCCGCACAATTGAAAGCAGTATTCCTGTTGATTGATATCAGGCATGCACCATCTGAAAATGACAGAATAATGTATCAGTGGATTGTTGAACAGGGATTTCATCCAATCATTATAGCAACGAAACTTGACAAGATTAAAAGAAGTCAGGTACAGAAGCAGATGAAAGTGTTAAGAGAAGGGCTGAAACTGATTCCAGGGACAACGATTATTCCATTTTCTTCTCAGACAAAGCAAGGAAGAGATGAAATCTGGGATATGGTAGAAAATCAATTTCTCAATCAATAATCACTAGGATATTCCTTTTTACAGATGCTTATGATATAATATACAGAGATGTTGTCTGTCTGTAAGTAAAGTGCCAGATGACAGAAATGATCGAAACAGATCATACAGATATAAAAAAATGAACTGTATGAAATGTAGCGCAAGGAGTAATGAACTATGAAAAGAGTATTGTTAAAGCTCAGCGGGGAAGCTCTCGCCGGGGAGAAAAAGACAGGATTTGACGAGGCAACATGTATTGGAGTCGCAAAGCAGGTAAAACAGCTTGTTGATGACGGTGTTCAGGTAGCAATTGTAACAGGTGGAGGTAATTTCTGGAGAGGAAGAACCAGCGAGACAATTGACCGTGTAAAGGCAGATCAGATTGGAATGCTTGCAACAGTTATGAACTGTATTTACGTATCTGATATTTTCCGTTTTGCAGGAATGGAGACAGAAGTATTTACCCCGTTCGTATGCGGTGCATTTACTACATTATTTTCAAAAGATAAAGCTGTGGAAGCATTGAATCAGGGAAAGGTTGTTTTCTTTGCAGGAGGAACAGGACACCCGTATTTTTCTACAGATACAGGTGCTGTACTTCGCGCCATTGAGATTGAAGCAGATGCAATGCTTCTGGCAAAGGCAATCGATGGAATCTATGACAGTGATCCAAAGGTAAATCCACAGGCAAAGAAATATAACGAAATTAGTATTCAGGAGATCATCGACAAAAAGCTGATGGCGGTAGATCTGACGGCTTCTATTATGTGCCTTGAGAATAAGATGCCGATGCTTGTATTCGGACTGAATGAGCCGAACAGCATTGTAGAGACAATGAGTGGAACATTTACAGGAACAAAAGTGACGGTATAATAAGGAGGATATAGCAATATGAATGAGAAATTAAAAGTATATGATACAAAGATGCAGAAGACAATGGATAGTCTGGACAGTGAGATGGGAACGATTCGTGCAGGACGTGCAAATCCGAATGTGCTGAACAGAATTATGGTAGATTATTATGGAACACCAACACCAATCCAACAGGTAGCGAACGTATCTGTTCCGGAACCGAGAATGATTCAGATTCAGCCATGGGAGAAGAGTATGCTCAAAGTTATCGAGAAAGCAATCATGGTTTCTGATCTGGGTATCAATCCGACAAATGACGGAACTGCTGTAAGACTGATCTTTCCGGAACTTACAGAAGAACGACGTAAAGAGCTTGTAAAAGATGTTAAGAAAAAAGGCGAGGCGGCGAAAGTTGCAATTCGTAACATCCGTCGTGATGGAAATGATGCATTTAAGAAGCTGAAAGGTTCTGATGTTTCTGAAGACGAGATCAAGAATCTGGAAGATGAACTTCAGAAGATGACGGATAAGTATGTTAAAGAGATTGACAGTGCTGTTGAAGTAAAATCAAAAGAAGTTATGACTGTATAGTCTGGAATGAAAAGAAGAGGGCAGCCCCGGCAGATATGCAGGAGGGGGCTGTCCTCATTTAATGTTGATAAGATTTAATGTTGATAAGAAAAAATTTTCACAGAAGAATGCCGAGGCATTCTTGAATGTTGAAATATATTTGTGTCAGATTTGAAATGTGTGAGATAATTTTAGTCAGCAGGAGGATAATATTATGAATATACCACAGCATGTTGCGATTATTCTAGATGGTAACGGACGCTGGGCAAAGGCAAAAGGAATGCCGCGTAATTATGGGCATGCACAGGGAAGTAAGAATGTAGAGAAGATTTGTGAAGAAGCATGGTGCATGGGAATAAAATATCTGACCGTATATGCTTTTTCTACTGAGAACTGGAATCGTCCAAAAGAAGAAGTAAATGCTCTGATGAAGCTGCTTCGCAATTACATGAAAACCTGTCTTAAGACAGCAGCGAAAAATGATATGAAAGTCCGTGTAATCGGAGATATTACAAAATTGGATGAAGATATTCAGAAGAGAATTCTGGAGCTTGAAGAAGCAACGAAAAATAATGGCGGATTGAATTTTCAGATTGCAATCAATTATGGAAGTCGTGATGAAATCACAAGAGCGGTACGCACGTTGGCTGAAGATGTAAAAGAAGGAAAACTTATGCCGGAAGAAGTGAATGAGGCATGTATAGAAAGGTATCTGGATACACACGATATTCCAGATCCTGACCTTCTGATTCGCACAAGTGGAGAGCAGAGATTGTCCAATTATCTTTTGTGGCAGCTTGCTTATACAGAGTTTTATTTTACCGATGTTCCATGGCCGGATTTTTCCAAGCAGGAATTGGAGAAGGCAATTGAACAGTATAATCGCAGGGACAGACGCTATGGCGGCGTGAAGGAGGAATAAGATGTTTAAGACAAGGCTCATAAGTGGAATTATACTGGTGATTGTGCTGATTGCGACAGTCGGAACTGGAGGAAATGTTCTTTTTGGTCTGCTTGCGGTTGTCAGCCTGATTGGATTGACAGAATTATATAAAGTGATAGAAGTTCAGAATAAACTTTTAGGATTTGCAGGATATCTGGCAACAGTGGCCTATTATGTACTACTCTATACTGGGAATCTTCAGTATATGACACTTTTTACGATTGTGTTTTTAGTATTAGTTATGGCGGTATATGTATTTACATTTCCAAATTACAGATCTGAACAGGTGATGACTGTATTTTTTGGAGTGTTTTATGTAGCAGTAATGTTGTCTTACATTTATCAGACACGCATGCTGGAAGATGGGGGCATAGTTGTATGGTTGATTTTCTTAAGTTCCTGGGGTTGTGACACTTGTGCATATTGTGTCGGTATGCTTCTTGGAAAGCACAAGATGGCACCAAAACTCAGCCCAAAGAAATCTGTAGAAGGTGGTATTGGTGGCGTACTGGGGGCTGCGCTTCTAGGAGTGTTATTTGCATTAGCTGTGAATCAGTGGGCAGGAGCACAGGCAGGAGTTCTGGAATACGCAATCATTTGCGGAGTCGGTGGAATGATTTCGCAGGTTGGAGATCTGGCTGCTTCTGCAATCAAAAGAAATCATGAGATTAAGGATTACGGGAAATTGATCCCGGGACATGGTGGAATTCTGGACCGGTTCGACAGTGTAATATTTACAGCTCCGATTATTTATTATCTGACCATGGCGCTGGCGGGGAATTTGTAACGAGAAATCATATGATATATTAAAAGGTGGTAATATGAAGAAAATAGCAATTCTGGGTTCTACAGGTTCCATTGGAACACAGACACTGGAAGTCGTAAGAGAAAATGGAGATATCGAGGTACTTGGTCTGGCAGCAGGAAGTAATATTTCGCTTCTGGAAGAGCAGATAAGGGAATTTCAGCCAAAACTTGTAGCTGTCTGGGATGAGAAAAAAGCGGCAGAATTAAAAATAAAAGTACAGGATCTGGATGTAAAAATCGTAACTGGTATGGACGGACTGATTGAAGTATCAGTTATGGAAGAAGTGGAGATACTGTTGACAGCTGTTGTTGGTATGATTGGAATCCGCCCGACGGTTGAGGCAATTAAAGCAGGAAAAGATATCGCTCTCGCAAATAAAGAGACATTGGTAACTGCGGGACATATCATTATGCCCCTGGCAAAAGAAATGGGGGTTTCCATTCTTCCGGTGGATAGTGAGCACAGTGCCATTTTCCAGTCACTTCAAGGCAATAAGATGAATTCAATCCATAAGATTTTATTGACAGCTTCGGGTGGACCGTTCCGCGGGAAAAAACAGGAAGACCTTTTGAATATTCAGGTAGAAGATGCACTAAAGCATCCGAATTGGGCAATGGGACGGAAAATTACGATTGATTCTTCAACTATGGTCAATAAAGGTCTGGAAGTCATTGAAGCAAAATGGCTTTTTGGAGTGGAGGTGGATAAAGTACAAGTCGTTGTACAACCGCAGAGTGTCATTCATTCTATGGTGGAATATGAAGATGGCGCAATTATTGCACAACTTGGTACACCAGATATGAAACTTCCAATTCAATATGCACTTTATTATCCTAAGCGCAGGTATTTGCCGGGAGACAGGCTGGATTTCTGGCGCATGGGAAAACTGGATTTTGAAAAGCCGGATATGGATACATTTTATGGACTGGCGCTGGCTTATGAAGCGGGAAGAACAGGTGGATCGCTTCCAACTGTATTCAATGCGGCAAATGAAATGGCAGTTGGACAATTTTTGAACAGGGAGATTAAATATCTGGAGATTATAGAGATTATAGAGGATTGTATGAGAGCACATAAGAATATTGAGAACCCGACACTTGACCAGATTCTGGAGACAGAAGCTGAAACTTACGCACGAATCAAAAGCAGGAGGTAATCGTTAGATTTGGGTATTATATTTGCAATCTTAATTTTTAGTTTTATTGTGTTCTTTCATGAACTTGGACATTTTACACTTGCAAAGTTAAACGGCATTGATGTACAGGAATTTGCTATTGGCATGGGTCCGACATTATTTTCAAAAGAATACAAAGGGACAGTTTACGCTGTACATTTGTTGCCAATCGGTGGATTTTGTGCAATGGGCGAAGACGATGAAGAGACAGAGTCACCTGGAAACTTCAATAAAAAATCTGTATGGGCAAGAATTTCAGTCATTGCAGCGGGACCGATTTTTAACTTTATTATGGCATTTGTTCTCGCTGTAATTTTGACAGCAATGGTCGGATATGATAAACCAGTTATCTCGAGTGTAGAAGAAGGATATTCTGCGGCAGAGGCCGGCATACAAGAGGGAGACACCATTGTTCGGATGGGTGGAAAGAAGATTAATATTTTCCGTGAGATTACTTATTATAATCAATTCCATCAAGGAGAGACTGTGAAAGTAACGTATCTCCATGACGGAGAAAAACATACAGCGACATTAGTACCGAAGATGGATGACGAACTTGGATATTATCGTATCGGAATCAGTGGAGGTGGAAATACAAAAGCAAATGCATGGACATCTGTTCAATATGGTGTGTACGAAGTTAAATTCTGGGTATGTACTACATTTGAAAGTCTAAAACAACTGGTGACAGGAAAAGTAGGCGTCAAACAATTATCCGGTCCAGTGGGAATCGTAAATATGGTAGATACAACTTATAATGAAAGCAAGTCATATGGTGTATTTATTGTAATTGCACAATTCCTTAATATTGGAATTCTGCTATCGGCAAACTTAGGGGTCATGAATTTATTACCATTACCGGCATTGGACGGAGGACGACTTGTATTTTTACTCATAGAGGCAATCCGTAGAAAACGGATTCCACCGGAGAAAGAAGGCTACGTGCATCTGGCAGGCATGGCACTTCTAATGATTTTGATGGTAGTAGTGATGTATAACGATATTGCCAGAATTTTCTTTTAATTGTAGTTGGGGACGGGGTTTTTTTGAAAAACCCCCGTCCCCAACTGAAAAGTAACTTGTTCCAAATTGAAATTGTGTATGAGGTGTTGAATTGGAGTATACAAAAGCGACAATTGATGATATGGAAGCATTCTATGATCTTGTTCAAAATACGATTCAAGAAGTTTATCCAAAGTACTATCCGGAGGAAGTGGTAAGGTTCTTTAGCCAGCAGCATTGCTGGGAGAATTTGGAACGTGATCTTGAAGAGGAACGCATTTATATCCTTCAGGATGGGGAGTGTGTGATTGGTGCCGGCAGTTTTGAGGGCAACCATATTACTCGGGTCTTTGTGAGGAAAGATTATCAGAGACATGGCGTTGGCAGTCTGATCATGCAGCGGTTGGAAGATGTGATTGCCAGAGAATATGAGTCGGTACGTCTGGAGGCTACATTGCCTGCAGTAATTATGTTTGAAAAGAGAGGGTACCGTACAATTCGCCATGAAAAGTGGACTGTGAGAAATGGGGCAGTGCTCGTGTATCCTGTGATGGAGAAAATATTGCGTAGATAAGAGGACATAAGGGAAAATGAAGACGATTACGATAGAAGATGTAGAGAAGAAAGATATAAATCAGGTCACAATTTTGGATATCCGTCCGGAGGATGCTTACTGTAGAGGAACCGTTGAAGGTGCAATCAATATTCCGATGCAGGAAGTGGACAATCGAAGAGATGAGATTCCGAGAGATAAACCAGTATATGTACTTTGCCACACCGGGGAGTGGAGTGCTTATACAGTAAATATGCTGGAAGAAGCAGGATATGAAGCGTACAATATTGAAGGTGGATATCGTTCTTTTCTACGTATGATGCTTGGACGTTTTGTGGAAAATGAGACAGTCATGGCTGAAAAACAGAAGGATATTGAAAAAAGTATTATTAAAAAGTTCCGTAAATCTGTCTGGTGCAAATTTACGAAGGCAATTCGGGAGTATGAACTTGTAAAAGACGGAGATAAGATTGCTGTCTGTATTTCTGGTGGAAAAGATTCTATGCTTATGGCGAAACTTTTTCAAGAGCTTAGAAAGCATGGAAAAGCAAATTTTGAGCTAGTCTTTCTTGTAATGAATCCAGGATATAATGCAGATAACTGGAAGATTATTCAGGATAATGCAAAGGTCCTTGGAATTCCGTTAACAGTATTTGAAAGCAATATTTTTGATACTGTAGCAGACATTGACAAAAATCCGTGTTATCTCTGTGCAAGAATGCGCAGAGGTTATCTTTATTCACATGCGAAGGAGCTTGGATGTAATAAGATTGCATTAGGACACCATTATGATGATGTGATTGAGACGATTCTGATGGGAATGCTATACAGTGGAAAGATTGAGACAATGATGCCTAAACTTCATAGTACGAACTTTGAAGGTATGGAGTTGATCCGACCAATGTATCTGATTAAAGAGGCGGATATTATTGGATGGCGAGATTATAATCAATTAAATTTTATCCAGTGTGCATGCAGGTTTACAGAAAATTGTGCAACCTGTGGCGGAGGACGTGGTTCCAAACGTGATGAAATGAAAGAACTAATCGCGCAGTTCAGAGAAGAAAGCAATCTGATTGAAAAGAATATTTTCCGAAGTGTTCATAATGTAAATTTAAGAACAATCATTGGATATCACAAAGATGATGATATTTACAATTTCCTTGATGACTACGATGAACGTGGAAAAAAGAAACATGAAAAAATGTAATTATTCTGTCAGTTTGAGGGTTTTATGTGATACAGGAAAACATACCTGTATCACACAAAAATTTAGATATTCAAGAATGCCTCGGCATTCTTGCTGCGAGGTGCGCGTCATGCAATTGCATGATATAGTTCCTAAGTCATCTCAATATATTTTATTCTTTGGTGATGTATTTAGCCATCTAAGTTAATTTAATTCTGCAATTCTAGATACTCCAACATATATTTCTGAGATTTTATACCATGTTTTATAATCAACAATTCCAGTCACTGGAAGACCGAAGATTAACTGAAATTTTCGTACAGCAGCTTCAGTGGCAGGACCGAAGATTCCATCTGCATCAATCTTAGGAATTGCTGGATAGGCATCGGATATAACAAGGAGTTGCTCCTGCATCTGGCGCACCTTGTCACCGGTGGAACCGATACTTAAGTCGTAACCCGGCCAGGACGATGGAATACCGGAAATTGCACTGGCAGTGTTAATATACATGTCATCACCGTAGTAGTAACGCAGAATTTGGATGGGAGTATAGCCTTGATCACCTAAGGTCTTTGAGCCCCACTGTGTCAACCTTTTTGCTACAACGTATAAAGAACCCGCAAGCCCTTATTTTACAGTGGTTTGCGGGTATTTTACTGATATAAGAAATAATAGATTTTCAGAGAATCTTGTTCTCGGTTGTAGACAATTTTGTCCACGATCTGTTTTAATGCTTCGTTCTTTTGTGCTGCAGTAAAAGAATCTGAGACGAGGATATCATAGACGCCCTGTACCCTCAACATCATGTTGGCAGCAGGATCCGGCGTATCTTTTGGAGCATGATCTTCCAGTTCTTTTAATTGTTCTTCCAAGTGTATGCGTTCTTTCTGAAGCAGTGCTTTATTCGCTTTATATTCCTCAAGAGTATCAATTCCCTCACGGTAAGAAGCTTTGATTCGTTCTTCTTTTCCAGAAAGACTTTCCAGACGACTGGTTAATATATTTTTCTCATTGGAGACTTCTATCGGCTGACGTTCTTTTAAGGTGTAAGAAATGTTGCCGGAGCTTAGAGATTCCTTGACGCAGGCAAGGACTTCTTTCTCCAGGACAAGGGAACTGATTCCATGTGGTTTCTCACATTTTCCTTTATGATATCCATAACAAGAGAAGTAGGAGTATTTCTCACCGTTCGCACGTTTCATGGTGGCAGCAGTCAATGTACGTCCACATGCAGGACATTTCAGTAATCCGGAGAGCCAGTGCTTATATGTAGAAGAGGGACGTTTTCCGGAAGGTCTGTAGGTTGTTTCGAATCGTTTCTGTGCTGCATCAAATAATTCCTTTGTAATAATCGCCGGCTGTTGTCCTTCTGTGACAATCCATTCATCTTTATCCTTGATTCTGTTCGTACTGTTTTCTGTCCGATTCCACCGTATCATACCACAGTAGGAAGGATTCTGAATGATGTACTCAATAGATCTCCGCTCAAACGGTTTGCCCTGTGAGGTCTTGAGTCCGAGATTGTTCAAGCGTCTTGCAACGTCAAAAAATCCGAGCCCTTCATTCACATACCAGTTAAATATCATGCGCACGATTTCTGCTTCTTCCGGGACAATCACCGGAGGCTTTCCATGCTCCACGACCTTGTATCCGAGTGGCGGACGTGCCTGGTATGCTCCACGGGTCGCATTTTCTTTCATGCCCCGGAATACCTCACCGGAAAGACGGATAGAGTAGTATTCGTCCATCCACTCAATGATACGCTCAATCAGAGAGCCGAAAGGATTATCTGAAAGAGGTTCGGAGATGCTCACGACTTCTACGTTGTGTTGCTTCTTGAGAAGAGACTTGTAGACAATGGATTCTTCCTGGTTCCGGGCAAATCGTGAGAACTTCCATACCAGGATCAGATCTACCGGGTGATCAGAACCCTTTGCAAGTCCGACCATCTCCTGGAAGCCTGGACGCTTTTGTGCTTTCCGACCAGAGATTCCAAGGTCAGAGAAAATCTTGAGGATTACAATATTGTTCCTGGCAGCATACTCCCGGAGAAGATTCTCCTGTGAATCCGGGGAGATTTCTTCCTGATCGTGCGTGGATACACGGATATAACCGTAGGCATATCTTAATTCACTCATCATATCACCTTCCTTAGTATATATGTGCGACGTCGCACTAAAAATGAGTACAAAAATAACAGCCAGCGAGGAACAAGTGTTCCGCTTGCAGTGACTGCCCGAAGATGATACACTAATTATTGAACGTACTGGTGTATCCTTCGGGGCATTAGTCTTTGAACCGTCCTTGCGCCAACAGGGGCGGTTTTTACTTATAAAACTGTTATATAACGTAAAAGACCCCGTATTGCTACGAGGTCTTTAATGAATACTGCTCGCCAGTTGTCTGGGAGCTTTGTCTTTTATACTGCCGGTTAACGGCTTTGTTTTTCTAGATATTCATTATATACCTCATTATATGCATTTGTCAATAAAAGTTATACTTGTTGCTCTCTGATAATCCACTTTATTATTGGTAAAATTGGATATAATTTCATTGTCTATACAATCAAGTCTTTCACTTGATAATTTGACATTGCTTAATATATCAAAATTAGTCTTCGGATCATAGATTCGGATTTTGCTTATGGTTTTGATTTGTCCAACTAAGGCAATACTTCCATGTTTCATTTTTTCCGTCTCATTCTGCATTCGTTTTACAAATTCTAAATCCGTCTTATATTCTTCTAAATCTTTTTTAAATTGAACTGCATCTATAGGAGAATTCTTGCTTAATGCATCAATCGTTTTTTGCACCCTATCAACTTTTTCTTGGAGCATTTTTAAAGCGTTAGATGTTTTCTTAGATAAACTTACATAAAGTTCGTTTCCCAAGTAAACACATCCTTTGTGGAGCTTAATTGTAGTAACGTTATCCTTTACGGATGTAAGAGGAACAACTGTTAGGACCGGGGAGTTTTTAGAATTGTTTTTCTCTACGACTACACAATAATGAAGACCACCTTCTTCGCTTCCTACGTTATAACCTAAGTGTGCTTTAATGATTTCGCCATGTTTATACCTTCTTAAGCTAGAAGGAGAAAAGTTAGGTTCGAAATCAAGAAAAGTAGTCCAGTCTTCAAGCCAATAACTTAATTTGTCAGCTTTTCCATTTGCCTTTGGATCAGAATCATCAATTAACGAATCGAGATACTTTTCCACTTTGTTTAGAGCATCTTTTTTGTGCTTTTCTAATTCTTCTTTTGTGAGCTTTCGCCCCATACACTATCACCTCAATCTATTAATTATTAGTACACACAACATATATAAACGCCGAAGCGGTTATATCAATCCTTATTATGCTCTTCATACTGACTCATTTCTTCATCATGAGCCAATTGAGCATTACATTCAATCATGAACTGATTCAATACATCTTTCTTAAGCGGTGTTTCAGATACTATGTGTCCACATTTGTTGCAAAAGGTATAGGTAGTATCGATTTTATGCCCACAGTTGGTGCAATAAATAGTCTTTTTATATTTGTTTAATATATATGATGTCATATAATTTCCTCAAATATTGTACAATTATATCCGTTTAAATACCGCCAAGTTCGGAATAAAATAGATAATGTAGTTATCTACAATCTTACATACTCCATACTTCTCACGATAACATGAGATACATTCTTCTAAGAATTCCTCAGTTACTTCCAGATATTCGGCAGTCTCATATCTGTTCGTGCAGCCATGCTCATAGGCGCTGATCAGACCAGTAAGACCAATCAAGCGATTATATCCGTGAAATCTTGCTTGACGTTCTTGTTTACGGTTCTGTACGGAATCCATATCTATGACATTCCCGTAAGAGGTTCCGTGATGTCCAATTTCTTCCGCCAGTGCACAAGTTTTCTCTGGGATCGTCATATCTTCTCGGATGGCTACAACACCATCACAATACAATCCTTTAATCCGGTTACTGTGAAATGTATAATCTATAACATCTATACCGTCCTCGCAGGCTTCGTCCTGTAAACATTCGTATGTGTTCATATGTATAACACCTCCCACTCAAGTATATCCGATAAGCTGTCCAATAAATTACTTACCTCTTTTGCCTTTTACAAATTCAGCAAACTGTTTGATTTCATCGAGTTCGTCTTCTGTATATTCATCACCGTCAAAATGTGCAGCGAGAGTAGTTGGCTTTTCTTCGTCCCAGCCCATAAGATAAGCAGGAGATACCTGTAACGCATCAGCAATTTCTTCCAGTTTATCTACTGGCATATTTTTTATATAACCAGTTTCGTATCTTTGAAGAGTTGACTTGCTGATTCCGACTTTTTCAGAAAGAGTCTGATATGACATGTTAAGTTCTTCACGTCTAGTTTTCATTCGTTTCATTATATCTTGCATTTTTTCGCTTATTTCTTTTTCACTCATATCAATACCTCCGTATAAGGTAATTATAAACTATTTTTTCATATTTGCAACATATAATTAAAAGAAATTAAAAAAATGTTGCATATTTAGGTTGACAATGATGCAACAGAGGTGTAATATACAGTTATCCCAAATATGCAACGAAAGGAAGTGAGGAGATGTCATTTGATAAGTTAAAGGGAAAGATGACAGAAGCACACGTTTCACAGGCTAAATTATCAGAACATCTTGGTATTACAGTGCAATCTTTGAATGCAAAGTTAAATGGGAGAACTCAATTTACATTAGAGGAAGCTATAAAGATTACTGCATTTTTAAACCTAAAAGATCCAGTGGATATTTTTTTTAACCCAAGCGTCCCAAAAATGCAACAAACAAAACCTGTGAGAAAGCAAAGTGAGTAGGAGGTGGATATTTTGGAAGAGATGAAGAAGAAAATGGAAAAAATGAAAGACCAGATAAAGTCATTGCGATTACATTATCTGATCTTAAGCATTTGTTTTATTGTGACAACTATTGGTTTTCTGATTCGTTGTTTTTGGATTCAGCAATCTCTTTCTGGATTGTATCAACTGATTCCTTTAATGTATCGAGTTGTTCAGATGTTGTAGCGTTAGAAGCTTTTGTGCTCTCTAAGATTTCTGAAAGTATTTGAACTTCTGTGCGCTGTAAAGCAAGCTGTTCTTGTTCAGATGCAGAAGGTTTAAAAAGTGCAAATAAAGAAATGATGACGCCAATGATTGCTATCAAAGTATCAAATTTTATTTTTACTCGGTTATGACCTATTGGGATTGCGATGGTTTCAGGCAGCTCATATTCCTTTATAACTGCTTCATCTACAGTAACGCAGTCTTCATCTGAAACGAAACTAGAAGAGGTTGAGAAATCTTTCAGTACCTCTTTTATAAATTTGTTACTTGTGGAAATAGCGGATTGAGCTATGGAATTACCGAGAGTAGAAATGAATTCATCTACATAGCAATCTAAAGCAGTATGAATATAACGATTCCCAATTTCATTAATGAGATTTGTAGCAAGATTAACTACTTCAGAGAGGTTGTCATTATGTGTGCTGCAGAGAAGTTCTAAGGCATCAGCAGCTGCAGATACAGCAGATTGGAAAGATTCATTGAGTTTTGGATTGGATAAATAGGCTTTAGACAGGGAGTTTTGTGTCATAGATGAACCTTCTTTCGTAATTTTATGAAAGAATTTTATCACAACATGAAAATATTTTCAATTATTGACGAACTAATCAGTGATGTGGGAGGTGAGTAGATGAAGGGACCAAGAGGAACGGATTCTGCAAGAGTAGTTTCCGTAATTGAGACGAGGGCTCTTAGAGGAACTGGCACAGAAAAGGATAAATGCAGGATAGTCATACAATATTGGGATTTTGAAGGGAATTTGCTTGCTGAAAATGATCCATGCGAAAAAGAAAAAGAGTAGTTTCCTACTCAGTTTTCTTTCGTTCCTGTTGTTTCGCTTGATCAATGCCGATTATATCGGCGAATAGTTCTTGCTGATTATGGCGTTCAATATACCATTGTTGGAGTAAAAGTTCAATTAGCTTTATAAGTTTTTGAGCTTCATCGGGTTCGATATCTACAATAAGATTTATATCTTTTTCCATGTGGGCTCCAATATTTCCGATGCGACGAAGACCATCTAAGACAGCCCATTGTTCCGTTGAAATTTTATCTTTGATAGCATTAATTTCTTCAAAAAGACTACCTTTAGAAATTTGGAAGAAATCACGAATCATACCTTGTAGGCATCGGCGTGATAAAGTCGCTGACGCTTTAGGACTGAGATTAACAATGGAGCACGCTTCTTCATAATCAGAACGTATCGCTTGAGGAATATAATCAGGAAATTTGTAAGCCATAGATTGAGGGCGAATTGTAATATCTACATCATCTACAGCTGAGCCTTTTCCCTTTGCCGAGATTGTGTATTCGCCACAGTTGGGGCAGTGAATAAAACTTAATTCTAAGTGAGATTTAGATTCGCCACCGTAGTAGTGAACATCGTCTGAACTTACAAAAGAAGGGTGTCGAACAGATTGGGTGTCTGGTGTTAACGGTATTATCATTGAACAAAATGGACATTTAAAACCGGACATAGTTAATCATTCCTTTCATCATTTGATAGGAAAATTATACCAAAGAACCGCAACAAGTACAAACCGTACCACATAACTTATAGAAGAGGTGGTGCAATTGAAACATTTTAACATTGTAGTTATTAATGGAGAAGAAAAAGAAATCTCTTCTCTTTCCAAGGAAGAACGACAAAGGCTGGTAGACGAATGGAACCGGCGGGCGCTGGAGCATCTTGGATATAAGCGAGAGAAAACCGCTTAGGCGGTAGAAAGGAGGACAAGCTTGAGAAAAAGAAAATCAACAAATATGGTACTGAGAGATGACACACCATGGGAAGTCCAGCGCAGGGTTCACCAGTTGGAAAGAGAGCAATATGTTCTTTACATTAAAAGCTTAATCATTCCAAATGTGATGCTGGCATTGGCAGCAGTCTTTGTTATTATGTGCCGTATTTCGATTGGGTAGAGGAGGTGTAAATCATGAATGATATCGCGAAAGAGGCATTGTTCCGAAGATGTGCAGATCAGTGTGATACGGTCGAAATGATGTCAAGAGACATGGTCGGGTATCAGACTGAATTTGAGGAGTTCCAAAGACTTCACAGAGAGATTGAAGATGCAGATCTTGAGGACGAGTACCAGGAGTGGAGAAAAGCTAACGGATACATAAAATGGGAGGAAATACGTGAAATCCCGAAGTTGTTGACGAAAGAAGAATTTGAGTCCGAGCTGGAGAACATTAAAAAGGTATTGGAAGAACATAATTTCAGCTCACAGTCTTCCAAAATATATTATTTGATCGGTTGGATCACTGCTGGACCGACAATTCATACGCCAGATCAGTTGAACCAGATATTTGCTCTGGCAAATTAAAAATGAGTGCTCACAAAAGCCCGGCAAGGCTGGAGCACTCGGTAAAACAACCAATTTTATTATAGGAACAGAAAGGCGGTCAGTCAATGATTATAAGAAATTCTATGGCAGCAGTCCGCATTGAGGTGATCGTAAATGGCTAAAAAGCTGTGGAGCGTGTTCACGAAAGACATGACGCATTGTTATTTCACGGGGACACCGAGCTGTCACAGGCACCATATATTTTACGGACCATACAGAAAGAAGTCTGAACAATATGGTTTCATAATTCCCATAGCATACTATCTACATGAGCACGAAAAAGACAGCGTTCATGAGAATCCCAATCACGGGTTGGATCTGCAGCTCAAGCAGATGGCACAGCGGTACTGGGAGGAACATTATGGAACCAGAGAAGAGTTCATTCAGACTTTCGGAAAGAACAGATTGTAAAGAACATCTGATATAAAGTCAGAGTTTTTAATAAATTACACAGGAGGTATGTTAAGCAATGAGACACTTTAACCTGGAAACATTTGCGGGCGGTGAACTCAGCAGACAGATCAACCGAGATATTGAGGCGGTCATGAGAAATGTTGTTGATCCGAACACAGATGTGAAAGCCAAGCGAAAGATCACTGTCACGATTGAGTTCAAGCCAAATGAGCAGAGGAACTTTATCACGACTAATGTGAATTCGAAGCCAACACTCGCACCGGCGCTTGGAGCTGTTACAGCGCTGGGCGTTCAGCAGGATTTGACGAGCGGAGCAATTGATGTGGCAGAAATCGGAAGTAAAATGCCTGAAGCAACTGTAAAGGTCGAGGGTAAGACCGTGGATACAGAGACAGGCGAAATCATGGAAAAAGGCAGCAAAGTAGTAGATCTTAGAAAGAGAGAAGCATAAGGAGGACTTAAGATGATGGAAGGATTAAAAGAAGCATTACAGTATATTACAGGTCTGAAGGCAGAGAGCATGGAGCCGAAGTTATTGGAGGTTAATGGTGAGACGTATTGTACCAAGGATCTCACCAGATATCACAGATTCCCGATGGCAAGTAATCTTTCTGTAAATACATTAACAGCACTGGTGGATTATATCAAAGGAAAGCCGGAAGAATTGAGAGAATCTTCCATTCTTCATGTAGTGAGTCCAACAAAGGTGCTTCTGTTCTCAGGACTTATTGACGAGAGGAACAGAGAGACATTGATGGCAGCAGGCGCAATTGTGAATGAATTCCGGTTTGATGATTATTATGACCAGGAGCGTTTTCTGATTGAGCTGCAGGCGAACTTTGTAGAAAATACAGATCTGACTACAATCATGCAGGTAGCCGGCAATATCAAATCCGGAACAACGGCTAATTATTCCGATGATGGCGTATCTCAGAAGACAACCATCAAATCAGGTGTGGAACTGGCAGATGTGATTGTGCCGAATCCGGTCAAGCTCAGACCGTATCGTACATTTGCAGAGATTGAGCAGCCAGAGAGTTCCTATGTATTCCGCATTAAGGACAGCGAGAGAGGACCACAGTTCAAACTGGTCGAAGCTGACGGCGGACTGTGGAAGAATGTGACCATGAAGAAAATCAAGGAATATCTGGAATATGAACTTTCCGAGGAATTAAAGGAGTATCACATTACTGTGATTGCGTAGGTAACAGCACCTTAGGTTTTTATTGTATCACGAATAACTCCCTGTACGGGCAGTGCAGGGAGAAAAGGAGAATAAGAAGTGTCAGGACGACCAAAACAGGGGATAGATTACGCTGGTTGGTCGGTTGATATATTTGACGGAGACAAGAAGATAGACAAGCTCTTGGACGCAAAAGGCTGGAAAGGCTTCGGGATATATTTCTTTTTATGTCAGAGAGCGTACAAGGTAAATGGATATTTCTATGAATGGGGCTATGACGACTGTGCAACGACTGCAAGGAAGATGGGCGGCGGCATCAGTTCCGGTACAGTGAAAGAAACTGTGGACTACTGCTTGCAGGTGGATCTCTTTGATAAGAGGTTATTTGACGAGTGGGGAGTGCTTACCAGTAGAGGTATCCAACGGCGTTTCTGGACGGTATTGTCAGAACGACGGAATAAAACTGTATATAGTGAATATTGGCTTTTGAAACCCGAAGAATGCAAAGGCTTAGTTAAAGTCAACCTTTTTTCAAATGTGCAACCGACAAATGACCAGTTGCAGGGTACAGATAATGATTCGCCCCCTATAAAGGAAAGTAAAGTAAATAAAAAAATATATATAGCGTTTCAGCCGGAAGTGGAACAGGCTTTTCAATTGTACTTGCTTGTCCGTGAAAATAATTATGGATCCATCATTCCGGAACAGGTGGAGGCTCTAAGGGAAGAACTTGTGTCATTAACGAGCGATCCGGGAAAGCAATTGACTATTGTAAAGAAAGCGACTTCATGGGGAACAAAAGGTTTTGAGGATATTGAGAAGAAAACGAAGAGCCGGAAACCTCAGAAGTCAAAATTCAACAATTATACCGGTCGTGATTATGACATGAACGCATTGGAGCTACAGATGCTAGGAGGAAACAATGAGTGAGATTGAGAAAAAGGAAGAGTGGTATCTGAATATTGATTACCGGGAAGCAAAAGAGATTATCCGGAACAAGCTGCAGGGCATGACACAGAACTTTATCGGAATCGGATTTTATCTCAGACAGATCAAAGAGTCGGAAGGCTTCCGGAAAGACGGATATGAAAGTATCTACGAATTTGCCGAAGACCAGTACGGCATCAAGAGATCTACAGCAATCCGCTGGATGCAGATGAATGAGAAGTTCTCCCAGGGAGGATATAGCCCATTCCTGGATAGCGGTTATAAGGATTTCGGTAAGAGCCAGCTCCAGGAAATGTTATATCTGGACAGTGAGCAGTTGGAAGAAGTGACCCCGGAAATGACAGTCCGGGAAATCAGAGAGATTCGAACACCGGATCCGGAACCCGAAGAGCAGCTTCCTGGTCAGATGAGCGTGGAAGATTTTCCAGAAATTCTGCCGGAGCAGGAAGAACAACAGACAGAAGAGACAAAAGTAGAACTGCAGAAGCCGACAGAAGAAGTATGGGAATACTTAAATGCATTTGCAAGAGGATTTATAAAACTTCGCAAGAATTGGTTCCTGGAGAACTATCAGAACAGAGTTATGGATGTGACTACAAGTCCTATACTGATCAGACAGGAATTCTGTGAAGGAAGAAGCAGAACTCATTATTTTGAAATTAGAGAAAAATCAGCATTTATTAATCTCTTCGATGATTACATCCAGGTTTTTTCGGTAAATTGTGACTATCTGGGTGACTACGACTGGTTCTACCTGGCAGCAGCCATACAGTCCATGTGGAATGTAGTCGCAATAGAAGAGGCACAGCAGAAAAATGAGGAAGAACAGTCGAGTGAGGAAGTATGCGACGTCGCACAATCGGAAAATACAGATTGCAAACCAGAACAGTCAAGCTGTCCTCCAGGACAGACAAGTTGTCCGAGAGAGAACTGGGGAACCTCAGACGAGGATCAGTTGCAAGGCTGGAGAGAATGTGCAGCTTGCTGGAATCATTACAAGAAATTGCATGAGCATGATGAAGAGATTCCAAAAGAGGAAAATGTAGGAATTGAAATTCCTCAGGACATTATGGAAGAAGTAACGGAGCCTGTGGAGGATTATCAGGAGATCCTGGAAGAGAATGAACCGGTTATCGTGGAGCAATCGGAAGGTATTGCAATCGTTGATGCTCCATCAGAGCCAGAGCTGTATGAAGAAGTATATGAGAAAACCGATATCGATATTGCTAGGGAAGAGAATCAGAAAGCTCAGATGTATCTGGAGATGGCTGAAAAAGAATTCAGTCAAAATGATATCAGAGTCCGGAAGCAGAAGATATTAGTTGCAGCACTAGCAGGATATATCCATGACCTGGATATGGTATTGAATCCTCCGGAAGAACCAGAACAGCCGGAACTTCCAATGTTCCGAAACAATGACCAAAGAAAAGAGTGGCTGAGAAACCATAGAGACTGGGGAGTCTGGTACACAGATGAACATATCGGCTGTACCTACTACAAATATGATTTTGAAAATGGAGCAAGACTCATTGCTGAAGAATACGAAAGCAAGTATACAGACTATGTATCCTATCTGCATTTGATTAATGGACCAAAAGTCCCACGTGGGAAAAATGGTCAGACAAAATGGACAATACATGATTGCTACACAAAATATCCAAACAGCGAATCTGAGCTTGTAGAGTTTTTAAAGTGGATTCAGAAGGGAGAGAAGTAGATGACTCCGGCAGAAAAACAGGAAGTAATCTGGATGTTTCTAGACCAAGGACTTACAAAGAAAGAGATTGCAGAAAGAACAGGCATTCCTTATGGAACAGTATATATGCATGCAAAACGGAAGCGAGAGCATGATGAGGCAGATATGACCGGAGATAACTCTGACCGTCATAAATGCAGAACATGCCAGTATCGCCACAGTGATGCAGGTGGTTGTGATTACTGTATCCATACCGGTAGGGAACGTGGTTGTGATGTGGAAGTGTGCGATAAGGCAGTAGTAGGAGAAAGATTGACGAAGATTTAGGAGGCTGCAATGGACAAGAAAGAATATGACGAAATAGAAGAACAGGCAAACAGGTTACAGAGTGAAGCTGGTAGAAGATGCAATCAGCAAATAAAAGAAGTTAACAAATACCACGAAGGATACATTCAGGGAGTGGAAGACTTGCTGAAAGTTATAAGGAGGCGATAGACAGCTATGAGTAAAATTCCAAAAGAAATAGTAGACAAAATCGAGCAGAGAAATAAACTTAACGAAGAAATAGAGACATGGTGCAAAGAACATCTTGATATTCATTTATGCGATACTTATATCACTGTCAATTACGGCAGTATGGTATGTGTATGAGTATAAGCAGTTTGGAGAACTACAGTGGGATAGAGAATGCGATTCGATTGTAAGCATTTACAAGAACAACTGCCGGAAGGCTCATGCAGATTATTACAGAGATGACCGGAATAAGATGATTGTAGCAAGGAGGCTCAGAAAGAAATGTGGACCATTAAATCGGACGAACGTCTTGAATTATATGATGAAGAAGAGGACGAAGTAATTGCAATATTACTCTGGGACGAGAGATTCTTGAACTGGAAATTGTATTATAGGTATACAGGAGGGAGTGGATATGCCTATCTGGATTCCATGGAAGGATTTGGAAAGCTGGATATAGAACCAGTAGAGATGGCAGCAGTCGAGACCATTATAGACTACTGCAAGGAAAAGGCAAACCTTTGGGAAGGACGTGCAGAGGATATGGAGGCGATGATGTGAAATGGATCCGGGAAAACATGAATCAGATAAACCTGGTAGAGGAAGGAAAAAAGATAGCATACATTGCCTACATTAACTGGGAATGGAAATTATTTGAAGGTGGCGAAGAGTGGTGTGTTGGTCTGAAGGTCTATAATTCGCATCAGGTAGAAGAGGCGCAGCGGGCAGCAGTCAATGAGCTGATTCGGCATCACACAGAAAAAGCAGAGTTGTTCCAGAAATATAAAACGGAGACAGCAGCATAAAGCGGAGGAGGTGAAAGCCGTTGGCGTACATGGAAAGTTATGAGCAGTTGGCATTTGCAATCGTGAAGTTAGCTGTAGAAGATTATCGCAGTGCATTAAAACGATTGAAAAGACATTCGAATGACCAGCAGGCATTATGGAGTAAAGCTGATTGCGAACGATTCTTTCGGAATGATATTGGAACATATTGTAATCTGGACGGAGAAAAGATTATGAGAGCTGTTCAGGAACAGGTGGGATATAACGATGGATAGAAAGCAGTTGAAAAAGTATAAATCCAATAAAAGAAGAATAGCTGGAATCAAGAAAACAATTGACCGATTGGTGGAGCAGTTGGACAATGTTCCGGTAGTACCGGGCAAGGTCACAAAGTCAGGTGATGAATTTCCGTATATTGAGCAGCATGTACAAGTAGTAATGGAAGAACCGAAAGAAGCAACCCGATTAAAAGAACGCATCAGAGAGAAGAGGCAAGATCTCAGTAGATTGGAGCAGGAGAATGAAGAAGTAGAGAAGTACATAGAACAGTTACCTGTAGGTATGAAGAAAGAGATATTTGAAATGGTGTATTTGGACGGAATGACACAGAAAGAAGCTGGTGATAGTTTAGGGTATACCCAATCAATGGTATCCAAGGTAATAAATGCAGACATAAAAGATTCATAACATTCATATTTTAGATGTGTTATTGTTATAATGAACTTAGTGGAAAAACAGATTTCATTATGGTTTCACAATCCCCTTACAAGGTACATACAAAACCCAGAAGGAACGGCTTGACAACAGGCCGTTCTTTTGTTGCATAATGTCAGATTTTGGAATATTATGATATTAAGATTTTGTATGTATGGAGGAAAATGCAATGAGGTTATATGGAATGTATTATACATGTAAAAAATATATAGAATATGTTAAGGATATGAAAGTTTATGCTAAAAACACCGGTGGAAATACAAGTTGGTCCATAAATTCTTGGAAAGAAAAAAGCATTGTGTTAAACGAACTTGGCAAAATGAACCCATTAAGAACATATGCAAGAAAGTTATATGAAACTGTTCCTATTGTGTATCGAGATAGAGATGAATTTGATATAACTGATACAGTAAAGGATAATTTTGTGACTGCAAGAGAAATACTTGTTATAGCTATGGAAACGATTATTGATATGTATGAAAGCATCAATCCGAATAAAATGATAAATGAAGAATACGGGTTTGACATAAAAATGCCAGAATTTTATGATTTAGGAGAATTTGCAAAATGCATTGAAGACTTGAATTTTATAATAAAGCAATGTCCATATTTGAATGATAAAGATGGACAAATAAAGTATGGAACAATTGATGTAGGATCTACGTGGTTAACATTTGCTATCGGCGGGGCGGCTGCAACAACAATAATATCTAATTTAGCCAAGATTGTTGATAATGCAATAAAAATGAAATCTCATATAACGACTGTTAAAATGCAGGAAGAAGCATTGAGAACTCTTGAAGTAAAAGATGAAATTGCAGCAGAAGTATTAGAAGCATACAAAAAAGCAAATCGGGTTTTAACTCAAAATGCTGTTACTGAACTAGAGAGAGAACTTGGGGAGTTAAACGATGGAGAAGAAAGAGATAAAGTCGGAAAGACTTTGGAAAAATTGGCATTTTGGATGGACAAAGGTATGCAAATATATTCAGCAATTGATGCACCAACTGAAATTAAAGATGTATTTCCGAAGCAACAAGAAGTGAGCTTTTTGTCAGACGATTTAATAAAACTGTTGGAAAATAAAGAAAAATAATCTTTTAGGCACTCTTCTGGGAGGGGTGCTTTTATAATACAATAATTGAGAAGGAGATAATGGCAGCAGTCAATTGATTGCTGCCATTTGTATACAAGGAGAAAGTAAATATTGAAGAGGAATAGACCAGATAAAGATGGAACCCACCGTGGAGCTTTTGAAAAGAATAAGAAAAAGATTTATGCAACCCAGACTGTGTGTGGAATATGTGGAAAGCCTGTGGACTTCTCACTCAAGTATCCACATCCACTGTCGCCATGTATAGATCATATTATTCCAATCGCGAAAGGTGGACACCCATCTGATCTGGATAACATGCAGCTTGCACATTGGACTTGTAACAGGCAGAAGAGTGACAAGCTGATAGACAGTAGAGGTGGAGGAAAACAAGAAGAATCAATTGGAAACAGGGTACTTCCTCATACGTTTGATTGGAGTAATTATAGACCTAAATAATCTTGACGGATAGGGGGCATACCTCCCCCACCGCGGGTGCGCGCGGACTTCACACCGTCACTGCGAAAAAAAACACACGCTGAGAGAAAATGGCGTGGAAAGGAGAAATAAATGGCAGATTACAGGGGCATAGAATACCTAAGGAAAAAGCTGAATCGAAAGAGAAGCCGAGTATTAAAGCGGTATAAATTCTATGAAATGAAAAATATAGCACGGGACATGGGAATTGCTACACCACCTAGTTTACAATGGTTACAAGCAGTACTTGGATGGAATGCAAAGGCCGTAGATTCGATTGCGGACAGGCTGGAGTTCCGGGGATTTCGCGATGACAATTTTGACATGACTGGGATATTTCGAATGAATAATCCGGATATATTATATGATTCTGCGGTACTGTCGGCATTGATTTCTTCCTGTTGTTTCATCTATATTTCGAAAGGTGAAGATGACTTCCCGAGATTGCAAGTAATTGATGGAGCAAATGCGACTGGAATTATCAATCCAATCACAAATCTGCTCACGGAAGGCTATGCAGTTCTGGAACGTGATGACAATGGAAAAGTGACCGTAGAGGCTTATTTTGTAGAAGGGTGGACAGTAATCTACAGAAATGGAGTACCTGTTCAGCTTTTTGAGGATAACGTACCAGCACCGCTACTGGTGCCAATCATATTCCGACCGGATGCCAAGAGAGCATTTGGCCATTCTAGAATCAGCCGGGCATGTATGTCAATTACAGAATCAGCAATGAGAACTTTGAAGCGATCTGAGATAACTGCAGAGTTTTATTCATTTCCGCAAAAATATGTAGTTGGTCTGGATCCGGACGCAGAACAGATGGATAAGTGGAAAGCTACTGTATCGAGCTTATTACAATTTGATAAAGATGAGGAGGGAGATTCGCCGACTTTAGGACAATTCCAGCAGCAGTCTATGGCACCACACTTAGATCAGCTTAAAATGTTCGCCGCGTTGTTTGCCGGAGAGACCGGATTGACCCTTGATGACTTAGGATTTGCAACGGAGAATCCGGCTAGCCAGGAAGCAATCAAGGCATCACACGAGAATCTGAGACTGACAGCAAGAAAAGCACAGCGAGCGTTTGGCAGTGGATTCCTGAATGCTGGCTATCTGGCTGCATGTCTACGTGATGATTATCAATATTACCGCAATCAGGTATATATGACGACGTCAATCTGGGAACCAGTGTTTGAACCAGATGCAGCAATGCTGTCCAATATTGGAGATGGAGCAATTAAGATTAACCAGGCAGTGCCAGGATATTTCAATGCAGATAACTTAAGAGATTTAACTGGAATTAACATGAGCAATCTGTCAGTAACTCCGGAGGTGTAGCCTATGGAGGACATCACACCAGGACTTTTGGAGAAGATACAGAAACAATTCTATCATGATATTGAAAAGAGCAGCATCATTAAAAACTTCAAAAAACAGGCACAGAGAGGTAAGACTTCATACAGCCAAGCAAACGAGGTGGCACAAGAGATTGGGAAAATCTTAGCGCAATCATATTCGGACAACTTATCATCTGATATATTGCCAGATGGAAAGATGTATTATAACATTGCTTCCAGAGTATTGGATCCGACGTTGAGGGAAACTTATGAGATAGCGGCAGATAATGCAGCTATTGTACAGCAGATTATGAACGAAGCAGCAGGCATTGGAATTAAAACAATAAGAGCACAAATCCAACAGGATAATATAAATGGTATTGTAAATCGGATTTCAAGTGAGGAATATTTTGATGATGTGAAATGGATTCTCGATGCACCTGTACGGAATTTGGTTCAGAAAGCAATGGACGATACTGTTCAAAAAAATGCAGATTTTCATGCAAAAGCTGGATTGAGACCAAAGATTATACGGAGATCCTCCGGACATTGTTGCGAATGGTGTAATCAGGTAGCTGGAACATATGTATATCCAGATGTTCCTAAAGATGTGTTTCGGCGACATGATAATTGTGATTGCATTGTTGAGTATTATCCGGGAGACGGTAAAAAGCAAAATGTATGGACAAAAGAATGGAAATACGAAAAAGAATCTGATAAAATAGAGGAAAGAAAAGCAAGAGAAAAAAATGAATTAGCAATCAGGATAGCTGAACACCCAAAGATGTTTCAGGCATATACACCGGAAAGATTGAAAAAAGCATTGGAGAAAGCCGGATATGAAGTTAAACCATTAGGAAGAGGGAACTTAAAAGGCATACCATTTGAAGAAGGCGGTGGATTTCGAGTCTCTTATGATGGGGACGGATATTTACAATATCATCCTGAAACCAATAGCCATCATGGAGAAGCCTATTATAAAACATCAAGTGGAAGAACAGGGACAAAGCGCTATAATCTGAATGGAGATGAGAAAAATGACTAAGACGAGAGAAAGCGTTGAATATATTGAAAACAGATTGAGAAAAATATATGAAGAACGTAAAATCAATAATGAAGATTGGTTTATTTTACCGAATCAAGTAGCCATACATATTGATATTATAGAAAAAAAACGTCTCGTAATTGAATTCGCAGATAATGAGGAAAAAGCCAAAACACACATGGCTGATGATGGACAATCATATTATCTCGATGATTATACACTTGAAGAGATGTTCAATGAAATGATAAAAGAAATTGAGAATGAAATATGATTACCCGAGCAAAAAGAGGTGAAAAACATGACATATGATGAAGTAAAAAGATTTTTGCACAAAAAAATTATTGTGACAGATATAGACGGAAATCGTATAAAAGGGATATTCACCAATACAGTGTCAGAATACGACACATCGTCTGGAAAAGAAGAAATAGAACTAGATGCCGGGAAAGTATTTTATGGAATTCCGCTAGATGAAATAAAAGATATAATAGAGATTAAATAAGCTGCCAGATTGTTCTGGTGGCTTATATTTTTGAGGAGGCTACATGGGAGAAGTAAGGAAGGGGCGGCAGACCCCGACGCAATCTGTCGTGCTGCCTTATTCTTCAACATATGGAGCTGAAGCAATAGACATTTACAATTCGACAGGAAGAACTGCACAGGAGTGGCAGGAGCTTCTACTGTCAGACATTTTGGCTGTAAACGAAGAGGGGTTATGGGTACATACCAAATTCGGGTATTCAGTCCCAAGGCGTAATGGAAAGAATGAAATTGTTGCAATAAGGGAGATGTATGGATTAAAGAAAGGCGAAAGAATCCTACATACAGCACATAGAACCACAACTACACATAGCGCATGGGAACGACTTTCGAATTTGCTAAAGAAAGCAAATATCGAGGTCGTTTCTTCATATAAGGCATTTGGAAAAGAACATTTGGAAGTTGCTGGAGGTGGAATTATCGAATTTCGAACTAGAACATCAAAAGGTGGTCTGGGAGAGGGATTTGATTTACTGATTATTGATGAGGCACAAGAGTACCAGGATGATCAGGAGAGTGCATTAAAATATGTCGTTACAGATAGCAAGAATCCACAGACAATTTTTTGTGGAACACCACCAACTCCAGTCAGCTCCGGAACGGTTTTCACAAAATTCCGTAAGGCAACCTTGGAAGGGCAAACGGTTAACTCCGGGTGGGCGGAGTGGTCCGTGCCGGAGCAGACAGATATAAGAGATATAGACGCCTGGTATGAGACAAATCCATCTCTTGGAACAGTATTCACGGAAAGATCTGTAATTGATGAGATTGGTTCAGATCCAATCGATTTCAACATCCAGCGATTAGGATTATGGATTCGCTATAATCAGAAATCAGCTATCAGTGCAACAGAATGGAATGAATTGAAAACTGATATCCCACCGGAGCTTACAGGAGATCTTTTTGTAGGAATCAAATATAGCAAAGATGGGAATGCAGCAATGGGAGTTGCGTCTAAAACGAAAGATGGCAAGATATTTTTAGAGTGTATCGATTGTCGTGAAGTACGTGCAGGTGATACATGGATGCTAGCATATTTGAAAAACTGGAAAGCGAGAAAGGTGATTATAGATGGAGCATCAGGACAGCAGTTAATGGAAAATGAAATGAAAGATTGTGGTATAAAAAATTCACACCTTCCGACAGTGAAGGAAATCATTGCCGCGAATGCCTCGTTTGAACAAGGGCTATATCAAAAAAATATTATCCATTCCGGGCAGCCATCATTAGTACAGGTAGTAAGCAACTGTGAAAAAAGAACAATAGGAACTAATGGCGGATTTGGCTACAAGGCAATGAAAGAAGAGATGGAGATTGCGTTGCTCGACAGTATCATACTTGCATACTGGGCGTGCAGTGAGACGAAAACGAAGAAAAGAAAACAAAGAGTTAGTTGTTAAGAGACACCTTAGGGTGTCTTTTTACATATTACGCAACCCAGCGGTTAATGGAGAAAGGAGTAACAAAATGGCAGAATTTACACCAATTACAACACAGGAGCAGCTTGATAAAGTAATCGGAGAGCGCATTGCGGGAGTGAAAGCAAAATATGAAGGCTTTGATGGTTACAAGAAAAAAGCAGAAGATTATGATGCTCTAAAAGCAAAATCCGATGGTTTTGAACAGCAGATTGCAGCGTTGAACAAGGAAATTAACGGTGATGGAGAAAAGAACCTCGGATACAAGAAACAGCTTGAAGAGGCACAGAGCAAGATCAAGGGATACGAGACCAGTTCTCTCAAGATGAGAGTTGCACATGAAAATGGAATCCCATATGAACTTGCAGGTAGATTAAGTGGATCTGATGAAGAAGAAATTAAGAAAGATGCCGAAACAATGGTAAAATTCTTGAGAAAAAAAGATGTTCCTCCACTCGCAGGAGGAGATCCGCAAAAAATTGATGACAAAAAGACAGCAATGAAAGGTATGCTGGCTAGTTTGAAAGGAGAATAAAAATTATGGCAACATCAAAAGGAACAATGTTTGACCCTACACTGGTCAAAGATCTTATTACAAAAGTAAAAGGGAAATCAGCACTGGCTGCATTATGTGGTCAGACACCGATTCCATTCAATGGATTGAAAGAAATGATTTTTTCTATGGACAATGAAATTGATATTGTCGCAGAGAATGGAAAGAAAACAGAAGGCGGTATTGCTATCGCACCAGTTAAAATTGTACCGGTTAAGTTTGAATATGGTGCAAGAATCTCTGATGAATTTATGACTGCTACAGAAGAAGAGCAGTTGGATATTTTAACAGCGTTTAATGATGGATTTGCGAAGAAAGTAGCGAAAGGACTTGACCTTGCAGCTATGCATGGTATTAACCCAAGAACGGGAACAGCATCTGCTGTAATTGGAGACAATCATTTTGATGCAAAGGTTACACAAACTGTAGATTATGCGTCAGCAACACCGGATACAAATCTGGAAGATGCGATTGCGGTAGTAGATGGTTCTGAAGGAGATGTAACAGGACTCGCGCTTTCGAAGACGTTCGGATCAGCGATGGCAAAAGTCAAAGCGAATGGAATCAAGCAGTATCCAGAATTTGCATTTGGAGCATCACCTGCAACATTTAATGGAATCCCGACAAGCGTCAACAAAACTGTATCTAGCGGAACAACGAAAGACCACGGTATTATTGGAGACTTCCAGGGAGCGGTTAAATGGGGATATTCAAAGGAAATTCCTATGGAAATTATTCAGTATGGTGATCCAGACAACTCAGGAAAAGACTTAAAAGGATATGGTCAGATCTATATCCGTGCAGAAGTATATCTGGGATGGGGAATCTTGGTGCCAGAATGGTTTGCAAGAATTAAGGAGGCATAGTATGAAGTATAAAAATACAAAAACGGGCGCAATTATTGAGACAAGTACAAAGGTTTCCGGCGAAAACTGGGAACCTTTTACCGGCAAAGAATCCGAGGAGAAAAAAACGCCATCTAAAAAGCAGAAGGCTAACAAAGCGGAAGGCGATTCCGAAGACGATGCACAAGAGGGCACAGAATAATGGATCCATTCGCTACACTAGAAGATATATCTATCCTGTGGCGTGAACTTAAGGAATCCGAGTACAGCAAGGCAGAGAAGCTTCTGACAGTTGTCTCGGATTCTCTAAGATATGAAGCCAACAAGGTTGGAAAAGATTTGGATAATATGATTGAACAGAATGAGGCATTGCGGAATGTTGCGAAATCTGTGACTGTTGACGTGGTAGCGCGTACACTTATGACATCGACAGACACAGAGCCAATGACACAGATGTCTCAATCAGCGCTGGGCTATTCGGTGACAGGAACATATCTGATTCCTGGAGGCGGTTTATTCATTAAGAAATCCGAGTTATCCAGACTAGGTCTTAGAAGACAGAAAATTGGGGTGATGGATATTTATGGCATCGATGATTAAGGGAATTCCAGTAACACTGTATGAGAAGACAGTAATTGGAAAAGATGAATTTGATTGCCCGCTACACCAAGAAATACCAGTGACAATTGAGAATGTGCTTGTAGCTCCGGCATCGACCACGGAAATTCTGAACGCATTGAATCTGACTGGAAAGAAAGCGGTATACAATATCGCAATTCCGAAAGGAGACAATCACACTTGGCAGGATTGCCGGGTAGATTTCTTCGGAATGTCTTGGCAAGTGATTGGGTTTCCACAACAAGGCATTGAAGAGAATATCCCGTTAGAATGGAATCAAAAATGGCAGGTAGCGTTATATGGGTAAGACGAAGATTGTTTTGAACCATGCCGGTGTTAGAGAGTTAATGCAGTCACCGGAAATGCAGGCAATCCTTGTAGAGCATGCGAATAAGATAGCCAGTGCATCAGAAACCGAAGCGTATGTAGCACAGACACGTGCGGTTGTGAAAGTCTGCGGAGATGACGGTAATAACGGATTATTGAAGGCGGTTGGAAAACATGGTGGAAAAAATCGTTAAGGATTATCTTCAGTCCAGTCTTGGAATACCGGTTAGATTGGAAGAAGAGGATGATCTTGGAAATGAATATGTATTGATTGAAAAGACTGGATCTAGCACAGAAAACCATATTGCATCAGCAACTCTGGCTGTCCAGTCTTATTCTGCGTCCCTATACGGGGCGGCATCGCTCAATGAGCGGGTAAAAGAAGCAATGGAAAAAATAATCGAATTGGACGATATCAGTAAGTGTGAACTTAATACAGATTACAACTATACCGATACTGCCAGAAAAAAATATCGGTATCAGGCAGTATATGATATCGTCCATTATTAGGAGGGATAAGATGAACACAGAACATGTAAGTGCAGGAAAGCCCAAAATTGGCGGAGCAATCTTTCGGGCTCCATTAGGAACAAAACTTCCGACCGATGCAAAAACGGAACTTGATGCAGCATTTAAGGAACTGGGATACTGCTCAGAAGATGGAATCACAAACGCCAATAGCCCAGAAACGGATAATGTGAAGGCATGGGGCGGCGATACTGTTCTGGATTTGCAAACAAGCAAAGAAGACAGCTTCAAATATAAGTTACTTGAAATCACAAATATCGAAGTTTTAAAGGCTGTATATGGAGATGAAAATGTAACTGGAACATTAGAAGAAGGGATTACAGTAAAAGCTAATAGTAGCGAGGCGGAAGCGTGCGCCTGGGTAATCGACATGATTTTGAAGAAAGCGCTAAAACGAATTGTGATTCCCTCGGCAGCAGTTACAGAGGTAGCAGATATTGTCTATAAAGACAGCGAAGCTATTGGATATGAGACAACACTCAAGGCTACACCAGATTCAAGCGGGCAGACTCACTATGAGTATATCATAAAGAAAGGGAAGTAAGATGAATACAGAAAAAAATGAAGTGGCAGCAATTACAGGGACAACGGAAAGTGGATTTCAATACACGTTACCACCAGATGCGATAGACGATTATGAATTACTGGAAGACTTGAGCAGTGTTGATAATGGAGATGCCTCTAAAATTCCAGTAGCTGCCAGACGACTTCTTGGAGACGCACAACTGGAAGCTCTCAAGAATCACGTAAGAAAGGAAAACGGCAGAGTTCCAGCCACAAAAATGGTTGAGGAGATTACACAGATATTCAATGGATCGCAAGTAAAAAACTCTTAGTCCTCGCTCACATGATAAACATAGATGAAGAAGCATTGATTTGTGATTTCGCAGAAACGTATCACATTTATGATTACAAATCCCTACCGCTACGAACGGTGGGGATTTTTGCGTGTGGGTTGAGGCCGGATTCAAGAATCGGAATGAGAATATCTGATTCAAAACTTACAACAGATCAAACATTATTAGCACTGGTTGCTGATAATACGCGGGCAATCGCCTGGTTAAATAGCTCAGACGGTGCAAAGGGGATTAATCGTCCAAAATCATTGGTAGAGGCACTGATTGGAGAAAAGAAAACCATAGAAAGTGCAATCGAAACGTTCGAAACGGGACAGGATTTTGACGATGAGTGGAGACGACTGACAGGAGGTGAGAAGTAGTGGCAGGTACAGAACTTGCAAAAGCATATGTGCAGATTATTCCGTCTGCACAGGGAATCAGTGGAAAAATTCAGCAGGCAATAGACCCAGAGGCAGAACCGGCGGGGGCTTCGTTTGGAGGTAAATTAGTTGGAAAGTTAAAAGGGATTATTGCTACTGCAGCAATTGGAAAAGCGCTAGGATCAGCAATCAGTGAGGGAGCAAATCTTGAGCAAAGTCTTGGCGGAATTGAGACACTATTCAAGGATAGTGCTGACAAGGTTAAGACGAATGCTGCGGAAGCCTATAGGACAGCCGGTATGAGCGCGAATGAGTACATGGAATTGACCACAAGTTTCTCCGCAAGCCTCTTATCAAGCTTAAGCAATGATACATCTAAGGCGGCAGATGTAGCAGATATGGCTATGACCGATATGTCCGATAATGCCAATAAAATGGGAACCAACATGGAAGACATTAAGAACGCCTATCAGGGATTTGCGAAGCAGAATTACACGATGTTGGACAACCTGAAATTAGGATACGGTGGCACAAAGACGGAAATGGAGCGATTACTTACTGACGCGCAGAAAATTACGGGTGTAAAGTATGACATCAATAACTTGTCTGACGTGTATTCGGCTATCCATGTAATTCAAGGGCAGTTGGATATTACCGGAACAACGGCCAAGGAAGCTGCAACAACCATATCCGGTTCTTTCGCCTCCATGAAGGCCGCAGCGCAAAATGTAATGGGTCAGATTGCTCTTGGAATGGACATAAAACCAGCTTTGTCAGCATTGGCAGAGACGATGACAACTTTTCTTGTCGGAAATTTACTTCCTGCAGTATGGAATGTAATTTCTGCACTTCCGGGGGCGTTAGTAACATTTATACAGACTGCTACACCACAGTTGGCAACTGCATTAATGCAATTTGTGCCAGAGATTGCGTCACAAGTCCAAACCGCATTGCCACAGCTATACGAAATGGCAAACGGAATGCTGCTACAGATTACAACTGCAATCCAAACGAATCTTCCAGGGCTATTACAACAAGGTGTTGAAATCGTAACTAATATTGCAAATGGAATATTGCAGAATATTCCTCAATTAATTTCGATGGCAGCAACACTGATGGCTAATTTTGAAAATGCGATATGGTCGGCGTTACCACTTGTATTAGAAGCAGGAGGCAAACTAATCCTCAATCTAGTTAATGGAATTATTAATAATCTTCCACAGATTGCAACAGCTGCAGCTCAAGCAGTGGCAAAAATGACAGCAACAATCGGACAGAATCTACCGCAGGTTCTGCAGTCTGGTATTGAGATTATTGGAAAGTTGGCGGCTGGATTAATTCGAGCAATCCCAAGCCTTATAGCTCAGATTCCTCAAATTATTTCTGGAATTCGAAGCGCGTTTTCAAATGTTGATTGGGGGACTATCGGTCACAATATTATCCAGGGAATTGCGAATGGACTAAGAAATGCAGGACATATGTTGTGGGAAGCTGTCAAGGGAGTGCTTGGAAACTTTAAAGACAATGTGTTAGCATTTTTCGGCATTCACTCACCCGCACGCTGGGGTGTGTTCGTAGGAGAAATGATTGACGCAGGATTCGTCAAAGGAATTATAGGAAAGCTTCCGGCAATTAACTCTGCAGTAACCAAGCTTCAGGATATTGCCACAAGCCCGTTCTCAAACGCGAATTTGAATTATGATTTACAGGGAACGGCAAACAGCTCTAGAACATCAGAAAATGAGACGTCAAGCCGACTTGATACTTTAATTGCATTATTAAGAGCGATTATTGCAATCATAGATGGAAAACCAAGCGGAGATGTAAGCGAACGAGAGCTGATTCGAGCATTAAGAGATATGGGGGTTGTATTCGAATGATAGAAATCAAATATGTATGTTCTAATGGAAAAGAATACAATCTTGTGGGTGACCGGATGAGACCAACGTCCGGTTACTTCCACGATTATGAATGGAAACCAATGACTACAGATCAGGAAATTGGAGCAGATGTATACGGGTTTGAAAAAGAACCAAAAACATATCAAATCACATTAACATTCCGTGGACCACTGGAAGAACGCAAAGCCAAGATGGATGAGTTGACAAACTGTTTTGAGTATGACGTTGTAAATCTTACTCCAGGGCGTATATGGTTTGGAAACTATTATATTGATTGCTATATTAAGGATATGTCCAGCAAAGTGTCATCTACCCGGAACTGCTGGACAGACATGGAACTCGGTATCTACTGTCCATATCCTATGTGGGCAGAGGAAGAATCTAAGAGCTTCTATCCGGATAGCGCAGACAAGGGGGGAATTTATAACTTCTTAGATTACCCATATGATTATCAATATGACTATTCAAAACCATTATCCGGAACAGAGCATTGGTATGTAGATCATTACAGAAGTAGCAATTTTCAGATGACTATCTATGGCCCGTGTGCGAATCCAAGAATTACCATTGCCGGGCGGGTCTATCAAGTATACGATACGCTTGAAGCACATGAGTATATTGTTATTGATTCGCGTAAAAAAACAATTAAAAAAAGACTTGCTAATGGTACAGAGCAGAACATTTTCTACAAGAAAGCAACCGGTAATTCTATATTTGCAGAAATTCCGGCAGGAGATATCTTAATAAGTTGGAGCGGAGAGTTTGGCTTCGACATTGTGGTGTACAAAGAAAGGAGTGTACCGGAATGGATCTCATCAAAACAGATCAATACGGAAGGCAGATCGGCTATGTCCAGGGTGCAAATATAGATTTCGAAGTCGGAGCTGATGAAGCCAACAGTATTAATGATTTTGAGATTGAGCTTAAGCGATGGAACTGGGATGGATCTATTGAATATGGATCCAGAGTATTTTCGCCAGACACTGAATATGGTGGAATTGTCCGAGAAATCAGCACCGATACAAGCACCAATGTAATCCGTGCAAAAGGAGATACCTGGCGCGGAATGATGGCCAAAAAAATTATACAGCCATTGAGTGGTCAGGATTACGCAACAGCATCTGGGGAACTTAATTCAATCATAAAATCCAAGGTTGAATCTGAGTTCCCTGGACTCTTTTATGGCGTTACTGCAGATACGGGTGTTACAGTGAATAATTATCAATTTGACCGATATTGTACCTTGCATACTGGACTGGTTAAGATGTTGAAATCAGTAGGATATCGACTGGATATCAGATACCAAGAAGGTGATGTTGGTATGGCTGGATATGTGAAAGTGAGTGCTGTTCCAATCAACGATCTATCATCAGAGTATGAGCTAACCAATGATAATAACATGAATTTCATAACTGACGATAACCGGCGCGGAATCAACCATCTGATTTGCCTTGGAAAAGGGGATTTAAAGGACAGGTTGGTTATACATCTATACACTGATCAGAACGGTACAATTTCGCAGACTCAGCAATATTTTAAGGGAGCAGAGGAAATTGCGGCTATATATGATAGCAGCGGATCAGAAAGAGATGACCTGATTAAGAATGGAATTAAGGAACTGGAAAGCAAGAAGTCAAGTATGTCTTACAACATGACCATGACTAAGTTGGAAGGAAATATCGATCTAGGAGATATTGTTGGAGGAAAAGATTATCTGACCGGAATTAGCATGAAGAAACCGATTGGTCGAAAGATATGGACAATATCCTCCGGAAAAGAAAAAGTAGTGTATAAACTGGAAGGAGAGACATAATGGAAATAATTACAGGATATACAGGAAAGCCCCATGTAACATCAGAACAGGATAGAGATGTAAATATTGGAGTTGTGGGAGAAGGATCTTATGTACTGCAGACTGGAATGCAGTTGGCAGCAGAGGTATCTTCCAACAATGAAATTAAAATCAGAGACGGTGTGTTGATGCATCAAGGGTGCACAGCATCAATCAAGAAAAATACATATGACTCTCTTATTATCATCAATGGTAGTCAGGGAATGAAACGTATTGACTTGATTGTTGCTAGATACGAAAAGAATCAAGATAATGGAATAGAAAGTCTTGACTTGAAAGTTATTCAGGGAACACCGGCGGAATCAACCCCGACAGTTCCAGAATATACAGAGGGAGATATTCAGGCTGGTGATTATGTGGCAGACATGCCAATGTACCAAGTTATCATTGATGGACTTAATATTACAGAAGTCAAAAAAGTGTTTGAAGTCGCCCCGGGTATTGATGCTCTGAAGAAAGAGATTGCTGAATTAAATAGCAAATTAATAACCGGCGATTTTGTCCAACTCGCGACCGCCGGAGCAACA